>Ga0181612_145066_pt1 | contig 11887 bp, 5 predicted proteins | sample HoacroProtozoa21_FD_119630 | JGI IMG/M metagenome (GOLD analysis project Ga0181612, IMG submission 119630) | Hoatzin crop microbial communities from Cojedes, Venezuel. Combined Assembly of Gp0051906, Gp0051904, Gp0051908 | reverse complement strand
CGGGAGCCACAGAGTGGAACAGGAGCCACGAGACACCCAATGAGCCATGGCGGTAGTCCATGGACAGAAGTGGAAGGGTGTTTTTGTTCCCGTGCTCACGTCTCCCTTTCAGCAGCCCTCCCAAATGCGGCTCTTGCCACCGGCTCTCCCAGGGTGTGTGCCCTGTGCTGTGCCCAGGAGCCGAGTGCCCTGCACGCAGCGTCTGGTTGCATGTGGGGGATGCGAGCTGGGCGGTGGGGCTGCTGGCCTCTCCTCTTGGGAAAGGAGTCACAGACTGTCTCCATCTCACAGGCAGACACTGTCTTTGGTAGGGAAAGCTTTAATTAGAACAAGTCGCTGATAGAAACTGGGTCTGTTCTGGGTCTGTTCCTACCATACGTGGGTTGCTGTAGCCTTTGCTTTCCCCAGTAGAAGAAATTATCATCACCACCATAGGCAGGTCTTCGGCTTCTCCAGGTGGGAAACCAGAGGGTTTGGGCAGCTGGGGATTTTCCTGGTGTGGGAAATCCCCGGGTGGCAATAAGCCAGTGCAGTGGGCTCTGTGCCATCCCCGCTGTGGACACCCAGGATCATTACCAGGAGTTGCACCCAGCGTGATCTGTTTGCAGATGCTCCGGTCTCACCACAGGTATGGAGCAAGGTGTGGTGGGAAAGACCTGAGACGGCTCCCAGGGGATCTGCCTGGGTTAATTCCCTTGTCGCTGCATACCTCTGGGTCTGCTCCAGTCCACGCTCTGGGTAGCTGCCAGAGGCCAGGGCAGCTCCTGCAAGAGAAGCGTCATCATAGACCTTCCCAGTACTGATTTAACTTCCAGAACTAGTTACTGTAGGGATTTTTTTTTTCCCCAAATAGAGGAAAATAGCCATTATGGAAAGGTGCCGCTGGGGACCTGTAAAGGAGATCTAAAGCAGAAGCTAGGGCTGCCTTGCTGGAAAGGAGTGCTAGAAGGTCCCATCCTCTCTCCTCACCAGACACGGGAGCATAGGAGGTGCTGGTGAAACCTTACCAACATGGAGCAGCCTCATGCAGAGCGGAGCAGCCCTTATGTTGCTGTAAGTGATGTTAGGATCTGGCTTTAGCCTCAGGCATCTACAGAATTTGGGGAAGTGGTGGCAGGGGGGAATGATCAGAAAGCTGGCAGAAATTGTGTAATTGGTGTATCAAAGGCCCTCCTCCTCTCCTTCAGTCACATTTTAACAGTAGTCTACTTTATTCTACGTGTCAGTAAACAACAAAGTCATTACTGATAAAACTTGCCTTAAGCAAGAAGACACATGTGAACAATAAAGCAGTAAGAGCCACATTTTCAAAAGTGTGTGTGCAGAAATGTCTATTGTACAATGTATAAGCAGCATGTGGTCTGGATGTGGCAAGCAGCAACGGGAGAGGAAAAGGGGAACAGATGGAACCTGTACATGAGTGACAAGAGCGGACGTAGGCTCAGATCGAGTTTTGTAGTGTGCAGAGGCTGAGCTTTTGAAAAGCCTTAAATAATAACCACATTTTAAGGAGGACTGCATCAATAGGGCATGCAGATAAACGTGCTGAATGGTGAAATTGCAGAGGACACAGCAGCGGAGACAGTGATATACACAGAGCATATGAAAAGTTCAGTCTGACACGCTGGCCATGCGTAGAATCAAAGGTGTGCACGTTTTAGAAACATTAGCCTCCCTGAAACCTCAATGACTTGGCAATAAAACATCAGGAAACGATAAGTCGGGGTCAGAAAGGTCTGAGAATTCCACACAGCTGAAATAAAGATTGAGCAAGAGGAATAAGCGTCAAGAAATGAGATTCAGATGTTTAAAGCCGATTGTCTGTACCAAGTTAATATAATGTACCATGTTTCACTTCAAAACGTTTGGAGCGTGCAGCTGGGGAGCCCTTCCCATGATTGTGAAATGCAGCACTTCGCTGTATCTGAGACGACTGGGACAGATGTGTCTGCCTGGACACGAGCAGGCTGTAAATGATGAATTGGGATTACAGCCTTCACTGACCTAGTCCAGTTTTACCTGTTCCCTGGGCCACTAGCACAGAAAACAAACCTGGCAGCAAGGCTGTATGAAGCTCCTGCCTTCACATATCCTGGACTCGCCCTCTCTCTCCATCCATCTCCCCATGGACTGAAAACGCTCGCTCTCATTTTTCTGACTGCAAAGTGCTCTGACGATCAGCATCCCTTGCTCTCTTACTTTCAGCATATTCAGGTGAACACCTATTCAGCTCTCCAGCCTTTCCAAGGGAAATTATCCTCTCCCCTTCCACCAAGTCTAGCGCTGGAGTTCATGGCTTTAGAAAATGATATTTACAAACCTACAATGGTGTGGGACATTCACATTTTCACTCCTCCTTGCACACATACAGAAGGAAGCCTTTACCCATATTAATGCAGCTCAGCACCATGACCAGGTGTGTGGGACACTGCAGATCTGCAAAACTTGCACACTTCCAGCGCTAAACTTTTTATTCAGGCAAATCTCAGACGGGTTTATATCAACTTAGAGATACACATGTACTGCATAATCTCCTTCAGCCCAGCAAAGTATCTGAGAGTCCAAAAGTGTCTACCTGAAAACTACACCTCTCGAGGAATGAGAATCCCATAGGTATGAGGGGTTTGAGGGCTGGCAATTCTTTTGGTTCGTAGCTTTGTTAAATTACATTTCTGGTGGGAGTGGCTATTTCCTGGGGTGAGATAAAACACTCAGCAGTCCTTGAGTGAGAAACTAATTAACTGGAGATGAGCGTAGATTCTGTGACAACACTTCTCCGTGTACTATCTGCTCATGGTGGCCATGTCTCAATTGGGGTGATTAGTGTACAGAAAAATTAGACAATACAGATATTAAGCTCTCATATCATAGATCTTTTTCCCTGCTTTATTCACACGTGTTTTCATGGCAGCTGGACACGTGTAATGTCGTTATGGGCCAAAACTCTCTCTGGTACATCTCTAGTGAAGCTAGAGACAAATTTGACACTGTGGTTTCTGTTGTGAACAAAACAGACCAGGGCGTGTTCTCCTGCCCATCAGCAAGCGGCATAGCAGAGCTCTTACATACAGCAAGCTCCCCTCCCACAGCCACCCCCCAAACAAAAAAGGGTGGCCAGCCTGGAGGAACAGTATCTCGGGAAGGGCTCAGAGGCAGAGGGCAGAGCCATGCCAGAGGATGCTCGAACCTCAGCCTGAGGGCAGATACAGCCAGGACACAGTCACTTCTTTCATGGTATCTCCAGCGCTTGCTGATTTCAGAAGGCTCCGTGTAAAGTTCAGCGTCTCCTGTCACTTAAAGCTGAAGTGCACGGCCTGGGTTTTCCACCCATGCTATGGGAAGTTGGTGGGGGTTTGCTCTGTTGCTGATGGCTTGAAATTTCCATTTGCAGCTCCTTCCCGTTTCCTTTTCAGACATACATCATACAGACCCAGAGAGGCTGCAGAAATTTACCAAAACGGTGAGAAGAGAGGACATTCCTTACCACAATGAAGCTTTTAATGTGCCTAGTCAACACTGAAGCAGCAGAGCTACATCGGGGCAAGCACTCCCTGGTGTCCTGTCAGGTGCCTATACCCCCATCCTGCGGCTACAAGCCTTGGTGCTGATGGCTACCTGAAGTCCGTGTCCACAGCTCCCATCCCTCCTGGGATGCCACCTGGCATACTCAGGTATCAGCACTTTGCGTCTGGGAAACATGCTGGGGCATTTTTTGATTTAAAATTTGAAGCACCGCTACTGCCTCGTATAGAGAGTTGGGTCATTTACTGCTAATGGTGAAAGAGACTGTGTGCGTGCTGGGGTGGCATACATCCCCACGTGTCCCCAGCAAGGGGTGAGACCTCTAGGAGAGACCACGAGGATATACGCCAGACACATCTCTGATATAAACAGGCCTACTCCCACTTCATATGTGGGCCAGGTGGGAAGGTGGGACTTGCTGCCTGGAGCCCATACCTGCCCACAAATCTCACAGTCCTGAGACCTCCTAGCCATATGGGATTTGTGTCTGGGGACCTCCTAGGCATGTGGTACCCGACCATACCTGGCAGAGAGCTGGTGGAACCCACAGCACTGTCCCACCTTGCTGCAGCTGTGCCCAAGAGCTTCAGTTGTCTCCAGTAGCCCCTCTCACCCCACCCCATCAGCACAGAGAGTGGTGCCAGCCACACTGCAGAGGAGTAGGAGGTGAGGTATCTAAAACAAGAGACAGATTTTAATCCCTTTTTCTTTCCCCTTGTGCCCCCATGTTGCATCTGCCACTAGAATGACCAAAATTATAGAGATGTCACTCATCAGCCACAGAAAAGCTCAAAACAGGCAAGTTGCCTGTGGAAATCACCTGGAGAAACAGGCTTGTCTGAATGCTTAGAAGAACATCCCTGACTGGTTACTTCTCTGCCAGGCCTGTGAGTCACTCCACACTCAGCACTGGCTGACCACATTTCGTGTGCTTTGGGATAAGAATCACGTTGCTCTCTGCTCCGGCCCAGGAAGGCTCTGATACACATTGGAATGTCTCTGGCTTCTTACAATTAAAATTATGGCTAATTTCACAAGGGAGGCATTTGCATGCGCTGCTTTTTTATAAAAGGCTTCAACGGGGTCCACCCAAACCACCAGAGTCACAACACAAAGAAATCAATAAACACCTCGGCACGGTGCTTTCCTTGCCTAAATTTGCATCAAGCTTGTTTACAGCCAGCGGGCCAGCAGAAAAGGGTCATTTATAACGTGTGCCATGGCATTGCTTGCCTGAATTTTAGGAGTCAGCAGCTTTGACAAATTCTTGACGCAGCCTGCAGACACAGTTAAGAATGTCTCTCCCGCCTACTGCAGGAAGCTGGTCACTGTATCAAAGATCAAAGTTGCTCACACCAACGCAGGAAGGTTATATACAAGCAAAAAGGAACTACAAATGCTTGTATTTGGATGCAGGGTTTTGCCACTGTGCACGTACTGGTCTCTAAATTAGACCATAAACTTCTCAAATCAGTTCAGACAAAAAACCCCACTTGCTACAGCACCACCCAGATTACTCACAGGCTAATCCTCTGGTTGCAGAGACAAGATACTCCGTTATCAAGATGTTTGATACGACTTCGAAAAGATGGATTTATCTAAAATTGTATTAGAGACTTATTTAGAAAGTGTAATGACCTTAAGTGGCTGTGCTTTAAAAAGGCTAAGAGAAGAGTACGTAACCTGAAGTGGGCATGTATTGCAGGGAAGTAATTTCCCCCTGTTACGCACACAGCATCTGCAGAACAGGCAAACGCTTATCAGGAACCAAAGCTCATCAAATCAGTTAATTACCTCACGGAAATAAACTAAGAGGTGGCTTTTTATACATCTTGAAAAATCACAAAGGTAGACAGGACCTTTTCAGAAGTTGTTCCTGAAATCAAGTGTCCCTGGGATAAAACACGACTAGGAGTTACTGCCAAGAAAAACTTTTGGTCGGCTCTGGCGGCTTTGATGCAAACCCACGCGCTGCTGGAGTCAAATGCCCAACGGCTGCAGGACTGCCACGGGAGAAAAGACCGTCAGGGGAACACAACTAAATGTGTCTCCCCTCTCCTCTCTCCTCCCCTCTGCTACAGGATAGGAAATCTGAGAAAAGACAAGTAAACAAGATTTTTGAATTGTTTCAGTGGCTCTAGCGGGCTTTTGCACACAAACAGGATTCACGAGCATTTTGGGTTGATTTCCTTTCATTTCTGGTCTTTCTGCACCCCTGCTCTGTTCTGGTTTACTATTCTCCAGCTCCCTGTACAAACAGGATCTTTCCTCAACAATGTTCTGCCACATCATCTTCCTTCCTGTGCATAGAGGCTGATGCTGCATGTTACACACCACGCGGCTTCCTAAGGCACCTCGTTTCTCAACGCTCGCAAAAACAGGAACCAAAAGCAAAGCGGCAATAAAACACTAAACCCTCGCCGTCGTTTCAAATTGAACCCTTGAAAGTTTCCGATTCAAGATGACTTTTCAGTTAACGGATTTGTTCTAGTTTAGTGCTTTGGGCGCCGTGCGGCAGAATACGTGCGGATGAGGTGCTCCTACTTTTTATCAGATTCAAAAGCATCTCCCGCGAGGTCTGCAACACTGACCCGTGCTTTTCCTCCTCATTTTTTTTTTCTTTCGGCGTTGAGAATTGCAGCCAGCTGAGCAAAGTGCACATTGCTTCGCTGTTCACCTCTTTTCTCCTGTCTTGTATGGCCTGCTGTCTGATTTTTCGCTCCGGGGAGATTAGATAGCATGTCTTCAGGGAGAAGAGGAAACCGCAGGGCGCACTGCACATTGCACAAATGCTCTTGTTATTCTGGGGCCTGAAGAAACGAGGAAGGAAGCTTGAGGCTGGTGGTTTGGCAGGTGTGAGGCCTTTTTTACACAGACATCTGTTTTAAGTGGTAGCTCTGGGCTCGGGGATGAGCGGGGAACGCCTGTCACCCCCACCTCCTCTCCGTGTCACGGCACATGGGGTTTTGGGCTCCTGAAGAAGCAATGTCACCCACTTGCTCAAGCCACGCTTTGGGACTCTGCTCTCTCGTATTAGTGAGGCAGGACTGCAAAGTGAGACGATTCCTCCCTGCGAACCGGCAACTGGGTAACGCAGCTGCTCCTCCGCCGCCCGAGACAGAGGTGCTGCCGCCGCCGCACCCGCACGCACAAAATGGATGGGGCTAGAGCACAAAATGGGCGAACGACAACCCGTCCGCTAAGCTCGACGCAAAGACCTGATGAAAACCGTTTGGATGCTACCATGCACACCACATCAAAACAGACTTTTCTAATCCCACTAGATCATTTCTGGCGGTTTAGGTAACGCTGCTAGTGATCCCATTACAGTTTCGAATGAACTGCTTCCTCTGGCAGGATGCTACGGCACACTCTCCACTAAGCCTTGCACCATGTCTGAAGGAATTTATTAGTGCTTGGTGGTTAATTATCTATGGAACAACGTATCTGGAATCCCCACCTTAGAAACAATATGGAAAGAAACTGCAGTTTTTAGGGCTGGATCCTGCTCTGCTAAAACACACGTGTGGGGAGGAAAAAACGGTTTGCATAATATCGTCCCCAGTGGGGATTCTCTGGGGCAAGTAAGTGTTGAGCCACGTTGTTATTTTAGATGACAGTAAGTTCTTTCTCCTGTAGTTCACTGCTGACTTTAACGAACATTTAACAACTTAATTGTCTGTAAGACCGCTACTCCTCTGTTACAGACTGCTGAAATCGGTCAGTGAAGTTACTGGGGGAAGGGCAGATATGCAGAAAAGCACAGACTCAGACAGATGTATACAGCTGCCTATGCAATCACAGACCTTCGTTGCCATAAGAAATCAAGCTGAAGCCATTTCAAGGTGAGGGACTTTGGTTAATCCCTCCCAATACATTCATCAACACATCCCAAAACGCAAATCCTTGTCCACCAACAAGGAGAGTCAGCCAATACCACTTTAGTCTGGGTAGGAGACGAGCTACAGATCCTGACATGGGCTTTGTGGGGACTGCTGGACTTTATGGCTTCTTCGGAGGTTTTAAGCTGTGCTGTGCTGATGTGCCTTCGTTCAGAGCTAGGCAAAGGGTAGGAGACATGGTTGGAGAATTCAGCTCCTGTCTTTGCTTCATGTTGCAAAGGACAGAATAAAATCTGCTGATGTCCACACCAGAAAGGGGAAAATCCTGGCAAAATGAAGGGCAAGGCAGCATTTTGACATTCTTGGAAAGGAAGACATAATTTCTGACACGAAGCATCCTGCTGCCATGCTTAACGAGGTCTCTAGACCCACTGCGCCATTTGTGTTGGTCACCTGTGAGGAGCACCACTGCAGTGCTCACAGAAATCTAATAAATTTTGGAGCTGAACTCCCAAATATAATTGTTTTGTTCTGAGGATTAGAAGAAAAAATAAGAAAAGCAAGCCACTCAAGGAAGCATGACATTCCAGCTTTGGTATCTTAGTTTTCTTTTTTTTTTTTCTTTTTCCTATCTGACAAATATCAGCATGACAGCAAACAGAACCTCCCCAGTTCACATGGCAGCACAGCTTAACTGTGCCGGTAAGTGGCGAATCGAGGCTTTGCTCTAGCATGGCCTTAAATCGTACCATTAACATGTGGTTATAGTCAGAGAACACATTTGGTAGGAAATGGCACCTTGTTACTTCCCAGATTATCTGCTCCCTATGGGGTAAATATTTTAAACATCATGCAGGGTTTTAGCAGCAACATTCCTATTAAAGTAAACAGGATTTGAGTGTGGGTAAATCCAAGCGCACGGTGCTGGGACGTTATACCTATAAATCTTCTGTGTCTTACACTCTCTGCTTTATTTGCTGACAAAAGACAAGTGTTAGCTGCCTTGGTGAGGTTCATAAAGCACAAAAGGAGGGTGTGTGCTCAGCATTGCTTCCTGTAGCACTGGCTGCAGCGTCAGGGCGACAGCCCCAAGCAGGAAGGACTCGCAGGGATCCGCAGCCTCGCCGACGGCGGGACGAATCCGGCCCTCGCAGGCAAGCAGTCCAGTCCACTTCTGTGCCGCCGTTACACGGTGATAAAGCTACTTTTAAAACAGCAGCTACCTTTACCAAGGAAGTATTTTAGGCAACAGCTAATTTACAGGCCCCTTCAAGGTTACTGAACATGTATTAAGCAATTTTTTTGTAAATTTTGTATTTTGTTTGTATCTATCCCATCACAGTAGTGGTCATTAAGTGCCCCGGTTTACATAACAACAAAGGCTGGGAAAGGAATTTTCCTTAGGATAGCCACCTTAAAACAAATAACTTGAGTTTTAAAAAAAACAGCCTGCTCTCCAGTGGGCATCATTTCACAGCTTGATATGGTAAATATAACCTACATGTGCACGGTATGCCAGGCAGCGTTGTTACTTCACTAGATGGCGTGTGGCCGTGCCTGGCGGTGGGGAGAGAAGGGAGAAGAATTAATTTGGTGTGTAACTGGCTGTGCTGCACTCCTGCCTCTGGTGTGCCTTTAACAACGCGGATCTATGAGTTAACGTTTCGAGGGTGAGCACTGAATTTCCAGGATCAGGAATAGGATGCCCAGTTGCAAACAGCTTCACTTTTAAAGAGCTGAAACTTTTGCTTGAAGAGTACCCTTAAATCGGCAGTGGGGCAAGACTGGTGGAAAAGGGGTTTATTAGACCAACCAATTTCCTAGGCAAAACATGCTTTCAGAGACACAAGTTCTTCAAATCTGAAACAGGCCTAAGAAGGGCTTATGTGTCTGCAAGGGTGTCTGCTTTCTGCAGCGTGGTCACCTGGTCTAGTAAAGGACCTTACCTCTTCCTATGAATTCTGCCTTGCTTATAGCCTGACACCATCACTGCCGCAACACTACTGAAATAATGTCCAAAACTTCGTGTGGTTCTTCAAAAGGCAGGCCATAAGGTTAATTTGTGTTCTCACTTTCCCTGGTGTAAACCACGGCATAGCTGTCCTCTTTTGTTCTTCTGTTAGCTATTTATGCCTCCTGCTCTGGAGGAGAACAAGACCCAGCTCTGCCCCGAGGCGCTGACTCTCATGGGATAACATTAAATCATGCCGCAGGGCGTTCGCAGGGCGCGTGCAGTCGGAGTCTGCTCCTTTCTTGCTTGGAAAAATGAGCATTAACTCTTCAAGGTCTCAGACATGAATTTCAGATGTACCTGGATCCATGAAAGTTGTTACTGGTTCCCCAGCACACGCCAAGAGCGAAGCTTGCCCCGGCGAGGTTGGGCGGCCGGACCGTGGTGAGCACGCCGGCTCCGTCGGCAGCCCGGGGCCGGAGCGACCGTGCGGTTTCACAACTGGCCTAAGCTGACCTACAGCTGGGCTCCTGCCAAAAGGCCGTTCTCTCCCCTCTCCCGACACTTGTGCTCCTTTGGCTGTAGGGCCAGTGGCGCCGGGGCTGATTGGTCTCGGTACAATCCTCCCCTCCTTTTTTTCCCCCCCCTCCTTTTGGTAGGGTTAATTTTCAGCCCGCCCAGTTTGCTGAACTGGTTGGCCGAGCGGCTGGGTGGACGCTGCGGCACAAGGAGATGGTGGAGGGGTGCTGAGATGCTAAGTGCAAGACTGGCCTTTGTGACAGCAGCGTGGGCTCGGCTGGCAGGGGTCAACGAGGGCCGTGCACCCGCAGCGGGCTTCTGCGGTACCATGCAAACCTCCCCAAAGGCCGGGGGAGTCTGGGCAGGCAGCTGCCCTGGGATGGGATGCAAACATTTCTCTGCTCCTTTGAACACAGAGAAAAGGAGTTTAACAACCACCTGTTAAAGAATAGCGCCATGAGGAAAACACATCTGATACGCATGCAAGTGAGGGGTTTTCCTGTGGTATTTAGGCCTAAGGTGTTTATTATTTTATCATCCAGTTATGCACCCAACCTTCACATGCACTAGATTTAACACCTGCTACACCACAGTTATAGCTACAACAGCAGCTTATACCCTGGCTGTATCAGCCACCAGTGCCACAACATGGGCAACACTCTCTCCGAGGAACAAAATGATGCCCAAAATCACGTGGCTACCCTTGTCGTTTATGGCTGATGGCTGTTCCTGATGGGAGAGTGTATTTGTGGTAGGTGCCTGGCTTGAGGATCATCTGGTGAAGTGCCAGTGCTGCAGCTGCGTGGGGGGCTGCGGAGAAGAGAACCTAGTGCTCCCACCAGAAAGGAAAAACAGGGGCAAACACTGGCAACTGGCTGAACAAGAAGCCCCCGGCATTCCCTGAAGCGAGAGCTCATTCCTCCCTTGTGTGTCAGGTTTGAGCGGCCACTGTAAGAGGAAGCTACACACCAAGACAAGTTCTGCCAGCATTAACCCACAGCAGCCTCTTCACTAACCTTCCCCTGAAGCAAAAGAGGATTAGAAACAAGATGTCCATGGGAGAGGAAAATCAGGGCCACAGGATGACTTATAATCAGCTCTGTAGGAGAGGCAGGTCGCTGCCTAACTTTCTGATTACATATTTCCGTGAAATGCACTTCCATGTCTTTGATCAGCTCACTCAGCTACCTCGGCCTCCAAGTGCAGCTGTCTCATGAACTCATTTGGTTCCCGTTTCCCCATGCCATCACTCAAATCTAGTAAGTTGAAACATCTGGATGAACCTAGAAAAAACTACAAGGGATGTCCTTACTGAATCATCTATTCCAAACAGCCTACGCTTTGAAAATCAGCATGCATACAACACTTCCCTGCACCCAGCCACCCGTATCCCCTCAGCTCAGGCTCCTGGTTCCAGGTCCCACTCTGCTTTTCTTTCACTTGGTCACTATTGCGCTCCCAGGGTTTAAACTTATCTAACCGTCAGTATATTTTGTTTGAATTTCAAAAACGTTCACATACTTCTCTCCCTCTAGTAAACTTACATCCCATTAAGAAAGAACTGTTTGGGCTATAGAGAAATGCTGCCAACTACTGTAACAGGAAAACATTACAACTCCCTTTGGCCCAAAAATAACATTTTCGTGCTGTGGGTAAATAGCTATTCCAGTTCTTCTGGGAGCAATAGGCACTGCCCTCTCTTTCTTCCAAATGGAGCAGTCCCCCATCCCAGAGAGAATCTGATTTCCACGAGGCATGTCCAGACGGCATCAGCCTCTGCCCAGGGTTGGGGGAGCAGAGGACAAGGAGATGGGCAGAGAGGAAGCTGAGAGTAACGCTCCGAGAAGTCACTCCCGCAACAGGATCCCATGACAGCAGCTAAAAAAGCAGTTCCCCATCAGAATGGCACTCAAAGGACTTCATCTGGGCTTCTACTCAGGAAGGGATCTTCTTTGGCTTCTTCTCCCTCTACAGTGGCATGATTGCTTCCCTACTCCTGCTGGCCACACTGTTCCTGGCTTGTATCGAGAATAGTGTGGCCAGCAGGAGTAGG
>Ga0181612_114645_pt1 | contig 11888 bp, 6 predicted proteins | sample HoacroProtozoa21_FD_119630 | JGI IMG/M metagenome (GOLD analysis project Ga0181612, IMG submission 119630) | Hoatzin crop microbial communities from Cojedes, Venezuel. Combined Assembly of Gp0051906, Gp0051904, Gp0051908 | reverse complement strand
GGGCTCCAGAGCTGGACACAGGACTCCAGGTGGGGTCTCAGCAGAGCGGAGCAGAGAGGTAGAATCACCTGCCTCGACCTGCTGGCCACGCTTCTCTTGATGCAGCCCAGGATGTGGGTGGCCTTCTGGGCTGCGAGTGCCCATTGTTGACTCATGTCCAGCTTTTCATCCCTCATTATACCTATTTCTGCAAAGAGTTCTGTTATTAGATCAGATTGTTGAGGGTGATAAGAATTCTAAAGATCTCAACGGCTGTTTTATTGCTGCCATACATCACATTATGCCTGCTGAAATGAATGCTGTGTATTTGAGTTAACTGGGAAGCAGTCGGCTAAAGACCTTGCGGCCTTTCAGTATCATAGAAGAAAAAAGTATTGCAAGATAAGAAAATATAATCGTAATAAAGCATCCTGTGATGAAAAACAAATGCTGAGTATGTTTGCTGTCCTGTCTTCAGATTTATAGACTTGTTGAATTCCTCTATTCTCTTCTTTACGTGCTTGAAAGAAAACCGTACTGACATTTACCCCAAGAACAAGGTCTGAGGAGGTGACTTGATTAATCTTGATAAGTAGTGCTAGATACAATTGTGGGAGGAGGCCAGAGATTTACATGAACACCACCTGGATCCATTAGTTTTACTATAAATAACATAGGGGATTTTTTGTTAATTAACTCTGGGAGAACATATTTGTTCTATGACATGCAAAATTAAATAAGCAAACATAATATGTAGTCTTCTCTGATACAAGAATTCCATACATTTAAAATCTTTAAAAAATACATTGTGAAGACTACTTATATCTTTTAATGAATAACAGAGACTTTCTCTTTTTTTTTTTTTTTTTTCTTCAGTGTTAAGGACAGCATAATCCTTTCCCCAGAAGGCCTTTCTTTCAAAACAGTTTCCTTATAAATGCCTCCTGTGTCTTGGTATTATGTAAGCTAAGAGTCCCTTGGCTATAATAAGTATTGGTTCGCTGACCTTTTTAAGCAACAGTTTAAATGGTTTGGTTTTGGCCCAAAGTTATTTGTAAATGAAGAAAATGCAATTGTTGCTTTTATTTATTATTCATGCTAAATAATTCATTTTTGCATAAAAATTAGATTATTAAGACACGACATTGGGTTGAGACGTAAAGATACCTGATTCATTATTCATTATGCAAGGTTATGGTAGTTTTTATATTCTAAGGGCTTTTGCAAGACTCTCTGAATCTTTTCCCAGTCATCTTTTCACCATTTAAGACCAAATCCAGGCTCTTCAGGAAAAGAGTTCTAAGACTGTGGTAAAGTAAAACACTAGGATCTTTCACCAGAATGGATACTTAAAATTATGACTATTAACTCATTTTTTTTGCTTCAGGGTTAATGGACAACTATGCCAAAAAGGACCTGGGATTCCTAGGAGGCAAGAAGGACATGACACAAGCGTGGCTGTGCATTGACATATTGGAGCAAGCCTGGGAGAGGGCCACCAGGATCATCAGAGGACTGGAACACATGAAGCACAAGGGGAGGGTGAAAGATCTGGCTTTGTTCAGCCTTTGAGAAGGCTAAAGGGAGATGTTGTGTCTGTCTACAGCTATCTAATGGGAGGGTTTAAAGAAGAGGAAGACAGACTCTTCTTGGAGGTACACAGCAAGAAATAAGAGGTAACAGACACAGGTGGCAACAAATTAAATTCTTAGCTATTAGGAAAAACATTCACAGCAAGGGTAGTCAAATGTTAGAAAAAGTTGTCCAGAGAGGAGGTGAAATCTCCATCCTTGGGGGTATTCAAAACTCAACTGGACAAAGTCCTGAGTATCCTGGTTTGAACAGTGGGTTGAATCAGATGAACTGCAGAGGTCCCTTCTAACCTAAGTCTTTCTATGAATCCTGGGAGAGAAAAGGGAAGATCAGAATGTTTTACTTCAGAAAAAAAAAAAAGTTAGTGCTTTGATGAAAATTGCTTGTTGCGATGTTAAAACTGACCCATGGATGAAAATCTGGATACTTTGAGGGACAAAATAAAAGTAACTGCTTATGTTTTTTCTAACAAAGCTAGATGTATGATTCCCCCACCCCCACCCCGCATCTTATAAGACAACAAAATTATTTATCTTTTTACTGTCACCTTCCTTGGCTGTAGAACATCTGTTCCAAGGCAGTTATCATCTCTTCGTTAATCTGTATCTTCAGGTTGGAAAAAAAAAAGGGGGGGAGGAGGAGAAAAGGTGAACTTCAGGAAAAATTAAGGAAGAAACACTGTCTTCTCAGTTGTTTTCTCACTGTAGTTTTTCTCTCACATTAAGGAAGAAAGTTACCCTTGCGAACTGTAAGAAAAGGCTTTGGGGCCTTACTGGCGTGCCTTAGACCTCTTATGATTTCCATGAAATTGGACTCAAATGCTTTTAAGCTCAAGGCTAATGTTTACTACAATTAAAAAAATAGAGTAATTAACTTTTTGAGTAAGATCAATTAAAAATTACTCATAGGGAGAAGCATGACAGGTTTAAATGTTTTCCCCTGCTCCCACTCCCCCAGTTCTCCTGCCTGCTCTATTTTTGCAGGCTCCTCCTTACCGTTGTCTGTTCAGTGACTCTGTCCCCTATATGAAACTTCCTTCTGCAACTCTTTGGCCTGCTGTACCTTGTAATCCCCCTGGCCTTCTTCCATCTATCTTGCCTAGTGTCTGCCAAGCACAGTCTTTTACACTCCTCTTCAAGTTGTCCACCTAATTTCTTAGAGGTGCAATGAAATGTAAAAAAAAAAACAAACCAAAACAAAAAACTCCACATCTTGTCTGGCATATAGGGTTTAGGCATAAATCCAGTTTCTCTCGATATTAGCTTTTTCTGTAAAGAAGGACTTGCAAGAGGGCAATGTACAGTTCCCATGAAGAGGGAAAATGGACATTAATCTTCCACCTTGATTTGGGCAGAGGAAGAAGCCTGAATTTGAGGAGGTTTTACTTTGGTTGTTGGACAGCTGAGTTTCTCCATTTGTAAGTCCAATAGTAATGAATATTTTGCTACTTGTTTTCCACTACAAACTATTCAGGAAGGGAAAGAACAGAAGTAACTCCTTTCACCTACATTCTTATTTTTACAGGAAAGGGAACATCAAGTGTATTTTGTACCAGAGCCCAATTGTGTTGAACAACTGTATGCACAATGTGTTATTATTTCACATTTCTCTTGGCCTTTTTTATGATTCAATTGTTTCCAGATGCATCCCTTCCAAATAAATATCTACCAGCTTTCCTTGGAGCAGTCAGAAGCCACTAATGAGCTGTTACATAGCAGCTGTGTCAGACTACTACCTGTTTTCAACCAAATTCTTGGCTCTTCTTGTTGCATTTCTTAAAAGCATCTGATCCTGGGTAGCACTGGGTATTTCTGGTTTCCAGTGGACTCAAAGATGGCTAAAGCACTCAACATCCTGCAGAATCAGCTTTATGAAGATATCCAAATATGGACCTTTGCTAACGTGTCCATTATGGACACATTTGTTGGACAAAATAGCCAAAGGCTTGTCCCAATTCATGATATAGAGCAATAAGCAAAATCAGGAAGATCACATCCTGGGATGACTGTGCTGGGTTAGGATGTGTTTTTCTTTTCCACTTATTTCTGTTGCTTTGAACATCATAATTGGTCTCCTCATTGGGCTGACTTTGACTAAATGCTGTAATGCATATACTTTTTTCACGGCCACTTTCTTCTTCTCATCCCACAGATGGCTGAACAAGTTGCATGCCAGAAGCTTGATGGGAGCTGGAAAGAGCATGAAAGTGTCCTTCTTGGCTTTACTTCAATGTCTTTGCCAGATCCTGATGTTGGGTGGAACCCGGAAAGTATTCACATAGAAAAACAATTAAGAAAATACCATGAACAGTATTAATTTGGTTTTTAATGTGAATTTATCTGACTCATTTGAACAATATTTATTTCAAAGACTCAAAACCTTTTTTTTTTTTTTTTAAATTAGCAATGCAAATGTACTAGCACTTTTTTGTAAGTAATAAGCAAGCTGGATTTGGAGTGAAAACTTTATAATTCCTTAAATTCAGAAGAAGAAAATTGGCTTCAGAATAATGACATTAGTCCTATGTTGTAAATATTGTCCATTTTTTTTTTTGCTTGTAATAAGGATTATAGAGTATAATAAACTATATAACAATAATTATTCTCTAACAGTCTAAGGTTCAGTAAATGCCTCGTGCAAATTGACATAGGTGAATTGATAAGTTCCAATGGAAACCAAACAACTTTAACTACTTTGACTAAGATTCACCATCAATGGACGAATAATGCATCTGGGTACACTGGAGACTGTAGAAGTGGAGCCTCTATGCTTTAAAATAGGTACAGAATTCTTCATTGTAGGGCTAGACCTTTTTCAGGTGTTGTTCATCTGCCCTTCTCTCTTTGACACAGTTTGTAAGTATTCCCGCCAGCTCTAGCTCCTCAGCCATTAATTTTCTGAACTTCAAATAGGCTGTGTTTGCCTTACAAAAGAGCACCTCCCACCAATTGTGTCACCTTTTAAGCAAACAGCAATGTTGAACAGCAGTGATGCTTTTTGATTCTCTTATTCTCTTTTGATCATGGTGAGTATAACTCTCTTTTAGCTGGAGAATTGGAGAGTGAATATTGCTTAGGAAGGCTTTTCTTGAAACAGCAGCATGGCTGAGCAACACTTCAGTCATGGGGTAAGAGCATAATACATATTTGTCAATAGATAGATGTAACACTTATTGTAGTCGTGCTATATACATTTTTATGTACCATTTCACAATTAGCATATTTTTGTTACGAAAAGCATAGACTTGCATCACAGTGCAGAGATTGGGGATCCTGAGACTAAAGGCAGACTTCAGTGCCAGACTTAATGTCAGAGAATTTCCTCTCTTGACAGCACTCATATTATCCAGATTCCAACCTCCAAAGGTCACCAAGTGAACTGGAAATATCTCTTCAGGAGTGGAAATGTAAGATGCCACATTGCTACTGTTTTTCCAGAAAAGAGTGAAACTTTTTTAGAAAAGGTAAACCTACTTGTTAGTGTTTTTCAGACAAGTATGTTGTAGAAGCATGAAGTCCAAGTATGATCTCATCCCTTCCTCTGTCTTAGCATATATCTGGTGATTAATCTGTTTTCTTTTACTTTAATGGCTTGATTCTTTACTGCATTGTTTGACTGAACATAGTCCACTGGGGCCTAAACTTTGCTCTGTGGCAGATACCCAGTTAAGCTTATGCTGAGATATTAACTGAGCTCAGACCCTAAAAAAAAAGAAAATAAAGGGGTAGGGTCAAACTCAAGACCATCTTAAAACTGAGAGAAACATTCAGTGAATTTATGAACTAATTTTACTCTTGGTTTGGCCGTGGCTTCCTAATTTTGAGTATTCTGATATACCATGTCCATTACCTTTCTGCTTGAATTCTGGCTGAGTGAGCCACAGTGTAAATTATATAATGAATCGAAACCACCTATTCAGCATCTGGCATCTTTAAAGGAAGGCAAAACTAAATTCATATTACATATGAAGACTGAAAATATAACACTTCAGCTAGCAGTTATTCTAGCATTAAGTAAGGAATCAATGAGAACATGTTGGGAATGCTGTTGCAAATGATTTTAACCACCATTTTACTGAGAGGAAATTACAGAGACTGAAATCATGCTGTTCACGGAAAAGAATTTCAATGTAGAAGTTACGCTGATAAACTTTTTGGTATAGCTTAACGGCAAGAAAGCTAAGGGCGAAGGGGAAGTGAAAAAAGTAAATAATTTCTGGAGCAGTGAGGTGTAGATTGGTGTCAACAAGCTTTTCAGATCCATGCTGATAAATAATTCCAAATGAAATTATTAAGCTCATCTGGCAAAATCTCTCACTTGTTCCACAGTGAGTCTCAGGAAGACAGGGTTCAAACAATTTGTTTCACATTTTGCTAGGAAACATGTTAATCCTAAACACCTCCAAGTCAACTGAAAGATTATTTTTCTACTAAAGCAAGACACTGTCACCATCAGTTGCACTGAGTATCCTGTTACTTTGCAAGTGATGTGGAGGATCATTACATGAATAAAAGGATAGAATTTAATGAGTGAGACGGAGTTCATAAACTTATTGTCCAAGTTATAGTTACAGGAGCTTTTGTGCAACTGCCGCAATGTATATTGATAAATTAGTAACCCATTTGTTGGACAATGAATGTCAAACCCCGGTGAATAGTTTGCATGAAGTACCTGAATGGTTTGGTTCTTTCTGTGTAAGGTCTGTGAATGTCTTGTGTATTTACCAGAACTGGTGCTTTTGCAATGGTTTATTTGTTTGATGTGGGTTACTCGCTGATAACAAGTATCATTTGTTATTTGTGGCATAGGAAATAAGTCTGGAACTGGCTTGCTGTACCTTTTAATGCCTGAAACCTTCCAGATCAGATGCATTCATACCTCGCACCCACCCCTTGAGCCTTCCTTCCCCACAAGCAAACAAGAGCTCCAAAATGAAAGACCCCCAAACCTTTTGACTGCAATTGCAACTGCTTTAAGGGGGAAAAAAGAGTACATCTATGTCCTAGTGCTCCTGTTTTGTCCTTGTCTCAGTGTTCTGTGTACACTGTTCTTTAAACATAGTAAAATCAACCCCCAAAATTAGGGTGCTCTTACGATTACAAGCTAGGCTGGATCTTGAAAGAAGTGGATTTGGCTTTGCTGCCTCTTTCCCCTGTGAACTGGAGCAAGGCACTGTGGCCAGATGTTCAGAGGTGCCTAGATGAGTAGGAGGCAGATGTCCCACAGGATGGAGAGCTCGTGCTGCTCTGTCGTACCACAGCTATTGCTTCTGCCTTGATGGCGAATCCATCCCTCCTTAGGCATCTATTTCCTACTGGTTTCATTGTTCCTAGCCTTGCATTACCTGTCTGTTGATCCTCTATCTAGAAGGAATATTTTCTTCTCTATTTAAATGCTAAGTTTTCTGTGTAAGCACAACCCTACTTTCCTGTAGCTGCTAGTGAATGTTGTAATACAAATAATCATAATTTAATGTGGTTGAATTAAAAGACACATCTGGCAAAGTTGATGCAGAGAATAAATGACTATACTATTCGTGCCTCCTGTTTACTCTTCTAGACTCTATTTCACTAAATATACAGGATTATCAAGTCTGAACTAGTGATGAATAGTATGTCAGTACCACGGTAGTAGTGTGGCTTTAATGTAGTAGCTGTGTAATAGTACAGTATTTACAACACATTTTGCTTTCTAGAGCTTGGTTTGGCTCTACTGTGCCCCTGCTCATCTCTGTGCCTATGCCCAAACCCTTCCAAAACTACCTTACACATCTGTTGCTGCGTCTACAGCTGGCATTGCTCCTGTCTCTTTGGCAAGAACTTGGAGCAGAGCTGCTGCATTGGTGTGGTCCACACAGTTCTGCTGGTGGGAGTTGTGTTGATGTAGGGGGTTGTGTATCCTGAAGGGACACCGGCTCATCTCCTCCTGTTATTTTGAACTGCAACCTTCAGAGGGGGTGAAGTTCCTTAGGGACATTTTTGGGGAACAGACAGGGGACTAGGCAGTATAGAGAACAAAGAAGTTCCCTAATACACCTGAAGCACTGCTAATCTAGCCTTGGAAAAGTTTAAGGTGGATAGCAAACTCTGCTATTGGTCTCAAAACAAAATTTCAGTGGTATCTTGACTATCTTCAAAAATGCATTTTGAATTTATTGGAGGTTTTCCACTGACAGTAGCTGGTTGTTAGTTTATCAGGATCAGTATAAATTTAGTTAGCAGTGCTGTTAGCCCCTATGGTCAGCAATACTGTTGTTATTTTTTAGAAACTATGTTTCTTACAGAATATATTCCCCACCTAATTTCCCATCTTGTTATTGTATCTGGTGACCATTACAAGCCAATAACATGTAAAATTACATTAGATCAAAACCATCATTAGAGTATTGTTGCATGTATCACGTGTATTTACTTTGGTATTACTTACGTCTTGCTTCCCAATATATATGTTTATTCAGAGGATCTCATGAAAAACATTAATCTGTAATCACTGTACCTAAATGCTGAGTTTTCAGACCTACACAGGGGTCTTCACTGACTCACGTTGAAATATGGGGCTGTTGGGCTACATTTGCTCTTGTTTAAGCAGAGACATTATGCAAATTCAGAGAGATCTTCATCAGTATCACTGTGTAACAATACAATGCAAATGACCAGAGCAAAACTAAAACCCTGCCATACAAAGATATTTAGGAGTAGTAATCAGTCCTTAGTATTCTTCTTCAGAATTCCTTAACAGTTGAAGTGAATAGGAGGGAAATAGAAGAAAAGACGTGATTTACTGATGATACGTAGCAAAGAGTTGAAGGTCAGAATAGATGCCAGATACTTTGCTTTCTAACCTGTTGGGCTAATAATCACTAATTTATAGTATTAATAAAGGACATGAAAAGCAGATATAATTTAAGAATCAGAAAGTTCATCAGATGTTAAAAACTGTTCAGAAAGTTGACTATCTGCAACCCCAGAAAACCATAGATCATGTTGTCAGTGTTTGAGACAAGGCAGATAATCCCCACTAGTTTTTAACTTGATGTGGATCCTAAGACCAGTAATAAACCCAATCCTGAACTGCTTTCTCGGGCAAAACTTCCACTGAAGTATTTTGTCTGAGTGAAGACCAGAGGATGTGATGTCCTTTGTGATTAAACTCAACATTCAAAAATCTCTTCCTCTAGTCTTTGATGTTGATTTCAGAGTTGGTTCTAACAGATTTTCTTCTTAATTATTTGCCTGCAACAACATGGCAGCTTCTGTTGGATAATTTATAGTATTCATGAAAGTTTATAGCATGAGGATGGACCACACTGAAGTGTTTTTAGTCACCGGCGATTCAGAATATGGATGCTTTTTTTCATTCCACCCAGATCCAAACTGTTGGAGTAAACAGTGCTCTTTTTGTTGGAATGGACTTTGCATAAAGACACTCAACTAGCCAACAGTGCACAAAAATTATATGTTTAAAAAAATTCAATGTCAGTGGTTTGTGTTTTAAAAATATTGTAAAAAGAATCTGTGGAAAAAAAACTTGCACTCAGCTCTAGTGCAAGAACAATTTGCCAAACAATCAGCTGAAGGAAGAGGTTCCAATTCTGCAGAGCCTTAGGGGCTCCTGGTGGAGAAGAAAGCTGTGTTATATACATGCTGACAAGTACAAAGTAAGCAAACTTTCCACTCACTGCAGTCTTGTTGGTTTAATTACCCTCCAGTGCCTATTTGTGATAGCCACTTGGGAGGTCAGTTGAAGTCAGATTCTGCTAGTTATCAAGTAACTGCACATTTTGGCAGAAAAAATAGGCTCTGGCTTAAAAGGGGTGAAAACTCCCACAGCAAAACTCAAAAGAAACACTCTCTTTAAATCAGTTTCCAAACCTATCATCAGGAAAATTCCAAAAACAAAATACCTCTTTGCATCGGGAGTCAAAACTACTTAGGTTGGATGGGGCTCTGAGCAACCTGCTCAAGCTGAAGATGTCCCTGCTCATTGCAGGGGCTTTGGACTGTTTGGCCTTTAAAGCTCCCTTCCAACCCAAACTATTCTATGATTCTATACTTAAGTGTTAAACAATACTATGTTGTTTGCATAATAGACAACTAACAGCAAGGCTACTCGCTATCTGCTTTAATATACAGAAATATACTGGAAGAGATCTATAGTATGTGATGAAAAATGCATTTTACTATTACCATAACCTAATTTCTGCTAGATTTCATCTAGAGTTGAGGCAGATTCTGTAACATTTTGATGATGGGTTTTTTTTGTTCCAGTGATGAATTTATATGAGGAAATGCTACCAATGTGGTAAAGCAGTTATAATTTCCTACTCTTGGATATGAATTAGTTGGTCTTGTTACACAAGGAAGAAACAACCTAATCGCTTTGTGATATGCTAATACTGTAGAGGTTTGCCCTTGAAAGCGGCATTCTATTCACATTAATAATACATAACGGTCTTCTTTCTGCCTTTCAAAAGTACTTTTGATATTTATTTCAGTTTAAATTTCCAAGTTTTCACTGTCAATGTTTGAAAAGACCTTTTAGTCATACCCTACTTTTAATGTTTAGCACTCTGATTTTTTCAATATAAATTAGCCCCAAATTATTTGTAATTCTTATAGGTGAATTTCCCATTTTGTTATATTTTTCTAATAGAGTAACTGTAAAGGGCACTGTATAAGAGTGCATTGTTACCAGCTGTGACTTTATACATAATTAACAGCAGAGGACCACCTCTTTGGTCCATGACATGATGTGACTTTAAGCCATGCTGTCATGATCTACTGTCAGAGAAAGAAGTCTTTGGCAACTGGACTCAAGCTGTTTGTTTTCATTTTTTTGTTTTATTTTGTTTTATTTTCATACACCTCCTAATGCAGTAGGGCTATGTTCTCAGCAGGTCTTCCAGGCACTGTTGCAGTATAGATACATAATAACGCTAACTCTCTTTGACAATACATTTTCCTTTCAGTTGACTACTGGTATTATAAATCATTTTTTCTCCAACTGTACTGTGTTAGCTTCCATACTCCTCACCTCTTCCATATTTATTTCATTATCTACAACCCTGATAGGTCTTTTGTAAATGATTTCTCTGTTGGTAATGCAGTTCAGAATACGTCCCAGATCTATATAATATTCCATTTTTTTCTTTGCTATTGTTACCAAGTTCAAAGACAAATAGATTATTAAATAGAAAATTAAGGTATAAAACATTCCTATCCACTGGGATACTTTGTGTGGTTGTGTTTTTAATTTTTCTTCTGCTTCCTTGAAAACTTCTGATTACAGTTATAGAGAGTTGCATAGGATGTCATTTAGGTTGGTGGTTATGTGCCGGAGAGCAACCTTACTCTCTTAATATAGAAGAAGCTACACCAAATCCATGCCTGTGAAATGTGTACCACGCAAGTTACACAGGACAAAATTTTTCTTGGTGTGGTCACCGAGCAGATTACTTTTATTAGTCAACAGGGTCAATGAGTCTTTATCATTTGCTGTAAACCATAATTTAATGTACTATGAAGATACTGCCTGTGAAGTCTGTGAAGTTGAGAAATGTTAGCAGCTGAAAGCATACTCTGGGGCAGTGTCCCCAGCTGCTTGCTGTGTTCTTGTACTGTTCCTTCATCATGTGTCTGACCACTTCTGGAGAAAGTGTATGGTGCTCGACAGACTATTGCTGTGACTCCATACGACTGCGCTTACATTCTTCCAGTGTCATAAATTTCCCACATCTGCATATCTGTGTACAGTAGGAGGAGGAGGAGTTTCAGAGATAGTACAGGCAAGTTTCCCAAGAGTATACTTTTCTTAGCTTGCATCAGAGTTCATGTGAAATGAAGGGATAAAAGCAAGAAAGAAAATAGAAATTAGGATACAGAAGCTCCCATAATTAAAGAAAAGGGAAACTCAGATCTTAATGAACTGGGAGAAGGAGAATTAGGTTGTATCTTTCCCAGACTTCTGAAAAAGCTTATGTTAAAAATTCAGGTATAATACCAGGTATTTTTAGTAAGTTTGTCTAGTCAGTTTGTCCCTCAAGAACATCACAGATAGTGTGCATATTTAAGGCGAGTCAGAAAGGAAACTTGGGATGACTATGACCTTCATTGCAGTATTATCTAGGACTTTGGAACACATGTCAAAAGAAAGGATAATTTGAAGATAAGTGGAGTATCACAGAATCACAGAATCACAGAATGTTCGGAGTTGGAAGGGACCTCAGTGGGTCACCTAGTCCAACCCTCCTGCCGAAGCAGGGTCACCTACAGCACGCTGCACAGGACCTTGTCCAGGCAGGTCTGGAATATCTCCAG
>Ga0181612_138255_pt1 | contig 11889 bp, 13 predicted proteins | sample HoacroProtozoa21_FD_119630 | JGI IMG/M metagenome (GOLD analysis project Ga0181612, IMG submission 119630) | Hoatzin crop microbial communities from Cojedes, Venezuel. Combined Assembly of Gp0051906, Gp0051904, Gp0051908 | reverse complement strand
TTTTTTTTTTTTTTTAATAAGGAAAAAAGCTGTCACTGAATATTACTTGGCTATTTATGTAATGCAAAGTTTTGCTAACTTTGAAAAATGTCTTTAAACACGTCTGAAATGTTTTTAACCATAGAGAGCAATATGCTTGGGCAGTACCCAATGGCTTTGTCTGACATATCCACTGTCAAAAAATACCCCTAAACAAGCAAGAAAAGTAAGTCTCACAACCTTGGGGGAGGGGGAGAGAAAAAAGAAAAAAAATCCAGCATAAACTACATTTAAGTTAGTTTTGTCATCCTAAACAATTATGCTCAAGAAAGCCCAACGAATTAACCCCTTCATTTTAGCAGACATAAGCAGCAACATTACAAGCTTGTCCACTGCTGCCACAGCCCTGCACAGTCTGCGCACAGAGCGCTTCAAGGGGACCGGTTTCAAGGATGCGAAGGAACCCACAACTGTGACAAAAATGGGCTATACTAAAAGCCATGAGGTGCTACCAACTCTCACTCGACACAGATTTTGGCTACAGTCAGTGACCACTTTTTATAAACTACCATTTGTAGGAATCATCAGTGTTCTTAGGACTGAAAAGGTCATTAAAAACGTGCTCAGGAGGACTACTCTGAATGTACTGCTATGAGTGCAGTAACTTAAGGTAGTGTGAGACGTAACTTACGGAAGGACTGATAAGAGGAAGGGAGGAATAGATGCATTGGAGACTTCCCAAAACTTCCAAGCCAAACAATTAACCTAAAAGCAACAAAATTTAAGATATTAAGCATTTGGAAATTTTGATGAATTATGAAAATATGGTTTGTTTATTACAGCTTATAAATTAGCATGTATAAAACTGTGCATATCATCTTCAGAGAGCATTTTTCTTTGGCTTTTATAAAGTAGTTTAGAGTTTTCTTTTTGTAGACATCAGAGATGAAATATCCTATATTTGGCTGCATGAGAGCATTTGTAGGTTTTCAAAACTTAGAAATATTTCCAAACAGATTATTCATGAATTAGCAAGTTAGAAGGACTGTAGAAATTTCTTGCAATTTGTAAGTGACAAATGAAATTGTCAAAATAAAGTATGATAACACACAAATTAATACATAAAATATTTAAATGAAATAGTTAACAGACAAGTTCACACACACAGTATTTTCAAAAAAATTAAAATAGAATTAAACAAATTCTAATTTACCTACAGTGTGGATATTGGGTAGTATGTTTATGTACACAAAGTCTGTTTTTGGTTTTACCTGGTAGGGAGAAAGAAGATGAAGTTTCTTTTCAAAGAATTTAAAAGTGTTTAAAAAAAAGTCTGTGCCCATACTTTCAATGAGTTGACAAGTTACTCCTTTCACAAGCTGTCCTGCGCTGATAGGAAAAGCAAAGTTCAATCTTTTGAATACTTCAGCAGGATCTAATCCTCACTCCCCACAACCATGTCCTAAGATACAGTTTCTTGACCACCTCCTCTCTTTCCCCTTTATTGTAATCAAAAGGCTATGGAATGTAAAAATGTAATCAAATTGAGAAATATTGACTGAGCCTTAAAATATTAAAACTTCTGCAATGCTTTGATCCAGATTTTGGATTTGGAGACCCTTTTTAATGAGGAATGTGAATTATCCTGTGGTACCAAGGAATGAATAAACATAAGGCAGTACAAAATAACCACATAATGTTTATGTTTACCTCAAAGTTGCTGTCATCACAAAACTAGACTTAAACCCCATTTCAAGAGAGACTATCATCCATACCTTAGCAGGTCAACAGGATAGTTTTTCTTAGACAGTAATTCATACAGATACAAAGCCTGAAATAAAACCCACCATATTTAAAGTTAAGCTTTGGTAATTCGTTTGCAAGATGCAGTAACTACTGCAAGGTTTTTGCATGCTTAACTCTCTTATGTACTCTAAAGGCATTTCTACGGTCCAGTTTGGCCAACCAAAAGGTTTGGCATCCAGTGCTGAATTTCTTCTTCACAAGACAAGACTTCACTGACTGGCACTATGGGATGATGTTAAACACGTTCATGGCACACAACCACAGAATACTTTAGGTTTGGAGGGACCTCTGGAGATCGTCTGGTCCAACCTCACATCTCTCTGGACAGAGGCAAAGGGCTGATTGTAAATGCAAATGTTGAGTATACAGCACTGGAAAGAGAAAATTTATGTGGCAGAATCTTGAAGACTTTTAAACTCGTATTAACGCTTCCCTTTCTGTAACACTGTCTCATAATGCTGCCTAGGCTCGAAGTGGCCTCTGGGTGTATATGTCAAGATATATTTGGGGCAGTTCCTCCCTTTTACCTATGCTCCTTGAACACATATGTACTACAACACTTTTCTCATTCTCCCATCATACTAAATTGCAGTGGAATGTGAACTGTGTAATAATTTTTACCTGGCTTCTTCTGAGTTCTTTTTCTTTCATCATTAAAGAATTATATCCAGTCTGCTTCCATAAATCAGAAAGAGGTATTTCTTTAAAGAAAGCTCCTTGTATATCTTTGACTGATGAAGAAAAATCTCCAGATGCAGCTATCTAAAAAGAGGAGCAGATAAATACATGGCATTTCAGAACTGATGCTTAGATTTACAGGATTTGCCCTTCTTTCCATTCTGTGCAATATTTCTCTTAAGAGGATAAAGGAAAAGCACGTCAGTATTAAAAATGCCACAGGACTAAGCAAAAGACAGCTTTCAAAATATACTTAGCGTCCAGAAAAAACACTGGAAATATTAAACATTGAGCTAAAACACATATCTCCGTGACAACATTTTCAATCATGCTCTGCATATTTGGTTATTGTGCTTTTGTGCAGAAAGAACCTATGACACACTTGAGTTTATAATCACCTTCCTGAGGATCCCTTGCTGTTGTGCAGGCAATAAGTCAGCCAAGTATTGGGATGTTGTGCCTCGAATAATCTGAGAAAGCTCCTTTGGGTTCATGCTGTAGAATGACTGGGTGCTAATACCAGTTACCAACGCGCCCATTTGACTAACATTATAAAATGATAAAACCTGCAGAGATAACAGCACAAAGAAACAGAACATTTTCTGGCTTGTGAACAGCAGATATATTTAAAAGCAAAAGTTAATAAATAAATCAAAACTATTATTGTTGAATACTTAATACATTTCTTGCCTGGGGATGCACTTTCCTCAGATTTCTTTCAGTTCAGACAAGACTGTCCAGGGAACAAATGCAACAGTTTTCTCAGAGGCTCCTTTTTTTGAAACTTCAGAGAGGACCCTGATTCCTTCCATTACAAAATATTTGAATATGTAGTCTGCGATCTCTGATCATGCAAATTCTGCCTAGTGCAGTGACACAGAGAAAATAATATATACAACTGCCAAATGCAAATAGTCATTCTCTCTGTTACTAGAGAATTACTTTGGGACGTACCATCTTGAATGGTTTTATTTGATTTAAACAACATTTTCAGACCACTAACAGCACTAAAAATTAGTCTGGTACTAAACTTTTCAAAATCTACGGTTATCATTGAGAAAAAGCCATTTAACTTTTCAAAGTTGAAGGTGGGAAAGCTATATCAGAGGTACCTTTTCATAAGAGAGGTATTTACTGGATAAAATCATAACTTGGCTTTTCGCCCACCCAGAGACTTGGTTTAATGTTGCAATAGCATTATGCACTGCTTCAGGTGACAAAGATTCCAGCTGACTTGGAGTTAGCCCAACCACGGCATCTGACAGAGATCCAAGGATATCGTTCAGTGTCTGGTTTTGCATGGCAATGTTCAGGAGTTGAGATTTGAGCTAAAGAAAACAAAAAAAGCAGATGGGAAATAAAAATCTGCCAAAACCCAATTTTCATTATCACCCAAAACTTTAACGGGGGTTTCTGGAATAGGCATTGGCAACCATTTAGTGACCACACACTTCATAGACATTCAAAAATAGAACCACAGTTATCAAAGGAATATGGAACAGGAGGAAACAGAATGAGAAAAGAATGAGCACTGTAAAAAAACAAAAAATGGGCTTTTATTCTTTGCATTATATGATCGAGAACTACTTCCATTTATTTCTTAGATCCCAATCATTTTTCACTCTTTTTCAAAACTCAAGGAGAAAGTCCCTCCTCCTCTGTTTTCAGGATTAGGTCAGGCAAGAAGAACAAGCATTGTACTCACCCTCTGAACCTCAGCGTGGAAACCTCTTAATTGATTGCATTTAATCATTTGATGAAGTAAAGCCCGGGCCACAGCAGCATCCATCTGTTCCATGTCATCATAAAAACAAACTAGTAAACCTAGCCTATGTAGAAGAAAACACATTAGCTAACTTCTGACATAGAAGGTGTCATTCTCAGGAAGCTGAAATATACGACGGTGTATAACCTACCTGTGCTCAAAATTTGAGGCATTTCTGTCTGTCACTGAGACAGACAGTACCTTAAACTGTGATTTTTAAAACTCCACATGGCCTGAAATTTGGGTACGAGACATATGCACTGTTCTCTGTATTCAGCTGAACTCTACCCAGATTGCTTGTGCTGTCAAAAATTTAACTTTCCTGGATCCATTTGTCCGTGGCTGGATTTTCCCAGCTAATGACTCCACTCTCCTTGGCAGAATTGGCAGTACAGTCTCTGCTTTGAAAAGGATGGAGGGCTAAGGAAGTCTCTAGAGGTGGCTTGCTGAGTTCTTACCTGGATTGATTGGATGCTTTGAACTCTAAATCCTGCTTGGATTTCACATGCAACACAACTCGTTCCTGTGTCAGAACAGCAGCTAGAGCATTACACAGCCTCTTCATCATTTCAGGTTTAAACAAAGCCTGCGGTGTTTCACATCAAACATATGACTGGCCGATGGATGGAGACCCATCCAGTTCAACACTGCCTAGCAGAAAGCGCGCTGAGGCTCACCGTCTCAGTTGTGCCAGCACAGCAGTTCGCGAGGCAGTGCTGTGAAGCAGATGTGGAGCTCATTTTCCCCCACAGTACCCACGCTGTAGTACCGAAGTCAGCATTTCCATTAACCTCTGCAAAGCACAGCCACAACCATAGCTGGCGGGGAGCAGCAGTGGTACCACCCAGGGCAGGCACCTGCTGTAGGCAGCCTTCTGACTTGGGCCTTGTCCCTGTTTACTGCCACTGCCTGCAGCCCCGCAAAGGAGGTCTGAATTGTGCATCGCTCTCTCTGGGCTTCAAACTTCACAGTGATGGCAATGAATTCATTTGTAGGAAGCCTGAATCAATCCCCTGTCACTGTAAACAACTAGTGTTTGCTTTCATAATTTACACAGCACAAGAACCTACAAAGCCCAGCTTTCCTGCTACAGACTCTGTTCTTCAGCAATTCAGTGGTCCAGGGATAGGCAGAGTCTGGGCAATAATGTCCAGATATGAACTAAAGCAACAGCAGACAATGCTGCAGCACTATCACAAAGTCAGTAAAATTCTGCAGCACAGAACGGCTTAGCTTTTAGTTACTCTAGGCCCTCAACAACAACCTGCTTAGCAATATAACAAAATACTGCTTCAGCAGCCAATCTGAATTCATGGGACATCATCAAACTAACATACAAATCAAAGAAACATCTATAACTGCATTTTTATAACAAATAATTACCTTCTGATGCATTATTGCATAGCCACCAAGAGCTCTTCATCTCCTTTGGGACTAGCAGCAATGAATAATACTACTACTTAAAAGTAAAAGTGCATTTAAATCATCAGTATGGTCAAAATGAGTAATATAAAATAAGTGTGTTGTAAAAATGGAATATATTAAGGATTATGGAGCATGACATTTCTCTCATCTGTGAGAACGTGGTACCTCTCATGAGTGGTAAAATAATTTTTAAGATTTCTGATATTGAAATTTAGAGTGTGGGCATAATTCTTCTCTCGCTTACATCTCTGATAATCGGCAATACTTCATGGAATTCAGCGAGTTACACTGCAATAATGACAGGAGCTCTAAAGCCATAAAGCATATTCTCCATTTGTTTAAAACTCCAAGGTATCCCCCAAGGAGACTACAAATAACTTCAGACAGTGGTGTCTCGGGACTAAATACATCCATTTATACGACACTGTAAATGTAAATGGGGAGTGCAGCACTCTCGCAGGTAGCTCATGCTCACTACGTATTTATGGGTAAAAGCAGTTTATTTTGGTTTTTATTATTAAATCAGAAAGTCAGTTCAGTGCTGATTTGACGCCCCAGAAAATGCAGTCTCCTGCTTACACACACACCCACCGGTCACACATGTTTGAACATGGCTCATCTGTACCCTGAAGGACTTAAAGATGCGAGCAGGATGGGCTTTGCACCTCTTCACTGCAGGACCTCTCTGGTGATGCTCGCACCAATTAAAAACCACTTGCAGTCTTGGCTGGCATGAGCTAAGGTTTCCTCCTTCAATCCTAACTGCAACATGACTTCCACGAAACACCTCCATCTTCTGTGAATCAAACAGCCAAGGCAACTCATGTCCTGCTATCCCAATTTATTTCATTGCTGTACTGTGCAACGTGGTGGAGCTTTGATTGGGTCCCCCAGATACTGCTGTAGTCCTCCTACCAATACTACCGACAGCTCCTCACCGTGGAGCAGGAGACAAAGCATAGCTAAGTAGACGCACCTCCAAAAATTCATACAGTAGCAATTCTTCACTGTTGCTAAATAGGGTTGGATTTCAGCCTAGGTTTTTCTGCTGGAAGGAAAAAGCTATGTCCCACCAACGATTTTATCAGCTACTAGTTGCTCGTCTCTTTTCTCTTCACTTATTCATTCTCTCCATACATAGCCATAAAAGAAAAAGAAAACCAGTCTTGCCTGTAGATAGTTGAAGTGTTTCTCATATCAAATCCTGATGAGTTTATTCTTTCCAGGAAAGCTTGTGCAAGCGCTGGTGTGATATCATACACTGTGTCCAACTGCTTTGTTGCATTGTCATAGCTAATGAATAGTCTTATCTGACCAGTACAAACAAAATCACGCATCAGGATTATGAAACAACTGCATCCAATAAAACATGTTTGACACTCTAATTGACTCCATACATGTTAGAGAGAAAGGAAGATCCAGTATTTTTGAAAGCAAAGCTGAGTGCATGATTCTCTGTCAAAGTGTCAAATAATTTGAGGGTCTTCTATCATTGGTCCCTCTCTTTCAGTACAAGTCACAGAAGTCTGATACGGATAGATTATTACATATTAATGATAGGCACTTTCAGATTCCAAAAAGAGAACAACATTTGGTTGACAATGGATTTGGATTCACTTTATAGTTAAGTAATAGATATAAATAAATTTATATAAAATAAAAAATATAAACTTGGTTTTCATGGTTAAGTTTGCATTTGTGTTTACATTGTTTGTAGCTGACATCACTTGACAACAAGATATTTAACTACATTTTGTTACTTACTTCATCGAGACTAATTTTCAGAATTTCTTCTAATGGGAGATGGACCATGTATCTTCCCAAAATCCATAGGTTTTCTGCACTGACCCAAGAAGTTGATTCATTGAACTCTGTTTTGTACAAATAAATATTCACTACAATGTAAGAAAGTAATTATTTTTCCAATATATTGTACCCAGTATATTGTTATTGGTAAATAATCAAAAAAAATCTGCAAATCAGAAAAATCTGTAGCAGAGAAAGTCAGGTTCCCTCCAATAGCTAGATTTTAACACCACATTTTTATGAGGCCATACATTTTTTAGTGAAAATGCGATTCAAATGTCTCAAATTTTCTCATATGAAAATGATTAATGTTTTATGTTGTTGAAATAGAAAATGGATAAAGTATGGGACAGGAAAAATTAAACCTATAGTATTAAATATGGAGCAGCACTTCTTAAATTCAGTTTTCCTAATCAAATATATTATTTAAGAACACCAGGAAGGCATGATACTTTGTAAGTCTTTATACATCTTCTATATTATTGTTGATGATAACACTCATTTCAGCAATATGCAATAGCAATCATGGAGAAAATGAAAAATTATTCATATACTTATATAGAAATAGGCTGGCAAAAAACACAAAACACTGCATAACAGTTGAAAAATGTCATTTGTTTAGTAACACTCTCCCAAGACTGAAAATTAAATCAAGACCCAAATAACCCCAAGAAAAAAGTCTGTATGGACGAGGTGGGTACTTTGAGCCCCAAAGACAATGTTTTCTCCAGCGTCGAACCTTGGATGGCTCAACGTGTGATACCTCTGAACACACTCCTTAGCCGTGCCGATACTCACAACTCTGGTAAAATAAAATCATCAGTGCATTTTGCAGAGTTTTCAGTATCTGAAAAAACAGCCTATAAATATCAGAAGCTGAAGAACTCCATTTAGTAAGTGATTTTTTTGAAAACACAGATCTAAGCTCCTTAGCTGAGACAAGACAATGCTCCCATCAGACCTGTCTGTCAAGCCTCCGTTTTTTGAAGTGATATTACCTCCCATTACCAGCAATATTAAGAGAGTTGAAAGATATGATAGAAGAGTTAAAAAAAACTGTCACAATCTAAGGATGTTGACTGTGGCCTTTAGCAGAACAGACTTGCAGTTACCAACCCCGGTAGCTGTGATCCCCAAAACCTATTTTGTTATTTTAAAATAAGGTACAAAATTCAAAATTTACAGCCTCCTGGTTTTGCAAGGGCTACCAGCATGCTTCACCTCTGAATATCTCAGCGCTTTTAATACGAAACATGCAAGAATTGGCTGAGTGGCACCTTCTTGAAGGGTTTGACCCTGAAGACGTAGAAGGCACATGTCATCTCCTGCCTGCTCAGTGACCCAGCTGCTGGGCTGCCTGGCAGCGTGGGGAGGAGCGGTGCGACGGGAAAGCCCTCCGCATTTCTACAGGCACAACAGAGCTGTGATGATCAGCTCTGTCACCAAAACCAGCAGAAATGCTTGGGAGGTGGCCTTGCCAGCACCACAAATAAGAGGCTTCTTTCAAATTGCTTTTCTGCTGAGCTTCAGTGAGGAAGACGCTGCTTCTGCAAGAGGGCTGATCCCTTTCCCAGGTGGCCCCAGTGCTACCCACATACAAAGTTAAAGCAAATAAATCAGACTGTTACAGGACTCTTCTGTTGTCCCACACTCCGTGCTATGACCCGTGGTAGGCCGATACACTTGAGCGAGCTTTAGGCTTGCCAGCCTGACTGTTGGTAGCAGTCCAGCTGTGCCCGCTGATGGGCTCTCCAGCTCATAACACCAGAACTAGCTGATGATCAGTCCACACCCCATGCCTTCAGGAGTGGATTCACTGTACCTGTGCTGCTTTGTGTGTGAAGCAGCAACCGGGAGGTAAGAGAGGCATGGCAATTCTCAGTCCCTCCTGAGCCAGGCGATCTTTTATGAACTGAGGGTTCACTGATGTCTTAGACACAGCCCAAGATGTCTGATGCTGTGGGATTTTCCCAGGACTGCCCAGTATCATCCGGCAAGTGCTGCATCTTTGCTTCCCCAGTAAGGCACTGGCAGCAACACCACCTCACAGCGGCGTCACGAACTTCCTCTCTATGACTTTATGGGTTACTCCGGTGTTTTGAAATGGCAGAAGTCCCAGGAGCCAAATTTAGCTCCAGTGAAGCAAGTGGGTGTTTTGCCTTTGATCTCCAGGGAAAGAGGAAGAACGTACAGGTCTGAAAGTCTAACATGCTCCCATGCCAGCGCTGCTGGGATGTTCAGTGAGACCCAGGCACTGGCTCTGATATGTCTGTGCTGCTGCCGCTCCACAATACCCACGTGGAGCCTGTCCTGCACTGTCCCAGCTGTGGCACGTCTGTCTAAGACACATTAACAAGGCAAACAGATGTGGCAAAATGCATAAAATAAGAATTCATGAATTTTGTTTTTATCTTGTCCCTTTTCTGAATGAGTCCATGCCACGTGCAGTAGAACTTTCACAACATCCTGCATTTCTTTTGTGCTTTTAAACAGTGCATTGGCTTATGTATTCTGAGACAGATCTATTGTTCTAGTCTGAACAGGAGGTCAGAAGTGAACAACACACCTGTGCAGAGTACCTGACAACTGTATCCTATTTAAGTCTTAGAGAAATGACTTAAGCACAGAGACTTTTTGTATAGCTCTGCGCAGAAGAGATGAAGAGCAACCATCTTTGGAGAACTATTTGCCATGAATAACAAATACGTTACTGTATTCTGGAGCAAAGGTATTCAAGACAGCTACTCTTAAACAGACCTGTGTTAAATTTGGGAAACCACTCAATACAATGGATAGGCCTTTTGCTGACTGTTTTATGATAAGTCAGAAAAAAATACTTTGTACGTAACATACCACTCATGTTATAGGATTTTTGTAGAATACGCTTCATCCAGCCATACAGAGCTCTCTGTGTATTTGCTGAGGTTTTGTCATAGAGGTCCTTGAATACTGTTGATCTAAGTGATAAAAGGGCGTGTTAGTTCACTAGTGAGTTAACTATTTATGTTTTTTAAATGACACACATGGACAAATGTTTTTAGAAACAGCAACGCATAAGCAGAAAGATATATCTGGAAAATAGATGGAGACCACATAGTAATCTCTTTTTAAAGTCTCTGCAGTCAGCAAATACTACACAGTATTAACTGTGTCTGGAAAATAAATGGCTTACAAGTTTCTGAAAGCATCCTCCTGCAGAACGTTTGGGAGGCTCCCAATGACACCAGGTTGGAGATAGTTCACTGCTGACATACGCAAAATCTGGCTTAGGATATCCACACAGTCCAACGCACTCAGAGCCAGAAAGCATTTATCCAGTGTTACAAGGAACAAGGTCCTGTTTACTCCTGGGCTTTGAAAAATCATCTCTCTAGTCTTGTCCCAATCAAGAATAATATGTCCCATTTCCTGCAAGCAACAAAGGGTTAAAGAACGTCTTTAATACATTCAATATGTTGTTCCTTTTGAGGCCTGACAGAAAGCACTCTACAAAAAATATGGTGCTGTTGTAATGCAAAATGGCTGCAAAATACTGTCTGGTTGCATTAATTCAGATAATTCCTTTCTAGCATTGGCCAGAGACCAGCTTGAATCTTTCAACAAAGTCAAAATGAAAAATAATCCAAATGACTGAAGTTATAGTGTGTGCTCTCATAAAAGTAATAGTTACTTGGAAAATGAAAGGATATCGGAATTGAATGCGTATTATTTCATACATAATTTAATATGTAGACATCTCTAGAATAGACCTTTTCCCATGCAGTATATCTTGCAGCCATTACTACAGACGTCCCCTCCAGACAGTGTGGCAACATCAAAGAACCAAGCCCAGGCAATAAAGTCACCCCGATTGGGGATGGATTGTTATGTTGCTCCGTCTCACAAGTCGATGTGTCTAGGACAGCCTGTTCAGAGCTGATAGTCCTGGGCCTGGTGATTTGTTCACGCAACATTACCAGTCCTGGCAGAACTGGGTATGCAGGTTGAGAAGAGGAAATTTACAGTTTATTGAAAGGGCTTGTGCTCTACTGCTCTGACTCGCAGTGCATGCTGCACACCTACCCTGTGCGCTTTGGCAGCAGGAGCTGCACCACGTTGTTTGAACAGTGGATTACATGGTGTTTGTTCTGGGCTGTCCTCTCATGCGTCTGGGGAAACGCTTTGCCTTTTTCCCAGATTGATCTCCACTCCCTCAGCGACACCCACGCTGGAGGCCATTTCTCCCGGCAGGGAAGATGCCCAGTGCTCTCATCCCACCCCTGCAGTGGAGATCCCCTCCACAGGAGCGACCCTCCCCGGCTGGCACTCACTGATTCCGAGCGAGACTTTTAAGATGGGTCACACGGGGAACACACCACAGAGGCAAGCAAATGATCTTACGCTGCCTCCCCTCCAAACTGCCTAATGATTGGCTTGCACACTCCCAGAAC
>Ga0181612_125718_pt1 | contig 11889 bp, 12 predicted proteins | sample HoacroProtozoa21_FD_119630 | JGI IMG/M metagenome (GOLD analysis project Ga0181612, IMG submission 119630) | Hoatzin crop microbial communities from Cojedes, Venezuel. Combined Assembly of Gp0051906, Gp0051904, Gp0051908 | reverse complement strand
CTCCTCCACGTATCCGCAGATGAGTTGCTGGATCCGCTCATCCATATAGGAGATATCAACGGATGAGCAAAGCGCCACCTTCTTCTGGTCCACCAGCTGCTGAATCTGCGGTGTGCACTCCGCCAGCCGCAGCATCCGGTACATCTGGTTCCGGCTCATGTTCACACGCATGGCCAGAGCCTCATCCAGCCACCGACCGGCATCCTCCTCCGGAAGCTCCACTCGCTTCCTTCCATGCTTTCTGGTGACCGGCTCCTCCACCGGATACTTGCCCTGCTGCAGCTCCTCGTACAGCTGCTTGCAGACCGCCGCCTTCTCACTGGGGAGCATGCCGCCCATGTCCGGGATTACGCTGCCGAGCTTCGGCCTGTCCACCTTAGGTGATTTCTTTCCTGCCATTGTCCGTCCTCCTTACCAATCCTCTTCCCGGAAGGTCTCCAGAAACTCATCGATCTTCTCTGTGTTCACCAGCACGATGCGCTTGACTCTGTAGATCGCGCCGGCATCCCTTGCAATTTCCCGGAAGGTATTCAGCCCGATGGAATAAAGGGCCGCGCCCTCCTCCAGTCTCACGAATTTCTTCCCCTGGCCCCGCACCAGCTGCTGCAGCTGCTCCGTATCCAGTCCGCGTTTTCTCTTGTACATGCTTACCTCCTTACTGACTCCAGCCTGTCACAGACCTCCGGATGCTCATCCAGATAGGCCTCGATGATGGCCGCATCCACGATCACCGTCTTCCTGAGCGTATAATTGGCTCCGGCCTCCTTGGCCAGCCGCACGAAGGAATAGAACGGGATCTGATAAAGCTCCGCGCCTTCCGCGTAGGTGATGAACCTCCGCTTCCGGTTCTCCATGAATCTCGACAGGTCCGGAAGCTTTCCCGCTTGTCTTGCCATTTCACTTGCCTCCTCGGATCGTCATTGCTTGTCATTCGTTTACTCTGATTGGCACAGGTCTGATAACAGAAAAAGGCACCTCATCACCGGTATCTCTACCAGTAACGAAGTGCCTTTGCACTCGGCTTAAGGCTGTTCCTCAAGCTCGTTTATTGACTTGAAAATCGATGTGATCTGACCCCGATTTTGGGTTTTACCATCTCGGCTGACGCCTCGATGGAGTTGCTCGCCAAATGCCAATTCGTGCAGGCACGATTGGCACTTTTCTCGCTTTTACCACAATTTTGACCACAATTTCCGTCCCCATTTTACGGGGTTTTCCGCTGAAATCAAGGCTGTCCGACCTTGTCCGTCCCGAGCTTCAGGATCGTGGTAAAATCGTATACTCCTTGATTTTACGCGGTTTCCACGGATTTCTTCGGATGCTTTATGAGTCCTGACGATTAGGGAGGGACTTCAGTGTCGGGACGATTTTGGTTTCCCTTTTTTAACCCTTGATAACCCTCGAAAGGCCTGTATTTCCTTGCCTTCTGAGGTGTCCCGTTTTTATATCTCTCGATATCTGTGAATAACTTTTGGCGGTTTGGTGGTAAGCCGGTGGTAAGTTTTGTGGTAAGTCCCTTTTCCCCGGTGGTAAGCATCAATCCGCGACGTTCTGCTGTGTGCTTTTTAAAAACTCATCGTACCGGCCCATCTCCTGCACCTTGAAATCTTTGGTCGCATCGGTGTAGATGTTCATGGTCGTGGAGATGGGCCGGTACGATGATTTTAAAGTTCGAAGAGTCACTGAACGAAGAATAAGATAGTCAGAAATAAAAAATCCAGTCGGGGTGATTTGCCCCATGACTGGATTTTTTATGCACGGATTATTTGAATTATTTCGCATATTTTAATGCCGGCGCCGGCGCCCGCCGGGCGGCGCGCCTTAGCTCCGTCCGGGTAATTCCTGCTGCCACGGTTTTACCCGGGCAGCGTCTTGAAGCATTCGGAAAAGAAATGTTTATATCCCTCACAGAGATAATTTTTCCAGGTGCCGTTTTTTTCATCATAGACACGCATTCTTTGGCAGCCGCAGCGGCAAAGCGGGTAATGTACACACGAGCGACATTCTTCGCTGATGTTGCGGGAACGTTCAACAAAACCCAGTGCCTCCCGTTTTTCATCAAACAGAGACAACCGTCCGTCTTCAAAGGAGCCGAGCCGGTAGTCATCCAGCACATAAAAATCACAGGGATAGACACTTCCATCTGCTTCGACCACATAGCTGATTCCGCACGTCCCGTGCTGGTCGCAGGACTCGGGAGGATAGCCCAGAAGGATGCCGGTATAGTTCTCAAATGCCCGGATGTAGGGATGGGATCCCGTTTTCATGTCCCGTTCCCACAAGTGGAAAAGGGTAGTCATGGCCTCTCCGAAGAGCTCGGGCGTTAAGGCATAGGAATCCTCCTTTTGAAGGCTTTTTTCCGTCATCCCGTAAGCAGAATCAAGGGGCGGCAGACAGGGAATATACTGCTGATACATCCAGCTGTTTTCCTTATAAAAAGTATAAATTTCTTCAATATGCGGTGCGGTCTGCGTATTTAAAACCGTGAGAAGATTAAACTCAACCTTGTGTGATTCCATCAGCCGGATGGCCTTGAGAGCTTTTTCGAAGGATGAGCCGTCAGACGCATTTAGATGCCGGTTCTGGTCGTGCAGGGACGGATAGCCGTCCACGGAAATCCCGAGCAGAAAATCATTGTCGTGAAAGAATTCACACCATTCATCATTGAGAAGGACACCGTTGGTCTGAAAGGCATTGTAAATCCGGACACCGTAACGGTTGTAGTGCTTTTCATATTCGACGGCCTTCCGGTAAAAATCCAGCCCGCGGAGGGTCGGTTCGCCGCCCTGAAAGGCAAAGGAGACATCACCACGGTTCGCAAGAAGCGCCTTGCGGATGACCTGCTTCAATGTTTCCTCGCTCATCATGCCGAATGATTTGGTGGTGCGTCTGGCCTGCTCGTCACAGTAAAAGCAGTAGTCACAGTGCATATTGCACTGGCCGGAGGCGGGCTTCATCAGAATACTGACAGGCATTTTAATTCCTCCTTTCAGAGCGCAAGCTGACAAACAAGTTCAAGCACGCCGGTCAGTACCATGACCAGAATCGGATTCCACTTCGGCCCCCTAAGCAGAAAGAGGGCCAGTGCAAACAAAACCACAGCCCGCCAGTTCGTCGCAGAGAGAAGGGAAGAGAGGCTATTTATGATGGCATCCCCGAAGAAAGCAGGAATGATGATGCCCAGGCCTGCGGCAAAAATCATGGACACGACCGCCGACCGGAGCGCACCGAGCACGCCCTGCATCAAGGACAGGGAGCGGTACTTCATGTACAGATGAGCCAGCACGGTCACAAAAATGCAGGAGGGCAGGATGACACCAATCGTTGCGCAAATCGCGCCGGGAACGCCGGCCACCAGGTTGCCGGTAAAGGTCGCCGCATTCACGGCAATCGGGCCGGGCGTCATCTCCGCAATCGTGACAAGGTCAGCAAACATATCGCCTGTGAGCCATCCGTAGCGGGTAATGACCTGCGCCTGAATGAGCGGCATAGCCGCATAGCCACCACCGAAGCTGAAGGCACCGATTTTCAGGAAAGCAAAGAAAAGCTGTAATAAGATTTTCATCGGTCGCTATCCTCCTTTCCGATGGGCTGGGAGGAACGAGTTTTGCCGGGTTCATTCACAGGATTATTTTTTGGCTGAACCAAGGTGGAGACCAATCCAATCGCAATTGTCACCAAAATAATCAGGATGACATTCACACCAAGGAAATAATTCGCCACGAACGCCAGTACCATAATCAGCATTCGGAGAATGCTGCGTGACTTGACCACTCCTGCAGCCATATCCCAGACCGTCGAAACAATCACGGCTCCGATACCGGCCTTCATGCCGGTCAGCAGGGCTTTCACGATTTCGTTTGTACTGAATAAAACATAGAACTGCGAAACGATAGTCAGAATCACAAAGGGTGGAATCACCGCGCCCAAAACGGACACCAGAATGCCCGGAAGGCCGGCGAGCTTGTAGCCCACGACGATGGCTCCGTTCACTGCAATCGCGCCGGGAGAGGACTGGGCAATCGCCACCAGGTCGAGCATTTCCTCTTCATCAATCCAATGCAGTTCATCGACAAATTTCTTCTTCAGGAGCGTCACAATCACGTACCCTCCGCCGAAGGTAAAGGCACTCAAATATAGGGTTGAAATGAAGAGCTTGAACAGGATTTTTCCTTTGCTTTTCTCTTCCAAAACAGGGCCTCCTCTTGTGACCAGAGTTGATCAAGTCTTGTTGTACCGAACGGAGAGTATTATACCGAAGGTGCTACGCACTCTTGGTACAACTGGCCGTTGGTGCAGGGCAAGGGCGGCAGGAATATTCTCGATACTGTCAATCTTTGCCTCCGCAACCTGCGTCATGCGTCTGCGGGTATAGGCGGATAAGGCTTCCAGATAACGCCGAGAGCCCTCGGCGTATAGAACGCCCAGGGCAAGAGATGATTTCCCGGAGCCGGATACTCCTGCTATGGCATCCATTTTTCCGAGTGGGATGTCGATATCAATGCTTTTCAGATTATGCACGCGCGCACCTCTTATCGTGATCGCGGACGGCGTATTACCAACTAATACTGTACTTTTCTTCATGATGTCTGCCTCCTGAAATTCTTACCGCTCACCCAAATCTCTTATTATTCTCCGGCTCCGGTGTGCCTGCTTTATTTACTGATCTGTTCCAGCTCTCTTTCTATTGCCTTAAGCATTTCATCCGTTATGATTTCAGGTGAATAGTGATTCATGATAATTACGGAAAACTGGCCTGACATCGGATTCGCTGCCAGCATTTCCTTTATATCAGGTATATACTTCTCCAGTATTTTACTGCACTGAGTTTCTTCCATCAAAAGCCTGACGGGTGTATTAATACTGATCCCGTTCTTTTTCATTTCTAATTCGTCAGTATCCTCTGCAAAAAAATCTCCCCACATAGATTTCAGCCAGGATATACTGAACTCAAACCATTTTGCTGCTGATGGGTTGACCATATTTTTTTGTCCGTTTGAGGTCAGTGGCTTCGCCAGCGAAAGACCATGAGGTCCGTCAGAGAAAATATGCATTTCAAACGGAACGTCCTTTTCATTCAATGCAGCTGCGAATTTTAGGCTGTTTTCAATGGGTACAATCATGTCGTTGCTTGTAGAAAATATAAACGCGGGTGGCGTCTGCTCTGTTACCGCTTTATCAAGTCCCGGTATTTCTTTGCCAATCAGCTCTCCTGTAGCATCAAGTATAACCGGATATCCGAGAATCATTGCCGATGGCTTCACCATGCTCATGGTTCCTACGGCTGCCGCAAGATGTCCTCCTGCCGAGAATCCTACAAGAGCAATATGCTCTGAATCCACACGGAGTTTTTCGCTATTTTCTTTTACGTACGTCAGTGCGGCGATCGCATCCTCGTAGGACTCCTGGAAAGGAATATCCTTACCCACAGAGTATCGCAGTACAAATGTCTGATATCCCTCCGCCATATAAGCTAAAGCAATAGGTTCCGCCTCCCGGTCCGAACAGGTAAAATACCCGCCTCCAGGAAAAATCAGTACTGCAGGACGAATAGCAGCATTCTTTAGTTCTTCACTTAAGTCGTGAAGATATCCGGCTAGTTTCACATTTTCTTTTCCAAGGTTAATTTCAAAATGCTTCATACTTTTCATCCTTTTTGCTTTCTTTTGGCATTTTACAGTAAATCCGTATGATCGGTCCCACTTTACGTGATTCTGTGACCGTGATGCAATCCGTCGTATTCAGAAACTCCAGTGCTTTGCTGTCCGTACGGATCTTTGGCTTCCATTTTGCACCGGATCCTTGATTTACTATATGTATCTTGCATGGAACTCCCCTGTAATCATGGCCTTTGACCTCATAATCAGCGCACTTTGTTTTCGGATAAAACCAGAGCCGCTCCTGCACATCTTTTTTTGCGTTGATCATCGGAGGCTGCTGCACATACCTGATGACTGCTTTCAAGTCTTCCTGTTCTGTCAGTACGGACATATCTTTTGTACTTCTGTCACTGCTGCTCTTCGCTCCGCCGCCACAGAAATCGAAGGTAAAAACGGCATAGCCGTATTTGGCGAATTTCTCTGCGTGATAGATGAATTCCCTCTGGCTGGAGCAAAAACCATGACACATAATGATCGGTGTCAGATCCAGTCCTTCAGGTATGTACTGCATGCCTCGGATTGTCAGACTGTCTCTGACGCAACTGAATTTTGTTTTTGTTATTTTCATCGGCTCTCTTCATTTCGTCTTATTGCATTCCGCGAGTATCATATGGATCAATTCCACAGCTTCTGCCGGGAGCATTTCAATAACTTCTCCAATAGTTCGTTCCTTGGCAAACATGAGGAACAATTCGTTTTCCAGAAGTTCAGATGCATATTGTGCAAACAGCGTATGACCGTCCGGATGCTCCAGAAGATCGCCGAACCTTGTTTCCATATTATAGTGTTCTTTTTCAAAATTATCCTCCGTTCCGTATTCAAACCAGTAGCTGCCACTTCCCAGTTCTTCTTCCGGCCGGCCGGGGAGATCCACAACGGCTGTTGTGTTTTCAGGGATGTGAAGTCGGACAATATAGCGGTGGTCCCGGCAGCTGATCTCACAGGAGAGTGTCCCGTATACTGTCTCGAGTGATCCGCTCAGTTCTGTAATCCCCATGATCAAGCGAGGGGAGATCTTTGATCTTTTATATCCAGGTGCCAGCATCTGCAGGCCGCACAGATCATGGATCATCCAGTCTCCGATCGTGGCATAGGCATACTGGTTCAGGGAATTCATCTCGAACTTATTGAAGCTTCCGTCCGGATTCACTCCGTCCCAGAGCTCCCACACAGTTGTGGCGCCGAGCTTCACACTGTAGAGCCAGGATGGGCAGTCATCTTTTAGAAATACTTCGCCAGCTACATCGTGTGCCCCATTTTCCGAGAGTGCTTTACACAAGATACGTGTACCTGCAAATCCGGTCATCAGATGGTTCTTTCGTTCCTTCAGCCGGCCAAGCAGAGTTTTCAGGAGTTTTTTTCTGTCTTTTTGTGGTGCGATCCCAAACTGTAACGCCAGAGCGCATCCTGTCTGTGTCTCGCTTACCAGACGGCCAGTACGTGTGAAGTATTCATTTTGAATGCTCTGCACCAGTGTTTCATATAATGTACTGTATTTTTCCCATTCATAGTTCCTTCCGAGAACCTTTGCCGCTTCCGCCACGATACGCGCAGAATTGGCATAATAAACATTTGCTACAAAAAGCGGATCTGTAGCCCCGATCTTTTCAATCAATTCCAGATTCCAGACCTCTCCCCTTTTCTGTACCGGACCTCTCGGCACATCAAGCGCCACCCAGTCTCCGAGCTGTTGCCCGCTTTTGATCAACCCATCTTTACCGGTCAGACTCCGCGAATACTCTACGCAGGATACCATGCTCTCAAATTGTTCCTCGAGAACAGTCGGATCCCCATATGTCTCATACAATGTCCATGGAATTACCGTTGCCGCATCATGCCATACGGCAATTCCACCGCCCGGTCCCAGAATATTGGGAACCGTTGTGGGAACACCTGGGTTATGGGATTGCTCATACCTGAGATCTCTCAGCCATTTCTCAAAAAAGAGTTCTACATTCCGAAAGCATACTGCCGTGGACAAAAAGAGCTGGGCATCTCCGGTGTATCCCAATCGTTCGTCTCTTTGCGGACAGTCTGTGGGGATATCAATATAATTACTCCTCATGGTCCAGTCAATATTCTGCCACAGACGGTTCACCCGCTCGTCTGAGCAGGAAAATCTTCCGGTCTGTTCCAGATCTGTATGCTGTACACAGGCAGTAAATGCTTTCGGATCCGGTTGTCCATCCAATCCTTCCACAGCAATATACCGGAAACCATGAGAGGTAAACATCGGTCGGAACAGATCTTCTCCGCCACTTAAGATGAATGTGTCGCAGGCTTTTGCAGTCCGAAGATTCGCGGTAAACAGATTACCATTCTCATCCAAGGCTTCGCCGTGCCGGAGTATTACTTTGGTTCCCCGCTTTCCTTTGAGACGAGCCTCCACGACTCCTGCGAGGTTCTGTCCGAAATCAATCACTGTTTCTCCTGCCGGTGTTACGAAACACTTCTTCCCGGGAATACGCTGTGTGATCCTTACCGGCTCATCCTGCTGTGCAGTCAGAACCTGTTTCGAATATTCAAGGCACTTTACGGGGCGGATTTCCTGGGCACCGGCAGTATAATCTATGATTTCACCGTGGTACCACTCACTGTAACGTACCGGGCCGGTCGTACTGCTCCAGCTTTTGTCTGTACGGATCACTTCTTCCGTCCCGTCTGCATATTCCAGTGTCAGCATAGCGATCAGCGCAGTGCGGTTTCCGTAATGACTTCCCTGATTAAAGAATCCGAGAATTCCCTTATACCAGCCGTTGCCGACTGTGAATTGGATTTCATTTTCCTTTTTAAGAAGATCTGTAATATCATAGGTCTGATACTGGATCCGTTCCTGATAGCTGGTCCACCCCGGAGCGAGCCGGATATCGCTTCCGTCAGCACCATTGATCCGGAATTCGTAAACCCCGAGGGCGCTGGCATATAAGCGGGCTTTTTCTAACTGTTTTTTAACCGTAAAACTTTTGGTGAATACAGCGCAAGGCTTTAGGTCATCCTCTAATCCATGCGTGATCCAGTCTGCCTCCATGGACTCTCCGCCCATAAGACCTGTCTCAAACCACGTTTCCGCATGTGCGTTTTCGTCGCGATTATCCCACACCCGGACCACGGCCCTGTAACGGGTCCGTGGTTCAAGTGCTTTTCCAGCGTATCGGATACAAATGCTTTGCTCCGTTTCCCTGACTCCTGAATCCCATACGGATTCAGAGCCTTTTAAAACACTGATATGGAATTTTGTCTGAAGAACATCTCTATTTGAAGATATGAGTTTCCACGCAAAGCGCGGGCGTTCCGCATCGATTCCCAGCGGGTGCGTTTGATATTCAACGGTAAATTCATTTAACTTTAACATAGTCAATTCCTTTAATCAGCACATATTTCATAGAGTTGCTTTTATCTTGATCATTCTGACTACCCATATTTATTCAGTCCTTGCCGCCATCCCGCCAAAATAGAACAGCATGGGAGCCTGCTCTTCCGGGACGGCTGTCTGTATCAGTCCGAATAGCAGCATAGCAGTCACTTGATTGTCTGTGATCATACTCTCAAGAGCATCATCCAGAGCTACCTTCTGCTCAGGGGAAACCATGCGCATGATGGTATGGTACATATTTACGGCTCCGTTCTCCCATTCCTTATTTGCGAAACGCGCAGGGATCCGATCTTCAAATTCTCCTTCTCGCAGACTGCGGATCAGTTCTTCGGTTACTTTCATATCTTCTCTGAACCCGTATCGTTCAAATCGCTCGGTGGGAGCGTCATTTTCTTTCATCAATGTGATCATCGCATTCGCGAGTTCCGCTTCTTTGGCAACATCCAGGATGGGGTGTTCCTGAAGGGGATCGTCCTTGAGGCAAAACAGCTTAGATCCGAAGTTGGACTGGGGATTCATGCATTCTTTTCCTTTGATCTTCATTACTTTGCATCCCTTCGTAAATGAAAATGGCCCTGCCAGCTCCGTGTTTTTCAACTCATCTGTTGAGAAGATAGAATTCATATGGGTCGGCATCAGCGTATATTCGTAAACCGCTTTGCCTTCAAGCGGCGCTTTCATGTAGACCCAGTTTCCATCCGTTATATTACAGTGTCCGTCATGATATCCAAACAGTGCATATTCCCTGATCTTCTCATTTGTCTCGATGACAGGCAGCAATGATCTGCCAAGCATGTCCTTAGGCTTCTCTACACCGAAGAAATCCAGGATCGTGGCAGGAATATCGATCGTCTGGGTCAGTGCGTCCCTTCTTACTCCTCTAACTTTGCTCAACGGATTGTAGATAAACAAAGGCGTGTGCGAGATTTCTTCATAAACAGGCATGATAGATTTAGCCCACCACTGGTGTTCCCCCAGCAGGAGTCCATGATCCGTGTTTACGATCAACAGGGTATCTTCCCATAATCCGTATCGATCCATCTCATCAAGAACTTTTCCGAGATACCTGTCACACATGGTAATAAGGGCAGCATATTCCATCCGCATATGGCGCACGCCGTCTTCCCCCTCAGTCACTATATAGTACGGCGGCCAGTCTCCAAGCGGACCGTTATATTCATGCGCGAATGCTTCCTTATATTCGGGCTGTGTAAAAAACGGCTCGTGGGGATCAAATGTCTCGATCTGCAAGAACCAGTTGTCGTCTCCGTGGTGCTTTCTGATAAAATCAAGCCCTGCCGCGAATGTTCTTGCCTGCGGCATCCTTTCTTCGCAGTTGATGTATTCCCGGTTGGCCTTGTCAAAATAATTGATCCGTCCTACGAGTTGGTGATCATGAGCTGCTTTTAGTAATTCTGTGTTTGTTTTCCACGGATCCCCTTCCTGACCACGGTTCAGATCAAAAGAAGAATATCTGTGATGGTAAGTCGCGCCGCCGTCCTCCCAGTAATGGTCGTGATCCGTAGTGAGATGGGTATAGATTCCCTGCCTTTTTAGAAGCTCCGGCATAGAATCATCAAAGGGTTCGATGGGTCCCCAGCTCCTGTGAAGGAAATTATATCTTCCTGTATGAAGTTCTCTTCTTGCCGGCATGCAGGGCATACTTCCTACATAATTGCAGTCAAAGGTCACGGCTCTCTCCGCCAGCCTCTTAAAATTAGGGGTGGGGATCCAGTCGCACCCGTATGGTTCTAACATTTTCCGGTTAAGAGAATCATACATTACCATAATTGCTTTCATAGCCTGTTCATTCCTCCTTGTAGAAAGGTCACACAGACCGCCGCTGAAATCCGGTTTGTTCTGTGTGGCCCCCAAAATGCTATTCCGTTATTGATTCTTTTTTTGCCCGGAGCTCCGGCAGAACTTTCGTATCAAGATCGTACCGCCACATAATGAGTACGATCAGTAAATACAGCGCCGCCGGTATCACACTGTACAGGCATCGGATCCCCATAAGTGCGCCGGAGCTTTGTACTACAGCGGCTCCGTCATAGCCGAATGCGGAAAGCATGAATCCTAAAGCTGCCGCTCCGAATCCCTGACCTAATTTTGTTCCCACACTACTGATAGCGCCAAGAGTTGATTCCATTCGTTTCTTGCCTGTAAGCACATTGTATTCCGCGCAGTCTAAGAGCAGCAGGCCGGACAGATATGCGATAGGCAGCCCCGCGAAACTATACAGTACAGCCGCGATCATAAGAATCGGCATACTCGCTCCTGCTATGAAATTCAATGCATATCCCACTACGCCGCAGATACCGCCGAACATGATAAGCTTTGAGATAGTCACTCCCTTTTGCAGTACCTTGGGGAATATGAACATCACGATCAGCAGCGGCATTGACAGAGAAGCAAGCGCGGTATAACGTTCGATTCCGCCGCCAATATAGGTGAAGTAATATGTATAAGAGTTCGTTCCGAGAATGAAATTGTAAAGCAACATCAATCCGGCTATAAAATAGATATATTTGTTTGTCCTTAATGCAGACAGGATATCTTTGAATGTGATTTTGGATGAACTGTCAGTGTCGATCTCTACTGTCTCTTTTACAAGAAGGAATCTCAGCATCCCAAGAACAACAAGGGGAAGCGCGAAAATTCCGACCAGTTTAGACCAGCCTGCTCCGGATGTCGCCATTGTCGCCATCATCTGCGGGAACAGCATGGACACCACTGCACAGCCGATGGTAATGATGATACCGCCGTATGAATTCACTTTGACGATCTGATCCTGGTTCGGAAATGCGCGGAGCATGTACGGCGTCTGGTTTGCATAAAAAAGTGTGGAAAATAAGG
>Ga0181612_124726_pt1 | contig 11889 bp, 11 predicted proteins | sample HoacroProtozoa21_FD_119630 | JGI IMG/M metagenome (GOLD analysis project Ga0181612, IMG submission 119630) | Hoatzin crop microbial communities from Cojedes, Venezuel. Combined Assembly of Gp0051906, Gp0051904, Gp0051908 | reverse complement strand
GATTTTAATCCTCAGACCTCCAAAAACAGAGAGTTCTTTTCTTGAGGATATAATTAATTCACAGATTTTTCTTTCGAATCTAAAACCAAAGTGTAATTTCAGTTCAGTTCCACTGAAGAAAGCAAAACGTTTATTTTTTGTACTTCATTACCTTGATCTCCTAGCTTTGCCCTGAAACATTGCCAAAAAATATTCAGCCTTGGTAACAGAATTCCATTCACCTTCTACAATATGATAAAGCAAGCTTTGCACTTGGCATGAACACAAAAACTTCTACTGGTCATTTTCTCTGGGTGTGTAAGAATGCTTTATGTCAGCTTAGAGTAAGTTCATTCACGCTTCGTTCAACCTGACTTTTGACTGTAAAGATAATATATGAACTACTTAAATTTAGCCAATGGGATTTTAGAAAAATATTGCCTTTTTACTCCCCAAATATTACACCCTACAAGAGTTTTCAGACTCAAATTGCCATCACAGCACTTAAGGGTCTTAGAAAAGTAAACTATTTTAACTAAGGCTGTGAATTTGAAGGACATTGATTAAATTGCATAAAACTATGTAGACAGTTTAATTCAGAATTTAAATAGCTTATTTCATGTGTCTTAATTCACTTTCACTGCAATTTAGGTGAAACCACATTAAGATCAATTTAATTACGAGTAAGGTGGCCTGTACAGAGATTTAGCATTATTTAAGTTGCTAAAAATCATTCAGCCCCTGCACAGACATTCTTGCAGGACATGATTACATGTTATATTCTCCTTAGTGGCAAAACCACTGTAACAAAAGGCCATGTCCCTCTGACATCTCTTGCCCGAGCCAGCTGGACTTGTCCCCCATGCTGCAGTTCATCACACACACAGTTTTGCAATGATCCAAACTGCAAATAACTTTCTGAAGCAAAGCTGCTGCCATGAGCAACACCTCAGATCCGGCAGTTAGACAACACGCAGCCAGCAGAGCTAGGCTGACCATTCACTGCGTTTCCCTCTCTGTGCTGACTGGGGTTTTAAGTTTTGTGTTCTCCCCCTCGCCCTCTTTGGGGCATGCTGGCATTTTCGTTGCTTTGGTTACTCCAGAGCACTTACCTTAGTTTTTCTGCAACTTACATTATCTAAAACAGTAAAAACAAGGTGAGTTTTTAAGAGCTTTCACAGATTCAGGATTTGATCATAATCAAATGACAGCTTTCTAATTTCATACAATACACCTATGTGATATATTTGAGACACAATAAATGCTGTCCTATTGGGCTCATCTGTGCTTAACCACGACCATACCACAAGCTGCTCTGCTAACCATTTAAGCCATTTTTAGTGCATTTGCCCCCTGAAAAAAAAAAAAAAAAAAAAAAAAAAAATCCAGATTATGATGCTCTTGAAGCATATCAAAGTGTCTGAACAAAATCACCTGTGGTTGCTGTTAGCATTACAGTTCTTTGGAGCTTCCAAATCCACACAGTTGAGCACCATTTTACATATAAAGTAGTCATCACATTGTAACACATAACTGCCAAAGATGCTTCAAAGGTCTGTTAGAGCCCATTTTGCTTTGAACTGCAGTGCCTGCTAAAGTACATGCAAATTTCACTGAAGTTGTATTTGATTTTAGCTTACAGCTTCTCACAGAGAACAAAATATATACAAGACATCATGTTTGCCAGATTAAGTGTTCCTGACCAGAGCTCAAAGAGCTGGCTCAAATACAGGTGAGAAATAAAAAAAGCTAAGCTTTGATTTCTGTTGGAATAGGTACAAAAGTTTATCTACATTCATAGTAACCTCTTCAGTATCATCTCACAATATATTCTCATAAGCAGGAAGATTCTATAGTCTGCCTCATTGTGTTTTCATATCTGCAATCCGATTCACAGCAGTGAGATTATGCCGGTAACTCAACAGGCTGGTACTTCTGATCCACATGGGATAAACTTCAGGCATTCATGTGCTTTATATATGCCTAGAGCTGCCTTCACATCCAAGCTGAAAAGATGTATTTCATATAAAACCTGGAGGCAAAGGCAACTCTAGCAATATATAAAACCGATTAATGCCTGAAGTTTATCCCACACATTTTTAGACAACCAGAGCAGACACACAGGTACTTTATCAGAAGTTACAAGTTTCCATCAAGACTGAGTGTTTTATTGAGGTTTAAATAAACACCAAGACCGTTTCTCAAACTCTGCCCTTGCTATGCAGAGGCACATAAGTTGTTTATAGGCTGAATCTAAGCAGTCCTGCTTATACAGGGAGTTGGAATGACCTCCAGAGGCTCTTTGCAACCTATACTGCTCTGCTATTCTACAAACAGCCATAACTGATGGCAGTACGTAATCATAAATCAGAAGTGGCACCTCTCAGAGAGCAACTGCTCTGAGATCATGATCATTGTCCTGGGTTTGGCCAGAACAGGGTTAATTTTCACCGGAATCCAGGAAGGGACACAGCCGGGGGGTGGGGGCTGACCCCACCTGGCCAAACAGAGCCCGGTATTCCATACCGTGTGACGTCACGCTGGGTTCCAAAGTGGGGGGGCGGCGCGGGGGGAACTCACTCGCAGCTCGGGAGCGCACAGCGCCGGTCCTGTCCGGGAGAGCGGGTCAGTTGTGCGAGTTTGCCTTGCTCCACAGCAGTGAACCCCACAGGGGACCATCGGCGCGATGCTCAGGGCGGGCAGTTGGTGCCCGCGGCCTCTCGGGGTTGCGGTTGGGGCCGGTGGCCATGCCGGAGAGGCGCTCGGATGTCCGTTTAACAGGCAAACGGTCCCCTCTCCCCGCCAGCGGAAGGGCAGGCAACGCTGAGGCTTTGGCTGGGGGCCGAAGGTTGGCTCGGAGGAGGTCCGAGGCAGAGGGGAAGGGTTCGCTGGGACGGTCGGGGTCTTGTGGCAGCTCCGGGGGGGGGAGGGAGCTCCAGCACCCGATGTGTCGGGAGGTTTATCCCCTCCCTGCATCCCCAGGTGTATCGGGAGAGCTCCGAGGGCTGCCTCGGGATCTCGTCGGGGTCTCAAGCTGGGCAGAGCTCAGCCCTTTCAGAGCCGTCCCCCAGGCCCGGGGCTGGGAGGGGAACCACCACGCCGGCAGCTCGACAGGGAGGGGTGGACGGTGCCCGTGACCCCATGGCGAGGGCTTGCTGTGCCCGGCTGGGCTGAGCGCCCGTGCCAAACCGAACGCTGATGGAGATGTTGGTCTGCAGGCAGCCTAGAGCATCTGCCATGTCAGCCGCGGCGCCGGAGCCTCCCGCCCCGACGACGAGCCCCGAGCAGGGGCAGCGTGGCACCCGCGAGCCTGGCCCTGTCCTTGCCCAGCTGTCTGCAGCCCTGGGGAACCCGGACATGAAAGCTTTGGAGGTGAAGGCTGGTGCCGCGTTGGACGGGGGAGCTGGGGTCAGCACAGGCTCTGTTCCCAGGTGCCACAAGCACGGCCCCTGTGCCAGAACAAGGGGTCTCGATGTGCGCCAGACACTGGGGAGGGGGAAGGAAGGGGAAAAGCTCCTTTCCGCAGAGGGGGGATGTCCCTGGGGCCGCTACCCAGAACCAAAAGGCACGGTGTTACTCCCAAGTCTTTTTCAAACTGAGAGAAAACACCCCAATAGTTTTCTGCCCGGGCAGCACGCTGGAGGGTGTCCCCAGCTCCCGCTTGGAGACTGCCGGGGCCATTGTGGGTGATGGGGGGGCCAGGTGGCAACCAGAGCCTCAGGAGGGCCACCCAGCCCTGCGGTCCTGCCCACCAGCCAGCCGCCACAGCAGCAGGGGGTGCTCCCGCTCGCCAGCCACCTGGGCTCACCTCCAAGACCTCGGGGCCACGTTGGGTGCAAAACCCCCACTCCAGGTGGTCACTAACAGCCAGCAAAGGGCCCAAGCCATGGCGGCAGGGTGACCCATGCCATGGCTGGAGGAAAGCGGGTGCAGGGACTGGCAGGATGGGAGAGCATCGCTCATCAGTGCTGTCCCCTGTGTCCGCTGCAGTGGTCCAAGAACGGGCGAGATGTCCTTGTCCATGTGGCGCTGTACAAGGAAGAGATGGGGAAGAACAAAGAGCTCTTCCCGGAGCTGGCGGAGCTCGGCTGTGTCACGGCGCTGCAGGCCTGGCTGCTGGCCTACGGTTTCAAGCTCAAGGGGGCAAAGTAAGTCACCGCGTCTCCTTCACAAGCCAGCTTCGTGCTGCAATGCAGCCAGGATCGCTGTGTGAGGAGCAGCAGCCAGCCCCAGTCTGCCCTGGCTGGGCTGCACTGCGCGGGGGTGGGATGGTAGTTATTAGTATCCGGGATTTGTGGCTGGACATCGTTCTGTTTCGGTTTTTATTTTGCTGAGAATGGAGGAGCTCAGGTTGTAATAATGTTGAGAGTTGCTCAGAGTTTAAAAGAACAGATAAACTAAAGAAGGGAAAGGGAGACACCTGAAGAGTCGCAGGGCTCACGGTGGAAAGGGAAGCGGCACAAACGGCAACTCAGTAGCCCAGAGCCATCCATCAGCCACAGCCCACGACCACCAGCCCTGTCCCAGTCCAGCCAGGGAGCTGTGCCGGCACGGCCAGGACAGCAGCAGCGAGGGGCCAGCCAGTCCCAGGCACTGAGCAAGGGCTGCGCTTGGACATGGCTCCTGCGCCAGGGCGTGGAGAGCCCTTGGTGCCGCCAGGCTCCATCGCCCGCTGCAGTCCGAGCCGGCCGTGCCCCGCAGCTGGTTTCTGTCCCGCAGGGTCAAGGCGCAAGTGCTCCTGCTGCAGCACCCCGATTTCCAGAGAGCACGTCCCACCGCCGCGGAGCCAGGCGCCCTTGGAGGCGATGCTGGCCCCTCTGCCAAGCAGCAGAAGAAAAGCAAGAAAAAGAAACGTGCGAGAAGCCTGCGCCCGTGCCGAGGGGCCAAGTCCCAAGACACGCTGGGTGAGCAACGCTGGTGGCTGCAGCTGCGCGAGCTGCGCTGGACTGGCACGGTGTGCTCGTTAACTGGCTCGTCTCAGGAGTGACGCTGGTCTAAGGCTGGATCCATAGCACAACACAGGGCAGTCCCAGCCTTTGTGCTTCTCCCAGCTGTCCTTTTGGGTCTGGTGATGACGGGGGCTCTGCCGCTGGTGCGGTCTCAGCTGGGCACCGCGATGCCCAGGCAGGCTCCCCCCCGGCTCATCCGCCAGCTGCTGCTCTGTCTCTGGGATGTGGCCATGTATCCCTGGATTCTGTCCCACCAGGCAGCCTCAGCTCAAGGGCTCGGTTCCCCCCCAGCAGGGGTAACAGCCTTCCTCTCCTCCTGAGGCTTCTGCAGCCCGTGAGCTACAGTGAAGCCTGGCAGGGAAGCGGTGCTCAGCGTTGGGCTCTTCTTGTTCCTCTCCAGGACAACCACGGCGTCTGCGCCCCTTGTACCAGTACATCAACTTCGACATGCCGGAGATGATGCACCCATCAGCAGAGGAGGATGCAGTCCCAGAGCCGGCACAGCCAAGCCGGGTCCCTGCAGCCCTTGGGAGAGCAGTGGCTCCACAGCCAGAGGGTGAGCTCCAATAAGGTTCACCCAGCTCCTGCGTTCCCTGGGGGGCTGGCCTTGTCCTGCCAGTGGCCAGAGACCTGCTGGTCCCAGTACCTCATCCTGCCAGAATGCTGCTGACTGTGCAGGTTCTGTCACCTTTCCCTCTTTCTTCTGCTGTTGCTCCTAGCTTTTAGAGAAGCGGCTTGGGTGTCTCTGGGTCACCATTTGCAGCAGCTCTTCCCTTAGGTTTTCTCCTGAAGCTCTGAGGTGGCTCAGCCAAACAAAGCAGGACCCTTCCCCCTAGGACAGCATTCTTCAGGTGACTCCACAGTCCCCAGCGTCCAGAGTTGCTTTCCAAGACATGGCCAGACAAAACTATGTCCAGCCTGAGCTGGAGCTGGTGACAGGGCTGCTCCAAGCAGGAGGGCAGGCTGGAGACGCAGAGCCCACGCTGCTGGGAGCTGGCGTCCTGCTGGTGCGGATACTCAGCCTGTCTCCGGAGAGGCGGCTGGGCTCTTGACACGCTCGCTCCTCTTGCAGATACCCGGGCCAGCAGCGCTCCGGACATCCCAGCCCCAGGAGAGGGTGACAAATTCCTGCAGGTTGATATCGACAGGATGCTCCGATACACAGCTCACCTGGTGCTGCCGCTCTTTCCTCAGTACCAATAGCCACCCGGCTTTCTGCCTCCTGTGTGGCTCCTACAGCCCGGCCTGCAGGGTGCTGGCCACCACCTCGCCCATGGAAACAGCTGTGGGGTTACTGGGGTTTTCTTCCTGGTTGCAGAGAACCCGATTTGCCTGGAGGAAAAGAAAAAAAAAAAAAGCAATTTTTCATTATAAAATATACCTGTGCATCACTTGGCCTTACGACGCAAGTGCTGTCATTCCTTCCTCGTGTGAAAGGCAGGAGGCTGGGGACCAGCCTCGACAGCATGTGCTGGAGATTGCCCGGTGGGGGGGACGGGGGGGGGACACTGCAGCGCTGCCTTTCAGCCCGCAGACAGCAGAGTGTGGCCCGCTCCCCACTGCGAGCAGGGCTAACCTCGCGTCAGACGAGCGGGGATCGCACGGGGGAGACCCAGGCGTCCCAACAGGGATGCACCTCTGCCAGAGGTGTGCTCCCTGGGCCATCCCGCCCTGCCTGCGCGGGGCAGTGGGAGGCTGTAGCCACCCTACGAGAAGCTCGTTTCCCCTCTCTGCACGCTTCTGCCATCAGGTGTCCTGCTCACCCAGGAGCCTTGGCACTCCTCTTCCTTCGCTGGGATCATCTGGAGATGTTTCGTGCTTCCTCCTCCTCCCACAGAAGGTGTCCTTTGTGATGCTCTGCCCAGTACAAGCGTGCTGACAAAGGCACAAAGGTTGGTTCTCACTTCAAGGAGGACAGCTTCAAAACAGACCCAAAACTGGCATGAAATAAGCCAGAGCTGTTCTGGCTGAACGAAGGCGGCCACTTCCAGGTGAGCTCAGCAGATGTTATCTCACCTGCTCTACGTAGCACATAGACATCACAGACATCAGATGCTCAGAGCTGTGGCAGGAACACCAGTCCTCTGCCCGTAAAGGAAGGCTGGCAGAGATGCCGCTTTTGCTGCTCCACCTGCTCTAGCTGGGAACAGCGAATAGATTTCAACCCTTTGCCTTCAACACCCAGCTCACCGTAGAGCTGAGATTGCGCAGAGCACAGGAGCAGCCACGCTCCTGCCCTCTAAAACAGCACGTCAGCAGACCTGCCTCTGTCAAGAGTCTGAACTCTTTGCAAGTAAATACGCAAAGGTAAAACCTGACTTACACCCTGAGCAAAGAAAGCGGTCCCATCAGTGCCACGGGGATTTTGCTTCTTAGTTGGTGTCTTCCAGCAATTTCTACAATGAGTCAGGCAGAAAAATAAAGATCTCGTTAATCACAAAAGTTGACGTGGCAAGTCCAAGATAGGCAAGAGGATCTCCAAAACCAGCTACTCGACAGCTGCAGCCCAAGGGGAACAGCAAAGAGGTGCAAAATGGGTACTGTGGTGGGACTCATTTCCCTTGGGGATAAATGGGTGACACTTGCTAGGACGGCACAGAGCTATCTCCTACTTTTTCCACACCCAAGCTGCCCAGCTGACAGCAAAAGCGCACAGAAGTGGGGAAGGACTCAAGAGGCTCCAAACCCCTGCTGCAAGTCTCCTGTTCACATTCATTAGGATGGTTTCAGCTTGACCGAATCAAACGCAAGCACGCAGCTGCATAAAGAATACCCTCAACAAACACAACTTTTTATTTCTGTAGAAAACAAGACACTTTTCAGGAAGGACCAGCTTATGAAACAGCAGTTTGCCTGTTAATAGACATAAATACACAGCGTTACAATTTAGTGGGAAATACATTTAAAAAAAGCTTTCAAGTAGACCAAACAAATGTAGTAAAATTGGACTACCCCTTGGGCATACCTGCCTCGGAGAGAAACGCTTCTCAAACGGAATGAATTTCCGCCGACCAACGGATCTCTCCACTGGACACAAGCTGCAGGAGGGCGTGAGGATGGGCAGGGCCAGAGGGTTAATATCCAGTGTTTGAGATTAAGAGGAGACCTACCCAGGACAGTTCAGTCCCCATTCTCTCAACTATCAGGATGTGTGTAGTGTGATAATTACCCAGGCAGCACATTAAGAGAGCTTCAAGAGGTAGGAAATAGCTCCTCACTTCCATCTCCAGGTTCCTGGAAGGTTAATGCTGTACAAGTTCATTACTCACGACCCCATGGAAGTCCTGTGGCCCCGGGAAGCATTTACTAATGGTCACAGAAAGGAGAACGTGGCCTCGCAGTCACGGCATCGGTGCTGCCAGGCGGTAAACACAACCGATGGACACAGAGCTTATGGAAAAAAGCTGCTGGATGCAGGCAGCCTCTAGAGTAGAAGGAATAATGTCGACAGGTAAGGAAGAATTGCGTAAGTCATCACAGACTTCCTGAAGACTTTCCTGCCAAGACACTGTCAACAGAGAATTCATAGCATCATTTAAACAAAATACAAGTTCAAATGAATTTGAAAGACATTTGCCACGTGCAGGAAGCCAAAAGGCTGATCCTTACATTACAAACTTTAATCTGTTCCTTCTACTTTGTCCTATAGGAGTTTAGAGACCCGTTACATCACTAAACTCTTTCATAAAATTTTACAAACTGAGGAGTAAAATTTAATCAGTCTCCAAGAGAGAAGGAAACGGCATCTGAACAACAGATACTCCCTGATCTTGCTCTACGTGCTCTCATGTTAAAACTGTTAAAACAAGCAACCTGCGCAACAGGGATTGTGTCCCATTTCCAAGCCATGCAATGGCAGAGATCCCACGCTTTGCTTCAGCTACTGCAAGTGCAAACGGCAATTCAAGTTTTCCTAACAGTCTCCAAAGACAAAAATCAAACGTTTGCAAAATGGAAACATTTAAAACTCTTTAAACAAACCAGAACAGTATCTATCAGAACAAGACATATTTTACACGTTTAAAAAACCAAGGAACTCAGGTTATTAAATGAGAATCTACACATCTTAAAAATTGAGAGGTTTTTTTACATTACAGCCAGAAGCGTTAATTGTCCTATCTTCCAAAGCAGGAACGTTCATAAGTTATTTCTCTGAAGCGCCTCGCAGAGGTTTTGGTTGGCGTCTGGTTCCTCAGTCATCACCTCCACAGCCTCCCACCCCCCTGACCTGCTGGATTTCTTGATGGCCTCCACCACACTCTGCATGTACAGACCATCCTCGAAAGAGGCTGCCATGGAGACAGGTTTATGATCCCACGTCCGACGGTCTTCCTGGTCTTGGAAAGACTGCCGCAGCGCTTGCACCATGTACACCATTCCTTTTAGGTAAAGCAGGGGGATGTCTTTAAACCCCTTATCCAAAAGGCCCTTGTTGATAGTCAGAGAGTCTGTAAACAGTAGCTCTTCTTGGAGCGCGGTGTTTTTCTGCCCATACAAGTCCGTCCCGCGAGCTATGAGGCGACCGGTAGACCCAACAATCATGACTTCGTGGATGAATGATCCAGGCATGTTGAAGTTGAGAGTCACAGTGCAACAGACACCCTCACTCATGAGCATCTGGAAAAAGCAGAAGTCATCGCTAGTGACGTGGCGGATCCCGCTTATAGCTGTGTTCTGCTTCACAAAAGTCTTGAGCAAACCGTGGACCTTCTCTGCTCTCCTGCTGATGAGGTGAGTTAGGAGGTCGACAATGTAGGTTCCCATTGTATGCAGACCACCTCCTCCCATCAGCTCATCGCAGATCCAGTTGTACTTCTGGCTGAGCAGGCTTCCCCCATAAACTCGTACGTCGCAGACCATCACGTTGCCCACATAGTGTTCTTCTATCAACTGCTTCATCTTCACAAAGGCAGGCAAGAAACGGAGAACATTGCCAACAATGCTCATCAGCTTGGGGTAATACCTGGCAGCTGTGACCATCCTGAAGGCATCCACAGAGGTAGCAGCTTTCTCACAGATCACGTTCTTCCCTATTCCTGTGGCACAAAGAAAGAAAGAAATGATACAGCACACACAAGTAAAACATGCCCCAGAGGTAGTCAAGAAGTGGGGTTTTTAGAAGTCAGGCTTTCCTGCTGCAGTTTCAAAGGCAAAGGTCTGGGAACTAAAATAGGAACACCAAGTGCAGCAAGACTCAAAGCTGCTTCTGAGATGCTCCGGTTGCAGAGCTGACCAACTCCCACAGAGAGGCTCCAAATAAAGAGAGGATCTTTACATCATGAAAGATAAATGGCCAAATGGCATCACATGGCATCAAAACAAGACACAATTTGCGTGTTGTAGCTATAAAATTACTTGAATGCCTATACAGCCAGAGGAAGAAAAAAAACGTCATGTACCCTGCAGGGAAGAGGTGAGTGGACATTTGATTTTCACTTTGTATTTCACCATCACTATGAATTTATCATTTTAGATAGATTAACAGAAATGGGACAGACAAGGCACTTAGTGGCCTGTGTACAGAATACAAGAATTAGAAATAATGTTTTGGTGGGTGGATTGGTTTAAAAGCATCACTAACTGGAAAGCGAAGCATTTTGGTCTGCACGTACAGCCAGCTCGTACCATTAGACTGCAAAGGTGACTGCGAGTTACACAGACGAGAGCTGCATTCGCGAGCCGAGCCGCTGCACTTTTATTCCTGACACGCTGCTTCTTGTGCTCAGCCTGAATCATATGCGCAGTCAGTAATTCATAAAGCAGAAATAAAGGAATATAAAAGAGCATCGCAGTGCAAGCTTCAAACAAATTCCTACATTTGGTGCTCTGCTGGTATTCCCTCTTCCTCCCCCATCGTCACCCTTTTCTCATGGCATGGCTTAACTTTTCCACATACATCTATTCTGATAAAATACTTCTCTCAACATTTTGCAACGTAGCAACCAGGGGTATTCCTAGAAGTCTCCAGACATTAACTGCTGATGTCAGACCTGAAGGTCAGTCACATCGTACCTAAGAACAGCAGTAATCGCCGCACATGGTGGTAGGCACCTCTCTGAGAGCTTCTCCTCACCCAGGGGCAGACTGCGCTCCCTGCTCAGAGCAGCTTTTCACCAGCTCCCTGAGGAGAAGACACCAGCCCAAGGGCTCCAGTGGGTTCGTGGCACACGAGGGGAAGCCAGCTGCAGCTCCTGCTCTCGGCACTCCACCTCCTGGCTGCGCCGAGCAAACCCTGCGGAACCGTGGAGTGGTCCAGGGCCAGCGAGCTCCATGACACATCACCGTGCCCAGCTCAGCCAGGGGACAACTACAGAAATCTCAGAACCTATGCTCCTAACGGACACAAGCAAAACCCAGTCAGAAAGCAGCAAGACTACAGTTTTTATTGGTCTCTTCCAAAGAAATCCCCTAAACTGATGCGAGTCAACAGAAGCTTTGATGAACAAAGGGTAAGGTCAAACTCCCTGGGGACACCTTGGCTGCCCACTGGTAAGCCCCCTATGCGAGGGACCATTTCCGATTCCCCGTCTCCAGTCCTGCTGCACAACCCTGTTGGATATTCTGCAGGGCTAGCTGAAGCATCTCGAGATGCTTCAGCACCCAGTTTATCTGCCTGCTTGTTTAAACGGCATCTATCTCCAGCCAAGTTACAGTAAAATACCAGCAAAACCAAAAAGCAGACAGATCTTCACAGCATCCTAAGCAGATACACAGTTCCCAAAGCTTGCAGAAAATAAAAATGACTCTCGATCCATGTACGCGCAGGGTACAGCTCTGCAGCCAGCGCTCTGCTGGTGCCACTCTCCCCCTTGCACAACCCCACCGCCCTCCAACTGGTGGTACTGGAGCCGGCTCAGGCTACAAACCCAGCGTGGAAATATTCACTCATCTTGGCTCTTTTTCTGGCAGGTTATTGCCCCGACTTGGCTCTTCCAGGAGCCTGACGGTGTCCACACAAAAG
>Ga0181612_113368_pt1 | contig 11889 bp, 10 predicted proteins | sample HoacroProtozoa21_FD_119630 | JGI IMG/M metagenome (GOLD analysis project Ga0181612, IMG submission 119630) | Hoatzin crop microbial communities from Cojedes, Venezuel. Combined Assembly of Gp0051906, Gp0051904, Gp0051908 | reverse complement strand
CCTCATCCATATTTATACTAATAGTGATGAAAATAGGAGGGAGAGCTACCTCCTGCCATTTCCTTCAAGTCCTCAGAAATTGGGGTACATATCCATCTGGGTTACACTGTTTATGTGGATTTGTTTTATCCTCTCAGTTTATAGGCTGAAGTCAGGAAATGCCTTCCTCTTACAGCCAGCCACAATCCGTGGCTCTTAGAGAAGAAAGAGGAGGGACCCTGAGAACTTTTTCTTTCCTTTTCCTCTCCTCCTACCTCTTCCCCCGTGAAATCACTGGTCCAGAGAGTCTCATCTCAGCCAAGCACATCTTTTAAACTGCGTGGATACATTCCTTTCAGATCTTTTAAAATCTATTTTTGAAGGAAAGTGAGTGGAAAATATGCAGTCCTTAGTGTGTGTGGGAAAAGTCTTGAGAAAGACATATCCAAGCACACCATGCTGAGCTTACGACAGAGGATCCTTCCCGAGCACCTTCTGAGCTGCGTTACTTCAGTCTGCTCGATGGCAAAACATCACGCCAGGCATTTTCACCAGTGCAGCTTTGCTAAACATTTTGCCGTGTGGTTGGCCTGCATGTGGTACGCCTATGTATGTTTGAATTCTGAGACTTAGACAAGATAAAATCTTTTTTCACCAGAAAACTGAAAGTAGCATCTTATTGCTTCTTAAATAATATTTTGGTACTAAGTATCTTTCTTGTCTTGCTAGGTATTTGGGGATAAAAACTCTGTTTAAGAAATAGTAGAAATTATTAAAATGACATTTAGGTTTTCATAGTCTCCAAAATGTTTGAACTTTGGAAAATTCATCCTCCAAAACAAGAAATACAGATGATGTGATTCTAGAAAGTAATAGTAATTGCAGCTGTAAAGATATGAAAATCAAGAGGATCCAGTAGAGGTATTCATGCAACACAACAGTTGCTGTTCTTCCCTCTGTAACAGATGCCTATGTGTATACACAGTCAGTTACCACAAAACTGGTCCTACTGAATCCATAAACACTGAGAACTCATTTGAGAGTTTTTGAAAAAATCCATGAACGTTGAGTTACAACTGTAGCAAATAAGAATTCTGCATCTATCATCAGTGTTGTAGTTTGGCAGAGGGAAATCTCATCTAAAAGCAGGTGTGACGAGTATGATTTGCCTGAGTTTCTTCTTTGAACTTACAGAAAAATGTTCTCCACCTAGGTGAGCAAAACCCAGCTGCTGTCTTGCTTGTACACATACATGTCTGGTCCTGTAGAGTGGGCAGAAACTGAGCTGATGCACTGTGCAAGTGTAATTTAAATAACAGGTTTAATTACAGTCCTAGAACTGGAGTGTCAGGCTTGTGACAAACGTGTAGTAATTTCCACTGCACTTCATAGAGTCAGCAAATGTTGATCAACAGGTACTGCTTACTCTGCCTTACTGAAGTTTTGATTTAAAATAACCAAGATCAAACCAGTTCTAAGAACAAGATATGCATGCATTGGATTCTTCAAGTTTATTCATTTTACCAGCTTAGTTTTATTCACGATACATATTCGCAGTAGCAATAGACATTGCAAAACAACTGCTATAACAAAATAACATAGTTTTAAAAGCAAATACTGTTGAGTACTGGAAAAAGAATTAGAGAAATGAGTAGCTTTTGTGCAGGCTTAGTATTTTTGTGCAGGGACAGTTGTTTTCCTGGGGTATCAGTGGTATGTCAATAATCACATCCTATTCAGAGGACATGTCATCAAACCATTCTAAAGGCTACTAACTACATATTTTTCATTAAATCAATCAGAGCTGTATTCCCACAGCACATGGAAAATCTTCCCTTAAATCTTCCTTTTAGTTTTAGAGTATGAATGAAGCCCTTTATATTAAAATTATGTTGCCTCTGGTGTACATAAAATAGTGTTGTTAATGCAAAGCAAAAGTAGAAAATGGTGCATAAGCACTTTATTTTTAGAAGCTATTTTCTTAACATTTAATTTGTTTTATGTCCATTACCTGCACAAAAAACATGAATGCCAAAGTGGGAACTATATTTCAGAAAGAAACCTTTTTTCCTCCTTAAAACATATTTTGTGCCTTTTTAGGAAGCTCTCTGGAGAATGAAAGCAAATAGTTGATTCTCAGGAGGACTTTCATTTCCTTAAAAGTGAGAATTTTTCATTTTTATTTTTGCACAGCAGGTGTTAGTCTAAAAGAAGTTATTCAAGCTAAATGGGTTATTGGTTTCTTGTTCCTTTGTTTCTCCCAGTATCTTTTGCTTTTTCAGAAGACTCCCAATAACCACCCCCATATATACGAATATTTATCTTTTACTGTTAAATCAGTGTTAGAAATAAGTAAACTACTCCAGAAGATATTTTAAAATTCAAAATCTATCCATTTTAATTTTGTCCCTTTTAATTCCGGCACATTTATCGTGTTCCTATCCGGAATCTGGGTCCCTTCAATCTTTCTTACCACTCCCTTAAGCCTTTGCAGCATTTTAGTCAAATACATTGAGGACTGCAGGATTTTTGTCTTGCTTCTGTGCTCCAATATTTGAATTCAAGAAATAGGTTGTATCTAATCTGTTCAGTTTTGATGTTTCTGATGTCAAAACCCAAGTGGGATGCACTGAACACCACCTTGGTCTCTCCATGATGAGAAGCCAATTTTAGGTTGTCTTGTATCTGCCCCTATGTTTTCCATAGTACACGATTAAAAGAAAACAAAAGGGCTAGTTCCCTATAATTTTAAATTGATCAGTTCTGTTTTCAGAAAACATTTGCTGAACAAAAATTTTTACTGCGTGTTTATGTCCTTTTTCTTAGGCAAATTTTAAACCGTCTTTCCAGTTTCAGCCATACTTGAAAAACAACATTTTGGTTTTATTTTTCCAGTTATAAAATCATAGAATCATTTAGGATGGAAAAGATGCTAAAGATCACGAAGTCCAGCCATTAACCTAACACTGCCAAGTCTACCACTGAACTATGTCCCTAAGCACCACGTTTACACATCTCTTAAATACCTGTAGTGAGGTATTGTCAAGATCTATGAAACAACTGAATAGAAAACATATATTCCATTTATATGTGAGCAGATTTTGGCCCTCCTATTTACGACATGAGGATAAGCAATTCCATTAACAAGCTATTGAATACAAGTCTAGATAGCGAGACAGATAATGGGAGCTCCATGAACCCTACTGGATGTGAGCCATTCTGGGTAATGGTAGTGAAAGAGCTGTGGGTCCCATTATGCAGTCCCCCAGCCTGGTCCCCTTACTTTATGCCTTTCCATCTGAAAATTCCCATCCTCAGAAAGTGCCTTGGCATCCATAACTGACAAAATTGTGCACTATCTTGCAGTGCATTGCTTCCAACCATCCCCTACTTCAGCCTCCTGAAGGGACCACCCTAAGAAGATTTATGTAAATTCTACCCTAGAGTATCCTGTGTGAAAATGATGCTTGAACTTTTCCCCACACACAAAATGTGAACATGTCCAAGACTTGACTTGACCATTGCTGTTCCTTAGTGTGGTATGACACCTTGACTTCATGAAGAGGGCTCCCCTCAAGTCCTCCTCACAATGCCTTCAAGAGGAGAAGTTGTGATTCATGTCACTCCGACACAGGGAGAAGGGAATGATGCACATTCCTTCCAGGCCTTCTGCTTCTGCTTCAGGCATTAATCAAAAAGCTGCCTTGGAACTGGAAGACTTGGAGTATGACACAGTAGAGGTGTTCATGACTTCTTGTTGCAAAGTGGAGGAAAGATCTTCAAGTGAAAGTCATGGTTAGTGCTGGTTTTGCACTCTAATAATATTCGTGTCCCTCCTCAAGTGCTGATGAAAGCAATAACTCCATTAGATATCAGTGGTCTCTTTCTGCTACTTGTGTCAATCCCATTAGGTGCTATTGTTAATCCAGAATCAATCCAAAGAAAGGGAGGCTGGTTAAGAAAGAGACAGTTGTCTAGTGTTATAAATACTGCCCCATGGCTTTGCTCTTAGTGACCTAAGAGGTACAGTAGGTTCAGTTTTTATTAGAAGTACTTCCCCAATAAAGCTATTTTCCCCTCAAACATCACATATTAAATTGATTATGTACCATGTCATTTTAAAAGTATGCAGTTGCTCTTTGATTTATATGGTCAGACTGCCTGCCAACTCAGCAATTTCCATCCTAAAATAACAGATCCAAAAAAACCCCAAGCCCTGCAGTTGGCTGCTTTATGTTGTAATGAGTCAGCTGCAGATCTGTGTAACCACTAATTTCAGCGTATTTGTCCAAAGGGACAAGCAAAAACATGCAATTTTCTAGCAATTACAATCAGTGCAGAACTCTACGTGGAAATGGCCAGCAGAACGATCAAGAAAAGGATTTTGACCAGGAAGCATTTTCTGCTGTTTTCTGCATTTGATCTCTCTTTCTTTATACATGTATGTGTTTCCGGTAAGCAACTAAATGACAGTCACAGACTTGGTTAGCCAGTTCTAGGTAAAGAAAAAGAAGTGGTGAAAAAAACAAACCAAAACCAAACAAAAACCCCAAACCTGGTGAAGTCAATGAAGTTGCTAGGGGTTTGCAACTAAGTGCGTACTTAAATGAATGGATGCTGGCAAGGCAGTGCAAGCTTTAATAATGTCTCTTAATGCCGTAGCAAAATTAATGAAAAATGTTATTGGCAGCTCTTCTATATGTAGTTATTTCAAATGTAAAGCAGACAGGCATGTAGGTGTCATGTATGTGTGCTGTGCAGTGACAGAGTAGCACAGACTAACAGAGAGCAGTAGTAGGTACAGAGAATACAAATGTACAGTCATATCTAAAAGCAAGAAAAAATAGGGAGGCAGCCCACAAAGCTAAATAATGCTGGTACACTCTTCACATGTGTAATATGGATCTTGGTGTTAATTAAGAAGAAGTAAGAGAAGAAATGAGTCTACTCTTCTAGTAGTTCAAGACACAGAACTTGCTGATCTCGTCAGGTATTGTGATAAAGATACCTTGTGGTGTCCGTTTACAGCACACTGCACCATAGTGCTACAGTCCTTTCTTTGTGACCGCAACGCTAAAAGCTATAGGGTTAGTTCAGGGTAGAAATGGCATGCTCAGCGTTCTCTAGCAGTAGCAGGAAACAAGAAAAAAATCACCCATGCAGTGTGGCATCTGGGAAACAGGGACCCCATCTCCAGTATCTTCCCCTTTGTCACTAGAAAGGGGACCAGGAATTCAGATATCCTTTTTGGTGTGAAAGAGCCAACAAGCATCTGACAATCACGGCGGATGACAGCCTTTGTCAGTCCAATCACTTATGACCATAATCATGTGTCATTTTAAGGTGATCTATAGAGCTCATGCTTAACTTGTGTGTTGTTTCTGTTAATGATGCATAGTTAAGCCCAGAGCAATAATGTAATGAGACGAATCCAATAGAGTTCATTTGTGGGGCCTGTGAAAGGAACATCTTTAACAGACCTTACGTTTAATGAGAATATGGTATTGATTAAATTAGAGCCACAATGGCATAAACAATAACACTGAATTTCCAAAGCGTGCTCTGATTGAGTTACTATTTCAGATTTAGGCTCTAGGGTTAGAAATGGGGTGAATGCGTATCTATATATAGTGTTTGCATGGCATCAGTACTAATTAATATAATTATATCCTAATGTCATTTGCCTAATTTATGTGTTGGCAGTATGGCTGAAAGTAGGGGTTTTTTCTTGCCTTTTCTCTTTAGAATTTGGTTATTAGGATGAGGTCGTTAGTTTACAATTAAGTTACTTTATTTCCTCTAGCACTAATATTAATGGAACACTTCATCACTGGAGCCCGTATCTTGCCATTCTGGTAAATAGAGGGAGGAACTCCTATGGGGTTTAGCTTCCTACTCCATCATTAAAGCTGCAGGAGGAATTTCTTACATGTGTTATATGAGACAATGAGGCAATTTCTTCTGAAGTCATTTTTATACACACATTCCCATCTTCATGCCTCCAGTGGGCTCTTTGGATCTTCCCCCCCATCCCTCTGCCAGCACAATCCATCAGTTCAGATGTGGAAGAGGGCTTTGCTTTGCAGGGGGGAAAAAACGTGAAACTTGTCTTTAATTACAGAGTTTTACCAACCCAGATGAGCCCGAAACATTCAGTTCTAGGGTATATGTCTGACAGCAGTTGGCATCAGATTCCTCTGAGGAAGGCTTTTTCTCCTTGGTGTGGAAGGGGGATAAGGGAGGAGACTTGTTCTTCAGACCACTCTAGACTATCAGTGTGCCACATAAATAAAACCCTATGGTTATCACCATGCAATGCTTTAAAAACAAACAAACAAAAAACTACCATAAAAAGGAACAAAAAAGTAGGAGAGATTCCTTTTTTTCCACCTGTATTAAAAAAAAATTTAAAAAAAGAGAAATTGGCTCGGGGCTTTTTATGGTTTGTCACAGCGTGATCTGTGTTAGCAAACCGTCTCTCCCTGTCGGTTCCATTCCCCTCTAGCGGCGGATCCCAGGAGGAGGAGGAGGGCTGCTGCCTACCCGCAGAAGCTGCTGCAGAACAGAGCGAGCTCCTTGCTTTGTGGAACTGGGCAGCAGATGTTTAAGTCACATTTTAGGATGCAAGTTTCTAAGCAGTCGTTCCTGTTGTTTTAAGTACTATATTTTCCAGTCATGTAGTCATATCCTTTCATAGATTTTCTTTTTCTCCCCTGAAGCTAAATGACCTACAGCTACATACTGCTGCCATAAAGCACATACTTCCCTTTTATGGCCCTCTTTGCCAGCAGCACGAGGCATCCTGTTATAGTAAAACGCTGTATTTTAATCCCAGTTCACTAGTTGTTTCTTTTATCCTTCTAAGTCAGTCTAGATAATGTTTCAAAAGAATCCCAAATCTAAACGCACCTGAGAAAGTGCGCTCTGACTTTTTAACAGCGTAGCTGTGTTTCATGTACACAGAGGGGTACACGTCCCTGTGTATAAACTCCGCGCCTGAACCTTCTGAACTGGGTATTTTGAGGTCGTTGAGAAATCCCCTCTGTGCGGTCCCTGACGGAAGCCTTGGGTGGCTGCTTTGCCGCAAGTGACCATGTGAGGATGTGTCAGAGCGGGGCTCTTGCCAAGGCTGGCCTCCTTCCACCCTCCACGTTTGCCCGTCAGCCTCCGGAGGAAGGTGCGCGCTGCAGAGCTCTGCCCCTCGACGGGAGCATTAGCTGTGCTCCCAGTTTGCTGGCAGGGGCCGTGGGGTGTGCGGAAGGGCTGAAGCTGCACAGCTGGCAGGGCTGTGAAAGCCCTTCAGTGGAGAGCTGGGGGTGTTGCCTGGGAGTGGAAGGCCTGTCCTGGCGTTCCTTCCTCCATCCCACATTCCAGCCTCCTGCATTCATCTCAGATGTCTGCCAGAAACCTTCCCAGGAGAAGCAGCTGCCTCATGCTTAAGAGAGGAAATACTGAAAGCTCCTGAGGTTTTAAATCTGGAGGATTGATGCAATTTCTCCCCTTTGGCAACACAAGCAGTGTTGAACTCATCTCTTGCCACAGACAGGGGCTGAAGAACCACCCTAGAATTTTTTTGTTTGCTTGAGTAAAGGATGGTACCTTGTGTGGGCTCTCAGTGGTCTTAAAATTGGCTGGGTCTTTGGTATTAAATCATATATCTTAACAGAGTTTGAAAAGCTGTGTTGAGAAAAGGGTGGAAGTGATGTGATACTGGCCCATGGGCTCAGATTTTCAAATCTAAAGCTTCTTCATCTAAAGGTGGCTCTTTAGTTGGGTTTTTTGAAGTGTTGACTAATAGGAGAATAGATAGAAAATTTCGCAAATCTCATGGGTTTTGCTGCCTTGAAACCCTAAGTAGCTATAAAAATAGGAAGCGTGGGTTTTTTTCTACTATAATAGCTGAAGTTCTTACTATAATGCCTTTGGAAAGGACAGCTGAAAATTAATCTGGTATAGGGCTGACTCCTCATGATTACTTAGACACAGAAGCAGCGGCAGGAGTCTGGTAGAGAGGCTGAAGTCTGAATATCCACATAGATGGATATGATCATGCCTGTCTTGATGTAAACAGGCAACTTCTGAGTTGGACCTGCAGCAGATTAATGTTAATTGTTAGATAAAGTGTTGGGTAGGTATTTTGAGTCATAGATATATTGCGCATTCCTGTCAGAGTTTAGCTTCTGTTAACGATTGCAGTGCTGTAAATCCAGAATAACTCCCTTGAGACACTGACTTTAGCATAGATTTTACCAGAGTGTAAAGGTGAACAGGTACCTGAAGAAGGGCAGTTAAGATATGGAAGAAAAATTAATTGCTGTGATATACACAGTAATTTTGCTAGATAAATAAAGGAGGTAGAGATTATATTTGTGCTCTTTAGAAAAAGAATCAGCAATTCTTCATAAAAATAGAAGCCAAAGTTCCTGTAGCTACATGGATATGAAGTACTTTTTCTTCTGTTCATTACTTCCAACTTGCTTGCTTCATGCATTTGACAGCATTTTGAGGATAGCTGTGTTTGCTGTATCCCCTAGCACATTATTTAGTCGGTTTTCAGTGATGTGCTTGGGTCACTGCTGTTAAGTGTTTGCAGAAGTGCCAGCTGTATGCCTGGCACTGTCTAAGCACTTGAGGATGGCAGCTTGGACAACTGGTGAGGCAAAAAGAAATAATATTACTCTGAGCAGCTTGAAAATCAATGTATTTTCATAAGCAGCATGTTGCAAGCAGATCTTCCAGGTTTAGGTAAAGCAGAACTTTTGGGGAAATTTGAACAAAAGAGGTGATGTGGGGCAAAAGACAAGGAAACTTTGAAAACCTGGCAGGCAGGAGGGCTGGGAGGCAAGGGGTGGGGATTAAGAACTTAAGACGAAGCTTAACAAGGGAAAGATAAAATAGAAGGACCCAGAATTACATTGAGATTGGAAGGTGTTGACATCTGTTATGATTTTGGAGGGAAGCCAATGGTGAAGCTAAGAAAGGGATGGAGGGAGAGGAAGGAAAAAAGGTGATCAAACTTCTAGGCAAGAAACACGTGTTCATTTGGCAGCACTTTGATTTGTACGCCGTTGTGCACATGGGAAGCCGGAAACAAGGAATGGAGTCTGCAGTAATCAAAATGGGATACGTGTGAAAAATGGAGCAAAGGATTGCGCTCTAAGGATGGAGGTGAAATGGTGAATTTCAAAGAAGCTGAAGAGAGAAGTGTCGTGACTTGAAGATGGTTCGAACGTGGCTAAGGAGGAAAGAATCAAACACAACCACCAAATGTGGGCTGGAGTGATAGAAAGAGGAGGGGTATTGTCAACAACACTAGAAAAGTTTTGTGAGGAAAGGTAAATTTGTCTTGGCCATAATCCATTAAAAATGAAAAAGACTTACAGATTTTCTTGGATAGCTAATTCATACTTAAACAATGATTTTTTTCATGGAATTAATACAGTGTTAACTCCCAGGAAATGAAACAGTTGCCAGCTAATTTAAACCACTCGTACATGGATCTGTAGCGGGCCTCACGTTTCATGACATAGCTCTGTTGAAGTCGTCGTTAGTTCTTGGATTATATAGGTCTTTCAGATAGCAGTAGGGTAGGAGAAATACATGTTATTTTTAAGGGAAAGTGTAATTGTAAGCTCCCAGAAGCTGGCAAGGAAATGTAAGGCAAAGTGTTAGTACTTTAAGTAGGCAGCCTGTATGTGGATATGCCTGTGCTCCCTCTTTGGGTGGCCAGATATCATGATCACTGTACCTCTTGAATTTCCATGTATGTCAGTCTTTGTCTCGCTCTTTTTTATTTCATTAGCACCAACAAATGTAGTATCAACTTGTAACTAATGAAGTATGATGGCTAGTATTACTCTTGATGCCTTCCTGGACCACAGTTCAGGAAGAAGCTGTTTCTCAGCCACTGTTGATATAGCTACGGAGAGCTGTTTATTCCAAGAATCTACACAGTAACATGAAAGTTACCAGTTTTAGTCGACACAACTGAAAGTCATGGCTGTTTCTTTCAGGACTGAAAGCAAAGTTTGTTTCTCTGGCAGCTGTCAGGTCCAGGGCACCCATGAGAAGGCAGCTCCTGGTGAACCGTTATGGACTAGGTAAGTGGGAGAGCCTGACAGTTGTTTGACAGACACGCGTCAATATCATGGCAGCATCGTGACTCGGCTTGTAGACAGCCTGGAAACCAGAAGTTGCCAATACTGTCATGGCATTCACAAAACTAAAAGATCAGTGAATTACACATTCCTCGCCCTCGCTGTGCCTCTGCTCTTGCCGTCCTCTGCTGCCAAAGTGGGGTGGCACTGCCGATGCCAACCTGGCTGTTCCTTCCTGGGAGGTGAGGGCAGCCCCTGCACTGGAGGGGGGGCTTGAGGGCAGCCACACTTTTCTTCCGTGCCTTCTGTCCAGGGGCACCCCTTTCTGTTCCTAGTAAAATGCCGGAGCACACCCACATCAGCAAGGTTCGTGGCACAGGAGCTGCTGCGGGGTGAAAAAGGAGGCTCCAGCATCATTCTGCATTTCAGGCCCCACGCAAAGTGAAGTTCCCCAGGGACACACCTGGGCTCCCAGCAAAAGCACATTGTTTAAGAAGCAGAGGGGGTTAGAATGGGAAAGAGACTCCTGATGCCAGTTGGATACTTCTAGAAACCGGTCTACTCTGCGACAATACAGATCTAAATTATTGAGCAATGTGGTGTCTTTTGTCTTATTTTAACATACAGATGAATGTACTGCTTTTTTTCAATGTCTTGGCGCAAAAGAGAGGCTGTAGTGCAGTTGAGTTTAAAATGCTAAAATGTATTTATAAACCTAATGCTTCCTCCAGCTGGGAGTTAGAGCAGCTCCTGTAGCTTCTCGTTAGCTACCCAAGGACAGTTGTGGCTGGTCTGTGACAAGAGAAAATTATTCATGCGATCTGTCTGGAATACAGATTGCATCCTTTATTTCTAAACTATTAGAGGAAGACGTGCACACGAGAGACTGAAGGAAATAAAAATGTGAAAGTTTTAGGAAAGTCAGCCCCCCTCCTGCCCCTCCCCTCAGCAAATATTTCCTTGTGCAACATCAGGAGTTTTGCTTTCCTTGACATTACTACGTGCTATCATCATGCAGCATTCAGTATTAATACTGAAGAAAATTGAGCCGGAAACGCCCCATTTTTAAACTGAGCATTGTTTGCTAATCAGACTATTATATTTCATTTAAGGAAATTGCAGTCTAATTTCCTGCTAAGCAATCTATTATATTTGGGTGGGGAAGGACCTGTCGCTGCTGCTGCTGCTACCATTGTTTCAAAGTGCTTGTCTGCATTTGCTGTACATAGAGATGGGGATTGCCTACTTCATATGTATGTAATGATTAGGCAAAAGGAGCTTCAGCAAGTTTTGATGACTTTCCTCCTGAACCAGGCTGTGCCGTCGCACGGCTCGCTGGCCACCTCCGGGGTGTCTGCCCAGGATTTGTGGCGGTTGAAAGACCAGAGAGCAAAGAAAAGTGGCAGCTGTGGAGAAGCACCAGCACTGAAGCTCTGCGCTTATCGCTTCAGCCCCAGGTTGAAAGTTATTCAGGCCGTGATAGCTGGACGTTTCCTTAGTAGCGATTACTCTTGACATAAGTTTCCTCTAGGATATAATTGGATCACTTGCAGTGGGTTTTGCTATCTGTCTGTTATGAAGTCTTGCTTGAAATGTATAAGTGGATCCAGAATGTTGAAAGTCTTGTGGGGATCTGTTTTCAGGGTTAGATCAGGGTTTGTGTGCACATGCTGGCAGAGGCAGGGCATGTAGCCCTGCGTACACAGACTACCTGGTGGCAGAGGGGAGGTCTGTGCATGCTAGCACAGATTGACTTCTTTCCACTTGGATGGTAACAAGAATACAGGAGCATGGTAGGGTAGCCAGAATAAAT
>Ga0181612_179485_pt1 | contig 11890 bp, 10 predicted proteins | sample HoacroProtozoa21_FD_119630 | JGI IMG/M metagenome (GOLD analysis project Ga0181612, IMG submission 119630) | Hoatzin crop microbial communities from Cojedes, Venezuel. Combined Assembly of Gp0051906, Gp0051904, Gp0051908 | reverse complement strand
GGTCGTTGCTTCTCTAGCTTATGAACAGTTTTTTACTCTAAATAATGGAAGAAAAATAGAGGAGAGATCTGTTCTGTAAGTTGCTCCTCGTGCTGGAGGGCTGCAGGGCACCCTGGGCAGCACGAGGCTGCGTGCCCGCTGCCGCCCGACCACGAGAGCTGTGTCTGGAGGGCCAGAGGGTGAGCAGAGCGTGGCTGCAGGCGCAGCCTGCGGGGCCGGCTGCAGGGCTGGGGTGGAGGGGTCGGGGGACAGCTGCATGGCAGCTGGCTTGGAGTTTGGCTGCAGCCAGGATTTGCAGCTGGAGAAGATATAAGCGGGGTGGATTGCCCTGTGTGCTGGTTTCCTATGTGTATAGCCAAAAATAGTCTGTTTCACTGGGAAAAATCCCTGAACTACAAATTCCTGGAAACTAGAAGAGAGTGTGCTGAGGCAGTATTCCTAAGCGTTTGCTCTGTTTTTCTGTTCCCTGCCTCATTTGATGGTGGCCGCTGAAGGAGGCCGGGTAGGGGGCAACGGCCGGTGGTGTGCCCGAGGGTGCTGTTCTGATGTCCCTCTAAAACCGAGAGCTGAGTTCACGCCCCAGGCTGCTCTCAGCAATGCCCCGGCAGCCATGGGTAACAGGGCAAAGGCAAAGTCCCTTATTCCCAGTGTTTTGCTCTGGAAACAGAAAGTTACTTGTTCTGCCGTTGTTTCCCACCTACAGCAGCCTTCACTGAGCCAAAAATGGATGGGAGAGGCTGCAAAGCATGAGCTGCTTTCCAGCGTGGTGTGAGATCAGGCCCTTGGCATGCTCAGAGGGGAAATGGGAGCGAAGGGTAGGAAAGAGAAGGGAAGCAGAAAGGGGAGGATGGGGTCGACGGAAGGACAGAGTGTGAAGGTCTTGCTCTGCGACACCAGGGAGAGGAAGAAGGTTGGGGATTTGGTCATGTGGAGGCTTCAAAGGCTCTATCAATCATGTGAGACAGAGTCGCTCCTGATACAGCGCTCTGAAATACACCTACATATATTTCTCTAAAACTGTCAAAAAAGGATTCCTCACCCACCTCTTCCTCTACACCCTCTCCGACAGTGATGTCACAGCGATCCCGTGTTAGGTACTGTTCCAAGCTTGCTGCTTACAGCTGGTTCTAAGCCACGTATATTGGGTTCTCACATATTTGTAGGCATGGCAGATAACATAGGTGGGGAACTTTTTAAAACAAAACATTTATAACCAGAATAAGGAGGAGCGCACAGGCAGGCTTTCATCGTGCGCTGCGTGCTGTTCAGAACCTGTGGTGACGCAGGGAAGGTGTGTAACGTGCCTGGGATGGCACGGGGGCTTGGCAGGGCAGGGGCTCCTTCCTCGTATCGCCAGGCAGAGGGATAGGAGGCTCGCCGGGGCTGGCGAAGAGCCAGGACTGCACGGTTTCTGGTCCCGTTGGGGTGGGGCTTCTTGTGCTCGTCCCGTGGTTTAGCACTGCATCCCCAGTTAGCAAGGTGTTGTGTCACTTCCAGAATTAGCCATCTTACAACACAGGACCAATCCATTTGAGGTCGAGGAAATGTTTTATTATCTCCCCGAATCTGGATCTCTGAGTATTTCCTGGAATCTGGATCCCAGAGTCTTTCCTGAAACGTTAATTTCAACGCGGTGCGTGTCGCCTGGGTCTGAACTCTCACGTAAGGGAATCCCGCTCGTATCTGGGCGCTGACTCTCTAAAATCCTGTCCAGATTACCACGTCCTCCTTCACTGTTGGTGTTAGCAGCCTCTCGTGGGCATACTCAATAGCCTTTTGGGGTGAGATAAGCCGTTCTGCTCTGTGAGTCTGTCATGGTGGGCTGCACAGGAGCTTCTCTGCCTGGAATGGGAGAGAGGGTTTTTGTTGGGGGACATTAGCGAATTAAGAGCATGTGACTTGTTTTGTATGAGGCCCAGATGCAGAGTGAGCACATCACTAAACCCAAGTGAAAAAGTACAGCGTGCCCTCCCCCACATCCTGGCTGTGTCAGCTGGCGTGGCCTGAGTAGATCCGTGAATCCTTAACGAATGTGGCCAGAAGAGGGCTTTGAGGCACGGAGAAAGAGCCTGGGATGACTCTCCAATGAGAAGCATAAGCCACAATGTAATAGTCTTGGCGGTGGTTTGTTTTCTAACTCCTTGATGGTTGCGTTTTGAAAACAAATGGAACGAACACCACTGGATGAAGGTCTTTTACTTGGAGTTCATTCTAGAATGAAATTCAGTTGATGACATAGACATTGATAGCTTCTAGTGTGCCCTAAGACTGTCCTTCAGAGGATGACTTTTTCACCCTAAATGTTCTCTTAAATCTGATTTTTTTTTTCCTATCTCACAAAAGGATCCAGAGGAGTAACCTTTACTGGGATAGAACAGTCCATCTCCCATCACATCTTCCCGCAACGTGGAAAATTTAGTGGACCACGTGGTCTGACAGCAGAACCATGCTATGGCAGTCAGTGTTCCCTGGTTCAGCAATCCACCAAACATTTTGTCCTGCCCCTCCACTTGTTATTCTCTTCCTTCCCTGGTCAGCTCCGAGAACAGGCAAGTGCTTCTCACCCAATGCCCTCATGCTTGGGCCCTCTGTATAAATCCGTTATTTTCTGGTTCAGCTTGAGACGGGGCTCCCCCTGTTCACTCAAAATCTCTGCTGCAGTTTGTTTGCAGTGATCGGGCCCAGTGACATGACAAACACTACTGCTCTGCCGCGCCATGGCAGCCCACTCTGAAGGATCTCACAAAAAGCCTTCCAGGTGGGACGTGCCCGTCGGAGCTCAGCAAGGTGAGGGGCACGGCAAAAGTACCTGCAGTGAGGGAACCACGACCAATTCAGTTTTTTCCCCCCTCGCTGTCCTGTGCTCAGTTCTTTCCACTCCTTCCTACCGACTGGTTTTCCCTGGGCCGGGTGAGTCACGCTTTCCAGTCCTGCCTGCCCTCTTTCTCTGCCTGAATCAGCTCTCTCGGGGAATTGTCCCTTGCCGCTGGCAAGGCGGCTATTTCTGTCTTTAGCTGTTTCTTCCTTCTAATGGTTTCTTCTCTTTCTACTCCACCTTTGTAAATTTTGCCCTGTGTATTTGTATTATTATTATTTGCTTCTGCTGTGTCTCTTTTTTGCCTTTGCTTTGCTGAGTAAAAACAGGGAAAAAAAGGTACTTCATGGAATAAAGATACTGCCTTAAAAAAAAATATTCTAGAGCTCCAATAAGAGGTGGAGATTACCATTATTTTACATTGTTGTAAAATGTGTCCAACACGTGTATCTTCCAATTCCAATGATTTCATGACCACTGTTTGAAACACAGGTCCTCTACATCAACAAATTTCTTCCTGATGTCCTGTTGTCCCCGTTCTTCTATGGAACAAGTACTGCTGCAAGTAGGTGCTTTAATTTCTGGCTGAAGCCACGACTTCTCATCCTGCCCTGCCACACACCAGCTGTCTGGCCGTGGCGTTGTCCTTCTGCCCTGCTCTGCCTCGGTTTGCTTCTCGTCCTGTTTGGATTTTCCTTTTCCTCGCAGCGGGGGTTGCGTGTTCGCACGGGTGAGTGGAGCCCAGGAGTGGGCTGACCTGCGGCGCATTTACAGCTGATAGCAGGCGTCCCCACGGCTTTAGGAGCCCGAGAACCTGCGCTGCCCAGATTCAAAGGAGGGAAAGGGCTGGAGAAGCTGGATGAGCTGACTGGTGCTGCGGGCGCTGCTCCTCCTGCCCATGATGCTGGGCTGCCCGTGTCCCTCTGGGGCTGCAGCCTCCTCTCTTCACAGAGAGGTCTTTGTGCCTTGTGGAGGCACCCAGAGAGCTCCCAGAGCTGTCATGGCAGAGAGCGGGACCGGGGTCCGGCTGGGCACTGTCCTGCCGTGTGTTGGACGAGGCTGAGGACACCATAGGCCTTCGGCGAGCGAACCATCAATTACCAGCCCCGGCTGGAACAAACCACCCTTATTTCAAAGAAAAGTGTTGAGCCCATCAAGATGATCAGTTGAACATGTTCCAGTGATATAACACATCTGCAAACAGGAAGATGGAGCCCACGCAGCGTTTCCTGCCCGCAGGGGAGGGTTTCAACATGATCACCTTTGGGAAGGAGACGTCCTGTCCTGCCTCCCTCCTGCAGCTTGCTGAGGCAGGGCGAGGGTGGGGGCCAGGTCCGAGGGGGTCTTTATTTCTTTAACGCCTGTGTTGCAGTGCAGGAGGCACTGGGGCCGCAACTCTTCCTTTTGCCCACATTTTGAGAATTAAATCCCACAGCACATTCAGTTTATTTTCTAAGGCTATGGCACATTGACATGGTGAGAACAGACAGTTCAAATATTTCAGAACAAAATAAAATTGTCTTACATCTTGGCCTGTTTTCTACAACCAATGTCAAGCCACATGTTTTTTATGGTTCAAAAATGTGTGTGAACTTTTCTTTTCGTCTCTAGTTTGGGATCAAAGGGGGAACACCCCCCATGATATTTATAGCATGGCTAGAAAGAAGCTTCAGAAATCTGTGAACAGGCAGGGAGATAAGCGGTTCAGTGCTTTTACCGTGTCGGTGCCAGCCGCAGGGAACTGTACGCATCACCTGCGCTCGGGAAGGGGTGGCGAAAGGCGCTGAAGCCAAGGGGATGTTTGCTCTGAGATGACTTGGGTGTCCTGTCCTTGCTCACCATGTTTGATGAGCATGGCGAATCCTGGCCCGTGCCACTGCTGGAAGGAGAAGAAAAGGGAGTGTGATTCAGGTAGAGTTGCTCACCTTCTAGGAAAATTCTGGAAACTTCTTCCATGTCGAAGGTTATCATACCTGCTGCAGCAGGTGACTATTTTACAGCTGATACATCTGTGACAAAGGGGAGTACTCCCCCCCCCTTATTATATTTACAGCCTCCCCCCAAGTTTTTATCAGGCTTCTGGCTGTACGGAGCTGTCACGCCGACAGACACCGGCCTCCACAAAACTCATCCTGACCTTTCTGAGGGCAAAATCCCACCGAAATCCAGGCAGTCACCAAGGAGAGGCATTTGCCCTGCTCCACCTCCCAGTGGCTGGAGCTGCTTTTTAATCTGCAGGACTATGCGGGCGCCTGCGTGTCCGGGTTACCGCATAGTGCCAAGACAGAAAAGGGCGACGGGGCGCAGCTCGGCCACTTGCGGCTGTACAGGCAGCACGAGGTGGGCAAGGAGGAGAACCTGACCCTGCCAGGGAATAAACCCCGCCGCGCTGTAAGCTGCAGGTCTCTCTTCACCCCTCTGTTGTACAGCCTTTTCTCGTTGTTCTTGCTGTGAATCTCACATCAGCGCTTTCTAGACCCTTTTTTGGCAGCGTGACGCCAGCCCGGGGTTTCCTGCCAGCCTCTTTGGCAGGGGAATGTCCCCGCCAGGGCTTACCCTGCCTGGGAAATTCCACTGCGCAGAAAAAGTCCAGGCAGCCATGCTCACGCCACCCTCCTCCTCCACCCAGCCGCTTCCCCTCACATGTCACAACATCCCCCCCACCCCGGGTAACCCAGGCTGAAAGATAAGCGCTGTGTGATCCACTGCAATAAAAAGAGCCCCATGGGTACTCAACCTGGAGCTGTAATAAATGTGTGTGGGGGGAGTTGTTAAGGTTGTCTTTTTTTTTTTTTTAATATGTTTTTTTTTTCTGTGACCAGAAAGTCAGAGTAAGCAGGACTTTTGTGAGGGAGGGGGAACAAAAAATTTCCTTGGTGCTGCTTCTCTATTTCATACCGTTAAACCTCAGAGGAACTTTTCAATCGTTCACACAGACGTGGCCATGAGGAAGGATCTGTTGCCAGTGGGGTGCAAAGAACTGGCTGGTTCTTTGTAGCGCTAATTCTAACTTCACTCCTCCGACATGAAGGTACACTATTATCATTTTATTTGCTTTATTGCTGAAAATCTGCAATTGATTGGAACAATATTGGCTTCTCATTATTTTTTACTTCTAGTAGCCTTGCAAGTGGCTTGTGCTATATTTGTCTGTGTGTGTTTTGGGGTCGGGTATGGAAGAATGGCTGGCTTTCGGGAAGGTAACGGGTAATAACCAAGTGTGAAGAAACCACAATGAACAGTGGGATTTTTGAAAGCCCACAGCGGACCTAAGGGCAAAATACCCCTAAATAGCTTAGCTGTTTTGTGCAGTTCTCTCTGAAACAATCTTCTTTTTTCAGGCAAGGATGTAGTAGCTTTCCAGAGTTAGGATGGATGGATGGATGGATGGATGGATCGATGGATGGGAAGATAAGCTCCAAGAGCACTGAATGGAAGAAACTTTGTTAGTGGAAGGAGGTGTTTTGTATAATCTTGATTACAGTTTCTTTACTGGCAGCTTATGAAAAATTTTGGAATAGCAGAGCATCATCAGCATACAAGCCTGCCAGCTTCAACAGGACAGGAGTGAACTGTCATGGTGCAGTGTGGGACAACACAGGGAAACATACATAAAAACAGGGATCTACGCCTACTTTCCTGTAATATAGCAAAAAGCTTGTGCGAATGCAAAGAAGTAAGTTTAATGAACTTAAACTTCACTTTAAAAGTTCTTATGCCAAGGGGTTTATTAAACCAAACCATAAACTTCTTTTCATCGCCTGGTGAGGGTTTCTCTGGCTTACCACATGAGGTCAGTTATGCAGCACCACGGTGCATTACCCGTGCCCGCATCTGGCAGGCAGGGACAGCAGCTCAGCACTAAGCTCCTTGCAGAGGATGAAACGCAGTCTGGATTTCAGACCCCTGAAATTTGGGCGCATGCTTGTACCACGGGGTCGTTGGACACTTGTGTATGGCTGGGGACGGGAAGCTTGCAAGTGCTTTAGGTGAAAGGCAGGTATTTTCAGCTGGGACATCGTGGCTTGCCTGGAGGTGTACAGGGGGCAAAGAAAAGGTGATGCCCTGGGCTTTCCCTCGGCCCGACTGGGTGACCAGAGGCCAGGGACAAATGTCACGTAGGGACATTGGGAAGAAGGCCATATGTCTGCTCCAGACAAAACTCCAGTATCAGCTTGGATCCTGAGGCAAATGATTTCTTTTTGGCTAGTCAGACTTTTTATTGGCTTTCTTTACAGCAAGCCACGTGTTTCCCGTCACATTTGATGGCAGTGGATAGGAGGAGGGGGCGTGTGGGGAGGAAATGCCCTCTGCCTCCGGGTACCAGGCACCGGCCGAACCCTGCGCTGCCTGGGGCAGCCGAGCAGCCTCAGCCCTGCACCCCGCCTTACCCGCACCAGAGCCCTGCTGCTGCCCCGGAGGTGGTGGTTGGGATAGCATCACCGTTATCATCAGCCAGCTGCTGGAAACGGGCTTCCAGCAGCTCTCCTGGGCACTGGGAAGCTTCCCTTCCCAGCCCTGGGCTGCCCGGAGCAGCGGGCCGGCAGGCAGAGTCCCGTCCCTCCCTTCAGCTCTGTCTCCTGCCGCAGCCCGGACGGCCTGGCCGGGCTCTCTTCCAGCCCTGGGCTTTCGCGGGCAGCAAAGCTCAATCCTGATGGCGCTGCTGAGAAACCCCCGAGTGACTTTTCGCGTTCCCAGTCACAAGCTCCTGAGACAAAAACGCGCAAGGTAGAAACGAGACCTGCCTTTACTCTCGCTTTCTTCTTCAGAAATTGGCAGGAAGTTAAAAGGAAACTTTGACATCCATGGGCTAGCTTTTGTGGAGAGCGGCGTCCTGTCGGACAGGATGCACCTGGCTTCAGTCGCTGTCTTTTCCCAGCTGAGAACTGGAGGAGGGAGCCAGCGCCTGGGAACAGAGCTTTGCACCGTGCCCCACCAAATCAAAGAGTGTACTTCCAACTTTCTTGATGTTTTATGCTAACTCGTGCATGATTTACGTACTACGGTAAATTTGTCATTAGTCTCATGGGTTTCTTTCTAAATGTGCAGCAGCTGACTCTTCAGTCTGTAGAAGCAAGAAGGAACGTGGTATTAGTGTCCTTTCCATGATACCAATATCCTTTATGAGACATAGTACATCTGTGGTTGAGACCTGTGTGGCAGCAAATTCTGATCCATAGATGGAGCGATGTTGTCCCAGTACACATTTAAATGAAGATAAAACCTGCCCTAGTATATGCAATTCATCCCAAGCACCAGAAAAGTTTTCACATCACTGCTTGGAAGCAACCTAACGTTTCCCCTACCATAATAAAATTTTATTTGGCTGCCTTGGTTTAGGTGCTTTTTTAAATGAGAAAATTTCCTGTTTATTGAATTTTTGTCTGACTAATGGAGGACAGCTCTACAGCTGAGTTTCAGGACTTTCCCAAGGTCAGACAGCCGTGTGTTTTGAAAGCTGGGATTTCTCTAGTGAATGGAAGTCCGAACTGAAGGCATTTAAATTCTATAAACTGGAAAACACAGTGAAATAAGATCAAGACATAAGACGAGGGCATACCCTTCAAGGACCTTTGCAGAGTTAACACGGTACAAGTGTCTCCTACTGTGGTTGTCTTGTTTCTGCCTGGGCTTTCCTGCGTGGCAATGTGCACCCCTGAGCTGATGGCATGCTGACAGGCTGTGCAGGGCTGTGCAGATCAGTGCTGAGGCTTCCTGCAGGTGCCGGTCCCACCACGCAACCAGAGCAGGGGTGATCTGCACGCGTGCTGACACTGCACCTGGCATTTCTGGGCTGGGCAGCCCACTTAGATCTGCTGTCTGGCAGATGTGACTGGTTTGCCATGTCCAAGAAGTGGGTATATTTTCAAAATCTGCCTGGGCAGCGTTTTTGAGCAGAAAACCACGTTTGGGAAGCCTGGATGTATGGCAACCTTTACCTTAGCTAGGTTAGCCATTACTACACATAAACTGAGAGGCTAGGAAAGCAGGGTCCTGGGTAGACTGCGGTTTGAATAAACGTATTATTCTAGGTTAAAATCACACTGAGATAAAGCAGAGTTTCCTCTGGTTTCTGTACTAAAGGGTTGAGTGGCAATGCTGCGCTGAGACAGCTCTGCAGTCCCTGCTAGAAAGGGGTTTTATTTTACAGGCTGCTGAAGTGGTTCTTGTTTGTGGAAGGTAGGAAGACTGAAATCAAAGACCAGCAGAGCCTAACTCACCTGCTGTGCTTACAGCACAGGCTCCTGCATCTGACACCAGAAAATAAAATTAACGTGGGCTCAGAATGACAGGTTTTGGCCCGGGCTGGTTGCCTGAGTTAGGAGGGAAAAGGTCTTCAGCAGGAGTCATGAGGAAAACTGATGCTTACCCCTTCAGACCTACCGTGAATCTCCCTAACAGCACTGGGAAACTGTGCTAGCTCCCTTCCTAAACCGGAATATAAAATATTTTGAGGCAAGAACGTGCGCTATTTACCTCATCTATGTACACACCATATCCTTTCCAGGTGACATATGACGTTGCCCTTTGCTATGGGGAAGCGGCCTCCCGCTCCTTGTTTACCCACCGTGACATCAGCGGTGCGTGTATTCCTTAGCCGTGCGTTCCTGCTGCGAGGCGCTAATGAACTAATGAGGTATATCAGCTTATGAGAAAAGATGACTAACCAGGGCAGTGAGTACGTTGAGAGGAACGTCCACAAACACAAGGTGTACGTACAGGTGAACTGTTTACTTGTACAGAAACCAGATCCTCTTCACCAGCTTTGTAGCACTTGCTGGGTTTGGGGTTGCTTTTCCCCTCTACTGATTTCAGCTGCTTTATATACAGGGCGTGAAAGGATCTACTCAGGAGCAACCCACTTTTTTTTTTTCCTTTTAAATATCAAACAACCTGGGAGAAAAAAGCAGAATTGAGGGCATTCTTCGGATCAAAGGAGCAAGCCCCAAAAGACGTATGCTAAATAAATAGTCTGAGTTTTCCTTTAATATGAAGAATTATACATGCCCCCTTTTGAAGTTCAGGCTAATCCCAGAACATCAGTCCCGGAGATCAACGTCTAGGAAAAAAATGTAGCAATACAAGTATGGCAAAGAGGGAAGGAACACTGACTCCTCTGTACTGGCTTTCAGAGCAAAGCCGTGCCGTGGACCGTTTCCAACCTGCTGACGTGCGCTCTCCTAAACCGTTAAAGCAAACACAGGTATTGATCCTGAACGGTCTCTAGGAGGGGAGCAGTTACTGAGCTTTTTTTTTCCCTCTGGGTTTCTCGATGCTGTCCTAAAATCCAACGGAGCGTTACGCTGGGACGGCTTAGGGGTTTGCGCGCTGTGTGGGAATGCTGCGAGGGTGCAGAGGTGTGGTGTTCGCACACCCCGACTCACAGTCGGCAGCGGGAGGCTGATTACACCCCTTGGAGAATAAGGAACATTCGACGTCCCTGCAGCAAATGTTCACCTGCGTTAGGCAACTGGATTGTAAACCACTATTTTTATTTCCAGTTTAAGAAACACCACAAAGGTTATGCTGTTTCAGAAACCTGTTGCAAAACCAAGTTCTTGTTACCAGTAGTTTGTGCTCTGCCACTTTACCCAGAGGCTGACCCTTGTCCCGCGCTGCCGCTTAGGAGACGGACCGAAGAGAGATGTTTGTTCTGCTCCCACACCTGCTGAACCGTGGGCTGCTCCAAGAGCTGGCATGTTGCTCGCTCACGGTTACAAGGGACTGTGTGTCTGGCAGAGCGACTACGTGCCGCTCTACAGGGAAGGCACAGCTCCGCTCTCTGGGCTTGATTTATTTATGCATTTAGTTATAGCATTCACTCCAGTACGTGCCCCAGGGATTCGAGAACTGAGCTCACGTAAGAGCACTGTTACCAGTCCCGGGACTGGGATGTGAGGGTAAACTGTGGGGCCACATCTTTTGACGTTATAGAGGTAGGGACTAGTTACATCAGGGATTAGATTGGCAGAGGTCACTTACACATGAAGCTATAGGGGGTGGCATAGGGTGTTGGGAGGGTGTCTTGGCAAGCACACACAAAAAAATCTCTGACAGAGCTTTGGGGCCCAGATTTTTCTGAGCTGAGAGTCCCCAACCCGTCTGCCTGGTGTCGCCCCTGCTCCCTCACGCTGTGTGTGGGCTTTGCTGGGCTGATCACAGGCAGTTCTGCCGGAGGTGTCCTCTCGGCTGCCTTGCTGCCTCTTCATGGGACGGCCCAGAAGCCCCCTGCCCTGCAGCGACACGACTCAGACCACAAAGCTTGTGTCAGAGAGGATAAACCAGAAACAGCTGAAAGCTGGGCGGCGAAATCTCTCCCTTCGTCTGAACTTGTGTTACCGTTACCAAAATGCTGTTCTCAGTATGAGGGCCCAGACACGAGAGAAAAATCTCATGGTTACAACTAAAACAGGTGCTGAAAACACGGAGGTCTGTTTTAACAGAGAAACCCCCAAACGCTGAGCATTTGCTTTGACTTCGGGCAGTGGCTCGGCTGCTTCTGCGTAGCAAGGACACTGCTACCGGAGGCCTCACACAGAGGGGAGCCCAGCACAGCCGGTCCCGTGCGTCTTTTCTCTGCGCGGGCTCTGCTCAGGACAGCAAAAGGGAGATGCGTGGCTGTGGTTAGCCTAGGTGTTTCGCTGGTGGTGGAAGTCCAAGGCACTGGCTTTCAACCTCTCTGACTTTGGCGATGAGGCCCCTACCCAGAGAGTACAAGCTTTGAGACAGCAGCGGGTTTTTTTTTTAGTTCTTAACTGAATTTTCAGGTCCATTCAAAACAGTTCAGGGGTGTGCACAAGTTGCACGCTCAAAAGCAGCGGCCAAAGCTGTGTCAGCGATCAAGTGTATTGGTATAACCTACACCAAGGCAGATTAGCTCTAACTCCACGATACTCCTTCTCTGGAGGTATTCAAGACCCGCCTGGACAAGGTCCTGTGCAGCCTGCTCTGGGTGACCCTGCTTGGGCAGGGGGGTTGGACTGGGTGACTCACAGAGGTCCCTTCCAACCCCTACTATTCTGTGTGATTCTGTGTGTGTGTCCCAAGCTACAGCAGACTGCACGGTCAGCAGAT
>Ga0181612_164059_pt1 | contig 11890 bp, 4 predicted proteins | sample HoacroProtozoa21_FD_119630 | JGI IMG/M metagenome (GOLD analysis project Ga0181612, IMG submission 119630) | Hoatzin crop microbial communities from Cojedes, Venezuel. Combined Assembly of Gp0051906, Gp0051904, Gp0051908 | reverse complement strand
TGCCCAGGGTGGTGGTGGAGCTCTGGGTCACAGGAGCTGTTTATGCAACAGCATTGATGCAAATCAACCTTTTCCCCTCGCCCAGCGCGGCAGCCCCTCCTGCTTCTGAAGATACCCCAGATGCCTTTAAGCAGAAGTGCTGTGGGGAGTCGACCACTGCTCTCTAGGGAGCTCATCTGCCTGGGTCACTGGAAATATTAAATATTTGAGGTGGTTTGACTGTACTCCTGAACACATTTTTCTCAGTCTAGCATACTCCCTTTGTGTGATGTTTGGAGATCTCCATCAAAATGAGAGGAAATTGAAAAACACAAGTGTCTGCTGATTAATCAATCATGTCTTTTTCTTCACTTCTCTTTAAACTGCTCATCAGCAAGATATTTGTGAGAAGGCACCTAATCTGGAAAGGGAGAAGAAGGGGATCAGAACTGTTAATCTAGAAAGAAATGAGACCTCTCCAGCTCAGAATTAGTATTAAAAGTCAATACTTCTGATTGACTTGTGTCATACCTCTGCTTTTGTATCAGGAAGTCAGATGCCAGGTTCTTGAACAAATCTTGACTTAGCAAATACTTTTGCTAGCTGAAGATGTTACTCTTTTTCACCATTCATGATTTCAAGGTGAAATCCAAGTCAAGAAAGCTAATAGCTAGAGCAGAAATTTTGTGTTTCCATCTTGATTAAAGAAAAGAGGTTTTTAAAACTCTGTGCAAAAGCTTGTTGAACAGCATCTGATTAATTGGGTTCAAACCCAGACATCAGCTTTCGAAAGAAACAGATTCTTCCAGTTTCAATTTAGTGTAGAAGCACTGACTCCAAAAGCATGACAGCAGCAGGAAAGAAGAAATCCACGTTTGACTAAGCCTTGGAGAGCAGCAGACTATCAAGTACAAGACTGCTAAGAGTTAAATGAACTGTTGCAAGCATATGTAGTGTATGCAGCTGATTTGTAAGGAGGCTGTGGCAGCAGGGAGCAAGGTTTTTGATTTCAAAATATGAGGCTCCATACTTCAGGGGACACCAAGGTCAGACTCTGTTCCCTGTTCTGTTAGTTGCCTAATGTTTAGGTCAAATGAGGTACGTGTTAGATCTGAGCTTTCCGCAGTTTCTCATGTACTCCTCTGAAATAACAGCAGTTTTTGCACTGGCAGAGACATTGGTGCCTTAACCTGTGTCAAGATTCTTCCACCAGCAGAGAGATAAGGAATGTTATCAGCATGTTCAGTGATGCTGTGATAACGAGGTCGCAGCACAGCAGCTAAAGGAAGAGACCAGAAAGTGCTGCATTTGTTGTATATTATTTTTGCTAATGGGAAAAATAAGTGGCTTATTTGAGCAGTTCAAGTGCTCTAAAGCATACCATTTCTGGGGTAAAACTGAACGAAGGGACATCATCTTGAAGTGCCAGTTGGTGGAATACCCTTCATACCTACTCTGCAACCCAGTAATTAGGATGGTTGAATTCAGTAAACCCTCAGTCTCTAAACCCTGGCGTTACTTGCCTGCACTTCTCACCTGGTGCAATGCATGAGGAAAGTTAGATGCTTCTGGAAAATCTTGCAGTATGAGCAGCAAATCCAATGACATTTAATGTGTGATGAAATATCCCCAAATAAACCCATTAAACATATCCATGTAAACAAAGCTGAAACAGATACTCAGAAAATGAAGATTGTTTTCTATGCAGAATGTTCTTCCCCTGTTTCACATCATAAATATTCTAGAATTGTGTTCTTTGGTGCTTCTCAGCATCTCCATGAGATACAGGCTGGGTTTAATAGCAGATACTTTATCCCTTCACTGAAGTTGCAGCCAATGTCAGTTTAAAGCAAAAATGGAAACATTTCTTTAGGATTAACTGAATTAGTGGCTTATTTACTTCAAAGCACTGAGATTAACAAGGGTTGTGAATACATGAGTGGGAAGAATGATGCTTCCTATTGTCCTCACCAGCCAACTCACCATACTTAAGACAGCCGCTTTGCTTGCTCAGTCTCTAATCCATGATAGAAGCAACTCTGAAATGAATGTACAGGCTCAACAGCTCAGCTTCTGGAAGGACTGACTGATAAGAGCAGGTTTGCTACTTTGATGTCCTTGACTCATGTTATCCACTTAGCATTTACTTTACTCCTCCTTACTCCACTGGAACCCCGCAGTTTCATTCTAGAATCAAAAGAAATATTATGACACTGGTTGAGGAGAAAAAAAACTGGAGTTCAGTTTTTTTTTTGTTTCAATATCTCTCTGTAACATAAATGCTGTATGTTTTTCTCTTACCCTAGGCAATCACCTTGTGTGGGAAGAGGGGCAGAAATTGTATTTTCACGTAAAAGTTTCCATAGAGTAAGTTTTATTATGTTATCACATAGGTCAAGATAATAAATGTATAGTCAGTGTGACAGTTTGTTTTATCGGCAGTAAGGCAAGAGGAAAAAACCTGATGTGCTGTTGTTGATACAGAAATCCACTCTTGCATTTCTAACTGCTTTAGAACAAGGACGCACTGATTTTCAGCAGTGCAGTTGTAGTATGGGTGGACACTTTTAAGCTAGATCTGATCTTGCTAAAATGAGTTAACAGCAAATCTTTAAGTACCTGGTACACAAATCTGCCAGCAACCCTGGCAGCACACCTTGCTCTTCATCAGAGCTTTTTTTCTAACAGCCGAATTCCACACAACTGTTTCACTCACTGCTTTACAGCTTTTGCAGGCTCGTAGCTGGTGAAGGAGTCTCACTGGGTGACAGAAGATCAGAGGAAACAGGATGTCCTGGCTTCGCTGTGTGTTCAGTATCGTTACCTAACTGAACCTCTGTCACGCTCATTTCTCTTTTGGAAGAGGATCCTGATTTTGTTTCAGATTTGTTTGCTTTTTAAAGACTAATGTGGATGCATAAATTAGGAGTTGGTTTGGCAGTACTGATTCACTTCAGGTGTGAGATGAACTACCAGGGCTACAAAAATCATAAATTTAGAAGTCTATTGGTAGCTTTCGTACCTTTGCTGTGTGGATGATCTTGGCCATCCTTCTGTTTCCAGTTGGTGGGGACTATGTTGCGAGAACTGTTTCTTCCTGTTGCCTTTCCCAGACATTTTCGCTCCATGACATTCTGTTTCTCAATGAAAGCAAAGTGGTTTTTCAAAGTGAGCAAGCATTACGGTAAAGACTCTTACTGGGCAGTTATTTTCCAGTTTGAAGAATCTTTCCTTTATATAAAGCAACTGAAATCTTGATACATTGTGTCTGAATTGACAGTGTTTGTCACAAGCACTAAAAGTCTTGTCTGTGCTCTCATACCGTGTCTCAGCTACTGCAACACCATCTGCTTTAGTCTAAAAAAAAAAAAAAAACTTAAAAAAACCTATCATAGTCTCTCTTCATGAATACCTGGCTGGAACACTTCTGCAAAGATATTTTTTCCCCAGAGAGTTACTCAGCATGCTTCCTTTAAGATGTCTGAAAATGCTTCTTGAGAATAATAGGCTATAATTAGACTCTGAACTTCCACCTTCGGACTGTAGCTGCTTGAATTGTCTCCTGTAATAGCTGAAGGGTCTTAAAGATACTGAGAGGCTTTCCAAGTTGTCTAGTTCTCTTCATCTTTTGCTAGCATAGAAGAATCCTGCTGTATATGGAAGGACTCTTTTGGCATCAGTAATTCCATTATCCCCAGAATAATACGGTAAATACTGTTATTCAGTGTGCTTTTTGAGATTATCTATTTTGGGAAAACCTTGTTTTGGTACAATCCCTTATTGGTGTCTCTCCCCATTCTATCTGCAATTTTGAAGTATTTGCAGACATTTACAACAACATATAGTCAGTCAGGATCTGACTAAATTTTTGGCTGCAAGATGCCACTGTAGCCCAAATCTGCACTGGAAATAAAAGGTAACCTGCGTGAAAAAGGAGGCCTTGGAAGATGTGTTGAAGAACTTCTCCCAAGCATTCTCTGTTCATGTCAGTCATCATTATTCTCCTAAGCAGCAGGCTATGTCACAGAAAGGGCATCACGTTGCTCTCTTGTAGTTAGGAAAGCTAAAGCTCTCAGTGGGTTATGTACAAACACACCAAAGTGTCATATCATCACTCTCTACACAGCTTTAGAGGGCCAGCCGTGACCTGTCCTCATATTTTTCACCTCTGTTCTCATAAACAAGCTGCTTTTATCAGCTTTTGTTCTTCTTTCCATATTCCTTCTAGCCTTCAAGTGATTCCCTGAGTACAAGCAGCCAAGAATGAAATCTGGAGGCCTACTTAGTCTTGGCAGAGTCCTGTAGAAAGACATCTCCTCGGTTTAAAGGCAATGGGCGTTATTTTTGTACCTCTTAGTCTATTACATCACTGTATGACATTACAAATGTAAACCTGATTAGTTTTTAACATTACTTTTATTGCCTTTCTTGTCCTACAAATGTGCTTTCTATGAATACAGTTAATAGGCACTAATGTTTTACACCATTTTGTAAATGCTTCTGACTGTCTTAATCTATGCCCGCTAGCATTCTGGCTGTCACAGGTAGAAGCACAGCTTCTCCAAGCATAGAAAAGTTCTATTTCTCTAGCATCCTATTAATTAGCCCTGCATGTTATGAATAAAAATGTCAAAGAAGGCTACCTATTGCAGCAGACTACTGCACTTCACACTATTTAGCTGCCCTCAGTTTCTTAGTCTGTTAGCTAGATTTCTATCCATGTATAGCATTTTTTGCTACAGCAAAATAGCATTTTTGTCCAAATATTTGAATTCTCTTTCAAGCTACTCTTTTAAACCTGTTTGATTTTTTGACATTTGATGTTGATTTTGTTGTTCCTGTAACTTACTAATTTCAATATCAAGGAGCCAGTGGATTGTTTTGTGAATAATTTCCTTAAAATTAATGGGTTCTATCAAATTCCATCTCGGCATATTTTGTTCACTCATAGGTGTTCAACGATTGGAGTGTGACTGTAAATTAACCTTTCTTTGTACATATTCTACCTACTTTTTGTAGCATCTCCCACAGTGTACCATAAAAATATACTGTTCAATGTGAATAGAGGGACCTAGAGGAAATGAAAAATGAGGAAATGAAAGACATATGAAGAGGTATATAATACTGAATCTACTGTACACATGGTTGCTCTTGGCAATTTTCCTTCCAGCATAACGCTCTACAAACATTAGATGCTTTGTTAATATGAACAAAAGATTATGTTTGATTCAACTGCAGAAGAAAAAGGTGATATTTCACTGACACTGAAGGACAGTGTGTTCGTTAAAAGGGAAAACTAATTTATTGGGATCTTGGCTAGGGTAATATTCTCATGGGGAAATCAGACCTCCTAAATAGGGTGATCAGTCACTGTCCAGTACGGATGGCAACTCCCCTGGCAAGAATCCTCGTAGCATCATTCTCAACTAGATCAGGAGGGACTCCCTGAAGTACTGTTCTGCTCAATTTTGATGATCAAGCTGGCAGTAGCCCTGCATGACTAATCCAGCACATGCATAATTCATCACTGTTGCTGTATCCTAACTACTAAATGCAAAACATCTCCAAGATCATACCTATATACAGAAGACTGTCTTATGTGATCATTTCTGCAGGAAGTTTCCATTGACTGTTTGCAAATGTCTTATCTATGTACAATTTGATCAACGTTTCAACAGAAACCATGTAGGGGAATCTTTGGGACACTCCATCTGGGTTGTTCATCAACACATTTAAACACACAAACTAGACTAGGGGCAGCAGGAGCTGCCTGGGGGAGCTTCTGGCACTAGATGAAATTTCCACCTGGGAGCTCCTGTAACAGTTGGTCACATACTCAATTGTGAAGGTTCGGTCTATGACTTAGTTTGGAGTCAGTCCATTGGCTCAAGTCAGCCCAGTATTTCATCTATGCAGAGAAGTGGCTGAGGAGTTACTGGACCACCCAGGGAATTAAGGGCTGAAGTACATTGGGTCTGCATACAGTCACAGCTGTGATACCCAGCTACACTGCAAGTATACCTAAGGAACAAACCTGATTTTCATACTTACTGCACACATTAAATGAAGTGCCATAGCTGTTTACATAACATTTAAAACTGAAGGACAAAGAGTGCATCTAATCTGTGGTCACAAAAACATGAAACACACTGGGGTTAGCTGAAACACTAGTAACTGTGATGCACCTGGTGGGGTAAATTACCCAAATACTACCCTGCTGCTTGAAGATTTGCAACCACTTCTAAGCTATAAGCTGTGATAGCCAAACTGCTGCTGGAAGAGATAATTGTTGTAATAAGAGTCTAGTGAGCATGATAACAATTACAACAAACCTATTTCACATGTTAATGTTAGACTCTTAAATACCAAACTTTTCCAGAGATATAAGTAAATACTACAGCCACGGACAGGCCCAGAAGGCCTCCAAGTCATTTTGTATGGTCAAAATGTCAAATAATCAGTGTTACTGATTTGGGGAGGGGTGTCTTCTGTGCCTTGGAGATGTAATGTCATTATTTAATCTTTCGAAATAGAAGTTTCATGTCAGAGCATCTTTTAAATCATTTATTGAGAGAAATATGCTGAGGAAATGGAAAGGCATAAAATTTTACTGTGGGTTTGAACTTAGGAGACAGGTAGCATTGTTTACAGACAGAGTCACTATTCTGGAAAATAAGAAAATGTTAATGGAGAAAGAGAACTAAACAAGTGAAGGATGGCAAAAGAAGACATTCAAGAAGTTGTAAATGAGTTACTAGGCCTTTTAACTTCAGGTCAGTGATTGTAATCCAGCCTAGCTCTCTATTGATAAGAAAGTAATTACTCTGTGACACCTCTGAGGGGTCTGGGTTGATATGAATTAAAGACCTTGGCCAAAACCTGATGAAAAATTCTACATGTTACAAAAAACCAAATACAATCAATTTAAACAAGAAGGTGAGAATACTTATTAAAATGTGCAAAATTGATTTTATGGAGAGACAATAACAAATCTGGTACATGTTCTGGTCCTGTCAGGAACCCAGGTGTTTTGCTGTCTGATATAATGAATTCTGTGGATCAAGTGTTTTAGCCTCCCCACCCCCCTCTTAGTTCTTGTGACACAGACCTCTACCCAGAAGGACTTGGTTCAAAACCTCCAAAAAGACAGCAGGGATGAGAAACAACTTCACAGTCACCTATTTCATTGAGTGTAGTTACTTGCCAGATTGGAACTGCTCGCTTTTAATCACTAACAGAGAGACACAGAAGCGTAACTGCTGAATCTGCCCTCTATGTGTCCCACTTCTTTTTGGTTTCTTCCCCTTAGTCTTCACAAATTTTCCTCCAACAGAGGCTCTCCCACCAGACTCTGATTAATAGCACAGTCTGGAGGGGATTTAAATATCCTTTGTGCTTTACTTAAAGATGTCTCTTTTCCCCCCTACTTTGACAGAGAGATTGAGAAAAATCTGATAGCAAGATAAGCTAGTGTCACAGAAATCAGTAAACTGTGACATAACCAACTGCATTTTAGAATCAGTGATTCAGACCAGTCAATAAATATTTAATGATATTTTTAAAGGCAAAATTATGTGGGACAGGAGAAGGAAGGAAAACTGATGCTTTTGGTATTTGTTATGTACCATATGGTTATGTAAAGGTACACTTTTACATCAAAAGGAAAGAAATTTTCAAAGAAAATGTTTCTTTATTGTTTGACAGGGTAGTAATAACATTTTGAAATATTGTACAGAAATATAAGAAGAATTTTAGGGCTGAACGCACTCATTATTCTTGAGATATGGGGCAGATTTCTTCCTTTTTGTCAAGTAAGGAAGTCATAACTCGCTGCCTAAAATCTGAAGGTAAATTGCCATCCTGATTCTGCACTGTGAGTTTGCATTACAAGTTAAAGAGATCTACGATGATGCAAGAAACAAATAGATCTAAGGTAATCCACCTGTAACAATCTGCTCCTGAGTTTATATCCTATTCACTAGTCTTACCAACCATTATCCTATATACTATGGTTAAAGTCTGTTTGTATGTTTTGACAGAGCATATACCCAAGTTTTCTTTAGATTTGCAGCAGGACCAGCACCCAAGCAAGGCTGAATCATGAGCCACTGAAATCATTGAGCTGGAGAGTTGCTAAGCCGATTGAGTGAAATCACTGAGCTAGCAAACCCAGCATCTTGTCTCTCATAGTCTTGTTGGAAAGGTGCATTTTGGTTTGTGGTTTTGTTGAGTTTTTTAATAAGTTTGAATTAAAAATCTTTTCATGTGAAGCATTGAATCTGAAACTCTTGCAATTCAGCCCAGTTTGAAGGGAACCATTTTGGTCCTCTAAGGTACAGATACCAGCAAGTCAAGCATTAAATCTATGGTACTGGGTAAATATGTTTAGATGAGCCACTGATTAAGAGGAAGATGAAGATACATAAACTGTAATTTGGCAGGGATCCATCCAATCACTTAGCAGTTACATTTTTGGGGTGTCATGTGAGATGGAAGGAAGCAGTTGTTTTCTTGAGGCTGTGGAATTTTGTAGTTTTGCATGAAGATAAATAAATTGGTAGGAAGTACTCCATTTCAGTTACTTGTCCTACAGGATACCTTCTAGCCAAAAGAAAAACTAATAAAAAATATCGCAGTAGGCAGAGAAGAAACAAGGAGGGAGAAGAGGGAACAGGAAGGGGAAAATTATTTTCTAAACACAACTTCTCAGGAAGAATAGAAAAGGCTGAAAAAAGTGTTAGACTTAATGGGTGGGACAGGATAAGAAGATGTGAAGAGCCTCCCATCAAGTCCCTTGTCCTGTGGGCTCGTTTGAGCAATGACTCATTAAAAGCTAGCTCCTTACAGTAAGGAATTGCTTTCTCCTCACTCACAGAGCTATTATTTGCTTTTGCAAAAGATGCTGTCACTTATGAACGCACCAACATTTCACAGTGGAAGATGTTACCCTTAGCTTCGGTCCCCTGGATTAAATACAAGTGCCTAGAGCCCATCTTTCAGTCATGTGAGAAGAGGAATCTAACTGAAATTGCTTAGGTATATATACACCCACCCATTCCAGCATCTTATTTTGTATATGATAGATAGTTCTACAGACACTTCACATTTTGTTCTCCAGGCAGATCCCCAACCTTCCCTTTGCCATCACATTAAACGCTTGGCAAAACCTAGCACAAATGGATCTGGGGTAATTTAATTACTCATGGACCACTGTGGGTACCATGCTGGGCCACTTGATCCACTTTAAGCCAAACAAGAGTACTTGAGAAAAGTGCTCTTTCCAGAAATGCAAACATAAAGCACACACTGTGATTAGTCAGCCATGTATAGACCACTAGCAGCCAATACAGAGGAGCCAAAAAGAAAATAATTGTTCAATCAGAAATCATCATTTAAAAACCAAAAAACCTACACTTTGCAGGAACTACAAAATCTAAGGAAGTCTAAATAGAAAGTAAGGAGAGGAGCAACAGATCCTGCTCCATGGTGCAAGCCAGCACACTTACCTGACTCTCCAACAACCTGCCCAGAGAGCAGTAAAGAAACCTACAGGTCAACAACATCCTTCAACTCAGCTCATCAAAGTCCTCCTAAGTTAGTGACTTACAGCTTTTCAGGAGCTGCAGCTGTGGACTAGGCCACTGGGTCTTCCCGAAATTTTTTAAAGTGGTAAGCTTTTTATGCTATTGTTGTTTATACTTTTGTACTCAGCCTAAATATAAAAGCACATTACACATCATGTTCTGAAGCAGTTTTTAAGTGATCGCTGTATCTATTTTTTCCCACAGAGGACAGGGAGCACAGAATCGGTGACTTGAGTCTCCTAGGTAGTCTAGCTAATATTAAACAGTGCAAGTGTTTTTACTATATCTGCCTTTTAGGCATGTAGAAGCTTACACAATGCCCAAGAATTGCCTCTCATCGTTCTGAACAGAAATTAAGATAAGTTTCTTTGTACAATTTTAAGACAAAAAATTAACCTGAAAGATTAGATGCAAAATTATTATTTGCTAGATGACATTCTAATTTTCATTTTCAATAGCTTCTACATGCAAGCAAATAGGGAAGGGATGTACTAATTTTTATTTTTGTATGTATTGTTATAGGTGCTCTGTGATTGCTCCTATCCTGTACAATTTAAACAAGTTTATATTTAAAATGTAATCTCTGTTAATTCTGACAGATTGTCAATATATGGAGCTTTTTTAGTCAATTTTGATCCACTCCAGTGATTCTTTCTTGGGTAAATTCTAGCAGTCGTTTTCTTACTCTCTTTCATTTTTCGTATCATATTTCAAACTTCATGGTACATATTACGATCTTGGTATTGGACCTCCCAAATGCATTAGTCATAAGAGGAGTTGCATCGAGTTCTCAGCACTGCAAAACCATAGGGGAACAATTTCTGTGAGGCTTGTTCACCTCTTAATGAAATGGCATAAGTACCATCAATGTTCTGTTAAGTGCAGTCACTAATAACCTTTTCAAACATTTATTCTTTCTCCCTGTGCTGGTGCGTTAAATGTTCGTAGCATTAAGATTCAACTCTGAGCTTCTTCCACTACGCATTTTCTGTACTGCTGCCTGTTGGCGTTTTTGTAGCAGTGCATGCAAGAATCGGTTCTCAAGTGAATTATGCCTGTCCCTTATTCACAACTTTATTACTTCTTAACTACTCTTATTAAGTTCCTTCCCATTACATTTCAAAATTCTGCCTTTTGAATTTCAGTGATAGAGGAATGCTCTCACCTAACTGTTCTCTCACTCCACATAAACTGTGCCCATCAAGTCTCAATCACTGTAACTTCCATCTTTTTCTTCTGTTCTTAGTATTTCCCTTGCAGTTCTGAAATCTCTATGAGAACTTGTCTCGCCCTCACTTTGCTTCTGAAATGCCATCCCACTAAACCCCCACGGCATTACACAGCTGAAATAAAAGTGTTAAAAGCCAGAAAGAGGGATATTAACTTAAGATGTTAGCAAGGAATGCCTTCAAAGCTCTCACTTAATTTGGAATGGAATAGCAGATGTGAGTGGTGTCTGTGGCTGGGATTTGGGAATTAAACTGTACGCAATAAAACTGACTTCACAAGCTATTTTCTCCCAAGATACTTACTTTAAATGTCCTGGAGGATAACTTTGTCCTCTATCCTGTCTTTAGTGTTCAATGGTATTCAGTCCTGCACTTTTCTAAATGCCATCACTACGGAAGTGAACTGCACAAGTGCTGTGTAGTGTTTAAACAGAAATCATAAATTCATTGTGTTACTGTTGAGTAGTGTCATCTCCTGTCCTGGTTATGGTTGCAAAGTACATCTCCTGAGGAGGGGTTCAATGTCTTCTGTGTTAATAGCTGTCTTACTGGGCTGTCCCTCACCAGTAGGCTGTTTGCTAAGTTGGCTTCAATTCCGTTACAGACGAAATTATAAAGAAGATGCAGTTTAAAAGCTTACAATAAATCCCAACCAGATAGATATTGAGAGAGCTATCCTAGTGTTTATATCCATTGAGGGAAGGTTTCTGTACACTACTCTTTTAAAAATATGCCACCATGATTTTCTTCTTTAATGTCTTTCCTCTGAGGAGCTACAGCACCACTTTATTAATATATGAATGGGAAGGCTTTACAGTGTGTGTAATTGTATTTATGCCACTAAGTCGCAATAAAGAGTTTCAAGGAGTCTGATAAACGACAAGAGGGGAAAGCCCTCCCATTGAGTCATGAGGTTCAGAGTGGATCCTCTTGCTTTCTAAACTGCTTCTCTGAGAGGACCCTAGGTGCGGCTGAATCCACTCCTAGTCCCAGACTTGGTCAACAGCTTATGTCTAAGGGGTGAAGTATGTAGCCACTTATCAGAGTCAAAGTTTGCCTGTCAGAAGCCTCCAAGGGACTTTCACTTAAGCAGTTTTG
>Ga0181612_145983_pt1 | contig 11890 bp, 5 predicted proteins | sample HoacroProtozoa21_FD_119630 | JGI IMG/M metagenome (GOLD analysis project Ga0181612, IMG submission 119630) | Hoatzin crop microbial communities from Cojedes, Venezuel. Combined Assembly of Gp0051906, Gp0051904, Gp0051908 | reverse complement strand
CTCCCTCTCTTTTGCCTGTACGTCTATGGTGTCCCTGTTTGCCTTGACTCTTTCTGAAAAAGACCAAATCAGATCTTGCCTATCTGAGGGAACAGACTGAAATCGAGGAATTTAGCATGAGAAATCCCCTTCCTGATGGTAGGATTTCTGTCTGCTGCCACATTAAACGTCCATCTTTGTGCCCAGTGATCATTCCAGGAATGACATTTTGCTTTCTTGAGATTTTTCTTACTTTTAAACAATTTTTAAATGTCTAATGCTGATTCTGTTCTTCTTTTCAGCTGTTTTACAAAGTTCACTAATTTTTAGATTAGTATTTACACTTTAAATCATTTGAAATTAGCTGTCCCAAAGTCAAAGGCGTGTTGATAGGATTTTGCGTGGATTAGTGAAGGAAAACATTACAGCTTAACATAAGACTTTTATGAAGAAGTGACAGACCGGAATGACACAAACAAGCTACTACAAAACAAGCTGGGAACACTTAAATCTCCACCGTAGGGGTCCTGTTGATGCCTGATAGGAAATTATGGTATTGATGGTGATGTCGGATTACTGTAGGCCTTTTACCTTTGTTTCTGTGGAAAGCATAGTTCCTCTTGTTGTAGACCTTACTAGTCTGCTTTTCCATAATTCACTGCATTTTCTTCTTTTTCTTTTTTTTTATTCTGTGGCAATCAAGTTGCTGTGCTCAGGGTCAAAAAGTCAGAGGAGGAACGAATGGGTATTTATAGCAGGAAGTGGAAGGCATTATTGAGGCTCTGGACTAGAAGCGGCTGAAGCTCATAGGTATCTGTGATGCATTGAAATACCATGGAGATTTGGATTTACGTAAGATTAATTGCTTTACAATTTTTCAGTTTTGATACAATGACTTCTGGACAAAGTAGATTATATGTGAATTCAAATGTACTTGTGTATATTTAGCTTCAGCATTTCTACAGCAGGCTCTTCTGCCCTCTGGTTCTGGCTTGAGCCCATCCAGAACTAGCTCCAGGCTGCTGCACTTGCCCTTCTGGATACGTCTTGTGCACGTCTCATTTCATTACTGTGAAAAATGTAAAGTTTCAAAAGATGTGCGTAAATGGTCGTGCTTTCGTACTTTGGTAGAGCATGCTTCTAATATTAAGCTAAGTATTTCCCGTTTGCTTTTTCATAGCGTGGGACATTTCTAGGATCATAGTTTGTGAAGTGAGTATAGCTTCTGTCAGACAAAGTATGCAAGAAACACTTTGTGCGGATTTGTTTTGCTAAAAACTACTTGGCGTGTGTTGTAGTGACCATGGCATGGAGAACCAGTTTCTCCTTCCTAATTTGACTATAAATCTTAAGGATGGCAAAATCTGCATTTAGGATGGGTTATGGGGAGATCTTTGAATTGCTCCTTCCACCATCATTTTCACAACCAGGTCACACAAGACCCTCCCTTTTGTTAACTGGAACAGCAGTGATTCAGCTTTGCCTTCCTTTGCGTTTATTTCTCCTGTCTTCTCTGTACCTTTCCTGTCTTCTTCGTCATGCTCGTGCCATTGCATGAGTAGCCAATGCAAATGTGGTGTTCCTGCTTACAAAAAAACCCCACCAAAACACCTTTGTTCTTAAGACTTCTTTTAGTTACTCTTCCTTTCAGACATCCTGCTGCCTTTGATTTTGACAACACGGTATGTGAAAGCTGTTATTGGCAAATGTATAGACCTTGTATGCGTAAGTAAATTACTACACACAGTCACATGATGTGACCGCTGTTGGCCTTTGTGTAGGGTTATGTTAGGTCCTCTTTGTGGCTGAGGACAGAGGATATGTTGAAGGCACTGTTGACAGCAAGATGCCCCAAGGGATGCTGGTCACTGCATGAAAAGAGCCAGTTGCTTTGGAAGAGGGTTCACAACTGCCGGTATCTTAAGTCCAGCTTTGTCCCAGACTTAGTGACACACTTCTCAGTATGTACCAAGACATCTTGGTGGCTTTTTTCCAGGAGATGAGAACCTCAGTTTGCTGATTGGAAGGAAAAGAGACTCTCTGACTTTTTTCCTGAAAGAGTTTGATGTATTGGAGCTACTGTCCACCACTTGTATAACTGTGCAAACGTGGCATAGGAGGGGACTCCGGTTTAATTCCTTAATTCCCTTTTTTTTTTCTAAGGAGGCTGAGACCTAATGTTTCCAAGGGGGTGAGCTGAACTAGGCTGGCTGAAGGCTGAGGTTGGGCCTCTCTTTGGCTTTTGTTGAAACCATGCCTTTGTGCAGCAGGGAATGGAAAAGATAGAAGGAGCCAGAGAGAATGAACCAATAGGACTTTACAGCCCTGTAGCAGGAGTGCTTCTGCAGTTTTGGTCCTTACTCCATGCACTTAACTCCATGTTATTTGTAATGTTAGTCTGATGTTAATTGTTCCAGCAAAGATCTCACTAATGAAAACCAAGCTGTGGTACTCTCCCTAAACTGTAAGGAAATCACATTTGCTTTGTTCTCTATTTGTATGTTGTGCTGCCGTAGTTTTTATTTCTTAAGTCTGCATGAAAACTGCATATAAGTGGGTATGAAAGTGTGCATGTGCAATGTGTAACTGGAATCCTGAGGTGTACTGCCTACATACTTCTTGCTGTCAAAATGTAAGTCAGTCTGTTTTTTATGTCCATGCCTATGGATTTTTTTCACTGAAATGTTCAGTTATTACGAGTTCAGTTAAGTTTTGTTTTCTGTCCCTCAGTGTGTTCTCTTCCATCACGCTGTGGCAGACTGTGCTGTTGTGGGCCAGGAGGATGCTTTAAAAGGACACGTTCCATTTGCGCTGTGTGTGCTGAGAGAAGGTGAGCACGCGCTGCTACTGATGTTACTAAGACTTGCAAAAGTCCCGAAAAGGCTAAAGGATACGAACTTCTTCACTAGGTATAAAGACAGAAGAGAAGACGATTTTGAAAGAGATTGTTGAGCGAGTTAGAAGTAACATTGGTCCAGTGGCAGCTTTCCAGAAGGGGGTGTTTGTGAAGCAGCTACCAAAAACACGCTCTGGCAAGATACCACGCTCAGCTCTTTCTGCACTTGTCAGTGGAAAGCCATATAAGGTAAGTTGGGGATGTATGCTTTAATGAATTAGGCACACATGCACATCCAAAGACAAAACGTCATGGTTTCAATTCTCTAGACCATTCTGCAACTGGTCCATGACATCAGGTAGTACGTTATATTTTATTTCTACTGTGTCTTACCCAGAAGATTTTCCTGTTCCAGAGCTTTCCAGATACTTTTTTCTTGATTGCTTTTGCAAGGTAGATTTAGAAGATTTTCTGAATGATTTTCTGTCTTATTGTTGAAGAACAGCAATCTACTATCACATGCTTCTGTATATTCTTCCTTTTCAGATAACACCCACCATTGAAGATGCTAGCGTGTTTAAACACATTGAAGAAGCACTAAAGAAAAATTAAATGGGATAATAGATTGGTAACAAACGTGTCAGTTACTGAAGTATGCGAAGAGACTTTATGTTAGGAAATACCATGTTTTAAAAAATAGCAATGATTTGAGACTAAATTTTTTATTTCAGAAATGTTACTGTGTTCTTTACCATATCGTCACAGACAATGAAGCATACTAAAGTCTCTGGATGTTGTCGTTATATGGTGGATATTAACATTGCTCAGTCTTGCAAATAGAATTTATACATTTATATAGCCTTAAAGTGAAGGAGTGACTGGATTATCTCATCTGATGTCATGTAGCCTTACATTTCAATCCATTACTGCATGATGTCACCAGTAACTTTTGTAACAGTTTACAAAAGGTAAGTCATGAACTGAGGAGAGTAATAAGTAGGAATTCTAATGTGAAAATTATTGTAGGCATAAATTGTAAATTACGAGCCTTTATGACTTTTAAATTTTTATAAATTTTAAAAAGTTTTAAATTAGTTTTCTTGATGCCACTATTTTCTTTTTCATAAGCCTTTCTGCCATAAATTAGATTCCTCTAATTTTTTTTACTCAATAACTTTCTGAAGTGTCTTTTTTGTGGAATGGTAGACAATTTCTGGCTTTGAAATCTGTGAAAATCTTGATTTATCAATAGTAATATTCAATAAAAATACATATTTTAAACAGAAGCAAGCATTTAGTCTTTGCATTTTCTGGTAAATTTGTTGTTGTGGTTTGTATCACTTATGATAAGGATAAGCAGAATGTTCTTTTGCTGACATAATTAGATGTTTCAGGCTCGCTGAGATATATGTAACAGAAATTTAGCAAATACAGATACTAGGCAGCTCATTCTTGACTTTATAGGCTGTTTCAAAACACTTACAGGGTTCTTAGCAAACCAGGGGGTGGAGGATACAGTCTGCAAATGCAATACTTCTTAAGCTACAGGGTTTTAACTGAACAATAAATGTAAAATTCCTCTTAAAAATACGTGTTTACAGAAAAGTTTGAAAGCAGAGAAGTTACTCAAACTCAGCACTGCTTTCCAGAGGAAGAAGCGGTAAGCAATACGCAATTTCAGATGATGGTGGTATAAAAGAGAGATTCCATACTTAGGCTAAGCTAAGGTAGAATTTAAGTCTAGACGTATTTTGCTGTGGCAGTATGTCCTCAAAAGAGCCTGGAAATACTGTTAACCCCCTATTGGGTGAGAAGTAGGGATGATAGCCCTGCTGAGTGATACAATAAACCAGCAGATTGATGTAGGAGCTAAAAGGTGGTAGATAGGTGCTAATTAACATGAGCCATACCTCAATGCTGGCTTGTGGCTGTGACCTTTTTGTAGAGCCAATGAGCTCTACCAGTGCCATAGGAAATAAGTAACAAGTACACGTGTATTTTCGCTAGGGACTGCATGCATAGGTATACATAGGTCTGTAGGTCATACAGTCATATAATACAACAGCCTAGTTTCAAGTGTACTTGTTTTTTTGCTAAAGAATTGCATGATAAAGTAGCTGCCCTTAGCTGTTTGATTTAGTTGAAAATCTTAGTCTGAACAGGGAGTGAAAGCATCTAAAGACTGGGTAAAGGCTAGTGATGCTTTATGGTAGATATGTTAACTATACAGGCTAGTGATTTGTATGTGGGAGTCATTTTGCTTCTGCGAGATGTCCTGGTAACTTTGAAATACTTACATAAGTTGCAGTTAGTTGAAGGTACTATTTTCTTCTGGTTGGATTATTCAAGTAGCAAGGCTTTAATAGGAGGCCCATGCCAAATAATGGAGTGCATTGCAGAGACTGATGAGTATTTTTCAGTTTCACAATGCTGCAACTTAGCAACCTTTGCTGAACAGCTACAGGGTGAGAGGGAGGTCTTGGGAGTTGTAACTGATGGGTTTTTCAAATCGGTGAGAAACTGTAAGGGTCTTATAGCAGGGAAAGTGTGGCACGTTCATGGGGTGCATGGCCATTACTTTTTCGTACAATGAAATCTGAGACATGAAGTTGTGTATGTTCGGTGTAGTTATCCCAGTTGCAGCCATCATGTTTTAATTGCAGAAACAGGGGAGGGGAACTAATTAGTGAGAGCACAAGCCCCCTAGTAAAGATACTGCAATAGGAAGTAGGAAAGGAGAAATAATTTCCCAGATCTTCTGTAGTTTTCCCAATGACATCTCATGTTCCTACACCAGTTTCTCCATTTGTAAGGAAAGGTAACCTGTTTCCTAGTTTGGGGAGGGAATTAATATCAGACTTTTTTAAAAAAAAAAACAAAACAAAAACCAAACCCCCAAAACATTAGTAATGGACATTTAGGCACTTACCTTTTGGAGGGGCTGTTTGCTTATAGTAATATTGACAAGAAGCAATTATCTGTCATCTGAACTCTTTGTGAGAGCTTGAATAGTTAGCATTCTTAAAAGTGTCTCCATGGCAAAAAAAGTTTGTAATAACTTACTTCTGCTTTCTGATGAAGCCTGAGTATTTGTTTATTTATTTTTTGTTTTGGTGGGAATCATTAAAGACCAAGACTGGGATGAAAGAGAGGGGCAGAGTGGTCAGGTGTACTCACTCTGCTACTGCCCTGGTACTGTGGAGGATTCCAGAAATGCCAAATGTCTCATTCATCAGCATTCAGAAAACCCAGACAGAGAAAGCCACCTTATTGCGGCAGTACAGTACGGAAAAAATAGTTGTTTCACGGGCATTGCTTTTGTTTTCCAGAGGAGCCTTTTGCTGAGGAACTGTGATTGCAGAATGCTTTCTCTACAGCTTTAGCTTAGTGCCGAGCTGGAGAAAGGGAGAAGGAGCAATCGTTCTTGTGCACGGCTCTGGTGCTGCCCAGCAACCTGCTTGTACCATCGAGGAATAACAAGCCCATTTAACAAGCGATAGGAGAGCACTGATTTTCTTAATTTTTAGAGAGAAGCATGTGGGTAGATTTGAATGGCCAGGGAGTTATTGAAACCTCCTTGGAGAGGCTGATATAACAGTTATTCCCAGTGTACTGAAAGGGTCGGAGCCAACTAGACGACATTCAGCATAGCCACAATTTCTAGCTGATGAGAGGAGAGCTTTGGCTCGTATGGGGGAGACAGGCAGGTACTAGGAGATTTTAAAATCTCCTTGGCCTTAGGTCAAAATTAAAGTCATGCTAATACTTTTTGAAAAATATATTTTTATTTCTTTCAGTCTGTTTTCTTCCACTGTAGAAATAAATAATTTGGAGATGCTGTACTGCTAGGGCAGGGTACCTGCAGCTTTGGTTGCGAGGTCTTGCTCATTCTTTTCCCCACACACCTCATTCCCTCTGCCCCCTGAATATGAGCTGTGGTGACGCGGGCTGAAAAGAAATTCTGTAAAATGGGAGCGAGCGTTGGTGAGGGGGAAGCGCATTCAAATGAAACTGCAACCACGGAGAAGGGTGTTGCCATTGCTTTACTTCATCCCATTCTGGACTAAAATAATCCAAAAGGCGGCTGAGGGGGCGATGCCCGAGCAACATCATGTTGTCTGGGGACAAAGGGGGCGGAGAAGAAGGGCCAACCGCAGGGAGGACAGGGCAGGACGGTGAGGCCCAGGGGACTGTGTGTCAAGGAGCGGTGCCTGTGCAGGGCTGTGCCCGCTCAAGCCAGCCTCTCGCACCCAACAGCAAGTTCGGCGCTCCCTCTCGTGGCAGATGCTCACCAGTAAATCCGTGGTAACTCCTACCTGTGGGTGGCAAAACGGGCTTAACAGACTTATAAACACAAATAGCACTGAATTCTTTTTTATTGACATTGGGGGAGAAAAACCTTTCACCATCTGATTGAAGTTTGCCAAATGAAAATAGACAAAACAAATGTTTATGTACGTGCAAACATTGCAGATCAAACTGGCAAAAGAAATAACTAAAAGACAGGTCTTGAGCTAAGATCAAGCAGCAGAAAAATAGCAAATAGGTAAATGACTATTAAGTAGGTCTTACTTTGAAACTTCCCATTTAAACAAAGAATAAACAACAATAACACCACCAAATAAAGCCACAGTAGGTAATAGTTGCTCTTCTAAACTTTTATACACTATATATTAATCACTCTGTCTTTCAGTTATTTCCTCTGATAAAACTGACTTCTGTGAAGTCTCAGCAAGGCCATCTTGGCTAAAAGCATAACGTTAGACAGGAGCCTGTCTAACGCCCTGTTAGAATGAAGAAATGGTGGAGTTTGGCTTCTCTTTTCTTTCATTTGCTTTGTTGAGCATATCTGGAAACGAGAATCTGATTCTATGCAAATATTAGATTTAATTTTCCAATGCTAGCTGGTGTCTGAAGATCCTGGAACGAAAAGGTGGCTCTTGGTAAAGCAAGATTCTTCTTGGTCCACAGGTAACATAGAAGAAAGTTTTTGGTTTTTTATATAAATCATGTTTTATTAAATTACTTTTTTTTTTGTAAACAGTTCTTCTGGGTTTATTTGTTAAGAGGTGAGCCATCATGGTGCTTCTCTATAGATATCTGACATTTCCATTTTGTCCTTAGAGGTCCATTTTGGCTCCAGTTCCAGGTTGTGTTGTTCCATTATACATCATCAGAGGCAGGTGTTCAGCTTGAAATATTGACAGATTTTTTCTCAATAGAAACATGTTGAAGCTTCTAACTCTGCTAAACATATTCATTTGACTGTTACAATCCAAAAACTGTAAAAATGGTGGAATGGAAAGATACAAACAGTATTATTGACACTGTATTGTCAAATGTTTGCACTGAGACCCCATGTACCATAGATTTTATTTTTAAAAAAATCATATTTATATCCATTTACATAAGACTTACACATTTTAAAAGAAATACATACACGCTAAGTACGTAAATGTCTAGTATTTTACAATAAAACAGATGGAACAATGTAAAAATGAGTGGCTTCATTTGATAAAAGCTTTGGATGTGCACTACTGCCAAATTTCTGACGACAGAGATGCTGAGAGGAAAGGGGGAGGTTGTTTTGGTTTTCTTTTTTTTAATAGTAATTTAGGTATTTTTTTAGTCTTGTTTTAAACTAACCAATACATGAAAGGAACATCATATCTGTTTGTTTGATAAACCTTATGTGTTCTCTTCCCTATTACCCTGTTCTTGCAGAGAGTTTTAATGCTCTTTTTCCTAAGTAGTGGTAGTGCACTTCAGGTAAAGTAGAAGAAAGAGGTGACATCTAAGGGAAAAAATAAACAAACAGTAATTAGCAAGATTCTTTGATTCTGACTTGGTCTAGGATGCAGTGACCCCAGAAAATATTATAGCACTAAGTTATTACACGTTTTACTAAAACATGGGGTTTGAGTATCTGAGGTGCATTTCTTGTTTAATTTTAGATCTGCAACATAAATCTATTAATAATGCATTTCAATCTTTTACTAATGTATACTGATTTTTTTCCTAGATCAAAACAGACTCCTGCTTACGTTCATTTTACAGGTTTTTTCCTGCTGTTTAGGTTCAGCACTGGGGTTAGTTTCCTGCATCTGGAGACCTTTGCCTGTTTGGCACAAGGCTGAACACACATTTGAAGTGTCTAGACCTTGTTGATGTACACTGTGGTTCTCCTTGGTCATTGCAGCTTGACAGCATTTCCCTTTTTCACCCTGATGATTTCTTTGCTATGGATCAGCTGTTTCCAGATTATCATTCACATCTTTTGGGAACTCTTATCCATCTGTCTTCACAAATCATCTTTGGAACCCCTCATTGATAAAAGTACATCATTGATTTTGCCAAATTACCTATGAGGTTTCATTAGAATAAAAGTCAAACTAGGATGTCCTATTGCCCCAGCCTGTGGCAATAAACTGCCCTGGCTGCGCCTTCTGATGTGGTGGTGACAGGTATTTCATGAGAGAACAGCGCTGGGATTGCTCGGGCAGCATGACTGCCAGATCCGCTGGCTGTGTAACAGCATTGCCAGTGCTCAGCTGGGCAGCACGCAGCCACCGCAGCGGAAAGCCTGACCCGTCCCACGTGCTCTGGGGTAAACTTCTTCGAGAGATTAAATGGCCAGATACCAGCAGTCTTAAACGTTCTTAAATTTCTGATCTTGAGAGTGTGCTAAAACTGGGCTGCGCTGAACACGCACATGTTCCTGTTTGGAGAATGCCAGTTCATGGCTTCTGGCAGCTTATCATGGTGCTTTCAACAAATGCTTAAAAAAATACCTGAAATGCAACTTGAAAGCATACGAATTGAAGCCAAATGTTGTGAAGAAACACTGTAAGACACTGTAAGGTTGTACCTAATTGGTATTGTTGGCATAAACTATTTTGAAATACGAGGCTTTGACGTTCTGTGTAAGGAGGGTGAGTAGCAGAACACAAGGACCTGCAGCCTGCTGTGATCACAGGCCGTCTCATTTGTTACACATGCAACCCCTCTGCAGCTCTCTTTTCAGGCTGCTCTTCAGATGCGCATTCCCCTTCAGTATTAAAAAAATTCTCTTATACTGTTACTGTTACTTGTTGTTGTGTGATAGCTCACCCAGCTGTCCATCCCCTCTGCTGCTCGGCTGGAGCCAGTCCCTGACTCTATGCTTTCAGATATTTTAGTCACCAGAGTAACACAACTACGGGTGTATTCTAGGCAAGGTGTTACAAGCCTGGGTCTCTGTCTGACCTGATCTGGAAAATTTCCAGAGGCATGATGTAATGCGTAAGCTTCCCTTTTGTCCAAGTATCAGTCAGTTCCGTCCATGAAAAAACTGTTACTTGAGAACTGTGATCACAAAATTTTGTTTTTATTCCACTCATCCCTGAGACTCATGAATCATAGAATCACAGAATGCTTTGGATTGGAAGGGACCTTCAGAGGTCATCTAGCCCAACTCCCCTGGAATAAGCAGGGACATCTTCAACCAGCCCAGGCTGCTCAGAGCCCCGTCCAACCTGGGCTTGAGTGTTTCCAGGGATGGGGCCTCCACTACCTCTCAGGTCATTTGTTTAAGTTGTAAGGCCTGATGAAGGAAAATGAAGGAAATCTTTTCCCTGCATAATTTTTTATATAATTACTGAAATCCAAAATTATTTTAACTTGCTCTTTGGTTTCTAACCTGCACAACATTTTGAACTTGCACTTATGAACACTGCGTATATGAAAGTTCTAGTTCACACCACCTTGTTGCTTCTCTAAAAGGACTGCATGGTAAGTAAAAACAAATAGTCGTATATTAGTATCAGTCATCCTCATATATTAGCCTTTACAATTTAGATCTACATTTCATATTCTTATAGAGCGCCCAAGCATTTAAGATTAGAATGTAATTGGCAAAAGAGTGGACAAGCAGCAAGTATCCACGTGATTTGTATTACTGATACTTGAAACACTGCTACTACTTCTATGGAAATTGAAGTTAACTTGCACAGCTTGTATAACTTTGTATAAACATCTTTTTGCTCAGAATGCATCACTCATATACATATAGTGCCAGCAAAGTTTGCAACTTTACTTCTATTTGTGGATGAGTAGCTTTTAGACAATTTTTGAATACAATGGGAATAAACAGTTTGGTTAATCTTAAGTTAATTTTTGTTAACATACCAATTTTCAGTGTCTGCCCTTGTTGCACTCTTCAAATCTATTGGAAAATATTGTGTCATGTGCCTGGCCCATTACTACTGGCCTAATAGACTGCTTGGTGTTTGAACTCAATTTCTTGGCTGTACTTTATCGCTTTCAAAGTCGCAGTTCTGAAGCATATAGGAGAAAAGATAAGCACCTCTGCTATCAGTTTCTACCTCCATTGAACCCAGTGAGAGCATTGTCACTGGCTTTACTGACATAACACCAAGCCCTAACCTATACATACGTACACACAAAAAGTTTTATATAGTGTATGTGCTTCATCATCATCTTTGTAGGACCAGCTGCTAAACTTACATATTTTAGAAATAAAAGAAAATCTCCTGTGCTTACTTTTCAGTGGTGGCATGAAAGGTTCCCTTTTTGACTAGAGCAAGATTTTATACTCTTGCAGTCTGCTGAAGATCTATGAAGTAAGGCTCATGTCATCAGTAGGATCCTGAGCAATCTACATTTTCCACTTGTAACATCTGCTGTTCTACAGCACTTTTTGAACATGCCCAGAATTAGTAAACTCTCGATGGCCCCAAGCCTCTCCCAGTCTTGGGAATCTAAAACCAGGACTTCATTGCAGATCCTGGCATGTCTTGCCTACGATATGTAACAGCTATCAAAGCATGTTTAATGCCTGGTGAGGTTTTGGTGCTGTCCAAATATTCTTTCCATCTCCCCCACAATCCCCTGAGTAACTAAATGGAAAAGACAACTGTTTTACTGAGAAAATATTAGCATGAAATGGTGCCATATTGATGAAAGCGCTCATCATGTTAATATTTTTGCAAAACTTGGGATGTAGCAGAAAACAGTGTATTTCCACAGAACTTTGGAAGAGTGAGTCTGTGAGATTCATAGCCATATTCAAAAGAT
>Ga0181612_130458_pt1 | contig 11890 bp, 10 predicted proteins | sample HoacroProtozoa21_FD_119630 | JGI IMG/M metagenome (GOLD analysis project Ga0181612, IMG submission 119630) | Hoatzin crop microbial communities from Cojedes, Venezuel. Combined Assembly of Gp0051906, Gp0051904, Gp0051908 | reverse complement strand
CCTACCGGTATCCCCTGCTCTGGAGGTTATGCACGATGAGGACACTCACAGAGTCCAGCCTGCACTTTGAAGACTTCGGTAAATATTTCAGACTCTTGTCAGTGCTGGGGATGTTTGCTGCAACAGAAGTGAAGAAACTGATTAAGCAATAGAAGAATCTTAAAACTGAAGGATAGCATAGGCAGGAATTTGTGCTGCAGAAACATCAACTCCTGTGCATGAATCATTAAAAGGTAACAATAAAAAAGAGGCAGACATGTAGACAAGTATATGAAGAAGAAATGACCCGGCTCAGGTATCCCTGCTGTTTTCTTTCACTTTCTTCTGAGCAGAGGAAAATCTTGTCAACTCTTCCCACACTACAGGAGGAGGAAAAAATGAAAAAGAAACAGTCAACCTCCTTCCCAATCCAGGTGCTTTATGCTGAAGATAACCCCAAAACGGGATGGCCCTGGAGTCACATGCAGTTTCCAAACAGCTGGTGGGTGGTAGTGCGACCATCAGAGCAGCTCAGTGATGAAAATGCTGGGTGGAAATCACAATGCCTGCTCACCTGGAGAAGACAAATGAGGGCTGCCAAGGTGTCTTACTTGGTTACTTATTGAGATACTGACAGCAGCCAGCCCAGCCCAGCCTTGCACTAGAGCGATAGAAGCCCTGGAGAACAACTGCCCTCTTCGGTAGCTCTGAAAGTACGAAACGCTCTTGGCTTTCGCAGACCCATGAAACAAGATTCCTGGCCTCAGCTCTATGAAACTTCTGGTCTGGGCTCCACTGAACCTCTGGAAATGAAATAACTTGGGGGGTACTCCAAAAAACCCCAAACTCTTGATCTGAACCTGAGACATTCTGTAAGAAGATCCAATGGGTGACGGTAGTATTAAGGAAAAGGGGAAAAAGCAACAGTTTATTGAAGGCAAATTGAGAATTTGTGGGGAGAGGAGCCACAAGAAGCCAAACACTCAATATTTAGAGTTGAGCTTTGCCCCTGCCTCACCATTTAGGAATGCTCTGAATTTTTCACTTCTCTGAAAGAAAGAAAATCCAAATAATAAAGCCTGGGTTTTGATGATGAAGAGGATGTCTATCTAGATCTTAATATAAAAATGGGAACATATTTTATTTGAACATTACGTGCTCAGTCGCTTATAAATTTTTAACCATAACTGTCTGCATTGCAGACTCGGCCCACTTTCGTTGGACTGGGGCTGGTGGTGTCACGCAGGGCTGAGCTTGCCCCACCGCATTGAGCTGCCCGGTAGCCTCCAGTGGCCAAACCAGCTTCTTCCCATTTACAACAGGGTCAGCAAAAGCCCTTTAAAGTTTGGGAGACAAAAATTCCTGCCAAATAGTCAAATTTGTCCATCATTATTGCAGACAGTGTTTTTGTTACGGAAAGCACAGTTTGTTGTCAGCTACCAGAGGTCTATTTCTATTTTGAAATCTGTTAAACTACAAAGATCTCCTGGTTTTAATTATAGGTTTACAAACAGTTTTGTTTTTTGTTTTGTTTTTTTTTTTAGGTATGTTCACCACAAAACCCGACTTAAATTCCTCTCTCTTTCACTGCTATCAAAATTCAAGCCAATTTACTGCATAAATTGATACGACTTTGGAATCAAAAAGCTTTCCTCATATGTTATAAATGGAACTGATCAGGCTCAAAGTATCAATTCATGTCCATATGAAACATTCAAAAAGGTCAGAAATCCTCTTTCCAGATGCAGAAACTGTGGATTTCTGGAGATGGGGAACAGTATTTTGATTTTGTTTGAAAACAGATACTGGGGACTAGCGCGAGGCAAAGCCATGTACAAAGAGACTGCCAGAACTGTGCTGGCACTACTGCCCTTGACCAGGGCAGCTGGCAGTCCTCATCCCACCATGCTAAAAAAAAAATGGACTCAGAACAAAAATATCTGTTACAAAATGCAAGTTTACCATAAAGAAATGACAGAGCAGGAAAAAAAACCCAACATTGGCTGATCCCAGTGAGACAAGGACTTCAGAAAAACAGAAAGGAGCTGTAAATGCTTGACTGTTCTTAACCCATTTTGGTATTATTAATGTGAAAACGCCTGTAACAGCTAAGGGCTTCTTGGCCAAATGACAGACTCGGAGAAATCATATCCTACAATTGTGTAAGAAGAGTAAAAGTACTATAACAAATACCCCCTTCACATTTAACTGCTTCATCTTTTCTAAAGCCAAATCTGCCGTTAACTCACATTAGCAAAATTGTATCCATATAGTTCATACCACATTCTTGGAAAGCAGTATTTTCTCCTACTACAGTCTGTTTTTAAATTACTTATATATCTGTGGGCAGAAGAGATTTTTTTTTTTAACCTGACAAGAATAAACGCTTCTAGTTGAGGTAGCTGTAGGCATAATTAATTGTAGGAGGGAGTCTGTTTCACTTGCTATCTATATAAATCACAGATTCGAGTACATGTATTTTTAATAAGTGTACCTTAAAAGCACAGATGAAATAAGATCACCTCAACATTTCAAAAGCAAAATTGTTAAAGGTTTGATTCTTTTTCTGCCTAGACCGTGCATCTGCTTCGCTGAGTGATGGATGGGTGTCTCTTGACATCAAATACATGTGAAGCTAAGGGAAAAAAATGTCAGGAGAACAGTAACACAATCCAAAGCAGCGGTTACAGAGCACCGTCTGGGTATGTTTTCCTCTGCCACTCCATCAATACCTCAAGCAAACCAAAAAGCTTTTAATTTTTATGCCTTTGATTCTACTACTTCTCTTGCTTTGTTTTTTGGTTTTAGTTAGTTGATTTTACTATTAGTTTACAGCAGGACAGTCTTCATTTATGTCTATTGTATATCCAAAAGCAATTAAACTGCTAATGGTCAGGTATTTACAAAATCCCGTGCAGATGATATATAGCCATGGCTGATGCCAGAAAATATCCTGAGGTAGCAGAAAGATGAGTCCTGGTAAATTAAGGTTACTGAAGAGATTAATCTAAGAGCAGCAGTTTAAGTAATCTAATGCTATATTTTCTTTTCAAGATTTTCCACTAGGACAAGACAGACCTACTTTTTTTTTACTTCTCGTTTACATTTTCAGCCTTCTTCACAGACTAATATTTACCTACCTATCTTAACATGATTTCTTTTCACTCTGAAAAGCCATTCGTGTAAACCATTCAAAGCAACTCATGCCTCGGCATAACAATAAAACACGTGTCTCAATTCTGAGCAACCAGTTAATCTACAAACCAGCTTCGCAAGGTGCTGGGCACTCAACTGTCACCGACTTCAGCGGATAACGCAGGCATCCAGCACCTTGCTGTTTCAACCACAAACCTTTCCTCTGCACAGTAAAGCAACCATCAACTACGTACATCCTCCGTCATTAGAGACAAACGAAACCAGAAATGTTTCTTCTGCTAACATCCAACACCACTTGCTCATCAGCTGTTTTCCACCTCTACAATACAGTGGCACATTCAACGAACAGCAATGCATTGATATTTAGTCATGAGCAATAATTTAGTCACCTTGCTGCCAGAGTATATTACACACTTAAATACGCATATTTTGAGTAGGCACTAGGAAAAAAAGAAAAAAAACAAAACAACTTCTTTTTCGCCTTCTTCAGTTTTGCATGCTAATTGTCACGCTCATACAGCGGAGAAATTACATCAGGCGTCCTAGTGCTGGGAAAGCTCTTCCATGCTGTTTTGCCAGTACACTTCAGTCCTGCCCTTCTGCATCCCTGCTATTCCAGCCTTTGCCCTCTCTTGAGCAGACGCTGCCAGTTGTGCTAAATTGGGTAGTGGTTTTGGAAGTGAACAAATTGGGAGTAGAGAAAGACCCCAAGCTCATTTTCAATTTTGTTCTGAGCTCCTATTTGAACTCGAGTAGTTAGGAAAGCAATAAATAGGCCAGGGCCATAGGGGAACAGCACTTGATGTACATTTGGGTCAGGGGCTACCACTAGGATTTCTTTAGAAATCCAGATGAAATTATATTAAAAAAAATTCAAACCACAAAAAAGTTTCGTGTGGAACATCTTGGCTAGTCTCACACAAAACGCTCACGTAGGTACTACAATAACGGCGCCATCAGCACTGCAAAATAGACAAAAGTGATATTTAGAGCAAAGTTTGTTTTACCCAATCACTTACACATTGTAAACTTACATCCCCAATGTCTCAGCTTCGATTTTCAAATGGGTATTCTCCACTTTTACCAATAATTACTATGAAGAGGCAGTAATTGAAGGAGGCCTTACGCTTTTAGCACAATCTGTAGTTTAGTATGTAATAAGTCACTAACATTTTAACAGAAAAATTTCAGTCTTTATCATTATTGTATAGATCCTCAAACTACAGTCATCATTATACTATTCAAGTTGATTACAATTGAATAATTAAGCAAAATAACAGATCTGTCTGTCCTTTTTCTGTTCTTCTGCCTTGTCCTTCAAACGACTAACAAGCAACATGTTGACGGAAATTAGGTTGATTTTTCAGATGCAGACTTTCGTAGTCATTTGGAGTTTGGTGGGCTGTTTAGCACAAGTTCACTTTTGTGTCGTACACAGGCTGTAAAGAATTTGTGTTAGAATGGGCAAGGCTGCAGAAATAATTCTTGTGCTTAGACTGAAGGAGATCAGGTTCACGTGCAAACATGCTCCGCGGCAGCAGGGCACACCGCGAAGTGTTCGGCCCCTGGTGTGACAATTTAGTGGGGATTTGCTCCCACAGAAACTTCCTTGCTAAGTTTTCATGAAAAATATTAAAAATATAACCATAACATCTTCAGCTGAAGCTCTTGGAGCCCCAAGAACAAGACTCAAGCCCCCTCTTTAACAGAGTAATAATGTGCTGCTATCACAGACACATCCAGGTTATCACGTGGGACAACGTCTTACATGAACTGATGTTCCATGTCCTAGATGTGGGGTAAGCCAAAGAACAGGATACCAGTTTTCCTTGTATCTTTGCAGAGATATTAAAATCTCTTTAGTTTAGAGAGATTCACTTGCTTCTTTCTTAAAGAACTTTTAATAATAATGCATAATTACTACTATGCGAAGCACTTTTATGTTTATTACTGTCAAGCTTTTTGAAACAACAGAGGGGATACTTTGGTATTCATAAAAGTAGACTTGATTAATGGGAACAACAAGCAATTGTTGTTTATCTTGACTCCTTTCATTCCTTCACAGTTGGACACTGTTTATTATCACTCACTTTAGAGCAAAAGAAAATGATAAAGTAGTTCTTCTAACGGAACAAATCATTCAAGGAAATGACATGAGAATACAAAAACCCAAAAAACATCCACCTTTGTTATTATGGAGACAAGCTCCTTCTCTCTTTATCCTTCAGGGACACCCCGGTGTTTTTCACTAACCCTAAATTTACTTCCAGGAAGAAATCTCAAATTATTTACAAAATTCATAAAATTAGTAAAATCGGTGACATGAAAACTAATCAGAGGTGCTTATTCTCATTTCTTTCAGATCCTGGTTGTATCACTTTAGCAGTCTGCTTGCTGTCCTTTTGATCATTCAAACCATGCACGTCAGATTAGAAAGAAATCAGAAAAACAGTTCAGGAAACAAGGATGACAAAGCTTGGAGCTACATTATTAAACAAGGACAGAAAGGTTAGTTTCAAAAATGGAATTTTTAACGGTAACATGATACATGATACTACATGGACTGCACGATGGGTTGGCACCTTGATGCACAGGGAGAAAACTGCAGAAAGGTAGTAATGAGGGTACCCAAGTAAAATGCTCCATAGCCAGCTCACACCACTAAACTTAAATAGCAGAGTGAATCTCCTGACCCTTGAAATCAATCTAAATAGTCATCCGCTAAGGAATTGACTAAGTCTTTCTTTAAAATGGGGACAGAAAGTTGGAAGAGCCTGTCAGTATCTGCATCAACGTTATTTGTTGGCATTTAAAAAGTCAAAGGGGAGCCTGAAAAAAACGAAGACACCTTGTCCACACAGTTCCAACTCCTGAAGCAGGTTGCCACTTCGGCACCTGCATGCAACCCCCTTCTCTAAATAGTTTTCATGATATTAAATGTAGAAGAGCACCAAGTTATAAAGTCCAGCATGTCTGTTTACTGATGGGTTTCATTCATGCTTATTCCAGTGAAATAAGAACTCATAAAGTTGTGACTTTTAAATTGTTTTTTTAAAAGAAAACATCTGGTCAGAAATATTGGACCAGGTTCTACATGCACGGTAAAAACCCTGAATGGCTTTCTCTCCAGCACTCGTGCCTATGGAGAGACCTTCAATGACTTTGTCAACGTAACTGAGTGAATCCGAAAAGCTTCTTCTACGTTTCTGCCTCGGTAACGTTACCGTAGCTTCCGAGTACGATGTACGTCGAACAGAACCCTGTCAGACCTTTGCAGCCCGTAGTCAGGAGCGGCAGGAGCTCTGCTCGTGGCACGGTACCTGCAGGCGTGCAACTGTCGGTGTCTCCCAGCTAGCAAGGCCTGCTGACAATCACCTCTTCCACTCAACAACACGGGCTCTGTCAGGTATGGTACGCAAAGAGGAACAGAAGAAGCACAAGAAGTTTTGGCGTAGACTCGCAGCCAGCACATTCCCCACCACGTACAATGCTGGGTGGCAGAGAAATGGCACAAAAACTTACCAAGGTTGGTAACTTCTTCCTAGTGATGATTGGTGAGTGCCATGGCAGCGGAGAAACACCTGTAACGAGACCTGCTGTGCACTTCACTCGTACTGAACACGATAATATAATTACCAAAAGGTAAACCCAAAATGTCCTAATTGCATGAAATACTGTTGATGGTTAAGCAGAAACGGTTCAGAAGATCACACCTTTGAATAATTAAGAGTACACAGGATGCACTGGTAAACATTCAACAGTTTAAAGTAGTACTATCCACTTCTAACAATAACATGACAAAAAATTTGTAGGAGAAAAGGAGAAATCGAGACTTTGTTCACTGTTACTATAGTTGTTTTCTGTTTCTTTGCACACAAGCGGAACACTTCATTTTCACTCTCTCACCTTTTTGTGTTTTAATTTAAGCTTCAGTGTTGGCCAATTAAAAAAAAATTGATAACAACTAGGAACTGCTAATCAACTCTTTTCTGAACACGGAGATTTACTAATTTGAAATGAAGTCACTTGAAATGAGGTCATGCAACAGAAAACACTAAAACCTCATCCACAAGTGTCCTGCTCTCGCTGTAGCAGTTGTGCGACTGAAGCCACGTCAGGATTCAGACGAATTAATTTCAGTTTAACAAATCATCACACAGAGTACTTCCACATAAATGTTGCATGACTGGTTACCCACCTCATCTCTCAGTGACTTAGACAGAATTAACTCTCATTTCTCTAACACGCCGTTTAAAATGATTTCTAGTAAGGGCTATGACGTGGTCCTGAGCCAGCGTAATATACGTGTGATTTTCTGGCTTCATTCCCCAAGGCAAATGTATTTCCTCTTTGCTTCCTGCTTTTCACAAGGAAACGAATCCTTTCAAAACATTAGGAAAAAAAAAAAAGGACCTGGAAAAAGTATATAACTTTCAAAGAGATATTGGAAAGTTCTTAACCTGCGTACTCTCATGACTTTTCTTAATTACTAGATCACCTGTGTCAACTTTCTGTTCTGTAGATGTGTACAGGTATAAGAAGAAGGTAATAAAAACCAGCCAAGACGTATCTTTTCAGTTTGGGATTTCACACGGACACCGAGGCTGGAGGGACAGACGTTGTGGAGGTGAACCAGCAGTCTGAGCCCTTCCTTTTTCGCGCAGCAGCAACATCGAACCTGGCGTTTTAAAAGATGATGCTCGCAAATACGGTTAAGTCGTGTATTCAATTCTGCTCAACTACTGGTGTGAAATTTTAATCAAAAAAACTAGAGAGCTCATTCAAAAAAGAAATTAGTGAAAAAACTTTGGTCGTCTCTCATCAGTGAAAACTGATTTAGTTATGCAAATTACTGCTATGAATATTAAACCACTGATGAAAGGTTTTTAATGAAGGGATCTTTTGTTTTGGAAATGCAAGGGTATATGCTTTAATTTCTTGCTAATTTACTGTTCTTTGATAATGTTCGCATTTTCCCCAAAGTGACTTCACTGATGGGTTTAATACTGTGAATAGAACTACAGGCCAACAATACTGGTTTTGACAAGCCTTCCCCTGTGTAACTATAGATCATGATTTGCAGCCCCTTATGCACAATTCTATTAGGGTGAATTTTGTCTACAGGGCTTTCCATGAAATGAATTCTCATTTTAATGTTAGCCTCCTGCAGTTTTTAATTTTTAATCTGTAATATGAAATTGCAAATTTTACAAACATCATTTGAAAAAGCCACTAGGACAGAACCGAATGCCAAAGTTTACATATTGCCTAATTAGACTGTTATGAGAAGCAGCTTATCAATGTCAAGCCAAAGATCATCAAAAAATCCAATTACTAATTTGAAAAACACATATATTTATAGGTTCATTTTGTTTAATTTGCATCCGATTAGCTTAATAATTGTTTAAAAATTGTATTAAGGTTAATAATTTTGGTTCAGTTAGCAACACACCTGGGCTGCCGAAGTGGTTTAGCAAATTCGTCGGCTGCCCTACCTAAAATAAAACTCCATTGTAATCTTTTCCATCATAAAGCACAGAGAACTCATTACTCCAATGACAAGGCAATATTAAATGCGAAAAGGTATTAAATCCGCTTACTTAGCTGTCTCTCTTTACAGCTGTATCACAGGTCAGATGCTGAGGAGGAAGGACCCAGTCCATGTGGGCTCTCCCGAACCTTTCTGGAGGACACACCTTATTTTACACCGCAGCACGTCGTGTCTTGTAAGAGACAGCCAAGATGGGCTTTGCTGCCCTAACACAGCGCAGAAGGATTTCGCCTTTTGAAAGTTGGCATTAAAAGGGGAACAACAGTGTGCAAAGCAAAGGGTATTTTTCTTTAGTCAACTTAAGCAAAACTTCAAAAGTTTACATCTGTAATTCTAGCAGTGAATAGGTCCGTGAAGTGGGTCTTATGGTTGGACTCGATGATCTTTTAAAGGTCTTTTCCAACTTAAATGATTATAGGTGCCCCATCCAACATTACTTAACAATTTTAACTCATGTGAGAGGTTCATCATTCTCCCATTCCTCCCTGCTCTTGCATCGGTGAGGTCAGTCATGTCCTGAGAAGACATAACAACTTGCCAACGAGGGAACCATTGAGTTTATGGACAATAGCGATCTTGTGGACCAGCACGGCACAAAAACCAGCTGGGAGCGGTGGGGTGGGAAGGTGGTGTCTGTATTTCGTCGGGTGACATGAACGGGCCTCTTCCAACTGCTGCAGATGAGCGGCTCATGCCCTGAAACTCAGAAGACAAACTCGGTCTGCGGCTCCCGTTATTAAAATGGGAGCGTGGTTGAGCAGGGCCATCTTTTGCCTGGGGATGCTATTCCTTCCCTTTAGTTAATGGAAAGAAGCAGGCTTCTCTAGAGGGCGAGTGGGAGCAGAAACCCAAGCTCGGGTGCCCTGGAGGAACTGCCGTGTCTCTGCTGACTACACGGGGATCTTGGGAGGCAAGTCTCTGGATGATCAAATTATTTTTTTTGCCTGCCTCGTTCCCTAATTGGCATGAGGTGTACCAACTAATCAACGATGTACAGCGTAACAAAGGAAGCACACACTGGAAAAGGAGAAAAATTAGCTGAGGCTAATTGGTGGTCTTGACTTTGCTGATGGGAATCACACACATTTTAAGAAGAGGGCTACAAAGCAATGCACACACTCCAAAAGACACTCCAGTGTGTATATATATATACACACATATATATGTATATATACACACACATAATAATTACACAACTCTATCTTGGTAAATTCACAGACTTGAACTCGAACAGATAAAAGTCGACGTGTTTTCACCTGGGCCAGCCACCAGATTAGACTGATGGAAGTCTCGGTATTAGTTTTAAACTTCGTTGTAGGCTTTGACTGAAAACATGCTCTCAGTGGGATCAGTCAAAATTAATTTGGCCCTTAACTTGTCTTGCATACGATTTCTGACAAAATGATCTGGTTGACCCTCCTAGAGGGTTTTCTCATTTTCCATTATTTAAAAATAGGTCATTCAGAGCGTTGTGAACACATGCAAAATATTAATTACAAAGTTCACGCAACACGGTTTTGGTTAGCTTGCGGAATATCTTCTCTCTCAAAGAAAAGCAAGGATTTACAACAGTGTGTTTTGCTTCAGAGATTTACATGGTAAATGCTCTAGGAGATTAGTTGATTTTTAGGAAAATTTGTTTGACACTCTTAAGGGCAATGAAACCTGCTTCTTTTCCTGGTATTCATAAACACAGCATTTTAAAATACTTCTAGAGTTGCAGAACTAAGTATATTCAAGACGTAGATGCAACTCCTTCTGAAACTAGCCAAAGAGAAGATCATAAGCTCCTTTCTACCCCATACAGTAGCCATTTAGATTTCCTTCCATACATGTACAGCAGCCTGGAAAAGGCTTTTAACTGCACAACATCCCAGTTTCCATTCCACCAGGCCAGCATTTCCAAAACTATGTCTTATCCTAGAAAATGAGATGCGCTTACTGAAGGAAATAATACTAACAAAATGAAATAAAAGCTAAATATTAAAATTGAATTGTTTTACTAGAAATAAACTTATATTTAGAAACCATAAACATATTTAGAAATAAACGTATTTAGAAATAAACTTATATTTAGAAATACTTTTCAGACAGCTGCAAACCTGTGCAGTCCTTTTATCTCCTACCATCAATGGCAAAAATCGGTAGGTTTCTGAAAAATGCATGCAAGTTTTTTGTTTAATGAAAGTGTCTTTGTCACCTTTATTGTTAAGAAGTGTCTCTTGCAGTGGAAAAAAACAATCTATGTGTGTACATTAAAACAACAACAGCCCAAAAAAATACGGTGTCTGTTCAAGCATTCACACTTGATTAAACTTCTTTCAAAGTGTGGCCGTTCAGCGAGCCCAGATCTCTCCCAACACTCAGACATTTGTGTTGAAGGATTTGTACCAGCAGCATATGTTAAACTGCTGTTCCGAAGTCAGAATAGATTTTTTTTTTTATTCCTAAATGAACAGATAAGAGTGAGACTTCTCTCACATAGTTTTTGTGCTAAATGTCCGTGCATCTTCAGGAGGTAAAACAAGCAATGAGGAATTTCCTGCCAAAATTTTTTGTTTTGATTACTTGATCTTAGTTTCATACTATAAGCTTTAAAATTTAGTCATTTTACTCATGTGATTCTAATTGTATCATTAAAAATTCTGCTTTGTTGCCAATGTTTCTTCCTCAATATACATAGACACAGGAACATTTGTCTCAAAGTGCTTAGACTTCTTCTGGCTTTGCCTGAAATATTTCTGTACAATCTAGAGTGACCTGGACAAAGTGATCCTGAATTATGATGCTTTAATTCAATATCCAACCACATCCAATTTTCTTCTTTCCCCTCCCTGTGTCTATACTTTTTGCCTACCCTTAATTCTGAACTCTGACTGTAGATCTCTGCTTTCATAAGGCACCCAGCAGGGAATATAATTTTCAATTTACGTTCTACAACTGCTCTCAAAGAGTTCAGTTCCTTTTTTTTTCTAAGTATAAAATATGCCATGTATGACTTTTGAAGTTACACTGGTTTGCCTTTGTTTAGGTACTACACAACAGAGATCACAGCTTTTCCGTGAGGATCTGGCCACCTTTCCCCAAGTGGTCAGTACAGAGAGGCCACACACCAGCACGACAACCAGCCCATCCCAGACTCGGTGAGCACCTTGCCTTTCCACAGGATCGTCACAGTTTTTCTGGGCTCTTTCCCCAGTTGGT
>Ga0181612_100560_pt1 | contig 11890 bp, 5 predicted proteins | sample HoacroProtozoa21_FD_119630 | JGI IMG/M metagenome (GOLD analysis project Ga0181612, IMG submission 119630) | Hoatzin crop microbial communities from Cojedes, Venezuel. Combined Assembly of Gp0051906, Gp0051904, Gp0051908 | reverse complement strand
CTTTCCCTTTTCTAATGTTTATGTCAGGATGTTGCAACAGAACTACACATATAGATTTCATTTGGATTCTTGAAAGGATAGCATAAAAGTTTTTCAAATTCAAAATTTTGCCTCTACTTCTGTCAGAAAGCAGTTGAAAAATCTCCTGTTTCTTCAGAACCAGAAAAATGAAATTTTGTTTTTATTTTCTGTCAGCATTTTCTATCTATTTGTGTTCTTGTTCCTTTTTAGCCTCACTGTTCTTCCCATTTACCACCCTTATCGCATCCAACATATACAGCGTGCTCCTAGTTACTTTTCCCCATTGCTTCCACTTCCGCTGCATCTGCAGAAATTTAATATTTCTGGTAGTTACCCAGGTAACTAGATTTCAACGTTACACAGTATTACTATGTTTCTTGGGTACCGGTTGTCTTGCCAGTCTGCTTCCTAAAGGTCCACTTTGTTCCCCCACCCATTGCCTGTGAAGTCTGTCTCTTTCTCACATACCTCCTCCTTATCCTTTTCTAAAATCTAGCTGTTCCTCACTGTGCTTTTACTTTTGTCAGCTTCTCACATTGTTATTTGTTAAACCCAATATTTTTCTCATTTCTTGTCCAGCAGTTTCTCACAGCCTGTTCGGTTAGCTTAACCTCAGGCCAGCACCTAGTCAGCAGCCCAGTCATCCATCCGCCCGAGACCTTAACACTCCCCTGCTGCAGGTCATATCCCAAGGCGATGCCCCCCTCCGTCTCTGTGCCACCAAGCCCACGTACCCCTCCATGGCACCCCCAGCACGGGCTGCCCACCTCGGGGCAGGCGCCTGGCTCCAAGGGTCTGACCTGCGCCGGGCGTGCTGGGCTGCCTTGCGACTGCTCACTGCTGCCAGCACCAGCACAAGACCCACCAGGGTCAGACCAGCGCGTACGCAGCAAGGCACTTCGACACCGGAACACTCCTGTCAGAGTACCAGTGCATGCCAGACCTCTCTGCTCCTCTGACTTCTCTTCACGCGTCCTCTGCTTTGCTCCCATGGACTGAACACCCACTGGTTGGGTATCACTCACTTTTGGTTGAAAATATTCTTGTTTGTGTGCTCTGAGACCCTCTGGGAAGCGAACTCAAGCAGAGGGTGATTAGATTAGCTACAGAAGTGCACTCCTGAACTGAACTAAATGCTAATGCAGACACTAGCATCATAATAAGAAATAAGAATAATAACCTGTCTCTGCATCTGGTCTTTCCTGAACACAGGCAATAAGAACTACATCTAGAATCTCACTTGATCTCTTACTTACCTCACAATGGCATCAGGGGTTTATTATTTTTCCCCAAGAGACTGGAGATGTGTGTCCTAGGACTGGGACCACTCTTGTGGTCACATAGCACAGTGTTCCCAAGATCGGTTGGACTGGCCGGATCCTTCTCTTCACTGTAGGTGTGGGCCTAATTGGACATAACTGACTACCCACGTCACATGTTAAGACTCACAGGCGGAGAGCTGAGGCTATGCAGATGATTACGTCGACCTACAACAGGAGCTCTGCAGTGACAAAATTAACATACCTGAGTAAGTGCCAAGAGGAATTCGAAGCAATGGGTTACCAGTAATTAAACTGAGATGCTTAGGCTCATGGTTTTCTAAGCTACGTGTGCGGTAATCAGAACAGATACATGTCAGAAGCATCAGGGCATGGCAAATGCATGGGAGAGCTATGTAGCCAAGTCACTGTTGTGTAATACTGTGCCATGTCAGGTATCTTGCATTCTACAGGAGCCAGTACTCTGTGTCCTAGCGCTTTCCGCAGCCTCTGAGTTGAGTTCCTCCAGCTGCTTGGCCAGCGACGTGCCAGTGGAAAGCTTTTTACTAGACTTCCTAAAAAAAGGAGAAGCAAGTGGCAGTTCTGAGCGTAACTTCTGGCCTAAGAGGACAGAATCCTTGTCTAATGGTGAAAAAAAGAGGGAAGAGGGGTGGAAAAGCCATTTTTTATCATGTACAAGTCTGACGTTCTTTATCTCATTCTCTACCAATTTAAATCACAAATTTATGTTTATTACCTCTAAATGTGTTGTGCTGTATGTTGTACTCTTGATTTTTATCCTGCTTCTACTATTCATAAGCCATGGCTGTCTTGCTTTTTCCCTGTGATATCCCGGTCCTTCTCTGTGCTGATGGTGATGCGTTTCAGCAGCATACCACTATCTTTAGTGCTTAGATTGCAGAAAAACTTTTTAAAATATTAATGGTAGAGAATGGTAACCTCTATCCAGACTGGTATTTCCCCTCAAGCACGACCAGGTGTCACTTTCCATAAGTCATTTCCTTTTCCTATCAGAATTCACTTACTAATTCCCACGCAGTCAGACTTTACCAACTGTTTTCCATAAAGCACTGTATTTGAAGACCAAATAGAAAAATATCCTACTATATTTAAATTTTCCTATAAAAATAGTTTCTTACTGAAGTACCAGGCAAGCCTCGGACAATCTGTTGTTTGGTTAACGCAGATTCTGTTTTACCACATTTTTTATTTATCTGCATGTTTTAAATTATTTTTTCTTCCAAAGATTTGTTCTTAACTCTTGCATAATATTAGGGTCAGAAAAAGTGATTTTGCAGCTATTGATATCTCTTTTTCTTGTGGCATAAGGTTTCTGTTTTCTTTATTCATAAAGATGTGCTTCTGGCATTTATATTTTCTCAGAAATATTTTATACTTTATCATAAGTTTTGCCCAGAATTTTTTTATTTATTGTGCAGTGGAGATTGCCCAGTCCTCCTAAAATACTAAACCTTTTTACTTCCACCTCAGACGAAAAATTCGCCAACCTGCTCTTACTTAGATTTTCAATGACTTTTTCAGAATTTATGTGACATTTCTGTTCTAGTTCAATATTATTTTAAAAATTTATTTCTTTTTCTTCTATTAGACCCTATTTATTTTTTTCCTTGTGTCTTTATATTTATATGGATAAAACCTATTGTGCTTTTTTTTTTAGTTCTTTTTTCCCATAATCCTTTTTCAAGATTTCCCTGACAGTTCCCTTAGACAAGTCTCACTTTCTCGCAGTATCACTTCATTTCTAACACCTTAAATATAGAATCATAGAGCTGAAAGGGACCTCAAGAGGTCATTTATTTCATCTTCCTGTCCCAAACCAAGATCGCTGTGATATAGTTGTCTAACTGTTCTTAAACATCTCCAGTTATGGAAGTTATTCTACTTCCTCAAGTCCAGTATTTCACTATGATTTATATCAAAATACCTTCTGCTGTTTAATTTTAATGTTCCTCATTTGAATTTCAGCTGATTACTGCTTGCATTTTTCACCAACTTCAGGAATAATAGATTGTTTCCTTCCTCTTTGCAGCAACCTTTTGCATTTTTGAGCAATTACTGAAGCGCTCCTCAGCTGTCTCTTCCTCTGGCCAGCAAGTCCTGTTGTTTTTCCTGGGATGAACCTGTGTGCATGACTACAGATTTGTCTCATCAGTCTTCTCCAGACTCTGTCCAACTGATTCTCACCATGCTTGAGCCCAAGAATATCCATTGCTTGAGGCTTCTGAGGTATTGCTTCAAGTACTTTGGAAACTGTTTTCCTGCTTGTGTGTCCTAGATGGTATTTGTCCTTTTTTGCAACAACAATGCTCGATTGATTCAGGTTCAGTTTGGAATCCTCTCTAAAACATATATCCCTGCAGAACTACTCCCTAATCAGTTGTCCGCTTCCTACATTTTTGTGGCTGATTACTGCTTCCCTGTATTCAGTATCTTGCTCTTGTTCCTGTTTTGTAGGACAGCCTTACACTGTCCTTATGCTATCTTCTTCAGGTAATCTCCTGAATTATCAAGATTGTTTGAATTCTAGGTGAATGTACATTCAGTTCCATCCAGGACGGTATCATTAGCAAATGTAAAAAATATGCTTAGCTCTACCTTTCAAGTAATTCTTGAAAATATCTATTAGTTTCAATCCACAATAGCCTTTTTCAGAACCCCATGCAATAAACCCTTTCATTTTCACAACGAACCTTTAATAACTACTCTGTCAATCATTTGTTTTGTTAAAACATTTTTTCTATTTTTATAGGCTCTGTTAGATATGGAATCCTTTGCTACAGAATTATTCTCTTGGATCGTCTTAACACTTTGGACTTTGAGCAGTTCAGGCTGAATGATCTGAATTATTTTTTCTAACTGTGTTTTTGGTTTAATTTTTCTTTTTTTCATTTATATAACTTTGACATTAAAATCTTTTTTTATGGAACTACAATTGCTTACGCTTCTACTCTGTGTTCTACTACAGAATTAGCCAAGAGTCTTTTTTCACAGCATCACAGGATCCATTAACTCAAATGAAGCAGAATCGTACCTGGGAGAACCCCAGAAAAAGGGTAAACACCAGCTTAAACATGAGAGCACACAGCAGTAGAAGCAAAGCATATAGGCCATTCATTGCTTTACTCACTTGTTAAAATAAGTTGATGATTCTTACGTGTGCAAGTCTAGATTTTCAAAAATCACTTGCTGTCATCTGCATCCCGTGAAGATTATTTCTTGCATTTTGTTTGATGTTATCTAACATTATTGATGATTTCTAAGAAATGTAGTGATGAATAGAAAGCATGATTACTTTTACTGTTAATTTTTTTAAAGACCTCAATTGACTGGGCATTTATTTCTAATCTCCTTTCTTTTGCTTTGCCTAACAATTTTGAAGTGATTGCCTTTCAGATATAAGCTCATTTGTGTAGCAATTTTCTAACAGGGAAATATAGTGCAGCTTTAAAGCACAACATGGTAACAGAACTGTCAAGGTCTCAAGTGACCCCTTAATGCTGAAGTCAAGTTAAAGCATTGTGCTGATGTCCATGGATGTTTGCACCTCTTTTGAGGGTCTGCGTTCCGGGTTTTATCCAGCCTTTTTAGGAGCATTTGTTTCTAAAGCACCATCCTGACTCAACTCATTCCGTACATTACAGGAAACTTCTGTTTACAGCCATCCAACCAAAAGCAGTAAGCTTTATAGATATGCTTTGGAAAACAACTGCACTCCATAGAGGGTTGTTTTGTTTCTTAAGTCCCATGTACGTCTTTTTCCAATATTTCCCTTTATTTTTACAATGCAATATATTTTCAGTTAATTCAAATAAAGTAAAGTTTTGGCATTAACTGACTTTTCTTCTGCATCACTTCAGCTGGATTTGCACAGTTCAGTCAAGGGTGGCTGTAAGACCAGCTCTGAATCAGCTCGTAACAACTCTGTGTTGTAATTTTACATGATATGACACCTACTAGGAAATATTTTTGCACCCAAATTTTGAATAGATTCTACACCATCTCTCTTATGACCCCAAATTATGACCTTTAATGGTTCCTCTGCTCCGTCATTAATTCAGTCTTTTCCAGCTTAGATGTATTCACAGGCTGATACTTGGACACTTCATGCTTTCAAACTTACCAGATATGCTACTGAATTCTACTATTTAATACATTTCTGGATTACTTTGTTCAAATTACTTTCAAGTCAATTTTGCATTAGTTTTTAAGCTGAAGTGAAAATCCACACCAGTGCTTCTTGTCCCAATTATCTGTTATGACATTGTAATTTTTTAAAAATTTTTGACAGTCATCACACTGCCAAGTGATTTCCAGGGACCTTTAGACTTTTACTCCATCATATGTTTTTGAAATTTTCCACTTTCTTTTTAGTAAATGCAGAAAATTCAACAAAGGATAGGGGGGGTGTATTTTAATCAAATAATATTGTTTATTAAAATTAATTAATATTAAATTGTCATTCTGGAGAAGGAAGGAAGTAGTGCTTTCCAGAAAAAAACCCAAAACTGAAACATATTCACTTTACAAATTTTTGCTTTGCTTTAGGGCATGTCTTTATTTTAATTTCTCTGAAACATACTTTTAGGGTACACTCACAGATTCATAAATTTTATGTACAGATTACACCATAATGATCATGTAGTCTGATGTCTTCCATAACACATGAGGCTGAAAATTCCTCCTAGGAATTCTTATCAGAAGCCCAGTAACTTGTACTGGAAAGGCACTATACATATATCTGTCAACCAATTGATTTGATCAGTACAATAGATTTTTCTCTGGGACTCTGAAGAAAGTGTTTATAGGCAATTTGACCCTAATACACATCTAAGCCTTGAAAAGATCATCCTTCCACCCTCCCAGAGTGTGAGATGACGGGCAAATTTTCTTCAGGCTAAGTCATACTGAAGAAGCTTACATAGAAAAATATATATTAAAGGCATATAAAGTGAACATATTTTTCCTGGAGGTTGTATATTGTTTTGTCCTTAAAATTTGTTGGGATTTTGAATGCCATTATGTAGATTGGAAAGAATGGATTATATTGTCTGACTAAAGTAATAGAAAATGCTAGCTCAAAATAGGGAATATACAGCAAATCGTGAAATAAACTCTCAAGGAAAAAGTCTTTTTCTCTTTATAGTATAGTGGAAGCCACTTCTATGAGATCTATTACATATAAAAGCACATCAGATGTTCACAAATCTAAAGTGGCAAAATGGAAACATTTGTAATGTCTTTTTCACTTGATCATAAGGTTTCTCCTACTGTTGACTGAATTAATTGATGAATTAATCTAAATTTTTTCTCCCATTTAAAATTTAGAATGCTATAGCTCTCCCCCCCCCCCCAATTATTAAATACAAGCATGTTACTTTTCATGCAGATGCAATTTTATTGCTAAATATTCTGTACTGGCGGGATGAAACTAACTTCTCTCTGGGCCATGGAATTGGCTTTATTTGTCTGGGCTGGGTGGGTTGCTGGGTTTCACAGTTTGCATACTCGAACACAAGCCCCACCATTGCCTAATATACTAGCTACAATATCCTTTCTTTTCCCCTGACTCTGGTTGCCTTGTAAATGTCGCTTTTGTGCAAGAGAGTGTCTCTGACTGGTGAGTACTTTGTGTTCAATTGAAGCTCAACTCTGAGAATCAATTTAATGCTGAACTGACTATAGCAGTTTAATCCATTGGTGACATGATGGTGTTTCTGTTCCACTTTGAACTTGAATCTCTCTTATTTTTTTTAAGAAGATGAGAATCCCATTAGCAGTAGCAGTGAATAATTGCACATCATCTCTCCCTGGGCCTCTCTAACCATTGGAAAGTCTTCCTTCAACATGAGGGATGACAGTAAGAATGGGTCAGTAATCTGTCTCTTTCCTTATCAGGAGATCATTTCTCACTGGAGGTTATTCTGGACAGAACAAATTCAGCCTAAGAATGCGAATACTGTCATCCTCTTACCCTTAATTTTCCAATTAATAGATCATATTTCTTTTAGGATCACTGTATGTTCAAATCCAAACAGCCGCTATCTTCAGAGTAATTTCAGAACTTTTCGTTAGCTGTGAAAAATCCAAGAGAACAGTGATCTACAAATCAACTGTTCCCAAACCTCTCAGCTCATGAGTGACATTGTCCACAGGAACTTTACAACTTGATCTGCTTCTTTCCTCCAATAAATTTCTGCCTTTATTTGTAAAGCTCGGTAGACATGAGCAATTTAAAGTGGTGACCAACAGGCAGACTTTTCTAACCCACTCTGAATTTAAATCCCTTGTATTTCTTTTAAGACATTAATGAGACCAGAAGCAACAACAATAGACAACTGTGCATTAGCACAAATTCATGGTGGCAGGATGCGGGGTGCCATATTATAAGCAACAGATAACAAGGTGATCTGGTCCTCTAGAGTCCTGTCGGGCCCCCACTATAGAGGGTGGGTTGACATGCTTGTTAAAACAAAATATCAGTTATAGGCAAAGCTGTTGTTTTGTTTGGGTTGGGTTGGATTGTGTTGGGATTTTTCTGTGGCTTCTTTTATTATTACTTTGGCAGATGTAGTGTGCGAGAGGCTTTTCCAGGGATTTTTTTGAGCAGTCATGTGTTAACGAAGGATGAGGTACTTCAAGCCATGTATCCCCTGGAAGAGCTTGACATTGGCACTAGAATGAACAATATCCTGACGTTAGATATGTCTAATTTTAAGGGTCTTTAGATACTGGATAATATTTAGAATTATATTTAAATACTTAGTTCTTTAGATTTAAATATTTAGAATACTGATGGACAGATGCTTTACTTTCCATGCCATAAGAGAAACAAAATCTTTTCCTAAACATGGCACTCCAACATGTCACCTGTACTGCAGATCATCTGTAAACCAAAACTATTTGAGATGGTAAGACCAGTGATGGAGATGTCAAGGGACTTCTTACAAACCCATGACAATAGGATAGAAAGATTTTTTGGTAGTTAAACATTTTTGTTCTGGTCATCTGGAAACACTCTTCTTCTTTCAATAATTAAACATCAAATAAACTGTTATCTTCCAAGCATTATAAAAGGGAATGTAAGTGAGACAAAAATAATAGTCTCACCATTACTAATGATAGCCTTTGATAAGGAGACTCATTATTATCCAAACCAATAATTAAAGTAATATTAGAATGATCAAAACCAAACTCATAGAGGCATTAGTTTTGTTTTGTCTAAGAAAGAGAGATATGAAGGGGAAATCATAATAATGGTGCTGTGTTTTGTCAGAGGTTATAGTCGAGGACAATAAGCTATTTTTCTACATGCCTAAACTAAGTAGGAAAGTGAATTAACTCTTACCACAGAAGAATTCAAATTAAATATTAGGAAACACTTTCTAATCATTGTGAAAGTGATCTATTCGAGGTCGTGGAAGAAGGCTGCAAAGTCTCCTTACAGGCTCTTAAAAACATATCAAACAAGGACTCATTCATGAGCACCACAAGGTACTGGATTAGATCATCCATAGTGGCTCCTTTTATATTTTCTGTCTAAACCCTCATTTCAAGATTATTCCTTGGAAGAGTCTTTCCTTCATTACGAATGTAGCAGTTGTGATCACTGAACACAAGTCTGTTCACAAGTGAATACACTGTACACAAGTGAACTATTTAAGAAATTTACCATTTTTCTGTGTAGACTGTTAAAAGATATCTGCATCCAGTATGCTCCAAACTGTCAGACAGGAGGGGGCTGGCCATATTATGTGTGCTGTGCTTTCCGTTTCAACAAAGTGAAGGACAAAATCCTTCAGGCTGTTGCTGGCAGCAGATTTCTAATGAGGACAGAGTATTACAGTGTCTCGCGAAGAGCAGTATTTCAGGGCTCAGGGAGGAACAAGCTCCCTGTTCAGAAGTGGTTGGTAAAATCTCTGATTTCACAGTCTTCCTTTCACCTTGCCTATTTGTATTCTGTTTTGATGCACATAGGAATGACTGACAGTATTTACATACATACATGATGTTTCTGCCGTCCTTCCTCCCTCACCTCTACTTTTAAAACGGTGAGTTCCACACCTTCTTTTTTCTTCTGAAGTTTTGAGCCTAGAAACCTATGAGAATTTTGATTTTTTATTCTCTTAGTGAAAATATACATACGTAGTTCAAAGTTTGTGAGCAAGACTCCCAGCAAAAGGCAAAATTCTTCTGTCTCAGTCATTCTAGCATAGTCAGGAGTTAATTAATATTGACAAAAAAATGTCCCAAAATAGATGTATTTTTTGAATTACTGTATGTTAATAAGCCATGATGAGAGCATGAGAATCTCAAGTATTCTTTAAAAATCAATATGATAGGAAGCATTTGCCAGGAGAGGTTTTAGAAAAAGATCTAAATGATCTGTACTGTAACCTCATAAAAGTGGTTCATATTTTAGTGTAGCAATGTACTGCAGTGTTAGTCCCAGAAAATATCCCCTTCTAAATACCAAAACATTAGACCATTGAATCAAGAATTATTTTTTGACTTGCATACAGTTTACTGCATATGCAAGCTACAATGAGAATAGCAGGTGGTTATGTTGCAGCTTATGTTTTAAGGAATTCTTGACACAGAATTACATTATATGGAAAAGAGCAATACACAGGTTTCTTTTTCTTTTTCTTTTTCTTGCAGGTATAGTCTACATTGACTTTTTAAGATCTCACTCTCAATTCTAGAAACGCGTGCAGTACAAATACAGGTAATTCCAATCTATAGGAGAATAATATGCCTGTATAACACACTCAAGTTTTGACCCTTAGGCTATATAAATTTATTATTATTTTGTGATTACAACAACTAGCATCTCTATTGTCTTGAGATGTCCATATTATTTTACCGAAAGCACCAAAAATAGTTCTTGCTTTATGAAGCTTTTCCATACACAAAGTTGGAGACACAGAGGAGTATTTACACTGGTGAAAGAAAGATACCCATCTAAGCAAATACACAAATCTGTTAAAAAATAGCCCTTGGGGTTACTATACAGTGAATGCAGAGTCCCTGCACACTGTCAGACCCATCATACATAGTGACTTGTAGCAGAGGATTAGTAAGCCAGATGCTTTCCAAAATATTTTGCTAGTAACGTTACACATATGAGCCCTCCACATAGGTAGATTTCCAAATACATGGTGAAATATTGATGAAATATCTGCCCCTGAGCACACGAACTGCTGGTGAAATTTCTTCAGCAGCGTTAGGCCGTTTACCAAAAATAAGGGAGGCCTGTGGCAGGAAAAGCAAGATCCTCTAAATCCACTTGGACCTAGGGAAAGCCTGGTAGGTAACTGTTTCAGTTCTGTGATTTCTGTCACCCCCTGGAACTGTACTAATTGCTGTGCTACAAAGTTACGTTCCCTTTGCGTCCACTACAGGCAAATGTTTGAATTATTTGCTGAACAGCATCATCAGGGAGAGTGCGGAACACTTCTACCCCTGACTGCAGACCCTGGTGCACCACTTCCAAAACAAGGCTCTAGAGGCAAATGCCTCCTCCAGGTTTATTTTAAAGGGAAGCGGCTGAAGCTATAATTTTAGAGAAAAAAAAATCATTGCAGAGTCCCTTGGGGATCTTGGGTAATGCTCTGTTGAGCCTCTAGTCCTACTCCCAGCCGGGTGGGAGGTTGGCATTCAGATCCTGGCACTGATGTGACCCTGGACATGCTTAAAATTAGAAATTCATGTGCGTGGGCATGTTCAGAGTAAGATGGACATGTAGATGTTGACTTCAGAGCTCCCAAAGTGAGTGGTCAACATGAAAGTTTACTTCAGAGTTTTTCATTTAGACATCTGCATCCTGCCTAGCTTTGAGCAATTTGTCCAGTCCGAGAACCTAAGATCTTGCATGCTTTTTTGCATACACTGCTGGCCCTGAGTAAAAATGAGTATACTGTATTTTCAGAAAGGCAGGCGTGAGCAAATGGTGTACTTTCCTTTGCTAGTTCTGTGACAGGAATGTCCCTCACCAAGGGAGTGAGTTTTTTAACGAAGCACTTCATACTGCTCATTTTATCAGTTTAGTAACTACTGAATCCCAGGACAACCTAATGGCAGTTAGAAAGTTGAGGATTATCTCAGAGAATACTATACAGTAGATATAAAAAAATCCTCAATAAAAGGTTCCCATCTTCTTTCCTATTTAACTTTATACACACTCTTTCATTCATGTCATATTCTGAATGGTTCAGTGAATATTGTCCTTGTCTTCACTTCTCTGAAAAGTATTTTCAGCTGTTGCTTGTTTAGGTTATTAGAAATGTCCTGTTAGAGATTCAAAACTATCAGCTGCCACATCAATAGTTGTGCTGTGTGCTGATACCAGGGTATTTTTCCCTCTCCAGCTAACTTGCGTTCTCATAATCTGGTCTATGTATTTGATATCTATGTTAATGGAAAAAAGGGTGTCTGAAAGCTGAGTTGATGATTACTGAACTAATTAACAGTAATTCTGCTGTCAAAATTAGATATTAGCGAAGCTGACTTGCAAATATGTTAAACAGATTTCAGCTGAACATAGAGCTCTAGCACTTAGCTTTTGTAGT
>Ga0181612_129074_pt1 | contig 11891 bp, 8 predicted proteins | sample HoacroProtozoa21_FD_119630 | JGI IMG/M metagenome (GOLD analysis project Ga0181612, IMG submission 119630) | Hoatzin crop microbial communities from Cojedes, Venezuel. Combined Assembly of Gp0051906, Gp0051904, Gp0051908 | reverse complement strand
TTTCGGCAATTCCGGTGAGAATTTTGCGGTTGTTTATTTTCACCTGCACCCTGACTCCGAGTTTTGTGAACACTGTGTCGATGATTTGCACGAGTTCCACCTCATTGAGCAGTGAGTCGCTTCCCACCACGTCGGCGTCGCACTGGTAAAACTCCCTGTATCTGCCTTTCTGTGGTCTGTCGGCTCTCCACACGGGTTGTATCTGGTAGCGTTTGAAGGGCATCTGTAGTTCCTCGCGGTGCATCACCACATATCTTGCGAACGGCACGGTGAGGTCGTAGCGCAGTCCCTTCTCCGAGAGTTTAGAGGCCAGTTTCAGCGAGTTGCGCCCTTGCAGCTCCTCGTCGGTGAGTTTTGCCATATAGTCTCCGCTGTTGAGCACTTTGAAGAGGAGTTTGTCCCCCTCTTCTCCGTATTTTCCCATCAGTGTTTGCAGAGTCTCTAATGCCGGTGTCTCTATCTGTCTGAATCCATAGAGCTCATACACCTCCCTGATGGTATTGAAGATGTAGTTGCGCTTCGCCATCTCCTCGGGTGAGAAGTCGCGCGTGCCCTTGGGTATGCTTGGTTTTGCCATTTTCTGTTATTTCCTTTCTATTGTCTGTGCCCTGTCGGGACCGATGCTTATTATTTGTATAGGTGTCTCGAGTTGTTTTTCGAGGAATGCCACATAGTCTTTGAACTCTTTGGGGAACTGCTCCTCGGCGGTCATCTTCGTCATGTCAGTCTTCCATCCCGGCAGTTCCTCGTATATCGGCTCTATGTCGTCGCTGATGTCGTAAGGCAGGTAGTCGATGGTCTTTCCGTGCTGTTTGTATGCCACGCAGGCCTTGATGGTGTCGAATCCATCGAGGACGTCGCTCTTCATCATTATGAGTTTTGTAACGCCGTCAACCATAATGGCGTATTTGAGTGCCACGAGGTCTATCCATCCGCATCTTCTCTCTCTTCCTGTAACTGCTCCGTACTCATGTCCGAGGTCTCTGATTTTTTTGCCGGTTTCATCGAAGAGTTCTGTGGGGAATGGTCCTGCTCCCACCCTGGTGCAGTATGCCTTCATAATACCATAAACGTCTCCGATTTTATTGGGTCCGATGCCGAGTCCTGTGCATGCTCCGGCGCAGATGGTGCTCGATGATGTCACGAAGGGGTATGAGCCGAAGTCGATGTCGAGCATCGTGCCTTGTGCTCCCTCGCAGAGGATGCTCTTGCCTTGCTTTAAGTAATTGTTTATTTCGTGCTCACTGTCAACGATTTGAAACTCTTTCATATACTCTATTCCCTCCATCCATTTCTTCTCTGTCTCTGTGATGTCGAAGTCGGTGAAGTTAAGGGCCCTGAGTATCTGCAGGTGTCTCTCCTTATGTGCGTTGTATTTCTCCTCGAAGTTGTCGAAGATGTCTCCCACTCTCAAGCCGTTGCGTGATATCTTGTCGGTGTATGTCGGACCGATGCCTTTTCCTGTCGTTCCCACCTTGCTTTTTCCTTTTGCTGCCTCGTATGCCTGGTCGAGGATTCTGTGTGTTGGCATTATGAGGTGTGCCTTTTTCGAGATATGCAGTCTTTGCTTGAGCTCATGGCCGCTCTTCTCCAGGTCTTTGGCCTCGTCCATAAAGAGGTCGGGGGCTAATACCACGCCGTTGCCGATGATATTCACTTTTCCTCCTTGGAAGATGCCGGAGGGTATTGAGCGGAGGACGTATTTCTGTCCTTCGAACTCTAAGGTGTGGCCGGCGTTGGGGCCGCCCTGAAAGCGTGCTATCACGTCATACTTTGGTGTCATCACGTCCACCACTTTTCCTTTTCCCTCGTCGCCCCACTGCAATCCCAGCAGGACATCAACTTTTCCTTTTTCCATATTGTCAAAATTTTAAATTAATCATTTTTCTTCCGGTCAAACCCAACCCAGTTGGGAAGCTCTTGCCAGAGGGTCATTATGTCTAACCCGGCCCAGCCGGGACCGCTCTTAACAGAGAGTTTTTATCTTCTGGTCAAACCCAACCCAGTTGGGAAGCTCTTGCCAGAGGGTCATTATGTCTAACCCGGCCCAGCCGGGACCGCTCTTAACAGAGAGTTTTTTCAACTTCGGCTCTGCCGTGCCCGCTCTTTCTTAGTGATTTGCGCTTTGCACGTTGAGCACATTCCGTATATTGTGAGTGCGAAGCCCTCTGCTGTGAACCTTGTGATATTCAGGTTTTTGACCGCTTTGTCGATAGCTTTCGACTTTATCTCTTTTGTCTTTCCGCAGTTGGTGCATATTCTTATTATGCTCGGAGCCGTATTTGCCAGGGCCGAAATTTTTGTGGTGTTGTCGGCAGCCCTATGTACGGCAGCTATTCTGAGGTCGCGGAGCAGTTTAAGGGTGTTGTAGAGCGTAGCACGGCTCACGGGGAACTGTTTTTTCTCTGTGAGGAACTTCTCTATCTGCTCTATTGTCACCCACCCTTTCATATCGAAGAGCGCATTGAGCACCGCCTCCCTTTCCGGCGTGTGCCTTTTGTGATTCTTTTCGATATACTCGTTGAGCATCGCCAGGGCTTTCTCCTTGGCTGAGACTTTGGTGTTAGCCTTCTCCATAGCGCCTCACTTTCCTTAGTGCCGAGTCGGCGATGCGCTGATACACTATCCCGAGGTCAGAGAAGGCGTTGATGGCTGCCGTCGCCGCCTTTCTCAGTCCGAGGCTCTCCTCTTCGAGTGCGGCAATCGCCTGGTCGATGAATTCGTTTATTCCTCTCTCGTTAGCCTCCCTCTTCTCTTTGAAGAGTCTTGCGAGTATCTGAAAACCGCATATCTGTTGCAGTGTGTCTCCCGCGGCTATCAGCCGGTAAGCCAGCCGCGGTGCCTCGGGGATTTTGCTGAAGAGGTTGAAGGCTGCTATTTCCGCCATTTCCTGTGTCGCCAGCTGTGTTGTCCATATCTCCGCCACGTCATATCCCATCTCCTCTGCCGGCATTGTCATCGTGGCGAGGATGCGGCATTCGCGGATGTCCTCTTTCCACATCAGCTGTGCCAGCTCGTAGTCGCGTCCCATCTGTGCTGCCATCTCCTTGAGCTCCGGCAGTGGCACGCCCCAGTTGAGCTTATATTGCGTGCCTTTCTCCCTCATGCTCTGCGCGGTGATGCCGTTCATCCGTTGTCGGAATGACCGCTTCACCTCCTTGAGCCTTTCGGCGGCTGTCTTTTTCCCTTCCACGGAGTAGTCGCGGCTGTACCTCAGCATCTGCTCGGCGTATCCCTCGGTATAGTCAACGGTGATGTCTGTTATCTCTCCGTTTTCCCACACGGGTGTGAGCACGGGGTTTATGAAGCCCTTATAAGGCGCGAGGTTGAGTCTCTTGTATCTGTCGAGCACCTCCCTGTGGAGTTTCGGGTCGATATTTACTGCGTATGTCTCCACGAGTTCTCGTGCCGCGTCGTAGTCTCCCTCGCTCTTTATGCGTTGTATCTCCTTGAGGAGTTGTGCGAAGAGCTGCCTCAAGCCTTGGTAGTCATTAACCCTTACGTATGTCTTCCCGTCTCGGCTTGTCATCTCCACGATGTTGCCCTCCTTGCCTTTTTCGAGGCACCAGTGTGCGATGAGGGCTCTGTTGCGCATGTGCGCCTCCTCGATCTTATGCCCCGGGAGTATTCTCACGAGCTGTGTCATCAGTCCGTTGAGCATATAGCTGTAGTAGTTTGCCTTGTATGCCTCCTTGTCTGGCAGCAGTCCGAGCTCTATGAGTTTGTCGTCTGCGATATAGTATAGTCCGAAGAGGTCAGCCCTCGCCTCCTCTATGGTGTTGCCATAGTTTTTCAGTGCGTCGGGGTTTGTGCCTTCGCGCAGTCTTCCGCTTCCGTGTCCGAGGCATTCGTGGAGGTCGGTGTGCAGGTCGTCGCAGTCGTCGGAGTATTTGTCGAGGATGTCGATAGTCTCCTTGTCGATGACGAATTCCTGTCTCATCCCGCTTCCCTTGGCGGCGATGTTGTATGCCTGTGTGAGGTTTGAGATGGTAACGCTCTTGCTTCCGTAGTGTGCCCTGATCCAGTCGGCGTTGGGCAGGTTGATGCCTATTGCCGTCGAGGGGTATTCGTCTCCTCCGAGCATGGCTGCGCAGATGGCCTTGGCGGTAACTCCCTTCACTTTCGGCTTCCGGTATTGCGGGTCCACGGGAGAGTGGTCCTCAAACCATTGTGCGTTGTCGCTGATGAGTTTTGTGCGTCTCGTTGCCTCCTCGTCGATATATTCCACGATGCCTTCCCACGACGCCTTTATCCCTAAGGGGTCGGCATAGACTTCAATGAAGCCGTTGATGAAGTCTGTCTTCCCTCCTGTGGCTTTCGTCCATGCGATGCTGTATCTGTCGAAGTCGCGCGGGTCTCCGCTGTTATAGTATGCTATGAGTTTCCCGATGACGTCTTTCTGTGCCTCGTCCTCCGCCACGTCCTTGGCCTTTTCGAGCCAGTGTATGATTTTCTTTATCGTGGCCCCGTATTTTCCGTTGGCGCTCCAGGTCTCCTCACTGATGTTGCCGTCCTCGTCTTTCACGAGTTTGGAGTTGATTCCGAAGGAGGGCTTCCCTTCCTGTATGTCGTCGCCCTCGAAATGGTCTTTCTTGTCAGCGTAAAATTTCTCCGCCTCTTCCTGGGTCACCCCTTCATAGTAGTTCACGGCGGAGCCTTTCACGATGTCCTCGCCGTCTGCCTTGTCCGTGCGTTTTGGCATTACTGTGGGGTCGAAGATTACGGGGCAGATGGTGTCTAAAAGCTCTTGTGGCGTCTGTCCCTCTGCTAACGGCAAACTCTCCTCCGGTGTTTCGAGGACTGCCTTTCTGAGGAAGTCGTCGCTGAACCCCGGCACGAATTTGTTGCTCCCGTAGTGGTGGTGAATGCCGTTAGAGAACCATACCCTTTTCAGGTATGTCTCTAATTCCTTAAACTCTTCGTCTTCCCGGTTATTTTTAAAATGTGTGTATATGGCCTCCAAGGTGCGCCGGATGGCAAGGTTATGTTTGCCGAACTGGTCGAAGGTGATGTCGCGTCCCCAGAGTGTCGCCTCCGCGAGACAGTAAATGAGCGTCTTCTGCCTTACAGTGAGCTCCTCAAAGCCATTGAGCCTGTAACGCAGCATTTGTATGTCGGCAAACCTCTCCTTGGGTTGTTCTGGTGTCTGCATGGTCACTCTGCTTTTTTCTTCTTCTTTTTCTGTTCAGCATACTGCGGGTGCGATGCTAAGAAGCGCATGCGGTAGTCGCGCGGCGTCATTCCCTTTATTTTATAAAAGGAGGCGTAGAACGACTGTCTGTTGGCGAATCCCACCATATAGCTGATGTCTTCCATCGTGAGGTCGCGGTACCTCTTGTCCACGAGCACCGACATTGCCTCCTCGATGCGGAACTGGTTGACGAAAGCGGAGTAGTTCATGTGGAATTTCACGTTCACCACTGCCGAGATATATCTTGTGTTGGTACCTATCTCCTCTGCCAGCTTCTTGGCCGAGAAGTCCTTGTCCTTATACTTCTTCTGTATCAGTACCACGTTGAGAATTTTTTCTTTCAGCTCGTCCATGAGCTCCGGACTCACCAGGGTGCGGTAAGCGGCGTTCTTCTCTTTCTTTTCGGTGATGTTGTATTTTGCCATTGTCAAGAAATTTTGTCAGTGTGCAAAGTTACGGCTTTTTCTCGAAACAGCAAAATATTTTTACGTTTTTGTACAAAAAAATTACTAATATAACAGTTTTAACGTTTTTTTTGCCGCCGATAAGCCGCATCCCAGTTTTTTTTCATAATTTTGCCCGCAGAACGGGTCAAAGGAAATGAGACCATAGTTTATGTTACATAAAATCAAAAGTTATGAACAAAAAAGAGATTCAAGAAAAAGTGAAAATTGATGATGAGCAGCTCGCAAGGGTTACCAGAGGAACCCAAGGGGAAAACGCCTCAGAAAATGCCGGGGTTGAGGATGACCCTGTATATCTGTAATATACACAAATCATCGTCAGGAGCCATTCTTTTTCTCTTTAGACATTGAAATTTCTCAAACGCATATTGGGCGGTCTGTTATGGACGCTCGTAGGATTATATTTGCTGCTGGTTGTGTTGACCCACATACAACCAGTACAGAGGTTTATTGCCTCCAAGGCTGCGGAGGCCCTGGAGGAGAAGATAGGCAGCCGTGTCAGCGTGGGCAGCGTGAACCTCGGCTTTTTGAACCGTGTCATCATCGACGATGTGGAGGTTTATGACCAGCGCGGCAAGAGGATGCTGAGGGTGGCGAGGATGTCGGCGAAACTCGATATCGACGGCCTTGCATACCGTGAGCTGGGACTCGGCAGCGTGCAACTCTTCGGTTTCAACGGCAACCTCTACCGCGACAGCATCGGAGGGAAGGGCAACTGGCAGTTTATGCTCGACTCCTTAGCTTCCAAGGACACAACATCCGAAAGTGCTTTCGACAGCTACCACGTCAACGATATCATCATCAGTCGCGGACAACTGAAATACGACGTTTTAAACCAAGAACAAAAAGTTGAAGCTCTTGACCTTAACCACTTATCAGTCAGCGATATAAGTACACATATAAATCTGCGGCATATATCCTCCGACTCCATAAATGTTTACCTTAAGAAACTCTCTATGACAGAGCAGTCAGGCTTCGACCTGCGCAAGGCATCGCTGACACTCATTGCCAATAAAAAGAAAGCGGTACTGGAAGACTTTTACGTACAACTGCCCCACTCCATGGCAGAGGCGGGAAAGACAGAGTTGCTATACAGGCTTAATGAAGACGGCAGCTTAAACTTCGACAGACTGCGGTTCAATCTTAATAACTTTAAGGCAAGCGTGGCAACCAAAGACATCGCACCACTACTGCCGGCACTGAAAGACATTAACGAGACCGCCGACATCAGCATCAACGCCAAAGGGGCGGCAGACAGGATAAAGGCATTGGCAGAGGTGAAAACCACAGGAGGAACGGAAATAAAAGCCAATGTCAACGCCACGAAAATCGACACACTGCCGAGATGGACGGCAGAATTGCAAAGTTTCAACATCGCCGCCAATACCATCAGCAATGTCACCAAGGCACTGCAAAACAGCAAGGCAGAAACACCGGAGATATTGAATAAAATAGGAGACGTGAACTTCAGAGGACTGCTGAGGGGACAAGGCATAGTGCCTAAAAACGCCAACGAATTCATCGCCATCGACGGAAAACTCACCACCGGCTTGGGAGCAGCAGACCTCGCCGCGCAATATAAAGGCAACAAAGAGTTCGCGGGAACACTCACCACCAAAGGCATCGACATCGCAGGGGTGACAGGAAAAGAGGGAACAGGAACACTCGTGGCCGACATCGAGGCCAAGGGACGGCTCGCCGCTGACAACAAGCTCGAGGCCGCTACGCTCAAGGGCGACATCGGGAAAATAACATATAATGGTAAGGAATACAATAATATACACGTTGACGGTCAATGGAAAAATGGTATCATCGACGGACTCATCGACATCGACGACCCCGACATAAAACTCAACGCACAGGGAACGGTGGGGATAGGCAAAGGCATTGACATACAAAAACTCACTGCCAACGTGGAGCGCCTAGACCCCTTCGCGGCAAAACTCCTGAAACTGCCCGCGAACGCAGAGGGAGGGTATGTCATCAACAACCTCAATATCAATGCCGGCAACGACGCGCAAGGGAAATTCCTGAACCTCGACAGTCCGTTCCTCACAGCAAGGCTGAACGGACAATATGACTATACCACCCTGCACCAGAGTTTTATAAACCTCATAGGCAACAAACTCCCCACCCTCCCCGGACTGCCTAAGACGACAAAGGAGCACAACAACAACTTCACATTGCAAGCCACCATGCACGACACCGAGTGGCTCAACAAAATGTTTGGAGTGGACTTGAAAACCGACAGGCCCACAGACCTCGCGGCGAGCATCAGCGACAACAAGAAGACGATGACGCTGCACACCGACATCCCATGGCTCTCGTACAACGGTAGCGCATACCGCAACACACATATCGACATCACAACACCCGGCGACACACTCACGGCGCATATCACCACCGACAAAGTGAGAGAGGAAAGCAAACCCCTGAGCCTCGCCATCCTTGCCAAGGCCATCGACAATCACTTGCAAGCAAACGCCAAGTGGAACAGCAACACGAAGAAAAAATATGAGGGAGAGCTCAACTGCAAGGCATCGTTCGCAAAAGACGAACAAGGGAGGGCCGTGGCAACCATAAACGTGATGCCCTCGGAAATGCTGTTCAACGACACCGCATGGCACGTGGGGACATCAGAAATAAAATATCGCAAAAAACATATCGACATTCAAGGGCTGAAATTAGAGAGAGGACAACAACACCTCATCGTGTCGGGAACAGCCTCGGAAAACCCCAACGACGTCCTCGTGGCTGACCTCAACAAAATTAATGTCGAGTACATTATGAACATCCTCAACTTCCACTCCGTGGAATTCGGAGGAATGGCATCGGGAAAGGCAATGGTATCTAATGTCTTCGCAACACCGGCACTCACCGCCGACATCAGCGTGGAAGACTTCCTCTTCGAGCACGGAAACCTCGGAACACTATACGCCAACGCCGTTTATAACCAGACCCTCAAGCAGATAGACATCACCGCCCACGCCGACGAGAGCCTCACGGCACAGACACTCGTCAACGGCAACGTCTCGCCAGAGAGAAACGATATCGACCTGATGATAGAGGCACATAACACCAACGCCGACTTCGCCAAAAGCTTCTGCGGCTCGTTTATGGACAATATCAAACTGCGCGCCAACGGAGCCGTGAACCTCAAAGGGTCGCTCAGCGAGATGCAACTCCTCGGGATGCTCACTGTAGAAGGGACAACACACATAACGCCCATAGGGACAACCTACACCCTCAAGGACGACACGATAAAATTCATCCCCGACGACATCATCTTCGAAAGACAGGTATTCCACGACAAAGACGGCAACAAAGGAATAATAACCGGAGGACTGCACCACCAGCACCTCACAAAACTCACCTTCGACATCAACGTGGACGCCGAGAACCTGCTGTGCTATGACTTCAAGGACTTCGGCGACGCCACCTTCTGCGGAACGGTGTATGGCGACGGGAAAGCGAATATCAGCCAGAGAGGCAACGACATACTCATCGACATCGACCTCACACCGAAGAAAAACACCATATTCACGTATAATGCCTCGTCACCGGAGTCGGTGTCGGGCGACGACTTCATCACATGGACGAAGAAAGACACCCTGAGGCGAGACACCACAGATGCCGACATGCCGAGCATACCGGCAAACATCTATATGAACCTGCTCATAAACACCAACCAGGACGCCACCATAAAACTACTTATGGACAGCCAGACCAACGACTATATAGCACTCAATGGCGACGGGGGCATCAGAGGGGCTTTCTTCAACAAAGGAACTCTCGACCTCTACGGCACATACACAGTGAACAGCGGAGTGTATAAACTCACAATACAAAAGATTATAAAGAAAGACTTCCGCTTCCAGCCCGGAGGAACGATAGTTTTCGGAGGAGACCCCATGAGGGCAGACCTCGACCTGAAAGCACTCTACACCGTAAACGGAGTGTCGCTCTCAGACCTCGACCCCAGCAACACCTTCTCCACCAACACCATCAGGGTGAACTGCTTTATGAACATCCACGGACAGCCGCAAAGTCCAGTGGTTGACTTCGACCTCGAGCTGCCGACGGTAAACAGCGACGAGCAGCAGATGGTGAAGTCTATCCTCAACGGTCAGGAGAATATGAACCAGCAGGTGCTTTACCTCCTCGCCATCGGACGTTTCTATAACGACGGCTCCAACAATGCTGCGGCAAACAGTAACACGAACCAGACCAACCGCGCAATGCAGAGCATCTTCTCAGGAGCCCTTAGCACCCAGATAAACAGTGTGCTCTCTTCAGTAATCAAAAATGACAATTGGAATTTCGGAGCCAACATCTCCACCGGCACCGAGGGGTGGAACAATGCTGAATACGAAGGACTCGTAAGCGGGAAAATGCTTAACAACCGACTGCTCATAAACGGACAGTTCGGATATAAGGACAAGGCCAGCACAGCCAGCCAGAGTTTCGTGGGCGACTTCGACATCAGATACCTTTTCAACCCCAGAGGCACACTGGCACTGAAAGTGTATAACCAAACCAACGACCGCTATTTCACGAAGTCAAGCCTTAACACACAAGGCATAGGCATCATTGCCAAAAAAGACTTCACACGTATCGGCGACATCTTCCGAAAGAAATCGAAGAGAAAGAATACGGATACTGCCGAGAATAAGGAAAATACCGCTGCCGAGAAGCAGGATAATGCTGATTCGGGAAATAAGGGGAATGCCGAATCCGGGAAAAAGGACAGCCTCGGTGTCGGGAAAAAGGATATCGATGCCTCTCCCCTTACTCCTATCGAATAAATCTGTCGAATAAGTCCGTCTAAGTTTATCACATAAAAAAGACGGGCACCACCTTCTCTCTTCGGTGATGTCCGCCCGCGTTCGTTAGTTTAGTCAGCAGTTATTTCTTTATTAAGTTCACAAGCCATATAAGTATCACTGCTCCGATAACGGCTGTTACTATAGCCCCGAGAACCGTTCCGCCCCAGGCGATGCCGAACCAGCTAAGCACGTTACCTCCGATGAAGCCACCGATAAGACCAATGATGATATTCCAAAGCAAACCTCCTTTGCTTTTCGGCACGATGAAACCTGCCAACCAGCCGGCAACAGCGCCAATGAGTAATGTGATGATAATGTTCATAACTAAAACTTTTAATTAAACTTTTTAAATTCGGGTCAAAGTTAAAACATTTTTCTTAAACTCGCAAATTTTTCGGCAAGAAAATGCGATTTTTTTTCATTTTTTATAAAATAAGACCTTAAAATTACTGATTATATATCAAAAAACAAAATCAGGGAAACTTACTAAATGATTTTCACATTATGCGAAATATAACATTTAAATCCCATCTTGTCACATTTTTTGCTGTTTATTGGCTCCGGGTCTGGAAGTATATCATAAATGTCATTAAAGCCACCCATAAAATCTATTGGCATCGGGATTTCTATTTTGCCTTCCATTCCCGACAGGCAGCAAATCCTTTCTTTGAAACTTTCTAAATATTTCTTAATAGCAGGAATTTTTCCAAACAATTCCACTGTGTTTTCTAGCTGATGCCTTCCATCTGTCCTTTTGTTTCTTATTGAGCCTGTGGAAATCTCGTGGATCACGAAATATTCCTTTGAATCATGAGTATAAACGAGATAGTCGGGTCTTCGGCGATTTTTTGACACATCGCCTAAATCATTCAAAAAACGCTCAAACTCAATGAATCTCAACAACAGCCCACGCTCATTCGTATAAGAGGCTTGCCCCTCGGTATAATCCCGGAATATCGTTCCGCCGATGCCCTTAATATCAACAATGTCGAATAATGTCTCCGATGTATCTTGATGCGAAACGTCCACTGCACTGACAGGAGCAACATTACCCGGTCTATGCTTATTGAGATATGATAATAGCGACGTTTTTAATAAATCCTCCATATTACAAGCCTACTATTTGTTTATAAGATTTGTAAATGGAAGAAAGCGGATCTGACATCAACCGGGTGTTTACTATATGCAAGTCTTTGCCCGCCACTTTGTTGGTCAATTTCAAATCTTGCGCCTCACCATCAGTTATCTCATACACTGCCATATCATTTATCGAAAGATACGGATTATCCTTGTCCTTTCCCTGGGTATTGGCGGCTAGCAGATTCAGATAATTCACAACGTATGGGCTGTGGGTGGCTAAAGCCAACTTTATATCATGACTATGCTCGCTGTTAAAACAGTGTTTTACCA
>Ga0181612_105691_pt1 | contig 11891 bp, 6 predicted proteins | sample HoacroProtozoa21_FD_119630 | JGI IMG/M metagenome (GOLD analysis project Ga0181612, IMG submission 119630) | Hoatzin crop microbial communities from Cojedes, Venezuel. Combined Assembly of Gp0051906, Gp0051904, Gp0051908 | reverse complement strand
GGGAATCTTAACATGAGCTTCTCAACCAGAACAGATGTTCAAAACCTGATTCCTAAGGGACTGTTTCCTTTGATCTTTACAGCAACGCAGCCCTGGCTGTGCGACGGTGCACCACCAGCTCCATCCCACCAGGGCCACTCGACCAGCAATGCGGACATCGGTAACATGGAGTTGAGGCCACCACGCTCATATCGCTTCAGACCTGAGGTTGATGAGAAGTCACAGTTCAAACACTGACAGACCCAAGCGTCCCTCAACTCTCACCAGCTGGCCTCCTCCGGCAGAGCACATCAGGGTTGGAAAACGCTCAGACAGTGGTGCTGGCTCACTGTACCCCTAGCCATTGTGGAGGACTCTTGCCCACCCCTTTTTTGGTATCCTGCAGTATATAGTCTGAAACTGCAACTACTGGTGTTGGGTGAAAAACGTGGCAGCAGGTATATTAAGAAAATAGGTACAATGAATAAAATAAAGGATAGCATATGATATAATGTGTACATACAAGCATCTGCTTTCATTTTTTACCTGTGAAATGTGAATTAACTGCAGAATGCCAGGCCATTAGTCTAAAAGGCTATGTATGGCTGTCTTAGCCTACACACGGTCAAAGGATTTTTGCAATGCATCATGGAGAAATATTCTTCGGGAACCATCAGGGCTTTCCAGGTCTACTCGCTCTTGCGCATCAGCATCAGCCCCCAGCTAGGAATGCCAGAGGCGCAACTAATAAAATTGCCTGACCAGTCTTGTAAGACAAACAGGAATGACTCTACTTCATGGTATGCACCTGAACTACACAGATGAGCAAAGGACAGTGATGGGTGAGTGAGAGAGATGGGGGAGGGAACTTTTTTCTCACTTTTACACAGCAGCAGATTTCAATGTAATGTAATTACTTTAACGATGCATATCTGTAGGTACTGAATTGCTCTTTTGATTTAAAAAGCTGGTCAGACAAGTGTTTGGCAGTCCTTTCATTCCCCTGTTTCTATTGTCGCTTATTCTTCTGTCAGCTCTCATTCCCTAGGCCATTTCTGCCTTTGCTGAACCGTGAATGAGTTCAGTCAGCCATCGTCAGATTCAAATTCATGAGACACTTCCTCTGATGAGCTGTTCCTGTGGATCCGGCCATCGCTTTTCATGCTGTGAAAAGTCTTCTTAAAGGCCTCCATCATGGCATGGGCCAGCTTCTTGGCCTCCAGCTTGCTCTCACACTCTACAGCATGGCAGTCCATCTGGTAGGACAGGTCATCGTTGATCTCCCGATAGACCCAAGCAAAGATGTTTGGGCTGACGTTGTGGTCAGCAGTGCAGTAGGCTATACGTGCTACCTGAAAGGTATCCATGTGGACTGTCGCCTCGCCTTTGAGGTCCAGATGATGCAGCCAGACTTGGAACGGGCGAATTTCCAGAAGGGCATTAGCTGGGTAAATATCCTCCCTGGCGAGCGTGTGCTTCTTCCATAATTCAATGACTGGTTTCTCTGTGCAGCCTGACAAAAATTGCATCCCTGTTGTGGAAACCTTACCCAAATATGTAACCTGCAAAGAAGAGCAAAGATAGGTGAAACACAGACAGCAGACTCCGGCGTTGCTTTCTGCCATCCCAGGGAACTTTCCTTTATCTGGAAAATAAAAGCACACCTCCCCCACCCCCTCCTACCCAACCCTCCCTCAACTCCCCAATTTCATAGGGATTTCCCAATTTCTCCCAATTTCCCCATCACCTTCAGTTAAATAGATTTCAAACTGCTCTCCAGATATTTTCTTTTTCAGATGCTGACTTTGCCATTCAATCCCAGATGTTAAAAATACTCAGTCTCTGAGTTTCAAGGGATTTCACTCTCTTCAGCCCCCCGGGCAGCCCAGCTTTACGGCCCATGACTGTACCTCTAAGCTCTTGTTAGCAAGTCTAAGTGCCAGCGGCGCGGGCCCCAGGTAGCTGTGATGTTGACCACTTTTTTTCTTTTCTGCTTTATTCAGATGATTTATTTGTATCATATATTTTAAACATTAATATTAGGGAGACTGAGACATTCTTAGCTTGATAACGCAAGGCTGCTGAGGGTCAGAAAAGCATGATCACAGCAGAGGATTTTAAACCGTTTTAATGTTTTGTTCCAAAATGATCCTGGTTTTCCACCACTTTTGCTGCTTGTACTTCAGCATCAAGCCAGGAATAGCTCAAAGCTGTTCAAAACTCTATCTTCGAGCAGGGCTGAGACATTTATTCCATCAATTTAAGAAAATATGCTTTTAAAAAAAAAATCTAGTAATAAATCTACCTTACTTTAATCACATCATCTCTGTGCTTTTCTGTCTAGCTCTTTGGAGTAAGTATCCTGTTATTCAATCTGCACAGGAAAGCAAGGTGTCTTTAGTGTACTTGCTGTATTTTGTTCACCAAAAATCAAATTCACTAAGAGGTCCACATCAAAATTCTGTATTGAGCCTGTGCAGAAACATGCCCCTAAATCTGTGCAGCTGCTAAAGAGGCTTCCCTCCACGTACAGCTGAATGGAAGATTATTTTATCTGGGAAAAGGGATTTTCTTTAGAAAAGACAGATCAGCGCCACCTAAATATAATTATGCAGCTTATTCTATTTATTGCTGTTGTCAGAACGGTGCACTTAAGAACAACTATATGAAAGCAAAATTGCTTCGAATTTGTCTGTTGCAGCGGTAACTGCTTGAGACAGAATCTTGTGCCTCTTCCTTGTTGTCTTATAACCTCATGTGCATTTTTCTCAAGGCATTTGAAGGAAAAAAAAAAAGTAATCACACGCATTTTCCAAACTAATCTCTTAAAAATTTTGTATTAAACCCACAGTATCAGCTATTTTTATTTTGTATATGCTTTAAGAAATGCAAAGAAAAAATATGGGATTTCCACATTTAAACACATTAAAAAAATCATACCCACAAGGAACACAGGATTTGTATTCCATGCAAACAAAATTTTCCACAAGAAAAATATTTTGCTGCAAGCTTCATAGGTTTTGTTAAACTCAGAGACCTAAATTAAGCCATAATTAAGGAAAAAGCTTACAAAACATTATTGGAAGTCCGTGTGGCTTAATCACGCCTGCCAAAAAAGCAATTTAATAGCACTGACATTTCAAAATGGGAAGTCTTATTCTTTGCCTATAAATATTCATGCTTTGCACTGGGAATATGTTAAATCTTATAAAGCTTTATGTTTTTTGGAACAGTGGGAAACACAACAGCTAGCACAGCTAACAAGGCAAGACCTACCAGTGTTTCGCTTTATTGTATTTTATTAGTTATGAGAGCTGAGTTCCCTAAAGTACTGTAGAATAAAACTTAAAAGAAAACCTCAGAGCTCACAGTGCCAACTAAACACATACAAACAGCACATACAAGACCAAGAAGGAATGTGTCTTCAACACACTGTGGGGTATTTCAGAATACATCTACAGTCATATTGCTTTGAAAAGATCAAGATCAGTGTGCAAATCTGCATTTTCGATACATTCTCTGAAGGTTCGTTTCCGTACCATCTCATATTCACAAGCCAGCTAACAAATGACTAACACACACTGTATATTAACTGAGCATTTGGGGCCAGAGTCAAAGCCCATTGCAGTAACACAAGTCCTTTGCTGACTTCAAAGAGATTTGCACAAAGCCTTTATATCCTGAGGAACTGAGAATTAGCCTCTTGCTCGTGCCCTTTGTCACTGCCCAAACACAGTTTTGAATCCCCAGGCACAGGAGAGATGCTGCCACCGCTGCAATGCTTTGCCCCCCGGCCGCTGCTTGGAGCAGAGCGGTACCCCTTGGTGCACGCAGAAGTCAGTGCCTCTCGTTAGCGCACAGCAGTACGCGCAGGGAATTGTTTCATGACAATTCCTGCAAGGCTTGCCTGCAAGAGGAAGCTGTCGACAGCACGTCAGCTGCCCTGCCACAACAGTGTGCGGAATGGGAGCGGAAAGGAGAGCAAAGGCAGTGACCTCCCACTTCGGAAGCCTTATCACCAGTCTTCCCAGGCAGTCACCGCTGCGAGTTCACCCCCAGCATACAGAGCATCAGCTCCTCAGCACGGACGGCTCCCAAGTGATGCTCGGGACACCTCCAGCAGCTGAGGAGCAAGACCGGAGCAGGGTGTCACACGGGAGTGTAAATTGAGTTTAATGTTCTCTCTGTCGCTTCCCTGACACTAACTGCAACCCCCTGTTGGCCATCAATCTGTGCATGGCCTGCCTCAGTGTGAAGTTACAAAAAAATAATGTATTTCCTTACAAATAAATAATTTGTATTTTACGAAGAAAAGCACTGAATTACTCTGAAAGCAGACGAGGCAAAAGTCACTAATAAGCAGGAGGGGATGATGGCTTGTTTACCATAATAGGACATAATGGTCTGATTTACTGTTCCAGTTCTGATTTACTCCCCAGTTCTGTCACAGTATAACTGTGTAAGAACCTTTGGAAAGTTGCTTCCTTTAACAGCACTTTGCATCTCCATTGTATAAATCTCATTTTCCTTTCAGGACACATTCATACGCATTTATAAGGTGCTTAGACATTACAACAAAGAGTTCACAGGAGAGAGAATAAAAAACACCTCTGGTTTAGAGCCTCTCTTGTACTGTGTCTTACATAGACACTTCAACACCTAATGATGTTATTTTCTTTTTAAACAAATGATCGTTTTTTCCTAGTTGAGATACAAGCATTTCACAAGAGTAGCACTACCAAAGTTCTTAGTGAAGACAGATGTCTAATATTTCATCGCTTCATGGTCCCCTGCTAAATAAAGAACAGGGACACAAGGGCTGAATATTTGACAGAAAAAATGCAGCATCCTGTTCAGAACAAAGATTTCTTCATTATTAAATATCACCTACTTGTTGTCCATTACACATTTATCCATCTGGAGCTGGCCAATTTAGTAACTTAGATATTAACATTCACAGAGTTGCAGGCACAGTACCAGTATGAACTAACCAAACTAAAACCAGCAAAAGATGGATTTATAGGGCACTTCTCCCTGAGCTCTCAGTTACAAGGTTATTCTGCAAGCAATACTCCCTGCATTTCACTCCTACCTCATCACATCTCACAGCACACCTACCTTTATTTAAATTCCCAGAAACCACTGACCGCACACATCATTAGAGTAAAGCTGTTATAGTACGACCATCTTCCTTTCCGATTTCCAAGTTTGCCAACCAAAGATCAAAGAACAGATTATTCCTTCCATTATCAGATGGAGAAGAAAAATATTTTGAGGCAAAAATTCCCACTGGTGGTCTCTTCCATTAAAACCAATGGCATCTCATCAGTGCGAAGCCAGCAGGAAGTATTAAAAGAAAAAATAATTTAATCTGTAATACTCAGAAGAACCAGGTGTGAAGGGCACAGAAAGACATCATCATTATTATTATGATGTGTGCATGTGCAAACATTGACAAGGAGCAGCAACAGCCACAGCTCAGGCTGAAAGCCACATCTGTGATAATACTGCTCTGACCACCAGTGAAAGTTCACCAGGCCTGAATTATGCTTTGCCTTTCTCTGAAACATGGGGCAGAGGTCACTTTGCAGCAAACATCAGCCCACGAAGATGACTTTTCTGTGACAGCATGGCACATCCTATAGCATGTATCATCCTACACACCCCGAGGCCAGCAGCCGTGTTCCCTCCCCTCTAGCCTCAGTGCAAGGCAGAGTAGCCACAGGTTGGTTGTAACGTGTAAATTATGATCAAGCTGTTGCAGGCTTAACTTGTTTTGGACACTGTATTCAAAGTGAGAAAAGGAATGGAAAAGCCAGCTCAATGCCACTGTGTTAACCCTAAGCAATAAAGGCATTTCATATCATATCTTCTTCCAGGGGTAGGAATATATTCCTTCATGGCATTTTCAGCCTTTTGATTTGTGTGTTCCAACTTTCCCATGGATTTATGGAAGATACAGCTAGCAACAACTGCTTGTGCTTGTTAAAAATTATCCACATTCTTTCCAGTCTTTCTATGGCAAACCAGCATTTTCCATCCGATCCCTCTCTCCCTGGCAAGCCACTGCCATCCAGTATGACATAAAATGCACTTGTGGTTTCAGCACTTCTGCGCTTGCAAACATTTGAACCTTTAGCAAAAGCCATGATGCTCTGAAGTGCTCCTTATTTTACCCTAGCGACTCACCAACACCAGTGTCAGTATCTGACAAAACTGTCCTCAGCAGAAAAGTGCGGTGCCTTTGCCCTTTCACAACACAGCTACAGCCATCCAACCTGTAGAGATGTCTCGTGTCAAGACATGAAGATTAAGCAAAGCCTTCTTTCATGCACTGTCCTGTACACACAAAAACATCTCAGTATTTTGATACTGTTGTTTTCAATCCTTTCAGCCTAGTAACGTATAATGAAAATAGCTTTTCACTCTTTTCATAACTAGGCTCGAGAGCTTACCAGCTTTGAAAAGACCGACACAGCAGTTGCCACAGACATTTTCACTTCTAGCACAGCTTGATTTGTCAGCAGTAATACAGGGGTTTTACTTTCCCTACTCAATTCTTCTCATTATCATTGACCTCACATTGTTTACTTGTAACTCATATGAGATAAAGAACAGCTTAGCTCCTGCATGTGTCGATCTGACTCCCCTACGGACCATAAGTCCACACTGCTCCTAACTCATGAGCCTCGGTTGGGCACCTAAAGTTAGGCGGTCCAATTTCTTTTTCGCCCTCTGTTGACTATTGCCAGTCCATAGACTATCATTGCTCCAAGAAAGCAGATCCAAATTGTAAAGAGGCGTAATTATTACATTACATGAGGGAAGATGCTCTCTTGGCACAGGAGTCTGGCACGGGAACACATACGCACACAGGATTCTGGGCCCTCTCACTATTTAAGACCACAATCAAAGGACCATATGGAAAACTAACTACTTAGTTATTTCTTTAAGTATTTCTTTCTCACCAGATAATGTGGGTCTTGTCAATAAAGTTAACAAAGAAAATGAAAAAATTAAAACAAACAGAGCACTGAACTTGAGCCAGCAGGTATCAGCTCTGCATATTTGCAGTTACCAGAGGATGCCCTAGCGGATCTTGAATCTTATGCAAATCTTAGTAATAGGCAACTGTCTCTTTTGTCGATCTGTGTTTTAAAATAAACATTCTTACAGCCTCAAATCTGGTCTAGTTGCAACTGGTCATGTCTGACCCAAGACAGTAAGATATTCCTCACTTACAGGTGAGGCAAGCAGAGGTAACGAGACATTTTCTTCCTGAAATCCAAAGAATTTCTCCTGTGGCAACGCTGTGATGAACAAACAATTGGAAGGGTCTGTATCAGGATGCACAGGCATAGACCCTCCAGACAGCAAGTAAACCGTCATCTTGTCCTGGCCACGAAAGAAGCACTAGCCTAGAGACTGGCTGAACTCACAAATATATTTAAGAAGAATACAGAGGAGACTTGAAGCAAGGAGCAGCCCCAAGCAGCTTTGGGAGGAAGCGTGCCTGTCTGGTTACGAGTTACCACTGTAACACAGTTGAACATGCAGATGCTGTCTGGGTTAGCAATGCAAAAGTGCACACAGGATGAGAAAGCCTAAGCTTCACCCAGCCTGCATGCAAGTACTGCTGAGGCCAGAACAAAGCAAGTTCAATCACCACATCATTACCAGGTGTGGTAAGTTCCAGTTCTGAGCAGCTGGTACTGGGAAAACCTGCGCTCAGGCCTCCCTGTGCCCCAGCAGCCGGCCACCCCACCAGGCACCCGGCTTGGAGAAGGCCAAGGCTGTCAGGATACAGCCCCATATCCTCCAGTGCCTCCAAAAAGCGGCTGTGATTGCATAAGATTTGGTGCTGGTGGACTCCAAACATCACCTTTTTCAGTCCAGAGCCAAAAATAAATACAAATATATACAAGAAAAACTAAGATTAAAAGTGCATATTTCCCCATGGCCACCGCCACTTGGAACACCTCCCCTTCGCGCAGCATGTTACCCTCCCCGCCCCTGGTCACGACGCTCTGGAGAGGCTCTCCGAGGAGGCCTGGCAGGACCCACCAGCATGGCCACTGGGCCCAGGTATGCAGTGCAGCCTTGAGAAAGCCCGCCAGGAGACCAGGCGGCCGGCGGGGAGCTTTGCTGCCATGGCACAGCCCGCAGTGCCCGCCATGCTGCGGGGCCAGCAAGGGCCGGCGCTCACTAGAGGTTTGCACAGCTTTGGGCGCTGAAACTGGACTTTTTTAATCCACAGCATTGCTGGGATAAGAGCAGGACAGGCCTGCAGCAGGCTGCCCAGCAGCTCAGTCAGTCAAGGCACATCTTTCATTTCAGTAAAAGCAAATATAGCTGTAGAGTCATTTGCAACAACATCTTTAATTAACACAGCCAGCTCCTGGCGTGGAAGGAGTGCTCCGTGCCAGCCAGGGCGTCCGTCTCGCCGCCCCACCGCAGCAGCTCGGCTCTCCTCGCCCTAGGGTGCAGCGACGCTGCCTCAGGCTGGCGGCTTCGCGATTTAGAGCCAAAAAACTGCTTCTTGGCTCTGGAGGCAAAACAAAAATATCCCAGACATTCCACAGGATCACTAAGCAAATACCGTGAATGGCATTCAAGCAACGTTTGCTTAAAACCCAACAAACTAACTCAGTTAAGGAAAAAGGCTGCACAGTTTCCCTCCGCCTGCCGCTGCTTCCTCACCCACGCTGCCCGCCATCCAGCCAAAGCCTTCGTAGCACAAACACGAGGGTCTTTGTGGGAACCGCAGGGCTCCTGAGCACACAGAAATACTCAGTAAATGCAGTAACGTGGCTTACAGAAATATGTGAAGAACTGTTCTATTCTGGAGATGAAATTCAGAGGGAGAACAGACTGAGCTGGGCAACTCTTTAACGGAAAATAACCATTGACCCTGATGGTTGCCCTCCAGCTTAGGAGGGAGGAAAAAAACCATCAGTAATTAGTGTACGATTTATTTCAAGGAATCAAAGAGTAGCTCCAGAAAAAGCTGAAAGTATCAGCACCTCTTCAGCAGCTAAGTCAACAGCCAGCCTCTGACTCCTTTAGTGGGAAAAAAGCTGACCCTAAGTCTTAAAACAATGATAAAATTACCCCTCAAAAACAAAAATAATAAACAAGCCCAACAAGAAACGCATTCAACTCTTTACATCCTCAGAACTCCTTTGGACAAACAACCGCTGGGCAGCAGCTGCTCCCTCCCTCCGCCCATCCGTCCCCACGGCCGCGCTCGCAGCAGCCCTTCACAGGTGCCTGTATTGTCCCATGTGTTTCCCAGCTGTGGTCGTGCAGCAGATCCTGTCTTAGCTCAGTCCCAGGAACAGTTCAACACATAAGTAAGGTGTAAAGCGATAGCACGGGGCAGTCACTTTGGACATAACTCAGTCCTCCAACTACATCCCTTTAAAGGACACAAGAGCTCTGGTTATTTTTAACCCATCGTTATTCTTCTAGGTTTTACAGCCTCCATGCTTCCAGGTAGCTGTAGCAGGTGAAGGAGAAGGAAGAGCTGGGCACTGTGAAAATGCTTTTGCTTGAAAAATGCTCGTCCCTAGCAGAAAGAAAAGCATATTACCAATTTCACTGCTGCTTCTGAGCTAGCCTAGGAAAGCCCTTTAACATGACGGCAGGCAGAGCAGATGAGTTACCATGGTCCAGAGTGGGTATCCCAACATGCAGTCCCACATCTGCCAGGGCAGCATCTCGGGCATAGGGCTTTTCTGATGGAGGTCAGAGCTCACCCATGAAGGCCCTCTCACTCCTCAGCCACCGAGCAGGATAAACACTCCAGGGACTGCAGACGATGGACATCAAGCACAGGGCACATCTCTGAGATCCTGTCCCAGCTCTGATAAAGACACCCAAGAGCTCTTATTCCCAGCCAAATGAAACCCCAGCCCTCCCAGAGCAGAGCTCTGCTGGGCCTCCCACTGATGGCGTCTGGGGAGGGGAGCAGAAGACAAAAACCTCTGCAGAGCGCTCACAGGAGCAGAGCCCTCCTTATCCCACACAACCAGCCCCACCACCAACACTGACCCACACTGCCTGGGGAAGAGCAGGGAAAAAACATTGACATTTGGCAAGTTTAAGATTTAGTAAATAAATCTACTGGAAGAGAAAAGATTTAAACTTGATGGCTTAATTTGTAAGCTCTGGGAGGAACAAAAGCAAACAAGAAAAAGCCTGCTGGCTCCATAGGCCAAATAGCCAGTGCAGGATAAATAAGGCAGCAAGCAGAGCTCTCCTTTGGAAGCACAGCCCTGATGAACGCAATGGTTCGAGCTTTTCACCTTACATTTTATCAGGCTGATGCTCAACAAGCCTCTTTATAAACCACCCTGGGTGTCAAACTACCTGAGAGCACCTAACATATTTAGCGACCAGGAGTCTCTGCCTAATTGGCAAAATGGTTAACCAAGCCCAAACACAACCTCAGCAAGAGCCAGCTCTGCTCCCTGCAACCTCCCGTTAGCAACGAAAGGATTGCCTCTTGCATTTCATTTTCCATTGGACGGGAAGCTCGTTTTGTGGCTTGGCTTGAAGGGATGAGTCTGAAATGAAATCAAGTGGAACTGGCAAACTGCAAGTAGCTTGCAGTTGGAGACACTTGGGTCCCAACGTGAGTGGAAGATTTACACTGCACTATTTAAAACTCAGAAATCAATTTAATTCTAGCAGTGATTTAAAAATGTAGTGCAAGATGTAACTGAATGAACAAACACATCAATCATACACAACCACAGCAGGGCTGCTGGACACCCTACTGTACAGTTGACGATTACTTTTATGCCCAGACATTTTCTTTATGTTGCTATTTAGATCACTTCTCTCCTTTGTCTCCTTTCATTGCCTCAGATAACTTCCCTTCTAACTTCCTTTCTCTGGACCCAGTTACCACTGGGTTGAAATTAATTCTTGGATAAGCCAGTTCATTTCCCCTTGTCCTTCAGGAGTCTTCCCAGGGCAAGGAGAGATGTGGAGGCAGCCAGGGAAGTGAGAAGAAAACCAATCCACACTGCAGTCACTAGCTGCAATTACTTGGAGTTTCCTCCACACAAAGTCCTTCCAACATCTCTCTTCTGCCACCTCAAAACCGTCACTTTGAGAACATCCCTTCTGCCAGGAGAAAGTGGTGTATGTTTGTACGATCATGATCTCCCCCCAAAACAGATATCTACCTTCATGTTTATGTTCAAATTACACACAAGTTGTTTTCCCTACACATTCTTTATTTACATGAGGTGAAGCCGAGCACAGAAATCTGATTAAGCAACTCATCATGTTTCAGAAAGCTTTTTGTTCTTGGGCTCCTCACAGCTGTTGTCTTGTATCAGAGGGAAAGAAGCCCACGGGCAGAGGAGGGGAGCAGGGTGTTTGCTTTTACTTTGTTCCCCTTCCTTTCCAAACCACAGAAGGCTCACTTTGGCAGCAGTCCTACAAAAACTTCTCCAATTGTACTTAATGGAGCATGCATAGAGCGAGTACAGGAATGGCTATGTAACTTGGGCCACCGTTTCCACCCAGGCATGTGCATTTTACATACTCTCCAAGACTCTGGACACTGAAGTACTCCCAGAAAGCCATGCAGAGTGCACGTTTTTCAGGATCTTTTATGGCTAAAAGATCTGTCCTCAAGGTTCCCTTCTTTGAGCGTTCCCCACGAGATCCTTGTATTTCCCCTTTAGTTCTTCCTTTTAAAAGAAGATGCCAAGTAATAAAACTGAACAAAGCCCGTGTTACTAAGACATTCCGTTCTGGAGACCAAACATCTCAACTACACTTGCTTCCTGGCACAACTTGACAACACCTGAAATTAAGAGCAAAAGGGAAGGGAGCCAGCTTCAGGGACCACTGAAGATGACTACAAATTGGGTTTGTATTTCAAGAGAAGTGTC
>Ga0181612_178047_pt1 | contig 11892 bp, 5 predicted proteins | sample HoacroProtozoa21_FD_119630 | JGI IMG/M metagenome (GOLD analysis project Ga0181612, IMG submission 119630) | Hoatzin crop microbial communities from Cojedes, Venezuel. Combined Assembly of Gp0051906, Gp0051904, Gp0051908 | reverse complement strand
CCCCCCGCGGGGCAAGGGGGGGGGGGGGCCCCAACCCCCCCGCCCCCCTTTCCCGCCCCCCGGAAGCCTCTGTCTGTCGGCAGCCGCCTGTCCCCAGGCTGGGTTGCCCGGTGCCCATCGGGGGGGGGGGGTGTCCGCGCTGGGTGCGGAGGTGCCACCGCAAACGACTGCGAGCCCCTCGCCCGGGCCCCGCGCTGGAAAGCCGGCGTTCTGGTGTCAGAGCTGGCACGGCCATCGCTCTCCCCGTCTCATCTCAAGCCCTGAAATCAACTGCGTGCTGGAAAAACGGTGGCTGTGGAGATGGTGGTGATTCCTCAGCTGCTGACGGTCCTTGGATTGGAGTCGAAACCTGGACTCGGGTCTCCAACTCAGTGTTGAGCTTTCTATTAACATTTGTAGGGGTTTTTTTGCTGTGGGGAAGAAAGGTGTGAGAAAGAAAAACTTGGCCATGACATCTGGGCATTTTGCTGGGTGTTGAAATAATAGAAAAACAGGCTGCTTCAGAAGAACGTGTGCATTAAAAAGAGACGTTTAGATCCTCAACTATCAAAGTATGGCTGACAGTGTGGTTCTACCATTTTGATTTTTTTTTCCCATGTAGCATGCTGTTTTAGAAGAACAGAAACTTTCTCTGTGTTGATGAGCAAGCTTCTGTGTTTGAATTATGCTTTTGCCATGCAGGCAGCATTTTTGCACTTCCAGGGCTGTAAATAATATTGGCTGAATAGATCGGACGTGCTCTCAGCTGGAGAAGCAGCGTGAGATCTGCCCTTCCTAGGTGGTAGCCTCTTGCTAGACAGGCCCATCAGCAGTCAGTAGAAGGTCTGGTTTTCCAGGTCCTCCACATCTCTCTCGCACACATGCGTGCATGCGCACATGCACACTCGCTCTTAATGTCTTCTTCCAAGATGTTCCACAACTAGAGGGAAACTACCTGCGTGATTTTACTGTCTAATGCCAGCACCTTTTCTGTCCACTTCTACAGGACGAAGGAGTGTAATTAGTTTGCAGATCTCACTGTTCTCTGCGTACAGAAAGCGATGGTCAGGCACAATGGGACAAAGGAGTCAGGGGTCACCATGTCCCTCTCTACCATCCTCCAAAACCCTAAATTCCCACCATAGCACCCTTGGTAGTTGGAAATTTTGCAGAAGTCTGGAATATGACACAAGGGCTTGCATTTTACTTAGCAAGTGAAAGCTCAGGGAAATCCAGGTTGCATCCCAAGTGAGCTGGAGTGGAAGGGTGGGTGAGCGACGCTTCCCTTGTCTGCAGATCCAGGTTTCTTTTCCTTGGGCTTCAGGATATGCTTCGTCCCTGGGTGAAATGTTCACCTGGGACATGCCCTAGGAAAATGAGCTTTTCTCAGTATGCATATAGCACCTGTGTCTTATTCAGGCCACTAAAATAAATTATTAGTGAGGAAATAGTAAGGGTGTCAGAGGTAAGCCTTTAGGTGTCAGTGAGAATCTGCGCATAGGGTATGAAGGTAAAAACAACCAAATACCTGTGAGCTTCAGCACTGGGGGAGGCAATGATGTTGGAGCCATTTGTGAACAAAAAATCTAGTCTAGATAGTTGGTCATTAACTGACAGTTAGTATGAGATCCCACAAAAACATCTGTCCATTTGTCTTGAGTTTGACCCAAAATCAGAAGATCTGGGGGATGACTATTGTCTTTGGAGATTCTGGCTTCAGTTCTTCTCTAGCAGAGCAAGTCCCGCACAAGTCTGTCAGATCGCTTCACAAGCACTTTACAACAGCCATTTGCAGGAAATAATGTACTTCTTGTTCTCATCTGAGAGTCTAGAGAACTGAGATAGAGTTCAAATGACCCATCCAAAATACACAGTAAATTATCATAAGAAGTGAGACAGGGAAACAAATTATTTGCTTCAGTCACAGGATTAAATTGCCTTGCCCTACCTCACTGCACCTGTTAAGAAATTCATGGGCCATTCCTCTTGCAATAACTTGAAAAGGCCAGACTTGCCTTTTATGCTTTTTTTCTGATGTAAGTGGTATAAAATATGCATTGTAGCTCAGTTACCTTAGATAACTGAGCATAAATTCATCCATCTTCCACTTGAAATTCTGTTCCCATATGTAACAGATGAGTATTCTTTCTTTTGTTTTCTACTTTTTGGAGGGGTTGGAGATTTTTTGCCTTTTTTTTTTTTTGAGAAGAATCTTGTTAGCATTCCTTAGAAACTCATTAAAATGCTTCCCTTTTGGCTTATTCTCCTAATTTATTTAATACCACAAATAACTTTTCTTTGGTGACCCACTTTCATAAGTATCTGAACATCTAGCAAAATTGTAACTCATCAGGAAGGCAGTCTAGACTAATAAATAGCATCTCCAGACAGAGAGGAAAATCAAGACACTTCCTTCTTTGCCACACAGAGTTCTACACACCACACATACATACAATATTGCTCTATTCCACAGCTTACTTGGCACCCTTAGACCAAATCAAAGCACTGTATTGATTGCATGATTGATTTAAAGGTCAGAATTTAGGATTGCATCTATTCTTCTGGCTGAATTTAATTTTCACCCTACGTGCACAGTGAGGAAACTGCTCTTTGCATAAATTTAAATTGAATATTTGGTTTGTGTGAGTGTTCACTTTCTTTTATAGCTCCAAGGGCAACCTCCCAACACTACACTGTTATCAGAACCATTAGGATTTGACTAAGATACTGCTTTTTATTGAACTATCGTACCTGCTTTGTGAAAAGTACAGATTTGCTTAGAAAAAGAGGATACCCACTGATTTAATGAGTATGATGGTCAACAGGGCACTGGATGTGGTAGGGCTTTACAGGCTCGAAGTCAGGCAGAGGTCACCCAGTGTGGTAACGTATTTAAAATATTTAAGTAACACACTTATTTTCATTACTTGCTTATTTCAAAAGATACAGCGGTTGCTTTTTGTGAACCAAACATACACAGCCAGACTTCTCCCAAGGGGTGATTAATCACCTTGTGTCCTGCAGACGCTCAAACACTGGTCATGTTTAAAGGTCAGTCTGCTCAGAGAGTGCAGTCTGTGGTTGTCCCAGCCCATGGATACTCAGGATTGCCACCTTCTCTCCAAAGTCTGCTGGATAGCAACCCCCTCACAGGAGAGCATGAGGCTTATTTGGTGACTTCTGATGAAGCTTTGTTTTCCTTTTCAGTAAGTGTGGACGTCTGTGTAAGTGTGAGAGAATCATGGTGGCGTTTAAGGGAGTCTGGACTCAGCCCTTCTGGAAAGCCGTTTCGGCAGAATTTTTGGCCATGCTCATCTTTGTCCTCCTCAGCCTCGGCTCCACAATCAACTGGGGTGGAGCAGAGAAGCCCCTGCCTGTAGACATGGTCCTTATCTCCCTCTGCTTTGGACTCAGCATTGCAACCATGGTGCAGTGCTTTGGACACATCAGCGGAGGCCACATTAACCCTGCTGTGACCGTGGCGATGGTCTGCACGAGGAAGATCAGCCTCGCCAAGTCGGTCTTCTACATTCTCGCCCAGTGCCTGGGAGCCATCGTGGGCGCAGGCATCCTTTACCTCGTCACACCGCCAAGCGTGGTGGGAGGCCTGGGAGTCACTGCGGTAATCACTTCTCCTCCGGCTCTTGAACTAGACTAGCTTAGGGCCTAAGAAAATACAATCAGTGTTACGCAGAATAAAGGGAGCTCAAGTAGAGATTTTAAGAGCTTGCTGGTTTATTTACAACTTCTAGACAGGTCTTAAAGCTCTCCTTAGGACGGGTTTGTGCAGTGTAATATCTATAGCTGTTCTTTTTATAGAAGTTCTGCAAATCTGATGACAGCAGGTAATGTTAATTTACATACAAAATTTAAATAATATATGCGTGAAATGCCATTTTTGTATGGGCTGGGGAGGGGGAAATTAATTCTATGCCATTATGATGGGGATTGAAAAAACATCAATTTAAAATGACATACTTTCAAAAGAGATTGTGGCTTAGATTTCAGCTTTGTTCTAAACTAATAAGGAATGCCATCAGTTAGCCCTGTTGCAGGACCTATTAAAAATGCACTTGAGCTGCACACTGCTTAATTTTTAATTGAAATTTAAATTAATTAAGTCAGGGCTAATTAATGAATTTATAATTGAATAGTAAATTACAGTGCTCCCAAGAAAAAAATGGTGAAGGGGAAGTGCAGCATTTGCAAATCCCTGTGTAAAAATAAACTATACTTCTGCAGTCTAACTTTGAAGTTCTTTTTGGATGTTACTGTTAAGCCTTCTCTTCTCAGTCCAGCAGTAATTTTACAAGGCTTTCAAAAAGAAAGTAATTAAAAAAAAAGGGGGGGGAGGGGGGAGAAAAGTGGGGAGGGAACTTGAACCTCTAAGTTTCATGGTTGTCTTCTGCTGTGTACCACTTAGAAATACCTTTCATTGAAATACAGTTAATGTATGTGGTGGGTTACTGATTTATAAAATCACCTTTGTTTCATCTCCGGTGTTTCGTTTCTTTCCCTTCTTCCAGGTACACGGGGATCTTTCCGCTGGCCATGGACTCCTGGTGGAGTTGATAATTACATTCCAGCTGGTTTTTACTATTTTTGCCAGCTGTGATTCAAAACGAAGTGATGTCACTGGTTCAGTAGCTTTAGCAATTGGATTTTCTGTTGCAATTGGACATTTATTTGCTGTAAGTTAATGGCTTCTCTTGAAAAAATAGACCCCTTCTCCCTTTATGACTACTTCGGAAGTAAGTGGAAACTTCTGTGGCCTTTATGGCTGCTATGGCTATATAGCTGCTATATTCTTTACGCATCTATGCCAAAACCATTTGGAGTAGCTGGAGGGTCCCCTTGGACAGGGTATTGTATCAGAGGTTTTCTCCCTGTTTATGTGATGACTTTGTTAATTTTATGATAAGACTCAGGAGACTGACAATACTTGCTGTCAAGATTAGAACCCATGCAAAACCAGGGTGTCCCCATAGCACAAGGACTAGCAGAAACTGAATAACTGTCTTCAAGACTTTAATAACAATATTTTGTCTCTGCTTTAGATCAATTACACTGGTGCCAGTATGAACCCTGCTCGATCATTTGGACCTGCTGTCATCATGGGGAGATGGGAAAACCAATGGGTAACTGCTTTCATGCTTTCCTTCACCATAGCATCAAACAGCTATCAGGATTTTTCATACATCGTTTGCTTTTAGTTGTCTATCCCAGTACGTCCCGTAGAGACCCATCACTGAGGAAGGCAGGCGCTGACCTGCCACAAGCTTAGGTGTAATTACGCTCCTCGCCTAGGACTGTGGTGCAGCATGCAGCACCTTGGAACAGTGTCTTGCTATTCAGGGGCTGTTTTGTGGAGGTAGTAACTGGAGTAGAAAGCAAATCCAAACAAAAAGTTCAAACCCAAAAAGAGCAATCCAGCAAGACTGAAAATATTGAACTGCTTGAGAGAAAAATCCTCTGAGGCAGACTGCAAACCCCCCCAGTCATGCTGGTGAGAAGTTATGGAAGTAATTGTCGGCTTCACATTTCACCTGGTTTTGAGGCAAACTGGGGCAGACGTATGAAATGAGAGCGGGGACCCTGTGTGATCCGGTTCCTGGGGCAGGACCTGCCTCCGCGAATGCCCGCAGTGAGAGATGAAGGGGTTGCGGTCTGGTCTTTGGAGATCAGACCGGATGTTACCTGCTTCAGTTTGAAAGCGTCAGCTTAACTAGGAGTGTTTGCACAGGAAACAATTTGATAAATAGATTGTGAATGATGCAGTCATTTGCTATAGCATCCCACTATTAAACTTATTAAAAAACAATTCACATTTTGTAAGGAAGAGATGCATTGCAGCTCAGCCCCACGTAATTAAAGACAGCGAAAGCACTTCTAGGGACAGTTTCAATCCTAACTGTAAGAGCTGCATATTACAGTGCGTATAAGGATTTTCTTGATTTTTAAAGTATGAAGCCCACATTGCTCCCACTGCAGCTAATAACAGAAATAGCATTGTCTTCGGGCCCTAAGGCTCCAATTCTGCAAACACGATACCGTGTGTAACTTTTTGTTCCCAAGAGTTATCCTATTGAGGCAGATTTACCCAGTTACCAGTGAATGGTTTGTTCACACAAAAAACTGCCGTAGTTTTTCACAAGATTAATTATCCATACTCTGTGGTAGCCTGTAACTTATAACTAAAGCTGTAAACAATAAACTAATGTACTATAGAGAAACTTGTAGGAAAAGCTTAGCTTAGCTACTGTCCTGGTCACTGGGAAAGATGGTCTTTTCTCCTCCTCCAGTGCAGTGACATTGGCATGCCATTGAAAGAAGCCCATGGGCTTCTGCACCTACTAATATTACAGAACTGCTGTTTGTCATGCTGAAATAGATCTGGCATCGATCTATTTCACCCTACAAAATTGTGTCTGCCGGTTGTATTTCCTTATTCAAATTAGATAATCAGGTAGCTGACTGCCTGTTGGAATCTGTGGGATCAGAAGGCAAATTTGCGTTTATTTTGGAAGTGTGAGTCTGAAATACTGAAGTAGAACTGTTTCTGTGTACACTAGGAAAGGTTTTGTTTCCTTACAAGTTCATTGTCACCTTGGGTGAAAATGCAGAAAGAAAATCAGTTTTCTGCATTGGTGGTTTTTTTGTGTGTCATCTTGCAAATGGTCCATATATGTTGTCTACAGCTGACAATAACTGATGAAAATTGAGAGGAGAAAGAGGTGGATCAATAAAACTTCACCAAACTGTTTCTCTTCAAAGATGTGGGCCTGTTTCTCAGTCATGTTACCTCTGCTAGTTAAAAGCAAAGCTATGCCAGAGCAACTATATGTTGTATGTGACTACCGAGCTGTGTTTGACAAGTCGTACATGACTCCACCAGGATCTGTGGCCTTTCTTTTTCTCAAGAAATGTTATAGCTATGGTTGATCTAACTAAGGATGATGAAGAACCTGAACTTTTTTGTTATTGGACAAAGTTTAAAAAAAGAAATTGTCTCCCATAAAGAGGGGGGGAGATAGCTGCTTTCTATTAACAGAAGATGGGGCAGCCAGAGAAGATGCCTATGTGTCTGTCCATGGGAGGTGTCCATAGCTTTGCTGCCACTCAGCTCTTCTGCTCGAGAAGATTGGTAACCAGACATATAGACTGAAATCTTTTTCAGACATCAGGGAAGCAGTAACCGTACCTCACTGACATGTCAGCATAGGTCCAACATGTGGATCCCTCTTCTCTGCCTTGTGGGGTCCACTGCCTGGTGATTCCCTAAACGCTGGCATGAGGAGTTTTTAGGGGAGAGCTGCACCCACAGATGTGAGGTGGTTTAGATGACTGGATTCAAGATGACTAGGGAGAATTTCTGAAGGGGGTGAAATATATGTGAGAGAGAGAGACTGGGAGCAAGCAGGAAAAAAAAAGTGACAAAGAACTAATGCCATTAGCTGCCTAAGAGACTGCCTTTTGACCAACTTCATACGTGATTTTAGAGCAGTCATTTAATTGCTGAGCTCCAAGTTTATCATCTTTGAAACCTGTGGTAGTTATGCTTCTCTGCCTCATAAAGTGTTACGATGGCAGATTTCATCTCAGTTTGTGAAAGCCAGGGAGCTATGTGACCATGCACTTCTGGAAAGCAGAGTTGGTTTGAACGATTGGGACAGGGAATTTTGCAGAGTTTTCTTTGTGAAGTCTGTAGTGATACGCTTTTCTCTGAGATCCTGGCTTCCCTATTTACTCTAGAGCTTAAAGCCTGTCTTTTTTCCACCTCTTTTTGCAGGTATATTGGGTGGGACCAATAATAGGAGCCGTCCTTGCTGGTGCTCTTTATGAGTACGTCTATTGCCCAGATGTTGAACTCAAGCGCCGCTTTAAAGATGTCTTCAGTAAGGCTACGCAGCCATCCAAAGGGAAGTACATCGAGGTGGATGATAACAGGAGCCATGTAGAGACCGATGACCTGATCCTGAAGCCTGGCATAGTTCATGTGATTGATATCGACAGGGGCGAGGACAAGAAGGGAAGAGATCCATCCAGCGAGGTGTTGTCTTCTGTATGACTAGCAAGAAGCACTGAAAGCAGAGAGCCACCTGCTACCCTGTCCACAGATATCCTTCCACCTATTAAAGAAACAGATCTCCTCTAAACTGAGCATCTACCATGTCTGAACAGGTATGGTGCGGGCAGCTGCGTGGTAGTGGTGTCACCAAACCACACGCCTGCTCAGCTGGAATATTAGGACTTTGCTATAATTACGATTCCCCATCTATTATTCCAAATTAGGAGTTGTTCCTACTATTTTCCTTTCCTTCTTTCTGGAAAATTCTCAAAGTGGGAAAAAAAAAAAGATGAAAGCGTTCTCCTTTAATAAATCAGTCAATAATGAGATGGAGATAGAGATGTTCAACATTCAGATTGACAGTTAAGACATATCAGGAAATGCCTATAGACATGAAGATCTACTTATCAGATTGTTCTTCTGACACTTAATTGGCTGTTGTCAGCTCTGATTAGAACATCTTATCCATTAAGTGTTCTATGTGAGGTTTAGGGACAGCACCAACAGTATTTAAGAGTTTTATCCACAGTCAAGCAAAGGAGTATTGTTTCCACTCATGTACATCACTATTGCTTTGCAAACTACCTCTGAAAAAATGATACTTTAATAGGTTTTAAAAAAAAATTCCATCAACCCATCAAATTTCAGTCATGTGATTTGCAGTATAAATATATTACCTTCATCCCTTTCCGGGAGTAAATACGCTGAAATTGAATGTTGAAGTCTACTGTAATAGGGCTGCAAAGCATTTGGCTGTACTTCGTGCTCCCTCTTGTCATTGTCTATTTGGTGAAACATTCTCCTGGGGTTTGACTATTGACCATTTAGTGTTAGCAGACTCTCAAGGTCATGCAAAGAATATAAAGGCTTTCCTGTTACTTAATAACTCAAATAAGAGATATCGGAAGAAAAGAAGGCATATCTGTTTTCAGTGCACTTGTTCAAATACACATTTCTGTGCTAATTTATGTAAACTAAAGGTTTAAATTACTTACCTACTTTCTTACAAAATGGTTGGAGATATGGGGGTTTTAATTTATTAGTAATGTAGAGGGTTTTTAACTTTTAACTGTATTGAAACACTGATTGGGAAATATTTTTTTATAACAGATGATAAAAATATGGCTGCTTCTGGCTTTTTGTCGTAACTGATGCCTAACTATCTGAACAGGATCCATGCTTGTTCCAGTTATATAGTCTTTAATTACACTTCTGGCAAAGGTTTCTTTGTCTGTTGTTAGGAAAAAATGCAAGCACTTGCAGTTTTTTTAGGGGGAAAGGAACATGAAATATGTTCAATAATCAGTCTTTCCCTTGTAGAAATATTTTGACAGACATAATCACCCCAGCAGAACATTTCTGTAAAGCTGTTAGTGACTTACTGCTTTTGTTTCTGATCTGCGGCTTTGGGTTTTACAATATGCAGCTGCAGAGCAGTCAGGAGCATGGTATTATTACTGTAATTGTATAGTTTTTATTTTGAAATTGAAAAGCTACTCCTGCCTATTTAGCAATAAGAGGGGAAAAAAGTATTAGTCCTGACTGTGGGCTGTAATAGCCTTGTCTGCTCTTTGACTTACGCTACATGCAATCTTTATTACAGGGAATTAGATGTTTCTAATGAGATAATAAACACTGTTACACTCAAATCTGTGCACTGTGATCCAAAGGCAATTCTGCTATCCCAGCTCGCAGCACTGTATAGTCCCAGTACATCCTGCCATACTCATTTTCCTGGTTTCACACTTTTCTTGTCTTAAACCCTGTTAGAGCGTGGCGCAAGCTCCCTGTGTCGAGCGTAAGATTCACAACTCCTCCGTGCATTTGCAGTTGGACTGCGATCTTTCCCCAGCACCCCCCAGGCACAGCACGTGGCACACGCGGGCGCAGGACAGGGCTTCCATGGGTGACAACAGCCCCGCACGCTGCCCATCACATACCCATTGCAGCATCAGAGCAGCGGCTGCCTGTCGAGTCCTGAAAAACAGCTGTTATTTGTCCTTAGCCGTGGCCTGACACAGTGACAGCATCACGTCAAGGGTGTGAGCATGGTTAGGGACCTGTGAGGGACAATGTCAAATCGCAGATAAGAGCTCCTTCCCACAGCAAGGATGAAGTCTCCTGGGGAAGGGCAGCACAGGTGTGGTGTTTAGACCCCTGCATACCTCTGCTCAGATGGGTAAATACCATACTAAATTGATTCAGTGAGAAAGATAAAAAGTTCTTGTGGGTTTTTTCTTGTCTAGGCATTTGTTCTGGTTGCCGTTTTTCCTTTTGTTTTTTCTCCTCTTCAAATGTTGTTTTTGTTAAAGGGATACTTCGATTAAACCTTTTGCATGGCTTAAACAGGTAAAGAGTAATACACGTGGCACTGGTGGATTTTTAAGCAAAGGTTTGCATTTTTTTTATTTAAAGACACTCCTTAGAAGCTCTTAGTTTGTGAATTTTGCATGGTACTGTGTTATTTGAATAAGAATCTGTGATTTGTTTTATGCTTAAGGGTCCTATACACAAATGGCTTGAGGCATATTTTCCTCAGCCAGCCTGGCTGTGCTGCTGAGGTAAGCATAACACGAGCATAGCACCAGCCACCTCAGGAGGATTTTTTTCCTTGCAACAATCTGTATTTATGAAGCATGGCAAGCACTCCGAACCAGGAGAACTCCTCGCTTAAAGAGAGCATTGGAGATAAAATACTGAAGCTCCTGCAAAGATTAAGAGAAAGAAGGGAAGCTAAAATAGAGACTTCCAGACAGTAAAGAATGTTGCCATGCATTGGACATCAGTAGGAAAGCAAGATACAGTAGGTCTGCTCCTGCTCCCACAGAATGAGACTCATGGAGGAGTTTGTCACTGGTGACAGTGGAAATAATCCTGAGCTTTTTGGGGGCCTGATGGCTTCTCTCATGCACTTCCCTGTGTTTTTTCCAAAGTTAGTCTTTCAGCAATATACTTAATTCTGGAAGGAGACGCGCTTGACTTGAGGTTTATGACCCACTCTAAAATCCTTAGGAGTGGCCGTCATCATAGATGGTTCTGCCCCACCACAGGAGATCACTACTCACATAAGGGAACATCACTCTTCAGCATCACTTCGGACTGGATTTAGCTTTGACCTGCAGAGACACATGCTTCTCGAAGTTGTTTTGCAGTGGTATCAGCACCGTACAATAGTCACGTTTGGTTAAATAATAGGCTAGTGTGAACTTTTTATGGACTGGAAATACTTTTACGTTAATGTGATGTAAAAATACATACTTTAATACTGTTTGAGTGAGATTTATGTTCTAAAGGCCTTCAGCTCTAAATTGCACCTCATAACATAACTTAGTGTCCGCTTAAAGTATTTATTGGTTGAGGTGAGACATGGTAAATGTCTTCTGTTTATGATGATGGATGGATATCACAGGAAGTCTGCTAGGCACGTCGTTATTCTGGGATCCTGAAAAAACATGGATGAGTCTCTGACTCCTCCATGTCAGCACAAGTGTTTCAAAATATTTAATCACTGGATTTCAGAACAGAAAGGATGGAAGCTAAGGGTGGTTACAGTAAGGCACACAAATACCTTTCAGGTTGCATGAACTCTAAGGAGTTTATCAGCTAAATTCTAACTATTCTCAGGTAAAAAGAAAAAAAGAAACCCTGCTGTTGTGGTTTTTCCTCACCTGAGCCACTTCAATCTTAGCAGCCTGATCCACCTGCTGGTTGTTTTGGTGTTCCTCAGTGGCCCAACTCTTAGGGACATGGGCATCCATATGGTGCACTTTTACAACCAACTGCTCCAGCCGGGCAGCAATATCTTGCCACAATGGGGCAGCCTAGATAGGTTTGCCTCTGCGCTG
>Ga0181612_174337_pt1 | contig 11892 bp, 5 predicted proteins | sample HoacroProtozoa21_FD_119630 | JGI IMG/M metagenome (GOLD analysis project Ga0181612, IMG submission 119630) | Hoatzin crop microbial communities from Cojedes, Venezuel. Combined Assembly of Gp0051906, Gp0051904, Gp0051908 | reverse complement strand
TGCAGCTGTACTGCATTTATGACAGCAGGCCTGGCCATTACTGCAGACACTAGAGTGCAGATGATGCACAAGAAATGCAGGCAGTGCTTATCAGTGACGACCACCTTCTGCTGAAAGGGAGGTGATGAATTCCCATACTCATAAGGTGTCTGAATTTGATAATGGGACTAGAGGAATAAAAATTGCTTTTTATTTTTGGGATTCTGCAGCAGTACCTATTTTTGCCGGTAGAGTTGAGGGGGTAGAGGGGCGTGTATGTGTAAGCTTCACTCCTGTTAATGTGGTATTGTATCGCCAAGTCGTTTTCTGAGATGTTGGAGAACATACTCTTTGGGTTGTGCAAGAAAAGAATACTTACTGTGTAAATGAGGCTGTTAGTCTTCCAGGTAGTTTGTGGCTGCCTTGGTGCATGTGCGTGCGTTCACATACACACTGTGGCTGGCTGCCAGGTGCCCACCCAGCTGCTTTTTCACTGCCCCTCCTCAGTGGGACGGGGAGAAAATAAGGCAGAAAATCTTGTGGGTTGAAATAGACAGCGAGGTCACTTACCAGTTAGGGACACGGGCAAAACAGACTCAACTTGGGGAAAACCAATTTTGTTTATTGCCAGTTAAAAATACCATAGGATGGAAAGAAGCAAAGACAAAACTAAAAACACCTTCCTGCCCCCATCCCTCAGTCCCCTTTCTTCCAAGGCTCAACTTCAGTCCTTTGTGCCTGACTCGTCTGTGTCCTCATTCCCCCTAGAGCACCGTGTAGATAGCAGAAATGTTTGTGTTTTTGGCTGTTGGGATTATGTTGGCTCCAAAATTTCTTCTGATTGCAAAGTAGACTAGCTTGCTTTGTTTGATGTGTTTTATTACTTTGCTGGTAAGTATCAGCCTCTACCATTTGCAACAGGTATATGTATTAGTCACATTGTGTGTAGAATAAATTATACATATTTTCCCTTCCATTTTGAGTGGGTGTGCTTTGCTATTTTTAAATTACCTTTGCTGTTTCTCATACTGGGAGATTTTCCAATGGCTGTTAAGTGAATGATTTATGAAACTTTTCAGTAGCGTTATTGATGAAAAAATTGTCACATAAATTTAATTATTTCTACTGCCAAGTTTTCAACATAATTGCTTCAGTGATATTGTGAAATAACCATCTAAAAATCCATCATATTCTATTTACTGCTCAAAGCAGCAACACAAAATTGAAAACATTCTATCATCTCTGTAATAAATCTAGTTACATGGGGCCTAGGTTTATTCTAAGTGATGATAAAACTTAGAATTTGCCTGCTAGTTTAAAGAAAATTGCGATGTAATATTTAAATATTTTTCACTCATGTAATATGAAATATTCAATGGGGAGAGGGCATTTGTTCCTTCAGCTGATCTACTGTGAAAATTTTTAATGTGTACGTTCATCAAATGGCAAAAGTGTTTGTTTGACGAGCAATGCTTCCTTTCTGGCTCGAAGTGGTGCTTTGATATTAATTTAGAGTTGATTAGTCTAGGATAGCAATGCTTTCTCAACCAGTTTTAGCACATACAAAAAACACTAAACTGCTAAAGTAAAATCTCACCAGCATAGATATGACTGTGTCTCGTTGTTTTGGTAAAATAAGATTAGTATTGCCCTTTAAAATATATATGTTCTTGAGAAGTTGGTACTGAATTTTACTGAGCTGAAAATTTATGCTTTAGACTTTAACTCCTGCAAATAGAGTATTAAAAAAAAGGATGAAGTTGTTCATTTGACTATGTAGATACTATATTCAAAAGTATGTTGCACAGTTGCATTTGAAAAGGTGTCAATGTGAAGATTGACCGTACCAGCTTAATTTGTTCTCCTCATTCATGTGCATTATGGTACAATTTCCAGTTTTATATCCATGTACTGTTTTACCTGGATACAGGAAAAATAATGCTTAGGAAATAATCAGATGGAGCTCCTGCCAGTGGAACAAAGGATAGCACATAATGAGTGATGCAAGTGACTGCAAGCACAAAATAGGTTTATACCCAAAATTAATATAAACCTTATCATTAATTTCTCTGCCATAGTTCTTCCTTTATAAAAGAAAATTATCAACTTACTCTCTTAAGGCATATCAAAAAACTGCAGATTTCTCCATTGTACTTGCTGAGGATAATGTGGTGTAGGTTAATAAATACGGTTTGAAAAAAGTAATTTAAATGGTGTACCAAATGAATATCTATGATTATAAATATCAAGATTCTATTTCCATGGTGATAAACTAAGAATTTCTATTCTCTGACTCTTATCACTCACATCTCAGCCTGAATCCCTCCAACAGTGGTGTTGCCTTGCCAAGAAGCGAGATTCCTTGTATCTTCAGATTTCTCCTTTGTACATCAAGGTGCGTAACGTTCCCTCTTCTTCCCTCCACACCTCACCTTTTTTCCCTCTGTTTTACTAGCAGCAAATTATTTGGTAGTTTAAGCCAGGCAACAGGGCTGCGAAGCCTCAGAGGAAACTGAGATAAGTGTATGGGGGAGAAAAAAGGAAATTCTGGAGCCTGAGCAGGTGGTGAAGGAAGGGAAGGACTCTCCACATAGGAGCTGTAGGAGCTACACAGAACAGGGAATGGATTTGGGAAGCTAGAGCTCTTGTTGCATGTCCTCAGTCACCTACGGGGAGAGGAAAATACCTGTCACAGATTGATTGCAGGGTGAACTATGGCTTGGGAGTGTCTTTAGAGATCTTTTATAACCTACAGTGGGACAGTGGTTTTTATTTTTCCTGTGATTTTATTGTTTGCTTTTTCTGCAAAAGCTAACTATTCTTCGGTGTGTGTGAGATGTCATAGAATGTGAGTTCCATTTCTGTCGTGTGTACAGTAGTGTGAGTAGACCCTGAATATAGCTGTGAGTACTCTAGCAGAGAGCTTGTTCTTCTGTAAGATGCCCCTCAGCATGTTAATTTGCAGGAACATTACTGATGTATTTTAAAGCATGGCAGCCACACTTTCCAGATTATGAACATTTCAGTGCAGTTAGCAGCCTTATTATGAAATATTTGTAAGTGATGTTTTACCAGAAGAGAAATTTTAATGAGTTTGGAACATATCCAGGAAGAGAGTGGTGGGGTTTTGGTTTGGATTTTTTAGGGGGGGGAGGGGAAGGTTTGTGGGGAGGGGGCTTTTGTTGGATTTTTTGGGGGCTGGATTTTGGTGTTTTTTCATTTTAAACTTTCTTGTTCTGTTTGATTATGCATACATTTTTTATTTTATCTCACTTTTGCTGATTCCAGCTTCTTTTGATACGTAATTATTTTGAGCTTTCTCTGTTTTGTATAAGTAGTGATAGTTGATTAAAAGAGAAAAATTAGCAGATAGTATTGCAAAGGGAGAGGTTCAAATGAAAGTGACTGAATTAACTGTCTTGTAATAGTGTCTTGATCATGAGATACGGGATAGTTGTATTAGTAGCTGAAATTGTGAAAATATTTCTTTAAGGTCTGCCTCTTCATAGTAGATGAGAATATTGTCTAAGGCCTCTCCTATAGCTTGAAGAGCAAAATATTAATTATATTCCTGAGAAGTTGTATAATTTTATTCCTCACAAAATTATTTGAGTTTTGCATTCCAGAATTCGTTTCTACGGCTCTGACATTCACATGTGGCTGTACGTGGGTTCTGACAGAAAGGTGAATTTTGTGCTTATTATTTCCTAAAGTATTATAAGCCATCTTTAATAAGATATTTTTAGTCTTGCAAGTGAGCTTAATGCAAATAGTCATCTGATTCGTAACTCAAACCTACCTCTTTTCTCCATCCTCTCCTATCTAGGAATAGTTTTCTTGGGTTTCGCTCTTTGATGAAAAGGCTGAAATGTTGTGCTAGTATGTTTATGCTAGACTGAGAGTCCACTGAGTTTTCCATAACCTGCAGTCTAATGATATTATTTTTGTAAGCTGAGGTACAATAGGAAAATACACAAAGAGGGAAGAAGAAATATAACATGTAGTAGGCATCAAAATTTATGTTATGGAGCACCTGAAGTGATTTTGGGCAAAAATTTTTTTATTATGTTTTATATAAATTACATGAGGGAAATAATAGCTGGTTTCTTCCCAAGTATGTTGTTAGGCTAAAAGCTAATGTTTGTAAAGTGGTTTGAGATCCTCACATAGAATTAGCATCCGACATGCAAATAACATTGAAAGCAGTGTCTGCTGTAATTAATCTAGTAAGATTGTTGGTCAGTGCTGTTTCTGGTGTCAGTAATGGTCTGTGTCCTGCTAAAGTAATGTAATAGGTCTCATCAGCACATCGTGAGAATATTCAAGTGCAGATATTCCAAATAAACTGCCCTTTGGAAATTCTCGGTATGTATTCTCTTTACATTTAGAACTAGATCATAGAGGGCAAGAAGAGAACTATGCTTTCTTATTTGAAGAGGAATTGCATTCTTGGTCTAGGAATTGTAGAAACGTGTTCTTACTTCTTTTATCAAGACAAAGCAGTATTTGCTATTTTCACACTCAGTTGCTAAAACCTCCACTTAAAAAGAAGTGATAGTTCATCCCAAGCCAAAAAATACGTAGAGTTCATGCCAAGCCCTAGCGGGGGTAGTGGATATCTTAGGAAAGTAAACCTTTTTGTAGTGCAGTTCTGTTAACATACTTAGGTTTTCATTGGCCATGTTTTTACTTGAATCTAGATACTTACTTGTTGCATCTTCAATAATACTCAGTTAGTTGTCTTAACTATTTTAAAACCCTGTTAAATAAAGCCTGTAGATTATCTATAGAAAATAGCCTTTTGTTTTGGGTGATTCCTTATATCCATTTTATGAAATGCAGGGATATAATGTAATGTAATAAAAATGGTGTGATATATCCTATTTTGTTACCTTTGCAAATGGAAGTATCCTATGAGGTGCAGAGTGGTACTGGAGTGTATATTATCATATATGTCATGACTATGTATGTACTGAGAATAGTGAAAGATCTTGCGTGATGAGACCGTAATAAAATCGCTTTATAGTTTTAAGTTATTCATATAGTTAAGCAGTGAAATTAACTAGAAGATTGTGAAGAGACATTAAAAATGTACATGCATTAGCGATTGTAGCCAAAGCAAATTTGTCTTATAGCTAGATAATAATTAAGTATCTTAAGAGATCTAGCTAACTTGGCCAGATAATTCTCTACGAACAGGCAACCTTCACAGTTGTCTCTTTAGGGTGATATATCTTTCTCAGCATTTTGTGTCGTTTTCAGTCTACAGTAACAGACTTTGTTTGCAGTCCATCTTCTTTCAGTTTCCTTTTCCTCTCTCCTCATACTTGTGTTTCTGCTGTGTTTGTTCCCACTGTTGCTTGATATGCTTTTTCTCTCTGCCATCCCAGGCTCTGGTAAATACACTCTTCATAATGGCAGGTGCTGGTCTGGACCAGCTAACATTTTTTTACATTTATCCAAACTGATGATCTGGAAACCTACTTTGCCGGCATTCCAGGAACTCAGGTTAGCCTCATTCTCTTTCTGTTTTTTATTGATGTGGAATTAATCAAAGAGCCTGTTTTATGTGGTATTCTGTGTTTCTTAATTATCGTAATTTGTAACCGCTCTTCAGTTACTTCCGTGTGGATTCTTTCCTTTGCTCTCCCATCTTCTGATACTGGAGTGAATATCACATTTCACTACTTATTATAGGGTTTATGTTATTAATTCTGCTATATTCTGTGGTTTTTTTTGTCTTGAATGTTACATCAGTAAGCATCAACTGGAGACAGAGAATGATTACAGCTGGGACCGAAAATTCAATATTTATCTGGTACCTGATATCTTATTCTACTTTCTTCACAAGTAAGAACTTTCCCATAAAACTTTCGAACTTGCAATACATTTTCAAATCATATATTAATCAATTTCAAATGATATATTAATGTAATTTATTATATAATAGAAATGATCTGTTATTTGACTTATATATTAATTAAGTAGTATATTAAATGTCTCCATGCAGGAGACTATTTCCTTGGCAGGGGAGGTAGATGGTGCTGTGCTGTGCAGATCCTTGCTTCCAGAAGTGAAGGAAGAAACGTGTCTCCAAGGCTAGTTAGATCCATTAGCTTTCATGTTGACTTCACGCAACTACCTAAGAACCTACATTTCATATATTGTATAGATTTTTCTGTTCTGATTTTAGTGCATAAACTTCATTTCTTGTTGTATTTCCCTAACTATTTGACTGCATACAATCCATAGGCATTATATTTTTATTAGCTGTCTCCCATTAGTATTGTCTAGTTTTTTGCACATTATGAGGAAACACTATTGTCCTGTATGTGCCTTCTATGTGTTATCTTCGGTGCTACATTTAGCCAAACAGTAGATCTCACTTTCATGCCCTTCTATATTGGACAGACTTTAAAAAAAAACAAAACACACCTGCCTGTGTGCAGTTGGAAACAGTTCTGAATAGCTAGATGAGGAAGGAGTGCAAAGACAGAAAGTTCAATGGAAAAGGTTAAGATGAGCTGAACTTTGGAAAACTTGTAAAGTCAGACATGAAAGGGAAAGGGTTTAATGAGTCTGACTGTCTTCCTATAGGTTTGCTTTACAATACTTTGTGGGTGAGGAGGGAAGGAGGTTTTTGACTCTCTGAAAAAGAAGTTTCTTGCTTTGTGTTTGACTCTGCACTATTTACTCTGTCCATGAATGTGATGGGTGTATCAGGATGTTGAGAGCTCTCACCCTCTTTTGAGGAGGACCAGAGCTCAAGTTGTTGGAAGAGAAGTTGTTTCAGAATTTCTTACATATGAGTCTTTACACATCTTTGATAATACAAATGACTTCCCGACTTGAACAGTAGGAGTACCATTAATAATATGGAAGCGTCGTCTAGGAGATAACTAATAGATTTTGTTTTAAGAGTGCTAATACGGTTGGCTGATAACTTCAGATGAGTGAAGGTCCAGTTTTTGTCTCGTGTAATTCCTGCACGCTCACTGCTATAATTTATTGTTACTTCAGATCTTTTTTCTGAGACAGATTTAGAACCAATTATCTTTCCCCTTCTGTGCAAAGAATTTGCAGTGGTATTGTGTTTCGCTTTCTAAATCTACCTTTGGGTTACAGTTGCTTGGCTTATCTGTGCCTTTGATGAAAAGAGAAAAGACAACTAAGTTTAGTAAGCTATGGAACACTAATTCAACTCTAGCAAAAGGGGAAAGGATAAATAGTGTTTTCTTTTGATTCACAATGGAAAAAAATAGATTTTATACATTAAAGGGCTGTACAATTCTTTTATGTTATGCTTAGACTGTGCGGTTTGAACAGATTACAGTAATAATAATAAGGACTTCTAACACGTCTGGGTTTGTTTTTTAAAATTATTTTGTCAGTCTATGGGAATAATATTTTTTCAGATAGAATAATACTTTCATCAGTTGATAACTTTATTTGAAAAGCTCTCGTGCTAGCTGAAATAAAATGGTGGAAGTCAGTAAATTTGAAACATAGTGCTGTAAGTTTTTTAAGATTCGGCAAATCTATCCAAAGCTGCTACATGGATTTAAAAGCTTAAAAGTCTAATGTAACTAGGAACTTATTCCACAAGAATTGAACTAAATTGTGTGACCATGGATATTTGAGTTTTACAATGAGTTATGATAGCAGAAATATAATTATAGCAGAATTTTATACTAAGCCTTATCTGTGTTATGTTCAATATCAGTTCTTACAAATTCACAGTTGCTTCGCTTTTCATTATAACTTAATGTTTAGTTTCTTGCGAAGTAATGCCTTACCTCACCAGCTGACTGCTTGAAATGTTTGTTTTGTTTAGAGCCGTGATTATGCCATTAAAGACACTTTTGGCATCTTAATGGTAGTGCAATGTTCTCTGGCAGTTGTTATATTTTACTAAATATTACTGGAGTAGTGTTTGGAGTACTTGCCTTAATATAGTAGAATATACTAAAGTCATTGAAGTAGACTGAAATATCTTCTCCAATTTTATATAAATTTTTAAGGTTTCCAAAATAATTTTGCAGAATACATTCTTAAGAGTATTTCACATGCTAAAAATGCAGTGTACATTACAGTTGGAACAAAATGGAATGTACTATTACTATCTAATAAATACAGTCTTTGAAACATTAAGAGGAACAATATTTATTATTAGTTATACCCAGTATTTGTATATATGTCCAGACAGTACACTGAAGGTTTCCTTGCTATAACTCTTAAGGCTGGTCTTTCTATCTGTTATTAGGAAGAGCTTTTACCATTCACTAGAGTTTATACCTTGTGTTAGGGCTTATAACATAAATGCTAAATATTAAATAGGAATTAATCTGGACACTGTTCTACTTTTAAGTAAACACAAAACCTGATGCTAACAGAACAATGATGTTTATACTTCAGGATTGTAATCTATCCCTACAACTCCCTTATTCCAGTAGTATTGTGATATTTTACTCCGATACAGTCTGTTGGCTTGTAAGTTCTGACACCTGTGAATTGCGTATCCATTAAAGAGGAAAAAATTTCTCAAGTTCTTGAACCCTATTTCCAGTCTAAAAATAAGTTCTCTTCAAACTCATTTTTGTCTTTAGTTTTCATGTTATTTTCTCTGTGTGACTTTCTTCTCCATAAGTTCTGTACAAGTAGACATGCAAGTATACCTGTACCAACTTTATGTTCTGTGACAGTGCTCCATATCACTGGCTTACATTTAACACATTTTGGACAGTTACTAATGTTTGTGTGTTTAGTGATTCCGTGCTAGAACAATATGCGTACTTCAGCTATAGATCTACCAGGCTGAGATAATTTACTTTTCTGATGACAAAATACATGAGGTCACTTCAACACTTGACAGTAGAAGACTAGGAAAGAAGTTGTCTTTTTTTCTCTTTTCTTCATTGTTTGATGGTTGGTTTTTGTTTGGTGAAGTACTGCAGAAAAAATACTGAAGAAATTTATAGATGGAACCATACCTTTGCGAAATGCAAGTCAAGGGTTGCAGTATTGTGTGGGAACAGACATGAAGGGTTACATGTGACTTCAACTTTGACTCACTCGATTACTAAAATGTGACAGCTAATTAGAAAGGCTTTTGTACATTTTTTTTAACTTAATAGAATAAATCACGATCTCTAGGTATTTTACTTATTTTAGAGCTTCAGATGAAACCCAACCCAACCAGCCAAACAACCCAGCCAACCCCAAATCTAAGTGTTAGACTTTCTCAGTTGCTTCTGGCTTGATTGTGCTTTGCTTACTTATCCAGGACAGTCATGTGTTGCTTTAGTCAAACCTTACTGCAATATTTGTACAGATAAAAATTTGAACAGGTGGTTGTTAGTATCAGGGATTTTGTCATTATTGCTTCTGTTCTAATGTAGGTCTAGTTTAGGCAGTGATGCACTCATCTGTGTGTTTAATATGACTTCTGAGTTTTGCTGCATTTAAAATTACATTTTTCAATAAACAGTCTTTGTAATTTTAGACAGCTTGATTTATGGGGTCATCTACCAGTAAAGCAGAACATACAGTGAAATAAAGCTTCCAAAACATACGGGTCTTAAGTCTAGTTTCTCACTATGTGTAAAATCCTTGTAGAATCTCAGGAAGGTAGACAGCAGCCAAGTGGAATAACCCTTAAGGAATCCTTTTTTATACTCCCATGTTATGTATAAAAGTCACAATAGTAGTGAGGGATTTCTATTTATTATTTTGTAATGCAACTTGAGAAGTCTGATGTGGTTGCCTTCTGTGTTGAAAGCATTTTATGAGAGAGGATTCACTGCAAATAAATTTAACAATCTTTCAAAAATCAATCTCAGTTTGTAGGAATATGAAACTGCTGATTAAAAATAGTACAGGGTAAATATCTCATGTATGGAATTTGAAAAATATTTTCAGGTGGCAGGAATACCAAATGTCAAATCTGAATAAAGAAATAGAGAATTTTAGTTTGGGTACTGTGAGTAATATCATTGGCTTAGTACAAACTATGTTGAAGAATGGAGGTAGATTTATTTTCTCTTCCTTCACAAAAAGAAAAGTTAATAAATTTTACGGGATTTACAACAGCTATAATGATGCTTGAAGCCACTGTGCGGAACAAAATACACACTGGCCCAGCAGACCATGGAAGTAGTGGGAATCACACAAGCAATGAACAGTGTTGTGTTTTAGGAGAGACTGAAGACAATACTGTATGCAATAGCTACTTTTGCAGATTTTCAGACTTGTGATTGGAACTGATGTGATATAGCCAATCTAACACACAATTTCTTCAGTATAACATTGATACCAAACCATATTCTCTCACAGTTTCATGACCACAATTCATTTTAATGCAATATTCTGGCCTATGATTGTTGCGAGGTGAATGGGGATGTGACTGGTGTTTTCAGGAACACACTCTTTTATATGTTTTCCCCTCATATTTCCTTTTTAATTGTATCAGTACTGTGAACAGGAAAGGAAATCATGGAGTCTGCATATAAAGAATTAAAAAGATGAATGAGTAGAAATAAGTGGAAGAAAAAATGGTTTGTCAGGTACTTGTCCTAATAGAGGAAAATCTGTTAAAAGAAGTGTCAGAGAGAGAATCCATCCAGGTAGGAATAACAGTGAAAGGAATAAAGGGTTAGTGGAACAAGCAGTAATCTGAAACAAGGAATCTGAAGTGGAGAGAGTAGCCTCAGGATAGGAAAGGCAGCTGGTGAGAATAGAGAGAATCAAATTAAATGACAGTACATCTAATGAATATAACAGGAACTAGTGCAGGATAAAAATGCAATTAAATACTGAAATAAGTATCTTCAGATGGATTTAAATATAAGTCGTTATGGTGAAATAACACAGTTTTGTACCTATTTGTAAACCCTTGCTGATACATACATCTACTACTGACAGATATGTTGTCTGACACACATACGAGCTACAAAACTTTTAGGTGAGCTCTCCACTGCTGGAAGAGCATAGGAGCCCCCACGGGATCAAATTAGCTTTCTGTGCACGGAAATTTAGGCCCAGTTTTTCTCTCAATATGTTCTGTGATTTGTTGCCACTAGCAAGTCAGAATATCTCTGTGGTTCATGTTTACTTGAGGAATCTTTTCTGTCTCAAGTGGATGTTCAGTTTTGTTCTTCAGTGAGGTACACACATGAGAAACTTGCTACTTTTAATGCCTCATTTTAGAGCAATTCTTGATTAATGATTTTCAATAATTTCATATTTTAGCAGGAGGAAGTGGGATGAATTTCAGTAGGCAACTTCAATAACAGAATATAGAGATTCTGTTGTATATTTAGCTGTGAATAATGTGTTACATGAATATATTATTAGTTACAGTAATAAACAGACAAAATTCAGTAATTGGATTCAGATCCAATTCCTTTGTTGTCTAGTTGCTGTTCCAGTAAAGAAAAGCAGGCTGATAATAGTTTCCTGGCATGCATTTATTCTGTATTTGGAGACATTACAATGAAAATTTGAGATGTTACAAAATTGAAAAAGTTGATATGAAATAGTTAATATGAAAAAAAGTTGATATTGAAAAAGTTGAGGGAGGTGATTCTGCCCCTCTGCTCCACTCTGGTGAGACCCCACCTGGAGTCCTGCATCCAACTCTGGAGCCCTCAGTACAGGAGGGACATGGAGCTGTTGGAGCAGGTCCAGAGGAGGACCACAAACATGATCTGAGGGCTGGAGCACCTCTCCTCTGAAGAAAGGCTAAGAGAGTTGGGGTTGTTCAGCCTGGAGAAGAGAAGGCTGCGGGGACACCTTATAGCAGCCTTCCAGTACCTGAAGGGGCCTACAAGAAGGCTAGAGAGGAACATTGTAGAAGGGCCAGTAGTCGTACGCCCCTGGGGCATGGAATTGCACTTAACAAGGGTATCTATAGAT
>Ga0181612_151481_pt1 | contig 11892 bp, 8 predicted proteins | sample HoacroProtozoa21_FD_119630 | JGI IMG/M metagenome (GOLD analysis project Ga0181612, IMG submission 119630) | Hoatzin crop microbial communities from Cojedes, Venezuel. Combined Assembly of Gp0051906, Gp0051904, Gp0051908 | reverse complement strand
TAAGTCAACAGGAATATCATGTCATAGAATCATAGAATCATAGAATCATAGAATCATAGAATCATAGAATCATAGAATCATAGAATCATAGAATGGTGAGGGTTGGAAGGGACCTAAAAGATCATCTGGTTCAATGAGATTTGTGTGCATTGGACACCCATTGCCTTTTGTGTAGCATGGGATGTTCAGTGCCAGCAAAGGTCTGTATCCTTTGGCAGTCTAAGCCCTTCAGATTTGTAGGGATGTTGTATGGAGCGAGAAGAGTTTAAGAAACTGCTGACCCATCTGGCTCGCCAGAAGGAAACCACAGATATTTGTGATTGAGAAACTCAAGGCCCATTGTTACAAAAGAAGTATTTTTACTCAGAGTCTTTAACTAAGATTTTCAAGGACATGTAGGTTCTGGGGAGGACTTCTAAGATATCCCAAGCAGCATATAGAACTGTGTTTCTTGTGAGTGGACTAGACTTAAGCTGCAAACAGATCCAAAAGAGAACAAAAAGAGCTTTCTGATGGGAGGTGTGAAGTACTTCAACTTTTCTTCTAAATATGACCCTTGGCAGGCAGCTCTGTCTGGTTGAACATTAGCTGGAGGATTAGGACAGGAACAGGCAGCAACTGGGTAGATGTATTCTGCACTTTCCTGGGTCTTTCCCTTTGCAGGGCTGGTGGTTGGTCCTGCAGCCAGAGCACAAGTTATGCCCTGGGGAAGTTCAGACACCTCGTGACCACCTTCCCTTCCTGTTGTCTATCCATACCTCATCTTGGTGTGTGGGATAGATTATACAGCCAGCACGGAGATCCGAGCACTTCTAGTAGGCAAAAAGTATTTCATGGCAATCTCACCACCCAAATGTAAAATCTTTTAACAGAGGAAACAGCCATAAGAATCTGTGTCCAAAGGCTTTTTTAAGATTCAGAATATTCTGAGCTACCCAGTATCAATGAGGGAACAAAAAATATCTGTCCTTTGCCCTGGCCTGATGTTAGTGGATAATTTTAATAAATTTCTTGCTGGAGCTTCTGCACCTCCACAGTGTGCCCATGCCAGCATGGGCTTGGCCATCTGAGTGGTGCATATAGTCATGGCAAATAAATTCCTCCCCCCTCCCATTTTCTGATTCTGGGGTATAGCTCGGCTGACGGGGATATACCACAGCTGAAAGTCTCAGCACCTTAGGGCTGAAAGACGAGGCTAAGCAAAGCTTTCCCTCCCCTCGTTTTTGTGTGGGAGCTTTTCTTTTGTAAAGAAAGACAACAGAACATGGTACACCAACATATCTAGTATCTCATCCATTTAGCAACAATATGAACAGCCTAATTTTAACGGTGAGTTGATTATAATGGTTCCTCTTCTCTATTAAACCTCATACTGCAGCCCTAAATACTGAGCTACCTTTTCAACCACCGAATTCCCCCCTCCCCTTCTGAAAGTATCAAAAAAGTCTGTTTGAGCGAATGAGCATCCAAATGTTTTCCAACTGTTTCACTGAATTTGTCAGCTTGCTGCTGAAAAATCTTTGAAGCCAGTATTTGTTTCAGTCACACTGGAAGTTCATTTTTCATCAGTTCCTCTCTGCTTATTTCTGGCATTGCAGCTGCTAAATTTAAACTACATTTCTCAGTCTTTTTGTAAGAAGTTCTTTTTTTTGGCTTCAAACTGTTATACTAACTAGCTACTGGAACTAACTGCTATGCAAACTATTGTGCTAAAACTAAAAATGGACCGTTTGTTTATGTCACTGTCTTTAGAATAGGGGATCTATTGAACCAAGGGATAATTTTCTATTGAAATCTCACCATTTGGAGAAAGTTGTCACTGTTTCTGTTTTTATAAGCATTACAGCCAGGCTGAAGTTTTCTATTTATAAGGAAGCACCTTTCTCCAGGTCAGTATTTGCTTGTTTAGATTTGGTCTTATTTCTCTTCTACTCAGAATTCTCCTCAGGTTATTTGAGACTCACCATTTTCTTAGCTTAATTTTGATTGAGTACTGTTATTACCATTTCCAAATATTGTTTTCATCATTATAATTATGCCTCTCATCCTCAATGTACTAGTCATTAGTGTGAGGACTTATACATAATTTCTACACTAAACAAGTATTTTTCAGATACTCCTGAAAAAAATTTCAGACCTCTGTGTGTGACCTAACTGAAAGCACCGTGCCAGCTTCTGAGTCTTCTAAGAGGGAAATAGGAGAGCACTTCCACCAAAACTGTACATGTTCTGCATCTTGAGATATTTATCCGTTCAACTTTCTCCTCTAATAATCCCGTTTTTTATCTACTGAATGTTGTGTCTTTGCAGCTGACAAAGAGTCAAGTTCTGCATCTTTTCTTTTTTGGGGTAGCATTACCACTAAGAAAAGAATTGCACTTCTGTTTTCAAGGCCAATTTATCCTACTGTATCTCCATGCTAAGTGATTAATAAGAAATCCAGTTTAATCCATTGCTTTTGGAAGAAAATCCAACTGGAATTTTAACTAGACAAGGCAAATGTGTATTATTTTGCTGCTTCTAAGTGGACTGCACACAGGTCCAAATTAAACAACACCTTTGAAGGTTGACTTGGGAGTGCTGATACTAGACTGATTCTATCCATCCATTTCGAAATACTGGATTTTATTGTCATTATCAAGTACCAGGCTGATGTTTCTTACTAATCCTCAGCTCTTAGCAATCTTTGCTGTCACACAGCACTCTGGGTTTATGTGTGAAAATCCAGGAAGACATCTTAACTTTTACAAAAGTTGTATTCCGGCCAAAGCACCAGTAGGACATCTCATTTAGCAAAAGGACTGCTTCAGACCTCCGACAGATGTTAGTTTTACTGAGCACTCCGGGATAAGGTTGGGCATTTCCACTCTTGGACCATGGTGTATCTGCAAGAAAATGGAAAAGCTCTAAAAACATTTGGTCACACAAGATCTCCTATACTTTCAGTTAATTCAGGTATAATTAAAAGAAAAAATACTATATATTGCATATGAATTGCTGCTAATCCCATGTGTTGAAAAATGTGAGTCTTATCACACAAAATCCAAGATTAATTAAAGTAAAACATTTGGGCTTTTTCAGAAGCTGGTGTTTCCCTGTTATCCAAGGGTTTCCTATTTCATTTTCATGTTTGCCTTCCCAGCCATGTGGGCTAGAAATGAACGTCTTTTAAAAAGTCAAGACTCTCACACATTAAATAATTTTAGCTGATGGATCTCCAAAGAAAATATTCATTACCAGGCAACTCGTAATAAAATTTCATCAGCGGCATGGTGTGGGCAGTGTTCTTCACTGTGGGGTGGCTTCTTTGAGTGTTTGGTGTGTGATGCTCTTGGGTGGCTGGCTGACCTTCAGCCCTCTTCCAGGGACAAGGTAAACACTGGAAGCCTGCGCAGTGGACGCAAGTCCATGGGTTTGCCTCATTATTGCTGCAGGTGAGTTGGTGACTCTACAGGTAGTGTTCATCTATTTTCACAAGAGTTTCTGCTTCTACTTTTGACCTTAAAACAATGCCTTTCTATGCTTTTACCATGACAAATGCTGTATAAATAAAACACATTTTTTGTTCCAACGCCTGAGACTCTTAGGAAATACCAAATCTATGCTGAGCTGAAGGAGAAGGAACTGCCAACACAAGAAAATAGAGCAGGCCTTGAAGCAATTAGAACCACATGTTTTCATTTAATATATTTATTACTGTTTCTATCAAAAAGTCAGCACTTGCCCAGTTACATAAAGCTATCATTCTGTGGATGGCAGGACTGGAACAATATTTGGCACTGACAACACCAAGCTGTGTGGCGCGGTTGACGCACTGGAGGGATGGGATGCCTTCCAGAGGGACCTGAACAGGCTTGAGAGGTGGGCCCGTGTGAACCTCATGAAGTTCAACAAGGCCAAGTGCAAGGTCCTGTACCTGGGTCAGGGCAATCCCAAGCACAAAGGCAGGCTGGGTGAAGAACGGATTGAGAGCAGCCCTGAGGAGAAAGACTTGGGGGTACTGGTGAATGAAAAGCTGGACATGACCCAGCAGTGTCCATATATATTTCCATATAACATACCACATACATTTCTAAACCTTGACTTGCAAGAAGAATAAAAGGAACAAAGTCAGGTGTTAGATTAAAATTTTCAAAGTTTCATTTAAAAAGTAAAGGAAGAGTACACATATTAAAAAAAAAAAAACTGGAAGAAATGACATTTCAACACATCGTTCTGAAATCACCTGTATCTTTGTCCTGATTCATGGCTGAACAGTTTGTCAAGACCCTCTTCAAAATGGTCTTCTGTAGATCTGCTCTTTTTGCCAAGCTGGCATTTTAGATCTGCAAACAAGCACAGAAACAAGAGTTTGTGCTCCTGTTGAATAGAGGACCAATTCCACTGATTTCCACGGTATTATTTGAGCAATAACAGACTGTTTGATAATATTTTTTTTTAAAAAGGAAAATTTAGATCTAAAATCTGAATTGAGATCTTTTTTTACCTAAAAAATACTTTCAATGTCTGATCTTATTCTGCTTAATGCTTGACAGTGATATAGACTGAGTCCTTATTACGAAGAAATTGTTTATATAAATCACCACAAAACTGCAAATATCTGCAGATAGAGTACTTGAGGTTTTCTGCTGTTCAGGACAAGGACGACATCCGCAATGGCCTGAAATCTGAGTGTATGATTTCTTGGCCGTATCGTTCTAAGTTAGTTAAATAGAACAGTGGGGTTTTGAGGATATCGTCTCTGGGAATTCCTGCAATACTTACTGTGGATTAGCACATAACATAATCACAGTCTTATAAGCGTTAATTTTTCTAAAAAGTAGGATAAAGACTATATCCCTGACACACAGCCAACTAGAAAGTTACCCTCTTATTAATGCTCTAACCTGAGAAGAAAAAAACTGTGACCGAGGACTCATTAGAACCTTAAGAAATATAGTAGGATCTTTTCTTTTTTTGTTCCCTCTTTCTTTCAGTGATAACAATAATAATAATAACAACACAGGCTCTACCATTTATAAAATTAAATAGATTATCTTGGTTGCAACACAATGACTTTGCTTAGCTTGCCTGGACTCAACAGGGCATTTGTTTATGTAAATTTTTATTAGCATTTAAGGTTAATAATTTTTTTAATATATTTTTCGTAATCAGAAAATTGGATCAATTTTTCTTCTTTTCAAATGAAAGCCCTATCCAGATCAAGTCAACAGGACATGTGTCACCGACTACAGCACTAACACCACCAAATTCAGTACCCGTCACCCGTGTTATGTACCACACAGCACAGTTATGGCATGAGGACCTGGTAACTTGAAAAGTGGAGCACCAACCTGTCCCAGGTCCCATGTCTGTGGTGATCCACATCCTTGCCCCAGCAGAAGGAGAGAAGGATGTTGAGTAACACCATGGACTTGTTCCTGCAAAGACGGTGGCCTCTGCTGCTGGGGAATGCAAGGCGATGAGCACAGGGGTCAAGTAGAGGAAGGCTTTGGGTTAGGTCATCACCTTGGCTCCACAAAGCCCTAAGTCTGTGGGTACTGCATTGATCCCTTCTCAAGCAATTTTCACAAAGGCACAGAGTGCATTTCTGCAGCTGGACTAGGGGAATCAACAGCGATCAGGATTCAAAACTGTACAGATTAAGCAGTGCCACTGAAATCTCTCTGCTGGGCTGATCTTGTTGGTTTTGCTTTACTTCACTTAAAGAAGGTATCTGGATGTACTTTTGTTACTGGAACAACCTCTGGAAAGTGTACGGTGACTGCAAGCACCAAAACATTTTATTAATGTACAGTGGGTGATTACCAAGACATTGTCACAAATTTGGAAAAGTCTGTTCTTATTTAAATATAATAAAAAAGCTGGGTTTGCAGAAACTGTTTAATAATATTTATGCCTCTGAGTGTGCATTTGTTCATGCTGACAGATATGAAGAATAACTTTATGGAAGTTGCACTGGAGAAAAATAAGTGTAGGAGGAGAATTAAGGAAAGGAATCTGAAGCAGAAACCACAGCCTCATAGTATGGGAAAAAAGGAAGTATCTGTTGTAACTTGTAGGGGAAATTTATCTATTGCACTGACATTTTGAGGCTGTAGTTGGAGACGGCTTGACAGTAAATATTATTATACAAAGAAAAAGAGATTGTAGGGTCTTGACAAAACTAGATGCCAGGAATTTGATTCATTACCTCACGTAATTCTTACATGTAAACAGAAGCCCCCAAACCCACTCCTACATACTACTGAAAATGTTCACTGTTTTGTTTTTTCAGCTGGATGAAAGTCATGTCACAGTTTGTTTAAAGAAAAAGCTTTTGATTTCAGAAAACATATTCCCCAAGAAGTCACAAGAGACTAGTCTGTATGGCAGAAAGTGCAACAAACTGAGATCTAGGGTAATCCTCACCCTGAGAATACAAGGCTAAACAAAATACATTTTCTAACCTGAAAAATCCCTGCCTTTCTAGGACTTCTTGCGTGAGCAATCCACAATGGTTCCACCTTCTGAAATATGAACAGAACTCTGTAAGAAAAGAGTGAAAGGCTTCCATTAATGTTCTTTCTCCTGAGTCTGTCCTGGGGATGTTACTTATTCTTCGCCTTGCCTCATCTACACCAGCAGTGTTTGAATTCAGCGATACTTGCACACAAAATGTATCTACCTTTTCTGAGAACTCTAGACGTCTGTCACAAACGCACTGGTGATGTTTTCCCAGGGACTTGTGATATTTTGCTTTTAAGCCCTCTCTCCTCCCAATATTTAAATTCACATGCTCTTTGTGATCTGCTATACACACTTCAGATGCATTCTTTACCACTTATTGTGACCACAAAGAAGAAAAGAGAAATCCGGAAAGTCCAGCTCCTCCAATAGAACGGTAAATAGGACAACTTAACTTCCATTACTCTGTTGTATCTTAGGAATATTTTGAATACTTCTGGCTTGGTATTTTCCCAAAAAGTCAGCATTGTCCAGACATACAAATACAAAAATAGAGAACAATCCATTTCATTTTTAACTGGAGCAGATCAGAAAACACTCCTGCACTTATTTTTCTTGTCCGAGTCCCAGACAATGTCCCTTAGCTCTGTGTTTTGGTTTTGTGAGACTGAAGACAGACAAAGAATTAAAAGCAGCCATATACTGAATAAACATTTTTCAGGGAAGGTGACTGTGATGGTCAGTCCATGGTAACTCCCTGTCTTTCTCACTTTTTAAATGAAGGGGAAAACATTTTGTTACATAGTAATTTTCTACAGATTTTTTGTAAAAATAATTTACAAAGCCAAGTGAACATCAGTCTTTCACATTTCTATCAAAAATCTCTAATTTTAAAGATGTCTTACATACTCTCTGCTTAGCTGAAAATAGAATCATGTGAATAATCTTTTTCTCAATTAAGATGTGATTTTTATTAAAAATGGATGCTTCCATTGCAATATTTTCAATTTTCTCTCTTTCCTTTAAGACCAGTTCAATGCCTGTAAAGGTAGCTCTGTGCTGCTTGTGGGCTGTGTGGGCTGTGGCCCAAGACAGAGTTCTGCCAGTTTACCATTACAGTAAAACACTTTTATCAAAATATAAGGTACAGACACACAAAAAGACATCTATTTTGATGTTTCTGAAAAAAAAACAACAATGGAGATAACAGTTTGTCCAGGCTAAAGAACAATGACCAGACTGAAGACACTAAAATTAGAGCAGGTTTCTCACCTTCTCACCTGGCACAAAGTTTAATCTGGCAAGGCTTTGCTTTCATCAGTTTGCATTCAAAACACAAGATTGCTTTTTTTGCAAAAAAAGTGGAATGTTTGGCAAATAGTAGATTGAAGTCGGCATCTTGCTAAGCCTTTTGCAACAGTCATCTTTGCCACCATGTACTGAGAAGGTGATTGTCATTGCCAGAGAAAGCAGGAGATTGCTGTTCAAACACAGCATTCTCTGAAAAGGAAGCTGCAAATCCTCACCCAACTATTTCTTCCTTTGCTCTGAACCTGAGATTTACTCATTTTCTGCTTATTTACCCACTGGAAAAATCTCCCGACTTCCATAGTTAAAGCATTTTAGCCAGAGAATGGCAGAGACAAGAAAACGGAGACAGAAGGGGAAAAATACTTTGCCCAACCCTTATTCATTAATTGAGATGAAGGCTGTTGATTGCCTCACAAGGTCACACCTTCATGCCAAAATCACAACCTTTCTCTCAAACCCTGTCGAAGCATCAATCAGCTCAAACAACGTCAGCACACATGGCCTCCCCCTCCATCATGGCCATCTCCGCAGAGCTCCCACGGTTGGACGAGTGGAGGGACATCCTGCGCGGCTTTATCCCCTCCGCTTCCTTACACTTAGTGGGTCAAAAGTGAACACGCCAGAAGTCAGAGAATTGCTCTGAGTGCACGTGGTGAAATCAGCGGGTCTCAGCTCAGCGCCCTGACCCCACGGCACGGGAGAGGCGAGGTTCATCGAGGCACAGCGTGGCACAGCTGGCTGATGTCGACAACCACAGCAGCACAAGGTTGACCGTGGACGTAAAGGAATATTTCCTGCACGTTGCAAAACCTGTGCCGCTTTGACAAAAGTTACCATTTTCTTTCACGCTGGCTGATATTAGAGAGTCCCTGGAGCCTGCTGGCTCTCCAGGCTGGTGAGTTCATGATACTTTTAATAATCAGAAGTTAATCCCATGTGGCTGAGCTGATAGACAGACTGACAGAATCTACCTTCAGGGTAGGAATTGCTCTGAAACAGTGACAGCAGCATAGAGGGATTGATCTGGAGAGGTGCTGGGGTTTCATGGCTCCCCTGGAATGTGCAGGAGAAGAGGTGGGCAGAGCAACTGGGCTAGAAACAAACCCAGTGTTTCTAATTTTTGCTCTTTTTCCAGGAAGCAAGCACTTCTCAGCTGGGGGCTTTTGCTGGAAGGCATTCAGTGCAAAGAGATTATTTAATTTGGGCTCATAGCAGTGTCTGTTGGGGGATCTTCAAACGACCATGGACTGCTATGGGTACAGGAAAACCATCAGCCCTACCCATTGGGCACCGATTTCGGATGCCGCAAACAGGGAAGCCTGTGATCTGCAGTCAGGGTTGCTCACGGACACAGATTACAAAGCGGGGTGGGACGTTGCTCCCTTCTCCATGCCCTTTGCCTTTGTGGCCAGGCCTGGTTACTGGAAGTGGAAACTTTCCTTTCCTCAATTTGTTCCTTCTATTTTTCACCATTTTCAGCATGTGGATTTTACCATTAATGATAATTTTATTGTTTCTTCAGCTATGCTATTTTCTTCTTATCCCCTGAATTCCCAAAGCTTTACATCCTAGAGGGGTAGCTGTACACTTTGTTTATGCTGGTAAATCTAAATTATATTTCTTAACCTCATTTGTATGGAAGATTAGTAGCAAAGCAGGCTGAAGAGAGGCGGTAAGTCAATCAATGAATTAACCTCCTGGTTAAATGCCACAGCATGTGACAGGACAAATGCATCATGATCCCTCTTTGGTTTAGAAATGTAATTCAACAAGGGAGATTAGAGCAGTTTACAATGACCTAGAAAGTTTGCCTTAAAAAATGATACCCCAGATGTTGGCCGGCAGACAAGGATTCAGCCTCTAGAGTCTCAACAATATGCTTGCAACACGAAAAATGTGCTCTTATCAAGGAGTGGAGACTCCAGGCTCAGTATTGATTTAAATTTATGAGCATATTTCAAAGGCAGCAGAGGGTTTATTTAGTGCAGATGACTGGCTGAAAACAATATTTAGCTTGCTTCCCAGGGCCAAGCAGAGAGGTATATGTGCAAAACTGTACATGTAAAGCTGTTCCCACGATGTACGACGGGGGAACCCAAATCCTTCCATCCAAATGACAGAGAAGACGGATCGCCCATCAGCCGTGAAGGAGCCGCTCTGGCACAGGAGCTTTGATTTGAGTCCACCTGTGGTACTGGGGGATTAGCTGTGGTGACAAGCTGGGGTCTGGGTAACATTTCGGTTTTGGAAGGAGAGAAGATAGCTGATTCCCAGTGGCACCTAGATGAGCTTCTTGCTCATTGATGAGGGCTGAAGGGCATCCTATCCTTTTCCTTGCATTCTTGAAGAAAAGACAGCTTATGGGAATGACTAGTGAGGATCAAAGGTTTACTGTAAATGTTCCTGTTTGCCTGTGAATTAGCCAGCTGTGGCAGGGAACTCTTTCCGAGGAGATGTTCTTCCCTAATTGTCCGTCATGAATTGTCTCACGACACCCTCTGGCAGGCTCACACCACTTACTTTAGCTGCATGTAAACTCTCTCACAGGTCAATATGGCTAGATTTTAGCCTAAGGCAAAACCTTCAGCTTGCAGAAAAGTCCCTCAGCATTTTACTATTCATTGACTGTCCCAGACTTCTTGTTTCTATTTTAAGATGAATGTTATATATATATGTAGGAAGGAATTCTAAACTTGCATGTTGATTGAAGCTTGTACATACTTACACACATTTTTAAAGCTTAAGCAAGAGATTTTAAATTTTCTTAAAATATTAGAACATTTCCTTTTACTTTTCAAGGTCTTCAGCCACTGCTTTCTCCAAACTCTTCAGCTTTCTAGACGTGCCTTATTTCTCTCCATCAGATGACATGTAGGTTTATTAATGATAAAATACTGGAGTTGAGTTCTCAAGGATTAATCTGACTGTTTTTTTCCTTTGAGTTGCATTAGAGAGAGAGAAACATAGAAGACAATGAATGTAACTGAAAGAAAAGAGAGAAACTGTAGAAATAAACTATTAATGAAACAGCCTTGAAAAACTATGTGGCCCTTTAAAACCGTGAGACAGTTTTCAGGAACAGAATCTTCTTGGCTTTTAGAACGAGATTACTGTAACATTTAAGCGAGATTGAATTTGTCATGTTATAAAACTAGAGATACATAAAAAGGGACAATAATTTAAAGGAATTCAGTTCCTAATGGAGTCTTCCTGGAGAAAAAAAAGTCCAGTCTTGCCCCAGTAAAAGCCCTGGCATCTACTAGGGAAATTGCCTGAAGGAGTTTGAAGCTAGAGCACAATCATCGCTGTACGTCTGCCATTGACATTCCTCAGTATCCAAATAAAGACATCCACCCCAAACCACAGCAAACAGTAACTATATCTATAATATAATTAAAGTTTGAATTTAAAAATGTAGAATTAGAATTTTAAAATAAATTTTAAAACATTTAGGAGGAGATTTAAAGACACAGTTATTTGGTGTGTAGCAGTCACTCACCAGGTTACAAAGTGGTGAAAGAAACAGTAGTGAAAAGTAATACAGTAATAAAAAAATAAAATGTGGTGGATGATGCTGAGGTTGTATATAACTAAATGAAGAATCCCTTATTCCATGCCTTTTGTGAGACCTCTAAAGGTGAAGCTTTTATTTGTAATCACTTTGCCTGTATTTATGTTGCTGCATTTATTATCACAAATTTCTGCCTGAAGCTTTGTAGATTAAATATTTCTCAACCCTTCTGCAAGTCAGAAAGCATCGACTAAAATTTGTCTTCTGGTCTGAGTGGAAATCCATTGCTGCTTTACTAGAGAAGCTGCACTTAAGCTTTCTTGAGGGTTTCTACTTGTCTTCTGCATAAGAAAATTTTCAGTCCCTTTTAGATATGTCAGAGGCAATAAGTGGGAGAAATAACAGGAGAAAATTCATGGTTTGGATCTGCACTTAGATTCAACCTCTGGTAATTTAATCTGAATGAAAGCTTTTGGAAAAACAGAACATTATTATTAGAAGGTCTAATGACTCTTCTAGGTTGCTCTGGATTATTTTAATAATTGTGCAAGTATTTATCTCCATTGCTTACAACTAGGAAAAAAAATCTGGCATCATTTTAAAGGCATATTTTCTTGTCTCAG
>Ga0181612_123019_pt1 | contig 11892 bp, 10 predicted proteins | sample HoacroProtozoa21_FD_119630 | JGI IMG/M metagenome (GOLD analysis project Ga0181612, IMG submission 119630) | Hoatzin crop microbial communities from Cojedes, Venezuel. Combined Assembly of Gp0051906, Gp0051904, Gp0051908 | reverse complement strand
GATTCTATAAAAAGGAACCGTTCAACAATTAACAATGAATTAGCGCTTGACTTTGTTACATGAAAGCAGCGGAGCGCTGACAGCTGTAGAACATCCATGAATAAAGGAGACAGTTGGCCGTAAGGTGTTCCACTAAGTCATCATAAAGTATGTCAGTAATACTCAGAAAACGTTTCTCCTTTCTCTCATCCAACTTCATATTCAGTGCTTTTGGCAAAATATGTTCAAACAAGAAGAGTTTCCATACTATTATTTATTACCTATCTTCACTCATCTGTTCTCAAGTTGAAGAGAGCTAGAGATTTTTTTTCCAGAGTGAAAGTGCTGCTATGATGGGTTATATTCCTAAAGACTGCTGAAAGAAATTTATGAAATGTCTTAATTCTGCTGTTCTAGTTATAGAACTATAGATTAAAACAGAGCATGGGATATTTTTCTTTTCCAGCCCAAAATAAACAAACACATACTCTTCTCATCTCGCTCCCCAAATTTATTCCCAAAGCCACCGTTATACTAAAAATGAGCCAAGACTTGACATACGTATGAGTAACATCACAGTAAAACAGGCATAACTATAATTATCTCAATTTCAGCCTGATGAACTCCAATTCAAGTTTGCATTGCACCCTAAATCCCAGAGTAAGAAAAGATTACAAGTTATGGAATATAAAGTGGTGGCAATGAATAGTAGCATGCCATACTCCATACTATTATAGCTGATGCCTAATAGTATGTGTGATTTCAGCTAAGAGAAGACTCTGCTTTGTAAGAAAGTTTTGTAAGTAGTCTCTTCTCCTTCCCATCAGCATCACAACGTAATTTAGATGGCTTTATAGGCATTTCCACCTCTGAATGTCTTTTAAATTAACCATACCACGCACGAGCCAGCGCTGTGCCCTCACAGCAAGACGACGAAGAGCGTGCTGGGCTGCACCAGGCAGAGCATCATCCGCAGCAGGTCGAGGGAGGTGATCCTTCCCCTCTGCTCAGCACTGGTGAGACTCAGCCCGATGTAGTGATTAGCACTTGTATTTTCTTGTAATATTTACTTTTAAGGTAGTTCTGTTTTAAGCATTATGAATTTTAAATTTAAATCACTAATGGTGATTCAAATTTAAGTTTTTGCTCTGAGAATTATTTTAATCTACCTTTACACTGAAAACTAAAGAGAGCAAGAAAAAAAGTCCACGTGGATTTTTAGTAACTGAAGATACACACAAATTAATAAAAAGTGGGTTTTTTTCCACCGCTTTCAAATGTAGATTCACAAGTAGCAAGCTTTTACTGGAGGATTAACCTGCATTTTCAGCTTTCTAGCATCACCGGAATGGCACTGTATGCTGAAATGCTGTATCACTTCAGAAGTCTGCGTTACTAAGAATAAAATGAAATAAAATAAAAGGTGAGGAAGGCCAGTTTTTACATAGCCATACTCTCAGGACTCTCCCGTATGCCCCTGCTTTACTTCTCCCGGCGCTGTTAGCAGGACTCGGGCATCGGCATCAGGCAGCCTCCCGAGTGCCAGTGCCCAAGCCTGAACGCAGGTACAGATCGTCAAACGGTACGGTGAAAAGACAGACCTATGAACACAACACGACACGTTACCCGTCGTGCTACTCTCCCTCCTTCTATTCAGTCTTTACAACCAACAGACTCATGGCATACAAACTCAGTGTAGGGGAAGGAAGGTAGGTAGTTAACTCTCACACTCCAGTAAAACCACGTTTACCAGTGCTGCCCTGTAGCCTGTCTACACCCCAAAGCTACATTAAATTGCTAATGGCTTACTTAAAATCTACTTTTGTCAAGCTCAACCTTTGTGCAAAATTTTTTCTTTTACTTCACGAGGTGAAGGGTTTTTCCCTTTAAATCTTTTAATCTTTACTCAACATAGCTTTTAATATCTGCAAGGTTAAGTGCTGCATCTTTCGATCTAAATACGATCAAATTGGGACCGATGGGTCCTAATAAGCCCATTTACTGTGTACGCAAGACCCAACGACTGGAGCTGGTTAGAAGTTTTACGATTTTTCCCCTTGCAAAATGCAACTCCATCAGCATTAAAAGACTGACTGCGACTCTCTCCATCGCCCCGAGCGCCGCAGCAGCAGCCTGCCTTCCTGCCGTCCCTGCCCCGGGGCCAGCGGGCTGGTCTTCGCCTTCGACGCCTCGCCACAGGAGGTAATTCTGTTCTGCTGCTGGACCTCCTGCCCAGCCTGCGCGCGGCCGAACGCTCTCGGACACAATCAGCTGTCTGAGCTTCCAACGCGGCGAACGCCACTAGAGGGCTCACGTATTGTTATAAAGCTATCACATCGCTTCTATGCATTGCGGACGTTTACGGAATCGGCATTATTCCACTACAAAAATGCTTTTAAACATAGAAAAAAAAAAATGTTTTTGCCAAATATGTTATTGGGCCACAGTTTAACTGAAACAGACTGAAAACGGTCAACAACCAATTGTGTAGCTAGAGGGTAAAGTCAGCAGAGGCCAGCTGTATTTTCCATAAAAAATAAACAGTTGCAAGCCCTGCTTTCTGTACAACATAATTTACCACGAAATGCAGGTCAGTCAGTGACATGCCATAATGACACACTACAGACAGCCTTACACACTTAATGGTGACTTTATCTCAGCATTTTTTTTTAAATGCAGGTTTAATTGGAATGATTATATTCAGTAACTACAAATGTGACCGAGATGCTGTCTCCAAATCACTCCATTTAATGAGAACCTTCTAGAACTCCATCCTGCAACACGATGATCACTTCCAGAGCTGTGAGGTGCCATAAGTAGATGGTGCCAAGTCCCTGGGTGGGTCAGGCCTTAATTGCCCAGCATCATCGGTTTTCCACCTACGAGACCAACACCCAAAGCAACTGCAGCAGTAGAGTAACTGCTAGGATTGACGTTATACTTCTCCCACAGGAGAGGAGACCTAGCTAAACGGGAATCAACAGGAAGGAAAAGAAATATATTATATGTGTGCAGTAGATACTCACAAGATGTTTTTATTCCTGTCCACATTAAACTATGCTCCGAGACAGCAAAACTGATGGGAAAGAAATATAGCTATCAATTATTAAAAGGAATTAAGTTGAAAATATTTTGATGCCAAGTGATAGGACTCTAAACAAGTGTTTAATTTTAGGGCTAAACTCCAGTACTATACATTTTAGACAAAAATAGTTGACAATGCATCCTGCTCGACTTAAAAATCAACTAAATAAAAATTAACACAACAGCGTGAGAACAAAATTAACAGTTTATAGCAGATGAATCCTCTATTGCACCTGTCCTCCACTGTGGAAAAGAACATCAGCCTGCCACTGATTATTTCTTTTTGACATGATTTATCGCCTACTATTCTTTAAACTTGATAAAGCAAATTAATCTTTGATTGCAGGAGCCACTGGAGGTTGTCATTAGTCATGTAGTTTGGTGAGGCTGCATGTGTTTCATTTACCAGTCACAAAGAAATGAAAGCCCAGCAGCCATCACTGGCTGCTTCAACTGTTTTCCTGATCCACCCAAGAGAAAAGATAACAGAATTCAGTACATGGGATTTTAAGCAGCTACTCTAGAACTGACCCACATAAACAGAACAGAGTATTTGCTTTCCCAGAAAGAATACTGATGCCTTAAAATTTATGTTCATAGGATGAAAATAAGTGTTAATGAACAGCAATTTGATCTGATAAACATATATTTCAAACTAGCAGTCTACTGAGTTGTATGAATAACGTAATTTTACGTATTAAAAAATGAAAATCGAATCCTCAAATAATTGTGTACTCATCTAGAAGACACATTGGAACAATCTGAGCAAGTCTAACAAGTGTGCACAGACTGAAAAAAGCCCTTAAATTTGTGGACTAAAGCTGGACTGTTGACATCAGATCCCTTAGCTCTCCTGCCCCTGCACATTTTCAGCTGTCTTTGCAACCATGCTCTATCTCACCACAACTTTCTATGTCCAGTTCCCTCTTGTGCCCACTCCTACAGCTCCTAACGCACCCTCTCCTCCTCTTCCACTGGGGAGGGTGGCCGCACCTCAGAACAGGGACAAACGACAAATCCAAGTGGTTTTACTGAGCAGCCTCTACAGAATGGAGAATCACTCTGGCCAGAAACCAGCCCTTTCGGATGTAGCTCCGCAACAGCCGGAGCGGTCAGGTGGGAGCTGTGCCGGCACGGCCAGGCAGTGCCCAGGGGTGCGCCCAGGAGAGTGAAGCAGCCTGACCACAGTTCGGGGGATTTTGGTTCCCGAGCTTCAGGAACCAAAATGGAACACCGTACAACACTAGCCGGGGAGGTATTGCCCCAGACAAGGTCAGTAATTATTTCAGTGAAAAACAACAAAACAGCCTTCCGAAACAGCTGTCCGAATGCGAGGAACGGTTCCGAACCGCAGTGCAACTGGATGCTTGGTAATCCTGCCTTGAAGTCCCAAACGGAAGGCAGCATGCGACAAGGAGCTACCGGCTGCCACGCCAGGTTATTCAGTGACACTGGTCAAAACACAACGGAGTTTCAGATACCATACGCACACGGATACAAGACAGACAACATTGCTGTATTAGGCAGTAATATAGTGCCGTACATATATGTTAAAAAAGCGTTCAGCTCATTTATTTCTATATCGCTATATTTAACACAAAACTCAAACTGTCTAGAGTCCTTCCTTCAGCAGCTATTATAAAGGCAAGTTCTACATTTTAAAGCAGCTTATTAACTGGTAACACAAAAAATTTTCTACTTTTGAATCCAGTCAGAATTTTGACGTATAAAACCCAAACAATTATGGGGCTATGCTGTCTACAGCCTTAAGTCATGTATTTAGAAAAAAACAGTGTAATGTGCTAGGAAGTTTACAGAAGCAGGAAAGAAAGGAACATGATCAAACAACTCAGGGTGCTCCCGAAATTTAGTGTTAGCATTATCCTTTGTATCAACATTTTATTAGTGCAACTTTGTATGGTGAAGAAAAAACTCTTGAGCTTTTTTCCTGGTTCTATCTGCAGCATTAAAGTTACATAAAGATTTACAAGTTGTTGTGGGATGCTTAACTTGATGCATTACTATAAATTTTTATTTTTTAAACTGAGTACTTGAATTTGGAAGTATTTATACGAAATCTACATTTTGCTACTCGAGATGAGTTTTGTATTCTAGAATTAATAGTAATAAATACAGACACAACTGTAGGAAAAATCCTCAAAAATATTGCCACATGATTCTCTGTGGATACTTGAGAATGCAGAATGAAGTCACTTAACTGTGAACTATGAAGAGTAGTTTCCCATATAAAAATACATTTTAAAAAGGTGCGAACCTCTATCTTCAGTAGATGTTCTGTTTTTTCCTTAGTTGCACAGATAATTCTATGTTTATTTAACAGAAATACAAGTATAATAACTTACTATTCATATATAAATACACACTTACTGTTTCACTCCATTGAGAAGCTATAAATTTCATCTATTGAACATCAGCTAAAAAATTACATGTGTTTATCATCTGGATTATTCTCAGATTAATAGAGATAAATGACAAAACATAATCAGCACCAACTCTGCAACTTAATCATTGCATCTGAGCTATAGGAAACACTTAATTACTCTCATTTACTAGGTGCAATCTAATGAGAAGACATTAGCCAAATGAAAAGAATGCAGTACAAACAAACAAAATAGTTATACCATCATTAAAAAGAAACTCTGACAGTGCAGGTGACAGCATATGCAGGATAAATTACCATAATGTCCTAAATGCTGAGCTGTCAGCATGCTAATGCAGTGATCAGATACCCTGGGAATCTCAGCACTATAGCTGTCAGGAACAGGTATCATAAATCACCTCTCTCTACTGTACTGCTCATTATCACAGCTTTCTTATACACGTTTCTCAGCACAATTCAGTACAGGCAGGAAAGAAGCAGGCACCCTCATGCAGCACTACCACATAGCTGCTTTCAGCACCCTTCTGAACAGACAGAGCACTCCTACACAGAAGTCTATGTGCTGAAGCATCCAGTATCTACCTGAGCCTTTAGACTCAGTTTCACAATAACAGACTCAAATTCACTGCAAATTCTTACCTTTTGCTTAGAACAAACTAAAGCCACCACACCACAGTGAAGGAAAGGATATTTTCTCCTACTTACAGAGCCACTGACTGACTTCACACTGAGATCGTTATTTGCACATACTTGTATCTTGGAACCTTCAAAGGAACACACAAATTAGGAAACAACCACGCTAGAATTGCACACCCAAGCATGCAGGTGTGTCAGCTCTGCCTGCTGCATTCCCCATGTGTGCCAGCTATGTGAATATAGGAAATAGCACACTCATTTTCTTACAAAATATGCTTTTTCCTCCACTACATCACTGGAAATACAATGAAAAGATGAAATCAGGAAATGTAAAGGTATGTGTTTATGCCTCCCCCAGATACTCCTACATTTAATGCTGGGTAATGCACACATCCGCTGAAGCCATAACCCAGGCTAGGGGGCAACTAAAGAACATCTTAAAATGGGCCTAACATTCACCAGAAAATAAAAAAGATGATACACAGTACCTTGGGCTATTGATATCGGAGCATATGCAGATCAAAATATGCTTTAGGATCTTTTTTTTTTTTTTTACGCAGAGAGACAGGCAGAAGTAACGCATTTATAGCTCAAACTGCAGATTACGAGAGGTGACTTTCCTAGCTGGGAGGCCGACTGCTCGGTGTGGGAAGCATGCTGGGCACGGCACTAAACCCCACCTTTAACCGCAGACACAAGTCACGGGATACGCAAACAGAAGGCAACAATAAGAGAACTTATGGTCACCTTGCACCTCGCGTTGGAGACCTTTGATAGCAGCAGAATCGAGTGAAAGAATTTTTAAGTCCTTCTCTAGAGCTTTTGAAGACATGCACGTACCAAACACTAGAAAGCAGAGCTGGTGAACAGGGGAATTTGCATATTCAGTCAAAATCTTCTCGTGACGGGGTTTTATCTGACCTCTGGAACCAACTGAACACTCAAGTATTACTTATGACTCCGCTAAGTTTTGTTTAGGTCATACCAAGTTTGTGTTCCCCTAAATGCACACTGAGGTCAGCTGTACTACCAGAAGGGGACAACTTACAAACACAAAACTGTCTCTTGTGTTGTTTCTACAGCTATTTTCTAAAATGGAACACAATTTTTTTAACCACACTAGTAAATACACTTCAAATACCTTCAAAATTATGATTTAGGATTGAAAAGTCCATTGTGAAGGAACAAATAAAAAATCTAGTGCAGAGTTCTTGTAAGTGACCGTGTGTCCATCTGCACAAAGCACCTCCCAGGCACATTTTGTGACGCACGAAGCATGAGTGACCAGTGCTCAGGGGGGTTTGTACAGTTCCCAGCACAGGAACCCCCATGTGAACCGTGGATAAAACCTCCCAAGTTTTAAGATTTAGGTTTTTTTTTTTTCTTTCCCTTTAATCAGATAATGCCACTTTTGACAAAAGTTTGCTTCAGATTTACACAACACAAAACCACAGTATCAGTCACAAATTTTTGGACACAAGGATTTTCTTTTTTTTTTAATTTTTCTTTTTTCTTTTTCTTTTTTTTCTTTTTTTACCAGTAGTGGCACAGTGATGAAAATCCACGAAAAGGGAGTGGGATAATACTTCTGGTTTTCATTTGACCTTTCAGACTTGCTATGCTGAGCACAATAAGCATTCATTAAACTTTGAAAACTGCAAAGTTTCAGACACCTGTGGGTGGGTCCAATTGAGAGTTCTTATCTACAGACACATTCATCTTCCCTCACCTTTATTTTGAGAATCAAAGTCGTAAGTGATAGAAATGCTAGAGAAAATGCAGCAAGTTTGAAAGATGAAACTATTTGATCTATAACAGAGCAACCATAAATCACCCTCAGATTGAGGGAAGAAATGAACTTTAAGAGCCTGAAATGATAAATCTGAGAATTAAAGAATTTTTAGGTTCCCAAATGCAAGAGAAGAGATTCTATTATTAAGAAATCTGATTTTCAGGTGTGTTAAATTTCTGCTGATTTCCATGACATTAATAATGCTCATTTCTTCCAAAAATTACGCCAACGGGCTTTTCCATTCACGCATCTTAAATACTGTAGCAGAAACATGATACAGAAAATATTGTTCAGATATGGAAGCCTAGTGTGTATTTTATACATGTATACTTGTGGGGAAAACTCTTCCCCTTTCCTAATTAAGATGTGGGGGGGAAAAAGCATATTAAGGAATTCTGTTATATCTGAGATTTTGAGCTTGTGTCTGCACAAGCTAAAAAAGAAACCGGAAGGTTTTTGTCTGTATAATGCAGATATCACCTATGTGCAAACGTGTTTGAGAGGGATAATTACTTTAACACTGCACTTCATACTATTATTCAAGCAACTTTTCATAATATCTTTCAGTAAATATATTATGAAGTCATTCATTCACCAGAAAAAGACAGAAGGAGAGGACAGAGAAAGGACTAAGAGAGGAAGAAATTCAATCGGTAATAAAATATTTCTGAATTGGTTTCAAAGGTTCAGAATTGAACCATTTCGTGCACTGGTAATTGGTAATGTCAAGCTTCTGTGAATGCCTGCACACAGCCCTTAAAAATTCTGCCGGACATATAAAATCTAAACTAACAAATACTGATTTCCCTCAACAGACTTCAAAAAGAACAGCTGCACAGGATATATCATGTGGTCACAGGCTTAATGCGTTTGCTTTAAAAAAAATAAAACAAAGCACACATTCCCCCCCTGCCCCCAATTCACCACTGTCATCTCACTCCCAACACATCCCTCCGTTTGCTCAGGAAATCCTGCAGTACCTTATGCAAACTGCAATACGCTGCTTCTAAATGACAGTAATAATAAAAATAACACTCAGAGTGGGCAGTAAACTTTTGCAGAGTCAGAGTATGAAAATGTACATTGTTAAGTACTGACTGAAAACAGAATTAAATAATTTTCTTTTTTTTTCAGTAAAAACTTGTCTTACTTGAATTTATAGTTCAGGTGTTTTTCCTGTGTTCTACATAGGAATCAGCAATTTCTTTAAAGAGAATTAAACACATTTTTTCCCCCCCCGAATCTAACAAGTAAGGATACAGAAAGAGATATAACATTTTGAACACACGTACCATGGATGGACTACTCCTACACAGGGTTCATAGTATTTTTTAAATAAGACTGTGTTTAAATTGTGGGCTGCTAAAAAACCCCACAACTTCATGATGCTCCTTTCTGGCGAGGACAAACGGTCTCCTAAAGGCCCCATACTTGGTTGCTGATGGACAAACTTCATTAAAAATATGACCCAAATATGTTTAAACCAGTTAACAAATCCATACTTACAGAATATGAAGTAAGGAGAAAGATTACGGGAAGTTTAAAAAAAGATTGCTCCTGAGTGGAATATGGGTATTATTAGTAAAGACAATAACATGTGAAAGACCAAAAGGATGTTACAAGTCTTCTCAAGAAAATAACATTTATTGCCTTTCAAAGATGACATATTCTAGTAATTCTGTGTGTATTTGTTTAAGTGGGTTTTAAAATCGAATTTTCAGCACTAACAAGAGAAAAGAGCGAACAAGAATTATTGAAGCGCATGCTAAAAATCTTCTATATATTATGGACATGTAATAGGATTTTTTTCTCTATCATAAGATATTGCAGGGGTGGACAGATAAATTACTGTCTATATTCATAGAGAAATAATGAAAAACTACTCTTAAAGGGAAATCCTTCCAGATCTGTAAAGCACTGGTGACAGCAGCAATCAACCTAAGAAAAAGCAGTCAGTCCTTGACTGATGGCCCCATTCATTTTTGTGATGAATGAAGTATATTACAGGGAAAACAAATGTAAAAAGTTTATTTAAAAATACTCTGCATATTCATACAGTACTGTACAACAATAAAAAAATTAAATCTGACTAGAATATCCTTTGCTTTGTAAATAACAAAGTAAGTAACTATAAAGCATTATCATTGAGCGCTAACAGAAATAAATATATAAATTCAGTTTCTCTGAGGACAGTTAATAGACTTGAAGGATAATAATCTCAAATATTGTTTTTAATTAATTATTTTGTTTAAAAGTTACAACAAATGTATGGACTCTGAAGTCCTTAAAGTATGTGAAATTAGTTTTCCCCAGACTGAAGGGTTAAGCATTTCCAACATGCATCAAAATGTTCATACTAAAATCTCAAAACATTAACAAAATTATCTCATTTCAAAAAATGTGGATTTCTTTTTATTAAACATTTCCTAATTCAGGTTTATAACAAATTGGTGAGCCCTGTTAACGCCAGACGCAGTGCTGCCCGTGACCTTCTGTGTATAATGCACCACAATAAGGTGATATTAAAGCTATGAATTAGATATCACTTATATTTATTATTTAATGAATCGTAAGTACTGTTGTTACTTTCTGAGGAAATGAGCAAATTATAATGTCTTTCTCTTCATAAGAAACCCTCTTTGGGCAACTATCAATTGAGCGTGACTGTAATTGATAACCTAAGCTGATTTTACATTCTGTTACAAATCCAGGTTCAAAAGGTTAATGATGGCCCGGCCACAGCTCATCCGGAAACATGAAGCTGCTCGCTGTACGCCTATTTAATGAAGATGTACTGCATCTATTACAGCAGCTCCCTGACAAACGAGCGGGACCTCCAACATCCCTGCAACCAGCATTAACATTCTCTCTGCCAGTTTAACTGTCAACGTCGTAGTTTACAACCCTGTCACTCTTTCATTCAGAAAAATATATTGCTCTGTCCTTTCAAGTACTTTTTGCTTCACTTTAGGATTCTATTAAATCCATGGATCAATAATCGTGTGTCAATCCAAAATGTGCTACCGATTAATAGCCAACAAACTTCACGTGAGGAAGGATCACCACTCTGCTACTTCTTCAGTCGCCGTCCTCCGCAACACTGAATTTCATCCCGCATCGAAGCAGTCTTGGTGTCTTTTAACGATACGCATACACAACATATTTGCATTTTAAAGACATCTCAAAATTTCCACAGCAAACCACTTACAAGGCAAGCAACGATGTAAGAAGCATGACGTTAGGAACTGTTAAATAATTTCATCCAGAAGACCAGCAAAAGTAAGACCCTCGTACACATCCCACACACAAAACAGTTTCTAGCGCAGAAGAAAGGGGCTTACAGCTCAACTCAAAAATCCGAGATGACAGAGCAGAAAAGCCAGCAGACCAAACACCCCGCTCAGCACTCCAGTAACTGTACCACATCTCGCACTTCTAGCCACACGTCCACTTCCATTCCTCACGGAAAGAAGCACGTGGAGATTTACTGCAGATGCACAGTGTGCTTTTTTTGGTCTGCCTTTCCTCGCAAGCTGCAGATAAGGCACCACAGCGATCTCGGGAAGATCCTTGGCATCACAGTCACCTGCTGGGGTGCACTGGAGAACAGCAATAGTGTTTCCAAACTTAACTTGACTTATATTACAGAGCACTGATTAATAAAATCCTCTTTTGACCCACTGTATCGTACTCCTTGTGCAGAAGGCAATCACTGACAGTAGCTCAGAAAGTAAAATAGAAAGTGAAAAAATATCAGCCAGTTGCATTTCTGCAGCTAACTCAATGAGGATGTGCCACCTACAGAAACACCACTACCTTCTGAAAAAGTCCTACCTTCTCTCCAACCTGAAAGTCTCCAAGTTTGACATTATTTTCATTTTCAGATAGAAAAAGGAGACAAAAATCTCATTAGTTATACTCTATATGCGTAGATTCACAAGCATTAACATACGATTTTAAAAGGGAAATCTAAAATTAACTTCTATATGATTCAATCGTG
>Ga0181612_108472_pt1 | contig 11892 bp, 7 predicted proteins | sample HoacroProtozoa21_FD_119630 | JGI IMG/M metagenome (GOLD analysis project Ga0181612, IMG submission 119630) | Hoatzin crop microbial communities from Cojedes, Venezuel. Combined Assembly of Gp0051906, Gp0051904, Gp0051908 | reverse complement strand
TCCGTCTGAACATGAGGAAGAACTTCTTCCCTCTGAGGGTGACGGAGCACTGGAACAGGCTGCCCAGGGAGGTTGTGGAGTCTCCTTCTCTGGAGATATTCAAGACCCGCCTGGACAAGATCCTGTGCAGCCTACTGTAGGTGCCCCTGCTTCGGCAGGGGGGGTGGACTAGATGACCCACAGAGGTCCCTTCCCACCCCTACTATTATGTGATTCTGTGATTCTGTGATCCGACACTAATGTGCTGGTTCTGTTGCTGCTGAAGTCCAGCTCCAAATGGGTGATTCTGAGCTCAAGGCTGTAAATTACATAGTCTATCACAGGAGAATACACATGTACATGAGGCATAAATAAGTCTGGTTACTGTAATATAAAAAACTTTTCTTATTTTAAGAACTGTTAAAACCTTCGTTAACATGTTTAAATTTCAATAAATGATATATATACTAACAAATACAGGGCAAAGTATTTTATATTAAAAACTAACAAAATCCCTCAGAAACCTGGTCTTTGAGTTTTGATGAAGCACAACTTTTTGTTACAATATATTGCATTTGTATTATATTACATTACGTTACGTTACGTTACGTTACGTCATGTTATGTTACGTTACATTAAGTTCCTGTGCAGCCTGCTCTAGGTCACCCTGCTTCGGCAGGGGTGTTGGACTAGATGACCCTCAGAGGTCCCTTCCAATTGTGATTCTGTGATTCTGTAATATAGTTGAGGGAATATACAAGATATGCAGGCATGGGATGTTAAGAAATGCATATAAGATGGCAAAGGACTCTCCAGGCTTACGAAGAATTCATCAGTGGTCAGCTACAGAAATGCAGACTTGAGAGCTGGAAGTACCAAATGGAGAAAAAAGCAAGTGTGCTACCATTTAACCCCAGTAGGCAGGTAAACAACACACAGCTGCTTGCTCATGCTCCCACAAGTGGGATGGGGAGGAGAGTGGGAAGGCTAAAAGTGCGAAAACTCGTGAGTTGAGTTAAAGAGAGTTTAACAGGGAAAGCAAAAGCTGTATATGCAAGCAAAACAAATAATGATTTAATTCATTGCTTCCCATTGGCAGACAGGTGTTTAGCCATTTCCAGGAAAGCTTGGTTTCACTATGCATAACCATTACCTGGAAGACAAATGCCGAAACTCCAAACAGCCCCTTTCCTCCTTCCTTCCCCCAGCTTTTATTACTGAGTACAACTTCATATGCTATGCGATATCCCTTTGATCATCTGAGGTCATCTGTCCCAGCTGTGCCCTTTCCTAACATGTACCCCCAGACTATTCTCATAAGATGTACAACATACATGGCTATGACACAGCACCATACAAGCTACTGTGAGGAAAATCAACTCTATTGAAGCCGAAACCAATGCTATCACTACCCCTTTACTGCATATACAGTAAATTTGTATCTATTTTGGAGTTGCAGATCAGTGAAGAAAAAGTGATGGTGTAAGAGCATGTTAGAAAACTTAAAAATATCCCCAACTGAACCCTACAGCGAGGAAGAGGAAACCATCAACATCATAATCCTCTTGGCAAAGAAACCCCATCATTAAAAATCACACTTCTTCTGGCTGAAAACTGACAACACTGGCGTCTAGGAGTAACCGTTCCCAAAACTGAAGCCCTCAACCTTAGGACTCAGAGGAGCAGTAGCAAGGTGAACATAACAGCAAAGGAAGGGGGATTCACTAGGAAATGTGTGTAGAGCAGCTCTAATGCTATTATTTCTGTTTTCTGAAAGATTATTACTTTCTTTTCTTTCTCTTTTTTCTTATGTAATATCCTTGATTTGACTGATGCGATTTTCATCCTTTGTAAATTTTTGACTTGTATTTTTGTTTATTTTTTGCCCATTTGAAATTTTCAGTGTAGCAAATACACAGAATCACAGAATCAGATTCTATTACACATAATCTATTACATATCTGGGACAGGTTCTACGTACCTGGGTAATCATATCCTGTGTTATATACGTCTTTAAGTGAGCCAGAATATGTAATCACTGGTTTCATACAAGAATGTACACTTGATACATTTGGTACTATATTCTATGTATTCCGAAAATAAAATGAGAAAATCCCATTCCACAGTATCCCCAATCTATGACAGCAAGCAGTTCTGCAGACACAACCTTTCCAAGTGACTCATACCACGTACAGTCAATTTTCAACTATACTCCTCTTACACCTCTTATATGTGAAGGACGGTTCTTCTTTCCTCCCCACAACCTTCTCTTTTATGCACCATTTGATCCTTAAGAGGTGTCTCATCCAAAATTGACCACCACAGTATCAGAAGTTAAGAAAATTAATTCCTAGAATGGAGTTAGCATCCTGTAGTCTCGACAGCCCTCATCTTTGTCTCGCCTTCCGCTCTCATTAATATCTTCTAAGAACATACTCATGCCATCCACTTCCACAAACTGCTCTTGTAGTTTGTGGAATATCCTGACACAAAATACACCCAATGGCAATCATAGCAGGTAGAAGCGCTGCCAAAAAAATGTAGAAAAGGAAGTAATTTTGTATTCTTCTTTTCCAGATGGTTCTACTAAATATGGGAAATAAAGAGGAAAAGGATAACATGAATAAGTAGTAGCATTCTGGATAGGAGTCGACTCTAAGACAAATTCTGAACAGTATATGTGTTAAATTGCACACCTTCGCATGTACACACATACACCCACATCCCCATGCATTGACGCTTGGGAAAGCTGCTGAGATGTATTCATATATCATCTAAGATACACTCACTTTTTAATATATCCCAATGTGAGTAATATATAAAGGTACACTTTTTAAAATTTTGAATAGTTTTTTAACTGTGTTTTCAATCAGCTGTGATTGTTTTTCCTTTCTAGGTCTCTGTCTCAAGGATAAGATGCCTTTCAGGATGTCACTCTTCTGACTATTTTATTAATGATTTTTCATTTGTATTTTAATGAATTTTTGGAAAGGAGCTTACTAATTTAATCTCAGAGGTGGCCAGTGGTTACTTTTTTTGTGACTTCTAGAGTATGGACTTCCTTGAGAAGGAGAATCGGTACTGACTTTGTCAAGATATATAGTGACAAAAATAGAGAATAGTTCTCTTACAGATGCATTCTTGGTGATGTTGGTGGTAATGCATAAAAGCAACTCCTTTCAAAGCTAGCTAATTGCTAGATCATAGTCATAACTTTTCTGTATCAAGGGCTTTGGATCATTCAGCTATATGATATGATTTTCCTTACCAATATGCACAGTTAAACCTTATGGATAAAAGAAGTTGGAAAATGCAGAGTACAAAACAGATTTGTCATAATTTGAACAAGGGAAAGTAAAAATCTTATTTAATTTTGAAGGGTATTGATCTGGACTGATTAACACTAGCAAAGCACAGGACTATAAGAGAAACCTTTACTGCTTTTATTGCTTCTTAAGTTTTCAGAAGAAACACACTCACGAAGATGTCCTTGTTTATGGGACTTGATGTGTTCCTTGTTTCGAGCTTATCCTATCATGCATGGAAAGGTAGCAGGGGTCATGGATAGAGGAAGATTTGTATTTGCTGACAGATACATGGCTGTTTAGGTTGACTCCTAAACAACCTGCAATCAAACCTGCTATAGATGGTTCTTGCTACAGCAAGTAAGAAGAATGAAGTACAACAGTTGTGCTGTCCAGACTAGTAGCATATCAAACACACACTTCTACTGTTGCACACAGTCCTTGCAAATTGCCTAGCAGATCAAAAGTTCCTTGAGTAGTTGAGGATCTGCCTGAAACAAGTAGACGTAGAGAAGAAAAACAGGTCCTGGAAGACAGTCTGGGAGAGCAGGCAGCACCCACAGCTCTGTCAATCCCATGTAACAGTCCAAAATTCATGATCTTGCCCTTTTATTAGATGCTTTTGTTTCTAGATTGTTCATAGCCTTTGGCCTTCAACCTGTGAACTGTGTATTGCGTGATACTGAAGAATATTACTTTTCTAGGCCACACAATTTAGTTATATTACCTCTTGGGTGTTTCTTCTGTGCTAAATTCCATTTTATTTTTTTGTATGCTGAAAGCAGTCTTTTCATCTTTTCCCAGCTCTCAAGGTTGTACCTCTCCCTTGACCAGTAATATCACTGAGTTGTTTATACTCCCGAGACCTCTGTTTTCAAGTTGTACCCTGCTGTTTTCAAGGTTTGAGGCCTGTTACAGACAGTAAGTCCAGACCGGGGCCCTCTGGGCCTGATACAATGTTAATCGACAGCAAATTTGCACTAAATTGCTGTGACCTGTGGCTGGCAATGGCAACATGTTTTTGACTGGGCCACTGGTTGACAGTCTTTCCTTTCATAATCTGGCATTTGCAGGTTATCATTCACAAGTCCAGCAACAATTTTGCATGCACTCCTGTGGCTCAAGGCTTCTAGTCAAGGCTAAACAATGGAAAGATTTTCTTGAACATTTTTTCTCTTTTGTCTGGTGTTTGTCCCATGATAACCAATACGGGTCTGAGGGTGACCTATAACTCTTCATTTTGCTCTTACAGCTAATTATTGCATGTCAGTAAAGCCATTATTCAGTTTGCACAGCATTTGATTATAGAAACAATACAATTCTCACAATTAATACATAACATACAATAAAATTAACAATCTTCACTAATAAAAACATATTATTATTTCTGAGAGCATGGGAAAGTTGAACCTTTGACTATGACTATGTTACATTACATACATTACATACAAATTATCAGGCAAATTACACTACTGTATGACTAGATTATAGTCATTTGTGTAAAGAAAAATAGTAGTTTGGAGTAACAATGCACACAGAAACGTGGTAACAAAATCAGAGAAAAGAACAACAGCAACCTACAGAACAACATGGTTACTTTCCCATGTGCTCTCCAACTAAACATGTGCCTCGGTCAGCTTTTATTCAACTTGAATTTAATTACTTGTTTCCCAGTAACCAGTATAGCAAATGGCTTAGCTATTAGAGAGATTTAGAGCCCTGTATATATCAATATGATATAACATATGATTATTAGTACTACAGTAGTGGGACAAAATATTGATTAAAAAAAAAACCTAAATGCCAATTTTTGTATGCATAATTATCTACTCGATCTCCCGTGATTGGATGTTCGGAACACTAGGCTCCTTCTTGTTAAATATTGCTTTTTGTTTTAAAACTTTTTTAACTCTTAAAGGAAATCCTGAATTTAATGCATTGATGGAAATCATACATTAAAAGGTTACCTTTTGGAAAGATTATATAGTGATTAATTATTGATGGAAATTAAGAGATGGTATTTAAAACCCACAAAAAATTTGGTGGTCACTATGCCATTTGCTTAGTTGTTTATGACATTCTAAAAGCCTCTTTAAAACTTGAATATGTCAGACGTAAATACTGTTATCATTAACTTACATGTAAACACTGCTATCATTAACTGGTATTATCATGCTTCATTGTTAACGAACCTCATGCTCTTAACCATAATTTATCTCCACAAAGATCATTATCCTGAAATAATCATATAAATTTGATATATATTCGTTGTTGTTCAGACACATTTTAACCAGTATTTTTTCATCCCTAACCATTTTATTTGTACTCTGGAGGGTTTTAAAAAATATCAATGACGTCTATTTTTTGAATTTTGTTATCTGTCCTTTCCAACGATCCCCATGTGCATTCTTTAATTATTCTTCCATTATATTCCACTGAAAAAAAGATCTCTGTGCTTCTTAATTTGATGCAGACCCTAAGTATACCATATCTTGCTGTCTAAAGATAATAGTCACCTTTTTGATTGTCTCTAAAATGAAGGAAAAAGCTTTCAATCAAAAATAACAATCGGTGATGAAAAAATAATCTGAGCATTAACTTTGATTATCATTGATGTTCTTCAATTATACTTACATGCCACTGAAAGGTGTGACAAAGAAAGGCTTCCTATGAAAGTGATCATCCACAAATATGTGAATAGATTATTCTGTATTGCTGTATAAATAAAACTGCCTTTTCTTGCTCAACAGTTTGAGTATTGAAAGACTGTGAATACAAAATGCCGTCAAAATTATTTCAAATTTTCCAATAATGCAAATAGTTTCTCATTTCCGATTTCAGTCAGCTTCTTGACTATGCAAACTGAAACTCAGAAGGTTCCTGGTACATCTGTACTGACATGGAAAATGAACAAGGAACTGAGGTGGACCCTCGTACTACTGCTAGTTACCTATTACCATGTTCCGTTCCCTCTATTTTGGACAAATCCAACTAGATTTGTTCAAGGTGGAATGTAGGAACAGTTATGAGGCTTAGTCATTCTAGGGGCTGTTTCCAAAAAGTAAAGTGGCCAAGACTGCACCAGGTCAACTACTTGTATTTTACCTAGTCATCCAATCAAATCCAACCAGACAAGTTGGACTCTTACACCCTCAAGGACCCCACATATACAGATGCTTCTCTCTCCTTCCAACTGTACAAAATGTAATCTAAAGTTCACGATCTTCAAACACCAAAGTATTTGGGCTGCAAGAGAAAATAAAACAAAAAACAGAAAGACAGTTTTCTCTTAGCCTCCATAGCTACTGAAGTGTTGTGTCCCTACTTTCTTGTTTAACAGCATAGACACAGCCTCAGCGTCTTCTTCTGTCTTCTTATTTTAGGTGTGTCCACATTTAAAATGAACATTCTGCTGAACATCAGCGTAAGTTTTCACTTCAGAAGTTTAGGGAATTAAAAAAAAAAGAATACCCCCTACATTGCAAAAAACCCACAAAACCTAAAAAAAATTAAAACCTACTAAATCAATGTCCTTTAAATAGGCCTTTTTTCTATTTCTGTAAAATCTTTATTTAAAGTTAATGGTTTAGTATTGCGAAGAGAGATTATTCAGTCCAATCTACTGCTCAAGACAGCACTGACAAAGTTAGATCAGTCTTCATTCAGTCAAGTTAGGAAAAACTCCAAGGGTGGAGATTGCGCAGCCTGTCTGAGCAGCCTGTTCCAGTTGTGTTTTTGCTGTGCTTCTCCAAGCAGACTTTGACTCTATTGTCTCTATAATCACACATCAGGTAGCTGAAGAGAGCAATTGGAACTCCCTTAGCTTTCTTTGTTCTAGTCTCAACAGACCAAGAAAAAGCTTAATAATGGCTATGGGGTTTGTTCAGTGTGGGGACTGCTTCCAATTTAAGTAAAATAGGCAGATGCTGTTAAATAAATGTTCAAGAAAATTTGGCTGAAATGCATGAGAAAATTGTGAAAAGCATTCACATATGCCCTAAGACCTCAATTGCTCTACTAACAGTGGAAAAGTGCCTTTATGCAATTTAAATGTGATTTGAATATTTTACACTGTCAGTGTGATGCAAATAAGTCCCTTTGTAAATGATAATGTTTGATGTTTTCACCTTAAATATCTTACCTTAGGCAATTGAAGAAGCTAGTAGGTATTATAGAATGAGATCAACAATATGGAATGCTATGCAGAATTATGAAGAACTATCACTTCTTCTTAGACACAATTTTTATCTTTAAAGATTTTTGGAGATGGCTAGCACCGGTCTATGAAAAAAGTAGTAACTCCAGTTACTCCATTTTGGAGTGAACAAACCCAGAGAAATATTACTTGGTGGTTTGCTGCTTAGTTTTTGTGGTGTTTTCATCTTTCCAACATATGATTTACTAGTGTTTTTAAAAAGACTGTATTTCTACTAAAAAAAATCCTGTAAGTACAGATACTTAGAATGCTTGTAGATATTTTTTAAAAGAATGTAAGCATTTGACTACAAAATCCCATTGTGGAAGACTATGTTTCTATACACTGATGGATTTGTTGAAGTTCAAAAGTAGAGATTTAGTTGCTTTTTTCATATGAGAGACAAGGAAATTTTCACACTGAGTTTGAGATATTCTGCTATATATCACTCCAATTTATAATGATTAGATGAGCATGACAGGGAAAAAAAGACCAAAAACTTATGTGCACGATTGCAATTTGAGAGCTTCCCCTTCTGTCAGTAGGTTTGATTACTTGCTAGAGACTTCACAGTGACCACCACGTATTTCATGTGAACTTAACTGATGAGGACTGATTGACACTGACTGCCAAAAAATTAGTATTTCCATGGAAGCCAACATCAATTACTCTCAGTGATGGGATGCTAATCTAGGACATTCTGAACAACATTGCAATATAAACCGAATCACTTAGGTTTACAGCAAATATAAAAGAAACAATAGCAAATGGAGGGGGAAAAAAAGAAATTAACTAATGGGACCGTCACTGCAAGCAGCATGTTTTCTGCTATAAACAAAAGAGTATCAGCAGGAAGTAACAAAACATATGATTTTCTTTTCTTTCCATTTTCACTAATATCTAACGTGAATTTAATTTTTTATGTTGCAAAAAAATGTGTTCCAGAAATATTTGTGCAAGGAGTATGTTTCTTCAAGGGCAATGTGTTTGGATTTCTTCTTGTTATCGAAGTCTCTTAAATTTTGAATTTCTGCTAGGTCTGATAGATTAAGAAATCTTAAATATGTTCAATAAATCTACTTCTTTACAAGATGTCTATGTGAAGAGATCAAGATTTTTTACTGAATTTCTCTAATTTACTGCTATTTTAACCTGCTACAATTCTGTAAACTCACAGTTAAATCCTGGGTACAACGTCTGAGATTAGGTAAAGGCCTGAGCTACTGTTTTTCTTTAAAAACAAAACTGGTTACTCCAGGCTGAAGAAATGCTGCAGCATACTCTACCAAATTTCCATTCAGATGCCAAAAGATGGCCAAAGTTCATTTTTGACACACCCTAAATGGGGAAGTTGAAACTTGCAACCAATGCTAGGTAAAAGATTTGTATGCTTAGATGAAAGTGTTGGGAAAGTAGAAACAATGCAAAAATATTATTTTCTTTTCAGTTACATTTTCAAAAATTTTGTTTCTTCCTTTTTTTAAATTTTACTTTTGAAAAATAGATGAATGTACAGTATCTTTTTAACTGAAACTTGCCTATGGTACCCAAGGTCAATAAGAAGGGATTATACTAGTTACAATTAAGAATGACTAAAGTAGTTAATGTGCGAAAGAAGAGTGGACTCAAGTACTGACAATATGAACAGAAAGGCTAGAATTTTCTAGGGACAGCAAATCTCATGTGTCCATAATATCACAGACTCCAGATCATTCATGCTTTTGTTTGAACTCTGGCCAAGACAATGGTTTTCTGACCTACTTATCACTTAATTTGTTGGGGTAATATTAAGTAGCATGGTGTTGCAGTTCAACTGGGCAGCTGGCAACTATGCACTAGACAGCCGCTCACTGACCCCTCCCCTTTCCCCTGCAGTGATATGGGAAGGAGAAATGGACAAAAGGAAAAACTCTTGGGTTGAGATAAAGACAGTTTAGTAAAGCAATAAAAGAAATACTACTAATAATAACATTAATAACAATGATACTAAAGAACAAGTAAAAGAAACTATATACAGTACAATTTTTCTTGCCACCCGATGACTGATCCACCAGCAGTCTCCAAGCTAGAGATCACAGACACTCTGGATTTTTTGAAATTTCACAAAATTCCCGAAAAAGGCTGAACTCCCAGAAAAGTTCAAACTCCTGGAAAAGAGGGGATTCAAACTCCCAGGAAACTGAAAAGACAATAGCCTCCTCCCCCTCAGCCAACCCCCATTCATGAGCATAATGTCTATGATATTGAATATTTCCATAGGCCAGCTTGGTTATCTGTCTGGCTATGCCCTCTCCCAGTTCCTGCACACTGCCTCATTAGCTGAAGACAAGAAACTGGAAAAAATCCTTGATATATAGCAAGAACTGAAAAAAATGTCGTTAACATTCTTCTCATACTAAATCCAAAACACAGTAGCTACTGGGAAGAAAATTATAACAAAATAATTGACGCATAGCAATATTTCCAGAACTATAAGGGAGTGAGAATTTCTAGCATAAATTAAGCACTTTGAAAATAGGATGTCATGGTTTAACCCAGCAGCTGGCCACTAGGACCACACAGCCTCTCATTTGCTCACCTCTCCCCCCACAGTGGGATGGAGAGGAGAATGGACAAAAAGTAAAACTCGTGGCTTGAGATTTGAACTCACAGAACAGATCGAACTCACAGAAAAAGTGTCGAAATCCCAGAAAAAAAAAGTTGCTGGCCGCCGGTCAATCCCCATTTATAAATTGAGCATAATGGCTATAGTATGGAATAATTCCATTGGCCAGCTTGGGTTAGCTGCTTGGCTATGCTCCCTCCCAGCTCTTGTACATCTGCTCATTAGCCAAACATGGGAAACTGAAAAAAAGTCCTTAATTTTTTAGCAAAAACTAAAAACATCAGTGTAGTATCAGCTTTCTTCTTGTACTAAATTCAAAACACAGCAGCTACTGGGAGGAAAGTTAACTCTATCTCAGCTGAAACCAGGACACATGGTTATTAGGAGGGCATGCTTTTCAGTTGGCCAGAAATAAACTCAGTTTATCTCAGTAGTTCCCTAGATGTTGAGCTTTCGGAAGTATTTTCACTTTGTCAGGCAGATATAAAAGTAAAAGCTTTTTTGGTTAATGCTGAAATATGAGTCTTTATTTGTTCTATTTTCCAGCCTTACAGCAAAACCATAAATTATGGGCTCTCTCCCCTGCTCAGCAGCTGTAACTTGTAGAAATGGTATTCAAAGCATGAATGTCTACAAAACTGTGCATAAAATGTTTTCCTCAACTTTTATTAGAAGTTGAAATATGCCAGAATATTACTGATGTTGATAGTTTCTTTTGTGTGTGTTAATTACAAGTAGTTTAGTAAAGCCACATCATTGTTTTACATTGAAACTCTAACAGAGAACACAGGATCTGAAGGGAATACATTCCTCTCAGAAGAGTTTATATACCCTAGCGGGTACATAATCAGATACCTGTACCTGCTTATTCAGTTACCGGGGAGAATCAGAAGGGGAGATAGTCTTCTTGACAGTATCTATAGTACTAAATAAAAAAATGCCAGAAACCTGTGCCTGTCCTCATGGCAGTCCATCAGTTTGTAATCACACAGTTTAGGATTAGACTCATTATGTTATTGTTATCTTGGAAAAATCCACTTGGAAAAGAGTACAAATCTGAACTAGGGAATGAACTAAAAATTAAGTTGTATGGATTACTCCATTGATCCTCTTGTAAGTAGCACCGTTTCCTGGTTTATTTGTAATGTGAATCCAGTGACAGACAATTTGTATAAAGGTCATGAAGATCTTGCACTGACAAACCTTTGTTATCCTCTTTCATTTCTTTGAAGGGCAGAGCAGAGATATGCTGGTAAAGAGATACTGACTGAATTTCCAACTTGGACAATAATTTTCCCACATATGCTGGTGATTTTTAATGCGTTTCTAGTTCAAAATCTAATAGATCCGCAAACAATCAAAACTCTTTATTTTGTTCCCACTTCAGATTCTCTCCTACGTCTTTACTGGAACAGTACTACAATAAAGTAACAGAAGGATATGAGGTGTGGGAAAGTTGATGCGTCCCTATACACTTCTTATTCAAAGTAATTTTGAACTTCTTACTGCGGAAAGATTGTCTTCTTGGAAATTAATATTGCTCCAGAATTCATTGCAGCTTAAGTTAAAATACATTTGAAACCTCTGGAAAGCTAACTTGTGCCTCACATGTCTTTGCATGTGGCTGCAATCTTGACAGTAAGAGTTATATGGGTGAATATTTACACACATTCTGCAAAATGCGTGGAGTGGCAAATCAAAAAGCAGTGCTTCCTCTGCTGAAGGTGAAGGAGGACATGCTACAGAGCAGTAGTTGCATCGATAAGGCACAACATGAACTGAGGTTCAACAACGGCAAATGCAGGGTC
>Ga0181612_107120_pt1 | contig 11892 bp, 5 predicted proteins | sample HoacroProtozoa21_FD_119630 | JGI IMG/M metagenome (GOLD analysis project Ga0181612, IMG submission 119630) | Hoatzin crop microbial communities from Cojedes, Venezuel. Combined Assembly of Gp0051906, Gp0051904, Gp0051908 | reverse complement strand
GTCCTGAAGATGTACTGCTCTTTGAGCAAGGTTCACTGGTTTTGGATGGTGACGGGTCATCATAAGGGCAGCCTTGTGCCCAGCAGCTCTGCATGGGGTAGCCTGGTCGTGCCTCCCTCCCCCCAAGTGCAGCTGGCTGTGCTTTGTGGGTAAAGTGGCTGTGGATACATTTGAAGGGCGGGCAGCGATAAAGTCCTGTTGGTAATTGTAGAGTTAGGTGCTTTGAGTACTCGTAGAGGAGTGGGTTTTTGAAAGATGTAGTTGCAGTTTTGCCTCAGTTAATATTCCAGTAAAGTCTAGGCAAATGTGGATAGCCTGATTATTCCAGCTGGGTAGGGGTTAGGCAGTTACTTAGGACAGAGCTCTTGTATCATCTAAGGCAGGATTCAGCAGGCATTTAGTATGGCTTGAGATGTTCCAGGGCCTTCGACCAGGTGTCCAGACACCTCTCCAGAAAGAAGTGCATCTCCTGCAAGTTGACAGTATCTGCTAACCCTGCATAGGGTGTATCAGCCTCAGGCGTGAGAAGCTTTGGTTTAGACAACTGAATCTTGTTCCAAAAACCCAGCTACATCTGGCCTAGGTACCTTGTGGATCCAACCTGAGTTTTTAGAAGTCTAGAATAGCCCTGAAGGACCCCAGTTTTTTTTATAATCTGGTAAACAGAACACATAAGTAGATGATGCCATATGTCACCTCCTCAAGCTGGAAAGGACCTCAAAAGCAAAGAACTCTTTTTTTTTTTCTTGTTAGATGTAAAGGGTTGGATTCTGATCTCGCATCAGTTGTAAGTGTACTACTGTATTAATTTCTGTTTTGTGTATCTGAGTATCAAATCTGTATGTCTCCAATACTTTCTGTTTATTTGGATCTTTTACCAAAGACAATAGGTTAGATACATTTTTCCTAGAAAAAATAAAAGATTGAGAGTTTTTATGATTCAAAATTGTTAATAGTTTATGATGAATATTAGTGACTTAACTTCTAGCCCACGTTTCATATCTCTTTTTTTGTTGTCATTTTTTTAAGTGGTTCTTTATTTGTGACCTAATATTTCTGCAAATCTGGCCAGTAGCTTCAGCTAAGGAACTGAAATTAGCTTATTTTAGTTACAAAGTCTATGAGCAATTAAAGTTGTTTAAAAAGTAACATTAAATGAGCTTTATTTTTATCTTATGTTTTTGTTGTGGAAGTAAATATGCATAATTAAACCAGACTTTGTAGCATTCATTTTAGTCATGTGTAGAAATGACTTTTAGTTCTGAGTGAAGATTTAGGACAAATGCTGCTGAGATTCCTCTACAGAAAGATAAGTGCATGTAGCAATAATCTTTCTGCTATTCACACTGGTGCACTTTGTGGTGTGCAACTGTCAATACAAAGGTATACTTTCCTGATGCTGTGTGATACGCTTGGCACCTCTTTGATCCAAGACAGCGATTCTCAGATGTGGTCACCAGGAACTTTATGGTGTGGTCTCATTAAATTCACCTAATATGATAATACTGTGATTGTCAAATCTGTGGCCACTTATGTGTTGTTGCAAATTTCTGAGAACGTTACTAGACTCCATGAATCAAGGATGAGTCTGATGCAGGATTTATTTAGTTTGGCAGCCTGAAGATCCATTTCTGTCCTCTGTTATGAACTGCAAATGATGATTTGAAATGTCAGAATACATTGCAGATGTATGTAGTATAAATGCCCTTCGTAACAGTTAAGATACTTTCAATTTCAAGATAGGTCAGGACCCCCATATTGCTTACTGCTCTTGTAAAGAGTGGTTGCTAAGATCAGACCAGGTAGACTGCTTTGGTTTGTCCCAGTTCTGGATATTTCCCTCACAGAAATTTTCTGTGATTCCCAGAGATTCCTGAAAATCCTTAGAGCTTTTTAGAATATTCTCGTAGTCATGCCATGTCTAATTTAATGACTTTGTGATGTTCTTGACCTGTCCAGTTCTTCTAATATGTGCTTCGTCCTTGGCTAATTTATTTTACTTATGCATGTGTTTCAATATTGTTCATACAGTGGTCCTTCACTGCAAAACTTAAACCAAAGGAAAGCTAACAAAAAATACTAACCTCCTTAGATTGCTCTCAAGTAAGCATAATGCGCTGCAATGAAAATTGAAGTATTTGTTGTCACTTGTAGCTGTTCTACTCTGCAATAAACACTGAAGAGAGGGTGCTGCTTTTTTTGGCACTGTTGCCATTTAGTTTCCTTTTATGGCATGGCTCTGAATCACTGAACTCCTAGTTTAGAGAAGTTTAATTAAAGTTTGGGTTTTTTTTCTAAAGGAATATCTTGTATGATTCAAAAAGCTTCCATCAACAACACTTCATGGTTCATCTGAATGTTCTTATTCTGCTGTTCCTGGTGTAAGCTTGTGGTGGTTTATTGTTTGGAGAGGAAAAGATATGAGGCTGCCATTTGCTTGATGCTTCCGCAGGTGACATATTACATTGTCAACACTTACTTTACTCCCCTGGCAGTAATTTAATTGGCACCGTGCTTAGCCTGATGTTTTTCACTTTTGGGATGGTTAGATAAATCAAGGCTGTTAGATGCTGATTCAAAACCTTTTTTTTTAAAGCAAATAAGCATTGCTTTCTACACCAAGACATGATACTAGGTAGTCACGTTTACTATTCATTCTTCAGTATCAGGATTCAGAGGCATTTACTATTGAAAACATTCTTGCTTATGCTCAGAAAATAGTACCATCAGCTACTGAAGTAGTTCCTGTCATTTTTGAAGGGTTCCCCACATATTTCACAAGCAGCTGCAATCTGAATATCAGGGTTTTTTTGGTGATCAATATAGACAGGCTTTTATCAAATCCTGTTGAGATTTTATCTTGGACTTGGATGATGGTGTCCTGCTCTGAGCTATGATTTGAGTTTTATGTGTGCAATCTTGCAATTATAGATTCTGTACTTTTTTTTAAAGAATATCTGGGACTTTAAGAGCCTTGGGGAGCTAGATACTTGGCTTTTTGGCCAAGTGAAAAAAATTTCTTAAAAAGAGAACATTTGGTATTTGAATTTTTTTTTCAGATGTTCAAGATTATTATTAAAAAAACAAAAAATAAAAGAGAGAGACAACTGAGAAAGGTAAGTAGAGATATTTGATACCAGTCTTCACAGTTTTTATATCCTGAAAGATATTTTCAAGGTGTTCAATGAAGACACAGAAATTAAAAGTAAACAAATTGGGTTACATTTAAATTAACTTTCATTAAAAATGAAATTTACAAGAACTTTTGATGAAATTTAATCAGTTTGAGTCCTGGTGGCGTTACTTCCATTTGCAGATGAAAAGTTTGTAAGAAACAAGACAAAACCAGAATCCAGTGATGAGTAACTTATTATGAATGTAGGGAAAAAACATTTTCTTAAGTTCTTCAGAGCAGTAAAACCAACATGATTAGAAGGTCTTTGCATGTGTTCCTTTCTTTTTCTCATTATGTTAGGATATGACATGCTGGTAGAATTAAGTTCTTATTACAGATGATTTGAAGAAGTAAAATTGCTTCTGTTTCTTATCTCAGAATTGCTTTATAGTGCAGATACTACCTCACTGTGTTGGTTGCAGCCACACTAAAATGATTCATGATGCTATGGGAGAGCAAGCATCTTGTTGCAGCTGGCTTGTGGATGTAGATGGAAAACCAACAAGCCTAAGCTTTATCATTATGGTATTTCTCTTTCTTATTCAAATTTTATTATTAAATCAAGATTGGAACATATAAAACAGCAATGTGTTTTCCCTAAATTTATAAGGGGGAAGTATGTTTCTAGAATTCAAGCTTGGTTATTATATATGGAGAGTCAGTTCTCTTTTTCTGTTTGTTCTGCAGAGTGGCTCTGTAACCCAAGCTTTCAGGATAAAGACAAATAATCCTAGCACTTTTGCTTTAGAAATAGACTTCTAGCATGTGACTTTCATGTAAAGAAGTGTTTGTCATGAACTCATATCTCAAGGCGTATAATGATAATCTACTGATAATTTTTCTAACTGTAGCTATTACTGACCTGTCAATAAAGAATCAGGTGCAGAGAGATTGTGAAAACCAGTGGCGCTGAAGAGATACCCTTCTAGTGTCTGCTATGTATAATTGTATTACTAAGTGAAAACAAATAGACAAAAGTTCAAAACTGCATGTAGAACAAGTCTATTTTTAAATATACATATCCTAGAGCTATCTATAAGATCCATCTGGTAGTGCAATGTCTTAGGTTAATATATCTTTATTTTCAGAATTTTTCAAATGCTTCAGCTTGCTTAAGTTATAGTGTGCACTTCTTTGTATTATGATATTTACATGCATAGAAGTTGTGTCTGTGAGTTAATGTTATTTCTTTTATAAAAATTTCCAAATGAGTATTTTATTTGGAGATATTTTCTGTCAGAAGGCTAGCTTCACTCATTTTTGCACAATCAGATAATGAGATGGTTCCCTATTAGTGGTGTCTGCTGTATATTAAATGATTCATACTGTTTATATGACAGAAATTATATTAATACATCATGCAGTAATAATTAAGTAGTTGGTAAATACAAGAACAGTGAAGTGGTAAATGGATACTGCATGACTGACTCAGTTTAACCAGTATAAATCTCGTCAGTGGAGGAACTTTCTTGTTCTTGTGCTTAACACTTATACATAGGAATTAGAAGTGATTGCAATTACAGTGTAAACCAGTAAACGAGCAATAAAAGTTACAGAGCATCCCAAAATGTGAAGGGTTGCCCAGATATTTTGATTGATTGGTCATTTTTTTGCAAAAAGTTTGAAATGTGTGAGTGCTCTTCAGAATGATCCAAAGGCATGACACCAAGAGTTCAGCAAAGATGAATTTTATGGGAGTTGGATTGAACCTCTGAGCCAAATAAGAAAAAAAAAAGAAATAATAACAAACATATATATCTCTTCAGCAAAGTCATAAGACACATCCACTAGTAGAAGAAGCTGTGTAACTTTTAGAAGTTTTTAGTGTGAGAATATCAGAATCATAGAATACCTCAAGTTGGAAGGGACCCATAAGAATCATCGAGTCCAACTCCCTGCTCCTAACAGGACTACCTAAAACTAAACCATATGACAAAGAGCATTGTCCAGATGCTCCTTGAACTCTGGCAGGCTTGGGGCCGTGACCGCTTCCCCAGGGAGGCTGTTCCGGTGACCAAGCACACTCTCAGTGAAGAACCTTTTCCTAATGTCCAATCTGAACTTCCCTGGCGCAGCTTCATTCCATTATGAATGTCAAACTGAATCTGAAAAAAATAACATAAAGTCGTCAGATCCAAGGGTTTAATATTTTGTCATTGCTTTGCCACGTAATTTTTATGATATTTTTCCATTCACCAGAAGACATTTTACCTAAAATTAAGGCGTGACAACTGGCAAGAGCTACAGCTTTCTATACTGATGCACTTTGTGAAGGGGGGGAGGAATTTTGGATTTAAATAACACCACAGAACTACTCCTGTGTAAGAACAGCGTTAATCTGGGGGGAAAGGGGGACTTACGACATCAAAGAAAAATAAAAGATGCAAAGCATGTAATGACATGAGTGGTCTGCCGTTTTGCAGTCTGTCTTTTGGTAACCTGTAAGTACTATGGTCCTTATGGAGTCGCTGCATGGTAAACACAGTGGAGCTTTCAGAAATGGTGAGGCAGTTTGCACATCTGTAGCCCTGTGACTGAAAATTTGGATGGCTGCTTGCATAGCACTATCTTCACTTAAGTGCATAAATTATTTTCTAACTGGGACAGACAAATGCAATTCTAATTAATGGCAGAGTGATAAAGTACAACCTCTGTCCTCATTTGCAGTACCTGCTGGACAACTTTCCACAGAATTCACTTTAGGCAACTTTTCTTTTTTTTAAATAAGACTGTTCTCTATCTTAAAGAATGTAAAAGATAATGCCTTGTTTATCAGTGAATAACATTTGAAGGCTTTCACATTTCTTTCTGAAGAACTTTGTCTGCCACAGGAGCCACACGTAAAGCCTGAATTTTAATGAACTTAGACTGATGGAAAGTTTGCAGAAGCCCGGAGTGACAAAGAGCTAGACCAGGACAGGGAAAATAATTAATGTATTCTAATGGTCCTTATGCTAACCTTGTTTTGCAATTATTCCTTCATAGCAACCCTTCTTAGCAAACACATTTAATAAATTGCCCATCAGAGGTTAATGTCAAGGTATGTTATCCAAACACATCTCTTCAATGCAGAACTGAAAGACAGTGCAGGAATGGAAATGTCAGACATTAAATTATCTGAGAAGGTATCTCAAGTATTATTTGAGAAGCATTCTCAAATAATGAGGAGAAATAAATGAAATTTTGTTCACAGAAATTACTTGGATCTTCTATGTTTTGAAAAGTATATGAAGAAGCAGTTTTATCAATGCTGATGCATAATAATGCCTTTGAAAATGAGTGATGTCAAATAACTATATTTTTTTTGTTCTATCAAAATATATTTGTGAAGGAAAAAGAAATGGTGAACCTAAATCCGTATGTAGAGTATCAATAAGAAAAGCAAGCAAGTCGGCTTTACAACAGTTCCCATACTGAGTTGTTAAAATGAGAAAAGAAATGTGGCCTTGGATCCGTGAAAGACATTTTAACAGTGAGCGTCCTTTGGTAATTCCACCTTTCAGCAACTTTGCGCATCCCAAATGATAGAAATTAATGTTAAGCAAAGACCATGCTAAGTGCAGATGGTCCTGCAGCTTGTTAGTGTGCTTTTTTCACTAGATATTTTCTACTGAAACAGGCATGTTTTTAAGATGTACAAGAAGAGCTGTTTAATACCAAACAGCAGCACAACAGATCAAGAGGAAGGGGGAATAATACTGTACTTTCTGCAGGATAACGCACACTGGAGAATGAGCATTAAATAAGTAGAATGTAATTTCCCATTAGAATTTGACTGGAATACCTAATTTCTCTGCCTTCCAGCTGAGAAAGTCTTCGTGAATTACACCCGTCTGGAGAAATAACTTCTTAAAATGACCCACAAAGCAGCATGAACAAGTTGAATGCAAATTACTATAAACTGGAAAAGGTTGTTTGCTTTGCCTAGGACTCTAACCCCTGCAAACTCAAAAGTCAAAGACTTAAACCAATTATTGAACCATACACACTTCTAATTAAATGGTGATTGTCATAACATATGACTGACAGAAGGAACATAGAAAATATTTACAGAATCCCTGCTCAATGCGTCTTACTACTGTAGAGATATCTTTGCAGAGCTACCAGAGAAATGCTGCCTAATCCAGACAGCTGCTTTCATTTGAGGATGATTAAAAACAAAAAAGCAAACCCAACAAAAAACAGACAAACACCATACCAGCACACTCCCCCCACCCCCCAACCCACCAAACCCACCACACCTTGGAGAAACATGTCATTGCTGACTTCAAAGATTTCCAAGTATGGGTTATTTTCTGTGTACGTAAATCTACCAAACAAGAATGCCCAGAGTCATCTCAAGGGCATAGCCTGTTCAGTTGATGTCCTCAAATATTAGTGGTTTCTACCACTTACTGCAGTGCTGTCACACAAAATGCAGTGTACATGTATTACAGCCACATCACTTATGGACTGGGCAAGTAATCTATCTACTGCCCTAGAGAGGTTCAGTTGGCTTCAGCAAGGCTGTTTGGATTAAAGAAAGCCTGTGAACAATTTCTTGCATTGCTGCTGGTGTTCCCCACTATTCAAAGACTTCTGCGAAGTCATTTGGTGATTTTTGCTGTGCTTTTGTGCACTTCCGTGGAATTATTTTCTTCCAAGAACGCAATGCTCTGGAAATGGTCTGTAAATTCTAGAGGAGTTGCTATGTGTTTTAGTAGAAATGTTATGCTTTTTCTTCTTAATTCTTAACACAGTTTCTGCATCAGTAAATTATTAATTCTTTAGCATTTTAGCCAACCTATAGAAATTGCATGGCACCCTGGTAACAAATATGTGCTTAATAAGAGATTAAATGGTTGGGCACCTTTTAGAAATATCCATAAGGCAGTTAAATGTAGGAGTTGAGATGTTTCAACAAACAGCAAGTGCAAGAAGTGCAGCTGTTGCCATTCAGATGTGTTTTTGTTCTGTTCCCAGAACAAATTCCTTTCTAAGAGTGTTTACCTATCTGCTTCCAATCTTTGACTTCTTTTGTACCTTTTACTTAGAACATTTGCATTTTTTCAAATTTCGTCATGTGACTACACATTAAGAATTTTATTTACTGACAATATTCACACTGATTCTGCTTCTATCAAAACAATATATTTTCCACTGGAAAAATTAGTTTCTTGACGATAATAATGAAATAGAAGAAAGACTGTGGCATTCACAAAAGCTGTAAAATGTAAAAAGAAAACTAAAATTTCTTCTGCTATCATCTGTCTGGGTGTAGCAAATAACAGAAGAGTTATGAGGAGTAACATTTTGCTCAGATTGAACAGTAAACCAGAAAGAAGTTAGATACTCTGAAAGAATTGAATGTGCTTATTTTCAGATATAGCAGCAAATCTCAGTCCCATACTAATCCTTCAATTAAGGTAATTCCATTCTGCTTTCTTTACCCAAGGTGCCCTTGGTTTTCAGTTATTCTTTCAAGGCATTCTTATGTGATCATCTCTCCTCCAGGAGCTTTATTTTCTTAGTAAGTGAAATGGTTCAGGTTTATCTCCAGAAAATGTAATAGATAAATGTACAGGATTGGAGGTTCAGTTTGAAAACAGTATCTCCGTCGCTAGCCAAAAGTTGTTTGATTGGGTCTAGAATAATGCCAGGAATGCTATATGGTGGTTTTTTCATGAAGGTACTTTAAATGAGTGAGTTTTTCCTTTGAGTGAATACTTTCCTTCAAAATACTTCTTTAAAGTAGAAAAAATTGCACCCACAACTTTAGAAAAGTAACTGTTTTGTCTTTTGTTTATGGTACTCAGTGAGATGCAGATGTTGTAACAATTCTACTTCTGGAAGTCCTGGAAGATATTCACACTTGGAAATATACTTAGTTTCCCACTTCCTTTTGCTTAACAGCAAAACAGCTGAAATGTTGAGCAGGAATGATATATAATGAAACCTAAAGGAATTGCAACCCTCACATCACTTACTACTGCAGTATTTATAAAGGAATTTACCAGAGTTAAGTTTCCAATTCCTGCTCCACGGAGAAAACGAGGTTTATCACAGGAAAACAGATGGTTTCCATAAATTAGTATCTTTTTTTCTATTCAGAAGACCACAGTAATACGATATCTCCAGTCCCTAGTGAGGTGAGTCTGTGACCATGAAGTTTATACTTAGGAAGTTCATAGGCTTTGCTCATCTTTACTAACAAAGAGATTTCATCTCTACACTAGAAAAATAAGTAAATTGTAGGGGGGTGAGGAAATTGTTTCAGGCTTTCAGTTTTTGGTTTGAAGATGAAAGGTAGTAATTCAGTTTAAAAATAAGAACCTGTTTTGAATTATAATTTTCAGAGATTGTTCATCTGAAGTTGTGTTTCTTGAATCAAACAAGCTATACAATGATGATTTAGTTTCCCACCTGTAAATTAGATCATCGATCTTTTATAGTACTTCTTATTATGACAAATTTTGTGATGCTGATATACTTCCAATGATTATTTATACACGTCACAGAAGTGAAGATAAGACATTACAAAGTGCAGGTTGTGGTTGTAATTATGAGCCCTATTTACACTTGTGGAATTGGGAAGATGCTAATGGCGTTTTAACATAAAACCTAGTGCATAACCTGATTTAAATCCTGATTCATCTGCTTTTGAAGTAGTTATTCCATTTCCTCATTCAGCATACTTTTGTAACTAAATTTTCTCTCTAAAATGTGGGCTAATGGCGGGGAAATGAAAACAACCATCAAAATTAAAGAAGTAAGTATATATATTTGAGCTGACATTTAGCTGTGATTCTTTCTCCCAGATGAAAGTGTGACAGGGGCAATAGTCATGGGATATGCACCATGCCTGACTGTAGATAAATTTAGCTATAATTGCAGCTATATCTGAGATAGTTCTCTGGAGTTCCTTGGTTTTCAGTGGAGGCACATTTTGACTTCCAATTCAGTTGGCCTGTTGCACTTCAGAATACTTTGAATCATGCTTAGCAGTTCCTGTCATTTTATTGACCATGAAGATGTCTATGCTGCTAGCTTAGGGTCTTGTTTTTGCAAACATTGAGCAGAGTAAATGGTTTGCAGTTTTTGTTCTGAATTTTTGGTGAGGGGTGGGATGTAATAGGAAACAAAAAAGAAGAAAACACCCCAGACATTTCTTCAGAATTTCCTAGGTCTTCTGCCTTGGATACTGTTCTGTTGTTCCAAAATGCTGCATTTCTCATTATTTTGTTGTAGTATTTACAGAAGTCAAGGTAATATGTATGTCAGGTGTTTTTTTTTCCTTCTACTTCCACTTTTATTTTAACACTACTTATTTCCAAGATTTCATTAAGAGGAATATGAATGCCAGGAGAGTGACTTTGCACTGTGACAACAGTTTTGTTTCTACCATGAACAAATGAGTAGAGTGAGTTGGAGAAAGCCTGTGTGTTAAAACACTACGTAGAAACGGTTTATGGGGACATAAGAATTAAGGAATGCTCTAAGCATATCATGTGAATGCGTAGGTGTTAAAGGCACCATAGATGATAATAAGGAATCATTTTGCTCACTGGAGTATTTCACAGTCAATAATAACTGACTAATTATGAATTAAAATGAGAACTGTTTGGAAAATTGGAGGTTTGGTAAAAGTTTCCAGCTTTTTTGCATTTTGTTTTTACTGTTTGTGTGATTGATTACCTGTCAAGTGTGATGAATTATTAGACCAGAAGTAACAAAGGAGTGCAGTAGTGTCTGGAAAGGGATAGAAATATCCCAATCTTATCGCAGTGGGCACAGCTGGGCCACGTTTCAAAGGGCTGGGAGAAGCCTGGAGCCTCTCTCCCTTGCATTTGGGACTGCAGTTCCATGTAGGTCCCTACCTGAGCCATGGTGTTAGCAATGCCTGTTGTCTGTTCATGTACCTCGCTACTCCTGATCTTGCATGGTTTGTCTCATGTCCAGGAGAAAACGATTAGAGAGCTGATGAATTGGGAGCATTGCCTCCTGTGTAAAACCAGGTCACTCCTGATCTTTCAGTCACCTGCCTGATTCTGTGCCCCATATCTTGTCACATGCTCCCATCTTCTGTCCTTTGGTTCCCTTCTGGCTTGGGGTCCAACCCAGGAGGGAAGCAGGGAAAGGTGTAGACTACAAAAGGTTTATACTTACTACTTCAACCTCTTAAACCCAAAATTTAAACCTCCAGAATCTATGCTCAGCTGCCATCTGTTAACTCCAACCACCTAAGTTTCCCCTAGAGAAATCTGCTAGTTACTTAAAGGAGGCCAGTATTGGGGATGCATAGAAGTACCAGCCTTTTGACGGTATTTCCCAACTGAATATCCAGCTCATCTCCCAAATTCCATATGGAATTACTAGCTAAGCATAGCCTTTTTGCCAGCATAGATGCAAGCTGTGGATTAGCTAACTCACAGATCACTCAGTGCAAAGCCACCGAACACATCTATTACTCCACAAAATATGAATGGAGTTACCATTCCATTTTATTTGGGTTAAAGCATTCCTTGGTTATGGAACCATGGGTAAATGTAGAATCAATGTAGGGGAAGATACCATAACCATTTAGTTGCAAGTGTTCTGCAGTGGAAGCCTTTAAATCCCTCTTTTTGAAGCCTTTATATTTCTTCGGATAATTAAGTCATTGTTGACATTGAGTGAGAAAGTATGCCTTTAGTTTATTGATTAGAGGCTCTTCTTAAGAGAGGAAATACCTCAGTTTC
>Ga0181612_168090_pt1 | contig 11893 bp, 6 predicted proteins | sample HoacroProtozoa21_FD_119630 | JGI IMG/M metagenome (GOLD analysis project Ga0181612, IMG submission 119630) | Hoatzin crop microbial communities from Cojedes, Venezuel. Combined Assembly of Gp0051906, Gp0051904, Gp0051908 | reverse complement strand
TCCGTGCGCGGCCGGGGGGTGACTCCGTCTCCGGGATCCGCGGGCTGCCGGCAGCTGTGCCGTCCGGGGGTGCTGTGGAAGGCTGCTAGCTTTGAGTAAAGCGGTCGCTGAGGAAAAGAACGCCATCTGCTAATGAGGCTTTGTTATTTCAGATTTTGCCTGTGGCTCACACAAAAATACACCCTGATCAGGTACGATGCGTGTCTCTTGTTTTGTTGCTTCTCCTGCCTTTGCAAGCATGCGTGAACATCCTAATTTAGCACCCCTACTTTATGTCGAGTTCCAGACTTTCAAAAAGCCCAGACCGTTAAGTAACATTAAAGCCAACAGAAATTTCCCCTGTGGAGAGGAGCTAATGATCTTAGGGTGAAAAACTTAAATAGTATAATCTGCAGAAGTTGTGACGCAAAGCACAATTGTAGGCCATAGATTTTTTATCCAGTTAGTTTGGTAAGAAAAAATGAATTGCCCATCTGCCCAAAACATGCTTTCAGAACGCATCTGCTCTTTTTGGTAATACGTCATCACCTGGGGAAGCCACTTGCATAGTACAAGCTGAATACTGTTTTTAAAGTCAGATCAATAATAGATGTAATCACAGTAAGCAAAGGTGGAAAAAGAAGGACAGAAAACAAACCGATTCTGAAAGAAACAGGAATGCTAGGAAACAGAAGTTAAGCATTTGAGAAAGTTTACAGGGTTTTTCTATCACGATTTATTTTTCTGCTTTTAAAAACAGACCTAGACACAAATGTTTTGTCTCATTTAGTTTAGGAAACTCAAGTATGATCCATAACACTGCAAATATGTCAGATGATTTTCTTTAAGCCATTGTGGTGGTACATGCAAAATTTGCTGTGGTTAAGCCCTCCCCTTCCTCAGTGTTAATAATCATCATATGAAAACCTGTGTGATGCTTCTACTCCAGAAGTCAGTGCCAAGAAAATAAACGAGGCATTTTGTGGCCAGCCCTCCTCTGAAATGCATTCTCACAGTAACAGTGATGAGAGAGTGCGTAAATGAATCACAAGGTGAACAGAGCATTGGGAAGCCCTTTTACAGATTGAAGTGACGTCTTGGTATATCATGTGCCACTAACTATACACTTCAGCATACCTACAGGTGTCTAATAACACCAGTTTCTCTGCATGGTAGTAAAAAAAAGTTCGCTGGAAGAGAACTTCATTCTTGGCAAACATTTTCAAGAAAATCTGTTACATGACTGCATGTCCTTCCTCATTTGCAGATGTTGCTAATAATTTCATAATGTAACATTTAACTTTATCTTCCCTTTCTGGGTCTCTGGCTGTTACTTTCTGTTTCAGAAACTAGGCGAAAGTGTTCAGCAACTTCTTCTGGCAAAAATTGCAGTCTACCTGATGACCTTCTTAATAGTCACAGTGGCATGGGCAGCTCATGTAAGGTAGGAACACAGTGTTTAACTCCAAAGGTAGAGAAAAACTACTGTGTAAAAGGACAGAAGGTAACCATATGTCTGCTGCATTTCTATCTCTCTGATGTATTTCTGAATTGTCTTGTTGGATAATGTAAAAAATTCATTGTAAAGCAATGCTGCCCTAAGCAGTGAATAACGGTACTCTTAGACAACTGACACAGTGATACAGAGAAAAAACAAGCATTATATATCTTTTAGAGTTACTCTTCATTTTACTTCATATTCAAGATTGAATTCGTAATACTGAAAAAGCATGATTTTATAACTTGTGTGCTACACAAATAGAGGCACTGATGTAGTACAGCTGGCCTAAAACTTGTCTCTCTCAGTCCTCAGCAGTGCTGCTCACAAAATCAATTGTAGTGTTGCAGATGCTGCATTTTATAGAGCAGCAGACACCACCACCACCGCCTGTGTCTTGCTAGTTAAAAAGAAGTTGGTATGCAGGCATCATACTGGAATCAAGGCAGTTTTTGTTTGAATTTTTAAATTTACAAATGTTTCTATATTCTTTCCTGAAGTAAGTGGATTGACCGCATTCTAATAGCGGTGTGCAACTTGTAATTCAATACTTGAAGCTGATACTTCACAGCAGTGCTTATATCACATTGCTTTTCTTTGCTTGCATGAGTAAATGCTGAGATGTAGTCTTTGAACAATTTAGGAGTTTGTGGAGGGTGATTAGTTCTGTTGATTCTAAGTGGCACTTCTGTAGATCAGGAATTTCATTAACAAGGTGTGGGGCACTTTGGAAGAAAAGCTTATTTTCTTTGTGTAATAAAAACAACTATTCTCTATCTTCATGAAAAATAATTTGAAGCCTTAAAATTCTGAAAATACTCTGGCCCTAACAGCATGAGCTTGTCTCTGTTCTCCCAAGTAAAACTCAGAGAAAATCAGAATAATAGCTCTTCACGACAGCTTATGAGACAAATTGAAATCTGAGACTCTGGATGGACTCTGAATATCTGGATCTGCTCTAGAAGATCTGTGCAGTGCTACTGCAGGGCTCGGATCCCTGCACAACATTGCTTCATCTGACAAGCTAAAAGTCAGTCTGGTGCCTATATTTTTATTTTGGCATCAGAGTGTCATGTTCTTAGGTGAGCAGTGCCTGCTGGTGAAAGTCTGGCTTTGTTCATGCTTCAGAAGCATTTGCTTGAGCAGTGAGCACAGGTTGTCGGTCTCCAGTTAGTTCTGGGCCTTGCCTCTGTTTGACTAAATGGGTGATTAATTGACAGCTAGTGATAGTTGTCCTGTGTCTCCCAAGCCTCGTGCAGCTCAGTAGCAATTTGCTGGCTGCCCTGTCCCAGGTGTGTCACATGGCAAAAGGTAGAGCTGTTCTGCAGCAAAAGTGCTGTGGGAGGAAGCAAACCAGTAGCCTGCCCTGTGACTTGGCTGCAGTTCATCCAATAGTGAAGTGGCAAATCCTCCAGAGAATCGTCATCAACTCCTGCTTCTGGGTCAACCCCACTTCATCCATTTTCGAAGGAATTATATATCCATTTGTAGTTCATTGCCTTGTTAGGTTTCTGGTGTATGACTCAATGGGTCAGAACTGACATCTGGATCACTTTGTCACAGATGAATTGGCTGTTAATAACAGTGAAATGTACTTCAAAGTAAATACATAATTTCAAGTGTAGAGGAAGGAAGGTGTAAGGCAGGGGGGAAAAAAAAAGCCAGTTTGTTACATCGTATGCCGCTTGGTCTTCAAATAGAAACGAGGATCTTAGTAACTGCTCCATGATGGAACTTGACTGTTTGTATCTCACTTTTCAAATCTTTCTAGCAAATTACTTCTGTGTTTGAGCTAATGAGTTTCGGTGGTACCTGGGCTACTTGCATAAATTCCGGAGCAAAGGCAATCAGGTTCTCCTACAATATCGTGAAGGCATAATTTGTATACAATATGTTGTAAAACATATTTGGAGAGCTGGCTTGTTCATATCTTGCCTTGCCTTGACAGGTTGTTTCAGGTGATAGAGTTTATAGATGATGTCCTTGCTCTTCTGAATCTGGTGAGTCTTGTCAGACATGCTGGATGCTGAGCTAGCAAGTACAGGTCACTTTTTCTTAAGTCTGTATGTACATATCCAAAAGTTCCTAATTCAAATAGCACAACTGCCAAATTTCCCAGTGAGGAAGATACAAAGAGCTTGAATTCCTCCTTGCCAAAGCAGCTGATTGGTAACTAACTTGCTTTTAATTTCTACATGTTTTGCTATAAGCCAAAGAAGCTCTGCAACAGGTTAGTCTGAAGTTGATCTGAGGGAACTGAAGAGGCATCTGTTGCAAAAGCTTTTGACTGTTCATCTGTGTCCCGCTGAAGTATCTGTCCTCCAGGCTTAAGAAATTGAAATGCTACGTCTTTTGTGGCAAAAAAATCTGAGCAGTAGGGTTGAATTACAGTTATGTTTTCAGTCATTTCGCCATTTCACTTGCTCAGAAATTAATTCTGAAGCTCATTTGAAACAGAAGATTATATGATCTTCCAAAAACTACCACTGAGAGACCAATCTCTGAATCAGTGTTTTAAGCTTTACACTTGCCTAAATCTTCTCTCTTAAAAATTCTTCATTTATTTAAGTGTGTTTTTAAACAAGCCACCCTGTAGTATCTTGGTTACTAATAGTTGTAATGGGATGCTGCAATGGTGAACATATTCTTGCTTTCAGCTAGAGCTTTTTATTTTGCTATATTGTTTAAAATTCTGTTCTCTGACATTGTGCAACTACACAGCTAATTTAGTTTTATTAATATTAATACTGAGTTTAAACTCCAGGATATAACACTACAGGAAATTATGTTGGAGGACTAGCTTAAGGTATGGAATTCTTACCTAGTGTAGCCTTCAGAGCAATGCATTTCTTTGTGCTTGGGGTGGGTTTTTTTTTTTATTTGACTTTTTTATATATGAAATATTTGTCATCAGAGATTAATGTTTTAACAAACAGAAACACCTCTTTAGGAGGTGTGATACTTTTGGCATAGCTACTTTAGAAACAAGTCTGTTAAGAACCACAGCAAAACTTTTACCTGTGGCATTGGTAACGAAACTGTAGTGTTTTCTACAATAAACCTGTACTGTTTGGATAGCAAACATGGAAGATGTGCACAGAATTAACCATTTGTTACAGCAGCTTCAAAAATGTGGGGTTTTTCATGGCACAGCATGAGCATTTGATCTGTTTGTGTTGCATTCTCTGGACACATCTTTAATGAGGGAATTGCTTTGTATTTTACCTAGGGTTTCAGTATGCTTTTTTTCTTTTTTTAGGCTTGTATGATGATCATAACTTTCTTGCCATACACAGTAAGTCCTTTTCTAAAATTTGACATATGTTTAAATTACAGAGAATTCTTCCTTACTTATTTGGGAATACTTTACCAAAGTATTCAGAAACCCAGCAAACTGCTCTTATGGTATAAAACCTGAATCCATTGTACTAGTTAAGCCTTACTTTTTTAAAATTCATGAGGACATGTTATAATCTTCAATTACTGCATGTTATAGACGTGGCAGAAAATAAGTATTCTAGAAGAAAAAACATAATCATGGAAAGTCATAGTTTTCCATGATTTCTTTTAGAAAAGCAGCTGCATTGAAAAATGTCGAAGTTGTGTGATGAGAATTTTGCATTTTGTAAGGGAAGTAAAGCTGTGTTTCAAATTGCTTTTTGGATGATAGAACATTTTCGTTTTGTAATCTAGACAGATTTTTTTGGTATGGCTTTTGACTTTACTTAGCAATGTTTATTCTGGCAGCCAATCATTCATATTTTAAATCTGCAAATTTTATGTTCTGCACAATTTCTGGTCAGATGTCCGTTAGACCTAGCAAGAATATTTGCAGCTGAACACCATATTAGCAGAACAAAACAGTTGCTTAAAATGCATGTTGATTTTTATTGTATGTGTAGAACAGATTTATATGACAGGCACCTGTTTCTCTGTGGATATATCTGTTATATATTAGCCTGCAAAGAATAAGGCTGTGGTCAGCAAAACAATCTTTATCAGCAAGAACGTGTAATTCTTACTTTGCCTTGAAGCTGAAGTAACTTTTGGAAAGTTGTCAGTGTCACCCTAATACTACTCCCTGCTTTTCCCCCCCGCAGTGAAGCTGCAGAAATGAATACAGCAGGGAGTCATGCAGGGCAGGTAGAGAAATTAAAAGGTTCAAAAAAGTACCCTGATATCAAGAATTTTCACAGCTGTGAACATCTTGTCCACTGAAAACACTGTTAAACTTTATGCTCAGGTACAAGCCAGTCCGTAGTTATTATGGAGACATAGTGTGAGAGAGGTTAAGGTTTTGCAGTATCAGCATGAGACCAAAGCCATCTCTCCAGATGCCTTTGGTTGGGATGCCTGCATGCATTTGTCGCTAGAAATTGCATTTAGTGGAATTATTTTGAATTGCAAAATATTATTCAGGTTTTTAAGTTTCAGTACTGAATGAAGAGTGCTTGTGTTTCTCCGCTGTTACTTCTACATTGCTTCTTAATTAAATATTTGATCTAGTTGTGGTTTTTTTCTAGTTTTCCTTAATGGCCTCCTTTCCAGAGGTACCTTTTGGCATTTTCCTCTTCAGTGTCTGTGCTGTTATCATTGGCCTTATACAGGTATTGGAGCTATCCGTTTACATTTTCCCTTTTAAATAGATTTTCTTGGGCAGAACTAAAATTACATTTTTTAACTATGGGTTTAAATTGCTAAATGCTTTTTTTGTTCGTATAGCATTCTTTTTCAAAGTTATGCCTGTTGTGACAATATAGTATCTGCATATAAGACAAAAGTTTGCATGGCCACTGTCCTGTGAAGCTGATTTATGCAAATAAACCAGCAGATCTCAAAGTCCACAGAACAGTAATTCCTTTCCCACTCTTTAAAATGCCTTGGGGAAATGGCAGTTGACTTTTCCTGCTGGGGTTCTTACTGAGCCGTGCAGCTATGGCTGAGTGAGCATGGGCTTTCAGCCGCCATCCAGCAGCATTGGTTTTCTCCTGGTGTAGTGCCTTGTTGCTTTCTGCTCCTTACTTGTGGAGGTCTTCATTCTTCTTCATATAAGAACTATGGTCGTTACAAGTTCTGCAAAGGAGACTACAATCTTGACGTGCAATGTGTTGTGAAATCTCAGAGTTTCTAAGATCAGCCCTCCATATTGTAGTGAAGAATAAGGTTGAAGGTGTTTTGGAATTTGTTGATTTATAGTTTTACAGTTTTATATTTGAATTGCTGCATATACTTGTATGTAATAACTTCAGTAATGCTCTTCTTGCAGGCTGTGATAGTAGCATATGGATTCTATCACCCAGACTTACTGAATCAACAGATACAGGTGTCTGAAAATCAGAATTTCTACAAACGTCATATCTTAAAGATTATTCTAAGAGGACCAGCTTTATGCTTTTTAGCAGCCATCTTTTCTTTTTTCTTTATTCCTTTGGTAAGTTCTCCCAGTTAACTGAAAACTGATGCAGCAGTTTATATTAGTTGTATTTAGGACTGTGTATTAAAATTATGATGTCATGTTAAATATGGAGACTTTTGCAGTTGCCAGTTCTGTGGTGTTGTAATCATGGCTGCTATTTTGCATTGAAGGTGTTCAGTTGACAGATACAATCTGTAATTTGATCTGTGAGTTTGTACAGTTTTGAAAGAATACCCTGCTAGAATATTTGCTTTGTTTGCTCTGCCCAAATTTTTTTTAACGCTTCTCTTAATTAGAAGCAGGTCTTCTAAACTGTAACTTAGCATCTTGCTCATCATTAAAGTAGGTGAGATCATGTCGAAGGTGACGTGAAATAAACGTTACATTGCACAAACTGAAGACAAGTGAATGTAATTGGTGCACTGACTCCAAGCTATAAGAGCAAATAGAATAAGCAGACCAGTCAGCCAACCTGCGTCTCAAAGCAAACGCTTTTGGCTAAGGCCTTTTTCTCTGCCATCTTTATTAAATGGAAATTAGTTGCTCCTACTTATTAATAGCTTTTATCTTTCTCAGAACCCCTGCTCGGAAGTTAAATCTAGTTTTTGGATGTATCCTGAGCTTTCTTTCCTCTGTCGCGTTCTTCAGGAAAAGGTGGATTTAACTGAATTCTGAGAAGGATTCCATGGGAATTAGCAGTGTTTAAATAATCACCAAATACGGGAGGAATCAGGTTGCTGCTGATAAAAGGGACAGTTGTGAGTCCAAACATGAAAAGGCCTAATTTTAACTGAAAATATGTTTTCCTCTTACGCACTTAATTCCCTCTTCTCCCTCGCCTTGTTCTCTAGTGTATTTTCTTTCAATAACAGTGAAATTACTCTCCAAGTTGCTGTTGTGCTTAGATCTGTGCAAAGCCTGTGAACTACTTATGACCCACTGATGCATCTTTGGGACACAAGTAGTAGAATCATAGAATATCTCAGGCTGGAAAGGACCCAGTAAGGATCACGTGGGATAGTTCTCCAACTTCTAAAGAAGTCATTACTGCATTTTTGTTTGCAGAATTATTTCCATTCTTGTTGTAGCTTGCTTCATTACTGGTAGTAAATTAGCTATCAAAAAGCAGTATTAGGTTGCACATGCAGTGTTCAGGAGGTGCATGTGCCTTTCAGGTGTGCCTTTTCCATGTCGTAAAGTCAAGATTTGTTTTTCTCAATGTGATCATACCTAAAGATTGACAGTAATAGTTTCATACTAAACTTGGAAGGTAATTTGTATTTTGATGACTAGATTTAAACTGTGTTCATTTTCCTCTCCGTAGTCTTATGTACTTCTTGGGCTCGTAATCGTTTTTCCGCATCTCACTCGATTCATTACATGGTGTAAAACCAAGATAGTTGGTGAGTAACAATATTCATAGAAGTATGTTCAGATAAGTTATTAGGTTGTCAACATGTTATCCAAACAACCTGGAATGAAGTAATTTTAGTTCTACTTCTCAGTCTTGAAACGTAGCAATTTTGGGGTTTATTGCTGTGCTTCCAAACAGATTCTCCCTTGCTCCCTGGTTTCGATTAATTTGTGACTGGATTTTTGTTAAGGCACAACACATTCGAAGATCATTTCTGAGTGCAAAACCTCTCTGGTTTGTCCTGAATATGCATGTGCATATGGCTGCATGCCATCTATCCCTTTTCCCTCCTAAAAAAGGGAGCACGGGGACTGAAGAATATAGGAAGCAAACTCTATGAGTGTATCACTTTGTTCCTAGCAATAGCATATTTTCACAGTGGCAAGTAGAGCACCTGTAAATCAAAGTTTTTCCAGGTAATTAACAGTTTAGGGTGTTACATCTCATTAATCTAACTGTTGTGGTCTAAATATGTGCCTTCACCCATGGCTAAATCCAGGCTTCCTTCCCTCACACTCCTGGCTTATGTTCTTTCTGCCCTCCTTGTGTTAGCACTAACAATTGCACAACCACACCAACAGCCAGACCTGCTTTTAAACTCTGCTGAAAGGGAGGTTGCTAGTGCCAAAATAAAGGAGAAGGTGGGCTTGTGCAACCTACTCAGCGAAAAAGTTGAGTGTCCCTCTTTGAGAGCAATATAAACTGACCACAAAAAAACCCACTGAACAGATCATGTCTTTGGAATTGGCACTCCAGAGGTGAGTCAGAAGACTTAACACCTTTGTGCTTCTGTTGTTCAGGTTAGCACAAGTCCGTCTGTGTACACTGCAACTGGGAACATACCTTTGACTCCCGCATGTGGCAGCAGTAATAGACAGGGAGGCAGAAATGCTTTGAAACGGCTAAAGCCAGGCTCTCAGAGCAAGATAATAAGCACATACAAATACTGCCTGTGCCCACTGCGATGGAGGCACTGCAATTTGCAGTCATATTGTGTCTGTGTACATCGGACCCCGTGAGATGGCTGACATAAATTACTGCTCTTATTGACTGAGTTATGATTACACTTGATTTTCATTCAGTTCCTCTCCTTACTTCCTATGGAAGATGTAAGCTTTTTTTTCATCCAGTCTATACTCCTGAAGTGGTACAGCTTGGCTAGCTGGGCAGTTCAGAGTCCAGTCTTTAGGGATGTGTTTGACATTTTGTCTAAAAGATCCAGAGCCTGACTTTTTGACTAAAGACTGGATTTATTTTAAAGCAGGTTATTTGATGTCCCAGTGCAGCCCCCGTGCTCCAATGAGTTTTTTTCTCACATGCAGTGTAAGTTCTCTGCACTGTCTTGAAGGACCTACAGCTATTAGTGCTTCTCGATCTTGAAGGACCTACAGCTATTAGTGCTTCTCAAGGCACAGCATCTGATTTGTGTAGCTCAAATGTTTTGTTCAATTACAGCTTTGAGTCATTATTCACTTGGTGGAAATGGTCTGCCATACAGTTTAAAGGACAGGGCTTTTTTGCCCCTGAGGCACTTGTCCTGAAAGCAACATGAACTTCAGGGAGAGGCACAACTGCCGAAAAAGGTGGAGTTACTGACCTGTGTGGATGAATGGCACCCTTCTTTCTACAGAAAGATTTTGGCAGGTGGGGAGAAAGAGAAAGGGAGGTCACTGTAGGTTGTTTAACTATGTTGTTGTATACTACCTGACCTTGTCTTTGATTAGTAAACATCTGAATTTGTTTCCAGGTCAGAGAGATGAAGGGGACGAACCCCATAGCTTAGAAACCTTCACTTTTTACCTCAGTGAGCCTCTGAGTAAGGAACGGGTAGAAGCATTCAGTGATGGAGTCTATGCTATTGTAGCAACCCTGCTCATTTTGGATATATGGTAAGGCTTTGTGTTGCCTTTTACACTGTGTGTTGTTAAATACAATATTAACTTTTGTCTATATGTAATATTTGAGGAAATAAAATTGACCAAACACTGACTTCTAAAATCTGCAGTGGTTACTTTAAGTATGATTTTCTGGAAAGATACAGAATACAAACAAAAGATACTTACAATGCCCACATTTCAGCAGTAGTGATCATCAATCTAATGTATGTTGGGGTGGGGAGACTTGAAGAACAAGGCTTGTTTTTTGTTTAGTCCTGTTTTCAGATAAAAAGGCTTTTATCAACAAAAGCTGTTTAGTCACTGTGGCAACTTTATTACATTACCATAAAGAAATGCCAGCTTACTTTCAGATTTCCTTTCAGATCAAATTTATTTGCAGGACTGTTATTTGAAATGCTGTTTTTAAGTTACAAATTAGAGAACGACAGGGTGGATGCCTGTTGTTCCCTACTTGCTTAGTAAAGCAACATAGTTCAGTGTTGCTCCAGGTGTGTTTTATAACATTAACACGCAAAGTAAAGTTAAGTTTTCTCTCCACAGTGAAGACAATGTCCCTGATCCAAGAGAAGTTGAGGAGAAGTTCCATGGCAGCCTTCTTGAAGCTTTAAGTGAATATGGGCCAAATTACCTTGCCTACTTTGGCTCATTTGTAACAATTGGTCTCCTATGGTTTGTCCATCACTCACTTTTCCTTTATGTAAAAAAAGCTACACGATTAATGGGACTGCTTAACATACTTTCACTGGCTTTCATTGGTGGGCTTCCGCTGGCTTACCAGCTGACCAGTGAATTTGCAGAGAAGTCTCACAATGAAATAGAAGCCATTCAGGTCAGCTGTGTTATCACTTTCTTTGCCAGCATATTTCAGTTTGCAATATGGACTACAGCCCTCCTCCGTGAAATGGAAACTTTGCATCCTTCTGCTAGATATGGTGGCAAGGAGCATGCCTTCATGTTTGCCAAGCTGGCGCTCTACCCTTGTGTAAGCCTTGGGGCCTTCTTTCTAACATGCTTGTTAAGTGAGTTTAGCACAGCAATTTTCCATCTTATGCAGATTGTAATCCCATTTGCTTTTCTTGCCTTGCGCATTTTTGTTAGGATTTCTTTAACCGTCCTAAAGTCTGTGATGTCTCTCTCCAGACGGAAGGTTGTGTTGTTAGAAGAAGAGGAGGCATGTTTGTCACCTACTGAAACAGTCTCCTAAAATTCCACACAGTGCATGTGAAGTTATAACATTAACTTCAGTTCTTCTTACTCACATTACCTTCATGTGTGGATTATCTTGATCTCAACCGAAGCTTGCACTGGCCATTACTGGGGCATATTTAAATTTTAGCTCATCGTGCTTGAGACCCTTTCTACAAAACCCGTAACTGAAAAAATTGGGGAAATAGGGGATACAAAGAAAAGCATGTTCCCCTTCCATTAGAGTTACCCTTTTGGAAAAAATGCTGCTTGACATGTAACTGCAGTGATGAGCAATTAAGATGTGCACAAACAAATGTCCAGCAAAATGCCCTTTTTTCTAACATGGCAGTCATTATGGCAGCCAAACACAGGTACAGAAGCTGGCTGTGCTGCTGTAACGTAAGGGAGTGAGGCTTGGAAGACATGGAGACCTCTGGGTTTCGGGATGGCACATCATGGCAGAGCCTTCATGCATACAGGGTGCTGGTCTCCACCCCCTT
>Ga0181612_159858_pt1 | contig 11893 bp, 11 predicted proteins | sample HoacroProtozoa21_FD_119630 | JGI IMG/M metagenome (GOLD analysis project Ga0181612, IMG submission 119630) | Hoatzin crop microbial communities from Cojedes, Venezuel. Combined Assembly of Gp0051906, Gp0051904, Gp0051908 | reverse complement strand
TTTTTAGGCTTGTCAGTGGTAATTCTGTAGAAGAGAAGCTTTTGAAAAATGGCACAAAAGACTTGATCAGAGAAGTAGCTGCTCAGGGAAATGACTATTCAATGGCCTTTTTAACACAGGTAAGTTAATATTCAAAATACATTCAAACACCTGTGTTGCAGTGTTCCAACAAATTCAAGCATCTGTGTTGGAGGGTTTAATAACAGTTTAATAGAAATCTGTTTGGGCTACAATTGATAGGTGAACATATTAGATTTCATGGTTGCTTGAACTCTAGGTGTTAGGGCCACATACTCTCAAATACTGTCCATCTGCTTTTGTTCTGTTACTTTACATAATGATGCACAGGCATCCCCTGTGTGACTTAATATATTCTGGTTTCTTGCACCCTGCTGCAAAATTCTGCAGAGCTTGTAAGGATGAAGGTTTCAACAACTTCAAAAATGTGAAAAATGAAGTTTGGGTATTTAGTGAGATAGGCCCTCGATTGCTGCTCTGAAGATGCAGAAGACAGTGGCTGCCCTGATGAAGCTTGTCCTTCCCCTTCTGGCACTCCCAATGCGGTGCTGCACAACGAGACTGTGTGTGTTTCTGACTTCCCTATAAATGAACTGTTAACACCTTATTCTACTCTGTAGTCCTAAGGGAGAAAGTTACAGGAGAGAAAATGGACAATTTTCCAGAAATACTAGATAGAGTTTTATTTTTTCTTTAGTCAGTCCACAGTTTATAAGGTCGCTTGAACCTGAGCTTATTCAAAGTTATATAAAAAAAGAGACTGGTCCCAAAAGCTGAATGTACTTCTCTTTTTTTCCTTCTACTTACCAAGCAAACGATTCAAGAGTTGTTTGAGGTTCATTCTCCTATGGAGGATTCTGGATTTAGAGTGAAAGCAGAAGAATTTGTAGTACTTTCTCAAGAGCCATCTCCAGCAGAAAATATTTCACCTAAAGTTGCAAGACCATTCATAGAGGTAATTATTAACGCATACATTAAAAATACAGCTGTGCAACAGTAGCATTAAACAGCTGCCTTACTTTTTTTTATTTGGGTAAACTCTGTCAATCTCTGTTTCTGGTAGTTTAATGTTGTTTTGTCGTTTTCCTTGTATCAAAACTTCCAGGAGCCTACAGTTGAGTGGTATACTTTCTGGGGACTGTGTCTCTTACCTCAGCAGGGACTTACTCCAGAAATTTGTGCCGTATTTCAGTGAGCTACTTCTGGGGTTTCTTTACGTGTTTTTGAAGTCTTCATTATTTTTAAAATATGTCTTTCTGAAAGGCCCTCAACAGCATTGAGCGAGAGGATGAGGACTCAATTGATCGTGTACAAGAAGTAGGACCTGAGTCAAGCATTGAACCTTTAATCTCAGAGCTCTGTGAGACAAAATACAATGAAGAGCCCTCACAGCTGCAGGAGTTAGTTGCTGTTGTGGATCAGGTACCATGACTTTCCATGAATATTTGGTTAAAAAGTAATGCTTAGTTCAAATATTTCGATTTCTTTGCATTCTGGCCTTAAAGGAACTTTGTCTATGGGATTGATACTCCCTTGAAATGGATGGTAGATCTCCTACTGATTTAAGATGTTAAGCCATAAGAGAAGGAGATTAGTTTTAAGGAGAGTTTTGATACACTCTCCTTCAGTTAACATTTCTTTTATTATCCTCAAGACTAATTTTTTTTTTCTTTGATACGTTTTCTCAGCTGACTCCAATTGAGAAGTATGCTTTGAATTATTTAGAGCTCTTCCATGTTTCAGTTGATGAGAATGAGCCACGATTGAATGAGGTAAAAGAAGTCTTTCTGTTCCATGTTGTTTTGTCACAGCATGTCCAAGAAGGGTTATATTTTCAATGTGAATGTTTCTCCAGTGACGTGGAATGTATTGTAGGCACTTCTGTGACCTTCTGTTACTATACTGTATGAACATGGAATGCATTACAGAGAGCTTATTATTTTGGGATTCTCTTGGTTTAAGTAGGTGTTAGTTCTTAATTTCTTTTTTATAAAATGGGAATGACATTCTTCAGCACAGCTCAGCAAATATTTGTTGTACTCCATGGACAGCGGGAGAAAAAATTTCATTAATTTCAATGAGCCTGCTTATTTGGGTAAAGGAGCTGTGTTCTGGTTTTCTTGGTTGTTTAACTGAAATTCTGAGTTTGCTTTATTTTGGTGATTTAAAGACCCTCAACAGAGACAAAAAAATCTCTTCTAAATGATTGTGAAAGTATCTGTTAAAAAATTTCTGTAAGATTTCTGTGCCTGAAAATGTCAAAGTTCAAGGAGCTTGTCCGTAAAAATACAAATTGATAACTTTTAATCCAGTGTCTGTTACTTCATAAAGTTTATAAGGAGTCTAACTTTCATCTAGATGGAATTGAAAACTGCAAAGAAAGCATGGGAAGTACAGCATATGAAGCAGTTAAAGGAAAAAGAGCAAAAAATGCTTTGGGACGATGAAGAGGAACTTCTAACCTACACTCGGGAGGATGCATACAACAAAGTAATTCCTGATTAGTCCTGTTTTTCTTAATAGTGCATTTCTTAACAGTTATTCTGAGAATACCTTTTCCTTCAGGGTTCAGTTGGATCTTTGACTTGTATTCTCTGTTTACTGTCTAGGAGTATGTGTATGAAGGTCCAGATGGGCAGACGGAAATAATGCCAGTAAGTACAAGTAACACCAGGCAGCCTGAACAGGCTTTTTATTTTTTGAAACATAAAAATCAGTGGAAAGTTAATATTGCAGTAACTCCCAACTTTGTTCTGTGCAGCTTTGGACTCCTCCCACTCCACCTCAGGATGACAATGACATCTACATAGATTCTGTTATGTGCCTGATGTATGATACCACCCCTATTCCAGAATCAAAGTTGCCTCCAGTGTATGTCAGGAAGGAACGTAAACGACACAAAACAGATCCATCTGGTAAGTGTTTGTTCAAAACTGTTCTAGATTTATTGCTGAAAGTTAAAACAATCGGGGTTTTTCAGACCTCCTACATGTCTGATCCAGTAAAGATCAAAAGTGCAGATTTGAAGAGATGAAAATTCTCATCTCACTGTGGTCTTGAAGCAACAGAATCACTGGAAGCCTCAGTTCTTACAGTGTGTCTTTCTATTCAGACATACGGGTATTTCTAAAAGGACAATTTTAGAAAACAGACATTCTGCTATGTCAGTTAGGACAAGGCTGATCTTACTTTCTACCAGGCTTTGTTTAGTTACGGACAATATTCTTTTAAGAGGCAGTGGGGAATACTCTGTGCACAAGTAGGAGCATTTTACAGCTATAAATAACAGAGGAATCAAAGAATGGTAGTAACTGCTTACCCAGAACATGGGCTTTGTCTTAGCTGCAGGTAGGAAGAAAAAGCAACGTCATGGAGAGACAGTTATTCCACCTCGTTCCCTTTTTGATCGAGCAACCCCAGGAATGTTGAAAATGCGCCGAGAGGGCAAAGAGCAAAAGAAAAACATCTTGTTGAAACAGCAAACACAATTTGCAAAGCCTTTGCCGACTCTTGTCAAACCAGCTGCTGAGACTGGACAGGATAATCCAGAGTGGTTGATCAGTGAAGACTGGGCACTTCTGCAGGTCAGATGATACCTGCACTTTCTGCTGTTATTATTTGTTGTATTTTTTGCCTCTAATTTCAGAAATGACTCTTTCTGCCCTTTGTCTTTTTCAAGGTTATTTCTAATTCTTAATGGCTAGTTTGGCATTCTGCTGGCAGCATAACTCGGAACAGATTGTCTATCATTTATGTTCCTTTAAGGATAAATTAAAGGTTAAATTGCGGAACGCATGATTAAGTCCTATTTTTGTTGTAGAGACCACTTACTATTATGTTCCAGATTAGTTGTGCTGGCTGGACACTGCATAATGCAGTTAAGGTTCTCCCCACCTTTGAGGAGAAAGCGGTATTTGAATGGCAGCTTTCTGTTCCTCTTATATCAATCTCCAAATGTTTTCTTGCACATCAGTCTGCGTAATAGCATTTTACGCTTATTTATTCTCTGTGAATGTAGGTGAACCCCACGTCTGAGCCTTGAGCTATCTGTATCATTGTAGTAACAGTGTGTGGACACCTGCAGATAAGGGGAGGCTTGGAAGATGGGAGTGATTTGTCATCTGAAGCTTTTGTACCTTTATCTATTGTAGGCGGTGAAGCAGCTGCTGGAGCTTCCTTTAAATCTTGCTGTTGTATCGCCAGCACACACTCCCAATTGGGACCTTGTTAGTGACGTTGTTAACTCATGCAGCAGAGTCTATCGCTCACCAAAACAATGCCGAAACAGATATGAAAATGTCATTATTCCAAGGGAAGAAGGAAAGGTGAGTTTACATAGAATGATGCGTCTTTTTTTACCTTAAGTTTGTAGTTTTTTTTCCATACTCCATAAACGCTTGTTTTTTTGTTAAATGTTTCAACAGTGTAAATAAATAACTTAAAAGATTATAAAATTATCCTCATCAGGATTTCCACTTATTTTATGTGATTTCTTTGAAAAGAAAAAGCACCTGAACAAAATCTTCCACAAAAGATCATCTAACTTTCCTTCTTATTTTACAGCTAATGTACGAAGCTAATCCTAAAAAGAAGACAAAAAGTATTTATAAGGTGTGCATTGGTATTCTTTCAAAATCAAATCTAGACACTGTGGTATTTAGCAGCAATGGAGGTGGGCAGATAATTCATATGAGATCCATGTTGAGTGTTACTTGAGTTCTGAAACATCAATTAAAATTCCAAATTCATTTTTCCTTTCTTTGTTGATACAGTGGATTGACACCAGACTTCAGCTTTTGGATTTGGTAGATAAATTTTAAATCATGCAAGAAGTTTGTGGTTTCACTTAAACTGTAGTGGGTATTTTTCCACCGAACAACCACCATGTAACTTACCCTGATTATGATGATGGTACTTAAGATCTGTAAGAACGTACTTCGTGCTAGGGTCTAAGTGGATTACAAATACTTAGTAAATATGATGCTTGAAGCACCTTTTAGTGAATGAGGATGATAGTACACTACAGAAACAAAAATAAGTTCCATGATTGTAAGCAACTTCTTCCAAACCATTCAGCAGTTTAGTGACAGAACTGGGTAGTGAACCTAGACCTTCTGACTGTAGTCCCATACTCTGACTAATAAGCAGGTTTGTCCCTGACTGACAGTTTCTACTTAGGAGAAGCCAAATGTTAGAATGGCATGGTGTGTTGAACGTTAACATAGCTTGGTTGGGAGAGCAGTGCAGTGATGGTTTTATTATATTATGTGTGCGCTGTGCATAACTGTAAACTAATGGGCTCTTGGTTTGGGTACTGAATTAAACTTGCAACATCTAAACTAAAGCAAAGATTCTTTTTCAAATTAGAGTTTGCCATTTTGTATGTCCCCAAGTGCTGATGCCAGTGTGACCGTGAGAACTGCTCCTTATTTTGCTCTTTTCTTTATATATTTCCCATAGAGTTTTGTGTAACAGTAAGTTATCGGTGACACGAGGCAGAAACCAGTCTGTGATAGATATGTTGGAGTACGTTTTTAAATAATCTACAAGCGCACCATGTGTTTATACATAGACAAAATGCCAGGTGGGTGTGTTCGCCATTGAAGGTTGGTTTGTTTTCATTTTTTAGACTAAAAACAGCCGCCCACTTCGTACCAATCAGATCTATGCTCAAGACGAGGGTGCAACCCACACGCAACTTTATACTAACCATTTTGAGATGATGAAAATGATTGCAGGGAAGAGAAGTCCGCCTATCAAACCTTTGTAAGTTTAACTGGGATCATTCGATCTCCCTGTTGCCACAGATCTCCTGGAAACCGTGTTCTGAATTGCTCTTGCAACCAAGAGTTATTTTATACTCTGGTTAAACTGCAGTTTTCCTTCTCTGTTCTTGATCTCCTTCCTTGCGTCCTGGCGTTGTGTTACTGGAAGACCTTCATATTTCATGTGTTTGGGTTAGCTTTTACTTACTGCATGAGTTTGTGTGATTAAGAGCAGAAGAACACTCAAGTTGTGTTTTGTTTGTTTTTTTTTGTCTACATTATAAACTACATTTTCCATTTGCCTGAATTGTAAACATTTTGATGTCTATGCTGTTTAGTAGTATGCTGTTTTCTATATATATTCTGCAGAAACTTTTTCTGCATTCATTTAATATTTACTCTGACTCTTTCTTAAAATGTCTGTTTGTGCGCAGGCTTCAGTACTGGTGGGAATATCGTGAAAACTTCATCAAAACTGCAGTGTCATCTGCTAAAACATGTGAAATGAAATACTGTTTTTAAGTTGTTTTTTCTGTCTCCAGTAATACAGTTTTGCTCGATTTCAGACTTGGCATGAATCCTTTCCAGAAGAATCCAAAGCATGCATCAGTGCTTGCAGAAAGGTGGGCACTCTCTGTCTTAAAGGAGTTAAGAGTTGCATAAAATAGGGTTTTTTTCTCTGCTTTTTTTAACTTTAAGTTATTTCTTTTTAATGATTGTGTGCTTTGTCTTATTATTTCTAGTGGAATCAATTATGATAAGCCACTTCCTCCAATTCAAGTTGCATCCCTCCGAGCGGAACGTATTGCAAAAGAGAAAAAGGTAAGGTCTCCATCTCAGCGGTATGTATGACTGCAGCAGTTAAAAAATTGGGCAACAGAGAAAGTATGAGAAAAGCTTCCTCTGGGAGAAGTTTGGCAGTATAGTAGATGTTATGGGCGGCTGCAAATCGTTCACGTTTAGATATCCAGGGTCCAAAGTGGAACCTTTCCTTGGGCTGTATGTCACTCATTGTTTAGAAGCATCTTTTTGGAAAACATAGTAAAAGCATTTGAAAATCTTGTTTTCTTCTTGACCGTTATGTAGCCTCCTTTCTTACATTATTCAGAAAGAGATACTTGTCCTTGCTTGTTGCTGGTAAATCGCCTGTTGTGCTATGCTGTAAGCCATATAACCATGGATATAGCTTGTAGTTTGAAACTAGGTAGGGCATGTAACTCGGAATTAGAGAGTTGCAGTGAAGATAGATTTGTATGCTGTCTCTGCACACACGTATGTGTTACATGCCTAGAATTAAAGCGGGTTTTTTGTTGTTTTGTTTTTAAAAAAATACATCCTGATTGTTACATGCGCTGTTTTGAAGACAGTGAAGCTCATGCTTTGGTTTCCTAGGCTTTGGCTGAGCAGCAGAGGGCACAGCAACAGACGGGTCCGCAGCCTCAGCAGCAGCAAGCCAGCCAGCAGCAAGCTCCACAGCCGGCCGTACAGCAAGCGCAAGCCCAGCCGCAGCCGCAGGCTCAGGCACAGGTAGTTCAGCAGCCACAGGCAGTAGTGCAGACTGCAGTAACCACAGTGGCCAACACAGCAGTATTGGTAAGAAAGGCAGGGCTTGGTGCCTCTGGTGTAGTAAATTCAGTTCCTTTGTGTGTACTATATTTGCGTGTTCTGTTTTCTCTGGAATGTGAGAATTTTAGGTCAGCGTAGTGAGATAAAAGCTATTTCTTTCTTTTTTTCCTCCCCTGAGTATGCTGGGTATCTTCTTTTTTGGTTGTTTATTAAGACTGTGTTCATACCATTATAGCAATAGGTCTTGGCATTCTGAAGTGGAAAACCACCACATCCTTTGCAAAGATTTTTTTGCCTTTTGCAGTTTAGAATTCAATTTCATTTAATCAAGTCTGAGCAAATACATTTACACAGTCACTGAACAGAGTTTATACAGAGCACATGGAGACTGAAGAGAATGTAGCTGTAAGAGCTACTATGTTAAAGTAGTTTAAAAACCAAAGCTTTATTGACCTTTGCGAGACAAGTGGAATGTTGCATCCTACAGGACCGGCCGTGGTTGGTTTATTGCCAATCTGTGCGGTGTTTTCGTGGCTTCCTTAAATCTAGAGTCTGTTTTAATGAATCTGATGACAAGTCTGAGGCTTTTGTTTTTAAAGCAAATCCAGTTTGCATACTGATGTGTACAGGCAGTGGTGATTTTATTTTGCTTGTTGAAGGGCAAGAATACTACAGCTTTTACAGAAAGAGACAGAGGATGTGTTCTGACCCACAAGTATTGCTGTGTATCTACTGCTCAGTGATGTTCACGTGTGAGTGGTTGCCTGTGGCATCCCAGAGTAATATATTGCTCCCTTCTTCTGCTAACAAGGATGTCAAATGACCGGTACTTACCAAACATTTGGCTGGTCTCCAGTTGCTTGTTAGCATGGCAGAATCCTAATATATACATCAGTAGTTCTTGATGTGTGAAATGAATGAACAACTGCAGAATTATCTGCGCATTTTATTACGTTTTTCTAATTTTGTCACTTCAGGAATACAGCATTGTGTTAAACAGCATAATAGCATAAGTGCTATATTCAGTTTTCTTTTATTGTTTTTCTGAACTGTTACCTCAATTGTCTTCTAAATAGGCGGGCACAATCAAAACAGCAGTTACGGGAACAAGTATACAGACTGGTAAGAAGACTTTATAATTAGGCATTGGAGATTGTAGGATGTTTGGATTTTCATTTTTAGCATCTCATATTTAATCTTGGCTTGCTTTCAGCTACAGTGAGTGGAAATGTCATAGTGAATACCGTTGCTGGAGTCCCTGCTGCTACCTTTCAGCCCATCAATAAACGTCTGGCTTCACCTGTTATACCTGGAACGTTGACTGTGAGTAAATCGCATCACTAGTTGTGTCCCTGAACTGATCTTGGTTGCATGTTTTCTCAGTGTATCTGTTTTCTACTTTAGCTTTCCATGTTATCAGAAACTCTGCTTCTTGCAAATTTCATGTGGATCATGTGATTCTGTATCAAACCCCTCTCCCTTACCAAGATATCAGAACACACTGGGACAGTTTATCAGAAGAGAGTGCCTAAACTACTGTTAAAAATAGTTCATAGACGAGTGCTGTCATAGGCAATGTATTATGTCATTATAATTTCCAGCCTGTAACTTTTGTGCTTTGTTAATTGTGATCTTTATTATTATTTTAACGATTTAAGACTATGGAAGATAAAGCAAAAAATTAGAAGGTAATAAAATCAAATTTCTGTAATATAGTTAAGGTTTTGGTGATTAGCCTGTTTGAGGAAGATGTAACTGGATGCTGATTATGAGGCATATCCAAACAGATAGATGCGTTAGAAAGATCAGGACCTTCTTTGCTTTTACAATGCTTTCGCATTTTTGATGTTTGCTTCTAAAATTGTATAGTCCATTTCCATAAGGTTCCGTAGCTTTATATGAGGTATGGAAACTGTGAGAAATAAGGACTTTGTTCTTTTCAGACTTCCGGAGGCACTGCAACTGCACAAGTGGTACATACCCAGCAGCGGACTGCAGCAGCACCTGCTGCTTCCACAGAACTGGTGACCATAGCATCTACCCAGGGAGTTCGTGCGGTGACATCAGTGACAGCATCAGCTGTAGTAACTACAAACTTAACACCTGTGCAGACCCAGACAAGATCTTTGGTGACTCAGGTCACACCAGGTAATAATCACGTGTTCAGGAATTTTTTCCTAGGATACATACAGAATCCCTGTAGTTTGTTTGACTGCTGTATCCTCACAATGTTGAAAGCCTCGATTTGTTGGCAGCACAATTAAACAATGCCGTGATCTTTAACTTGCTTATTCTTGGTGCTCAGATTACTTTCTTCTCCAGTATGTCTGGATGAAGTGTTGCAGCAAAGGAGCTGCTTGGTCGCTGGGCATTACAACTAAAACAGATTATTAATACTCTGGTAGTAAAATACTAGAATTGATTGTCTCAACTAAAAACCACTGTGAAGAAAACAGTGTATATTTTACTACTTACTCTGCATATACATCATGTTTATGCTAATGTATTGTTATTTGTAGTTAGTCCACAAACTGGGGCAGGAAAATATGCCTGTAACAGCTAGGCTTTTCAGGTGAAATCGATGAATTAAATTGAATGTTGAAAATCTTTCTTCGGAGCATTTTGTTTTTTCTTTATTCACAGCTACACCAACAGTCCAGCTGTCCGGCAAAACAATCACCCCTGCTCACTTCCAGCTTCTGAGGCAACAGCAGCAGCAGGCTGCTCAGGTGCAGGTCCCACAGATTCAGGCTCAGGCACAAGCCCAGTCTCCAGCTCAAATAAAAACTGTAGGGAAATTGTCACAGGTAAGGAAATGCTTCTGAAGTAACATGGCATGTTACTGTCATTGTTACTGTAAGCATCATGTGTTGTACCCTGTTTTCTTGGGCTAGAGAGTGAAATGCAGGTATTTCTTAAATTTGATCCTACTAAAATTTCACGAGGGCTGAGTGTCTGGCAGCCATTTCAAACAGTATCACTATCGCAGGAGGACAGGATGTAAAGCGTTTAGTATTACTTACTCACTGGTAACGCATTGCATAAAGGATTCTTAGCTCTTTGATCTTCACTAAAGTCTGGCATAGAATGTTTCTTCTTTAAAGCTCCAAGTTCATCTCCATTTTTTTTTTCCTGTAGCCATGTAAAAGATTAGAGATGATGGAAGTGTTTGATTTTTGCAGGAGCAGCTGATCAAGTTGCAGAAGCAGAAGCTGCAACTTCCCCAGCAGCAGGCAGCACAGCAGACACAGCAAGGGGCACAGCAGCAAACAGCACAAGTACAAGTGCAACAGCAACAGCAAACTCAACAACTCACTGCTGTTACAGCACCTCGTCCTGGCGCGGTTCTCACAGGCACTACTGTGACAAACCTGCAAGTTGCTCGTCTTGTAAGTTGTCTTTGACTTTGCAAGAACAGTCTTAAACACCTTGTTCTCTTTACTGGTTTAAATGAACTGGACACTGGTCATTCAAGCACACAAGTGCCCTTTGTGTTACTTAGTACAAAAGACAGCTGTAACATAAATAAATTGCACTTAGCCACTGATACCACCTCTAAAGTGTGTTACTACAAAGGAGCAGTTGTATTTTAAAACATTTATAACTATCACTTTATAGTGACCTGTTCTATGCAGCAAATATTTTTTGTGCCAGTGCAGTAATCTTCATTCCTTACTGCTTAGACTCGTGTTCCTGCTTCCCAGCTTCAAGCACAAGGACAGATCCAGGCCCAAACTCCGCAAGCAGCGCAGGTTGCATTGGCAAAGCCTCCGGTGGTGTCTGTTCCAGCTGCTGTTGTCTCATCTGCAGGAGTCACTACCCTGCCCGTTACTGTCGCAGGCATTAGTGTTGCCATTGGGCAGCCACAGAAAGCAGCAGGTATGTCGACAGACTTGCTAAAACGTAATAAAATTTTAAATCCCAGTGTTTTAAAGGTGGGATGTTTCAAAGAATGTCTTCTGTGGGACACTCACTTTTTTAAAAACAGAAGTGATGGACGTTGCATTCCAGTTTGTTTCTAAAATGAGGTCAGAGAATTGAGTTTATTCCATTTCACCTGGAGGTTAGCATGATTCTTTAGCCAGATGTGGTTGTTTGTGAGATTTTTTTTAAAAATCTGTGCATGAGAGTAGGCAAGCAGATATAGTTTTAAAAATAAAGACATAGTAATCTCTCTTTTTTTTTTTGTAATGCAAAATGGAAATAGGAAAAGTTGTATTTCATAACCATCTCCTGTACTGTGGACAGAATTTTTCCTGTAGGAAGATTATTGTTAGAAACGAAGTTAGCTTACACATTCCCCTGGATAACAGTGGTTTTTTTTCTCCACTGTCAAAATCATGTGTCTTAATCCCATTAAAATCAGTGGGTTATTAGTGCTCAGACCTTTGCAGATGTAAAAGTCTATCAAGTATAAGTATCAACGCTACAGGCTTGGGGAGGAGTGGCTGGAAAGCTGCCCAGCAGAAAAGGACCTTGGGGTGTTGGTTGACAGCCAGCTGAACATGAGCCAGCAGTGTGCCCAGGTGGCCAAGAAGGCCAAC
>Ga0181612_177382_pt1 | contig 11894 bp, 6 predicted proteins | sample HoacroProtozoa21_FD_119630 | JGI IMG/M metagenome (GOLD analysis project Ga0181612, IMG submission 119630) | Hoatzin crop microbial communities from Cojedes, Venezuel. Combined Assembly of Gp0051906, Gp0051904, Gp0051908 | reverse complement strand
CTCTCCTCGTAGGGGAGATGTTCCAGTCCCCTCACCATCCTTGTAGCCCTCTGCTGGACTCTCTCCAGTAGCTCTTCATCTTTCTTGAACTGGGGAGCCCAGAACTGGACAGAGTACTCCAGATGAGGCCTCACCAGGGCAGTGTAGAGGGGAAGAAGACCAAACAGTAGCCTATGAACTGGAAAGCAGACAAGTTAGTTAATAAATGGTCACAAACAAAGAAAAAAAAATGGGAGAAAAGCAGTGTGGCAGTCCAGGCTGAGCACAGATAGATGGAGTTTAACAATTTATAGGAGCCTCTCTGGGGACTGCGATGGATTTTAGAGGAGGCCATATGTGACTGTTAAATTGGCTTCAACAAACCAAAATTATCTGTAGCAAAATTTGATTTTACCATTGAAAATAATTTTATTTATCTAAAGTACTCAATTTTTTTCCAAATAAGTGGAACAGGAACTGTCAGTTTTAGAACAAAAAGCTGATTTTTTCACACAAAGTAACTGCCTCCTACAATTTTTTACTGAAACTATTATTCTCCTATAAAAAAGGTTGTCAATAATGAAATACAATCTAACAATTATGCCAAATTCTGTTGTTCATAAAAATTCTGAGATGGTGCAATACTGGCTGAGTTTGAGTCTTATACCTCTTCAAAAAACAGCTTTGCAAAGAGCAGATAAGATGAGTTTGGTTGTTGTCAAGTAACTGTTGTTTTCATCAAATTTTACCCCTTCTTAAGGGTAAAAGGGCCTGGTGGTTTTTAGCTTTTTTAGCTCTAGTGGGTAATTCTCTGACTTTCCTGCTCCCCTACTCCCTCTTCCTCTATGAGATTCCACATCTCAACATTCACTGCAGTGAATTGATATTATTAACACTCTGACAACTCAAACCAAGAAACAGGGCTGTATTGTGGCAGCTACCAAGACAGTCTGTGTCCCAGAGCCATCATGGTCTAAACAGTCTATCTGAAGGACAGGCAGGGAAACAGGCACAGATGTGAGAGTAGTACAATGCCAGAGATGCTTGGTAGATCAGTCTGGCTTCACTCTGGAACAAATCAGTCTTGCTCCTGAATCCCTCCATTTCCTGCCAAGGGAACCTGCACAGATCGTGACTTTGTAGCCATCTTCTGAATTGCCAAGAAAATTATGAAATGAGTAATAGCTATGGTATCTGAGCGCAAGTAAAGGCCTTTAATACCCCATAATATAAACATAATATAAATATATATCCCTAAAGTAATTCCAACAAGGTAACTGGTTAATTACATATTTCTAACTAAATACTTGTGTAATTTTAAGGAGTATTTTTCCCAAGGTGGTCAGAAATTGCAAGGATAGCTAGCATTAGGCAATTACCATTTTGAAGAATAGATGTTGTCACCTTTAAAAGTGGGTACTTAGGGCATATAATAGCAGTGTCACATTCGTCACAGCATCTAAGAGACAGGATGCTTAAATGTGGTGAGAAGGCTATTAATGCAGAAAGGTTTTAAAACTGCCATCAGATCTCTTGTAGTCAATACTGGTGCTTTACATAAAAATTGCCTGAACTGATGATAAGGTAACTTGTCTGAGCTCAAATCATTGGAGAACAATCAAATATGATAAATGATTGGCAGGCACTGCCATTTGCAAAGTAGAGACACAAACTCCAGATAATGGAGCTAAGACAGTTCACAGAAACTTCAAGGAGGTGACCCCTTCAATATTGTGTGATTCCTGACACTCAATCAATGTAAATGATACCTGATTTTTATAGGCAATAACAGGTTTATTTTCACTACATCCAAAAACTTCTTTCTATATGCAGTAGACACAGTCTATACTGAAATACATCATTATATGTCTAACTTATCCATAATTATTATTTAGAATAGCTATACTCATTATTGAGACTCCCATAAAAGTATTATCAGACCATCTGTACTGAGCAATTGCAGTTGTTGTTCACGTTGCTCATGGTTGAGGGTGCACAGCACTGTTGCAAATGATGCCTGAGTAAACTTCAATGCGTTAGCAGAGTAGGCAAAGTGAAGTATAATTTTGATTTTATAATACAAAATTGTTATGAATATTGTATACTTTTATGTTCAGGAAATTTCCATGAGCTCACATGCAGCAGGGTGAAAATATACCTAATTTTTTCAAAGAGAAAGGAAACACCTGTTTGGGGACCAATTATGAACTTCATAGAACTATCAGTCCTAATTACTAAATAGCTACAGGATTCTCATTTAAGCGAAATCAACCATACTTGAAAACTAAACTTAGAATGTAAATGATGCAATCATTCATAATTCATTCTGCCACAGTACACAAAAGCAGAGCCTACAGTAGGCTGTTTTTAAATCTTTTGTGCAAATTAATACTGCCAATACTAGATTTTAAAAAGCTGTTAAGGAGAAATAGATCTTTTAAGGGTGCTATTTTTTATCCAGCATTTTACAAACCTATCTCAAACATGAATGCATCTGCTTTAAAAGGAAGACTTAGCAGAAAAGGCAATATTATGAGCAGTCTGTCTTTGAGAAAAGTGATCTACACTTGCTGCTCAACAGAAATATTAGCAGCTCATTAAAGAATGTCGTATTACCATTAACAAGACCCATACTTATTTGTAACTGGTAAGTTAAATCTTAAATCTGGCAGCAGATAATATCTACTGCCCATACATTAGTGGAATCAATGATCCAAGGTAATCCAAGGATAATTTCTCAGGCAAGCTAACTGAGGGCAAGACCTCAAGATCTCAAATACAGCTATAGCTCTCTTGGGGAAAAAGAGAAGACTCTCAATATCAATCCTTGATTTGCAGGTCTCAGCCTTTTTGCAGGCTAGAACGACCACACAAATTAGTTGTCCAAGCTCAGATGAGGTTTGCTGCTGTTACCCCTATCAATGGAGTCTCATTACAGCAGCTGAATATCAATTCATGTTACAGGTCAGTTTTATGTGAAATTACTTTTTGCAGTCAAATAAATACTAACCTATGCATGCATAAATATTCACCCCACAGAAAGTTGGTTACTGAGTACAATACATTCCAAAGCAGCAATTCTATGGTTTATAGTATTATTCACGTGCAAAGTTTAGCTGGAGCTGAGAAATTTAATGTCTATGGTATTTCTGTGTATCAGTGCCAAATACTTTGTAAGACATTATTAATCCTATGAGTAGCTTGAGAAGGAATTTGCAGTAAAAAATTTATTAATCAAACTTAGTCCTTCTTTCTGTTTGCAAATTGCTGGAACAGATTGTGAAAACTCCTTATTTGTTTGCCATCTTTATTAAATGCCATTCTTTATCAAATGCCATTCTTTATCAAATATTATGGTGAGGAAAACTGAGCCTACTGACTGATCACAAATTGTTTGCTGATGTTGTAAATATACATACAAATTTAATGTACTCCTGTACATATAATAATTTCATATGCCATCTGTGTAATCTGTCACGTCAGAAAATATTATTAAATTCCCTGTGCCTTAACCCTTTTTCAACACAAAATGTTACATTTCTCAAAAATTGCTTTCCACAGACATTCCTAGGAACAAAACTGTTTTTCATGTGGATTCTGCGCTATCTACCTGCTTGGAGTCTGTCTGTTTATCTCACAGTGACAGTGTCCAATCTATGTCGATCAGATCCATCCCGGGCTGGCAGTCTTAGTGGTCCATAAGCATATAGCACTCGCAAAGATGACCGGATACATACTATCCTGAAAAATCTCTGTGTCATTAAATCTGATCTAGAACCTTCTCTTTACTCTTGTTTACTCCTGATTGTACAGCTGAAGTCTGGTAATATCACGTATTGCTTCTGTCTTTTTAGTCACACTCATAAATCATATTAAATGAGGCCTTCTTGCAGATGGCCCCTGTATGAATACGTCTTTGGTTGGAGATAGATGGTCACAAAGGAAGTTCCAGATTGCAGCAAGCCATGGATTCTTGTCACTCCTGTCATATTGAATACCTATACAGTCACTCACATTTTTCCTTGAAATAAGGTTTGGGAAGAGTTGAATTCCCTAGAGGGTGTGCTGAGATTTTTAATTGAACTCTGATTACTTCAACAAACACAATGCATTTGCATTTGCAGGGCAGGAAAAGCAATGCTTAAGTGAAGCTTAATCTCATATTTTGAAAATCTGCAAATGATTTGAACTCTGTTACTTGTCACTTTGGATTTCATTAAAAAATAATGGCATGAAAAAATAGCAAGCCATAGTATTCCTTCATAATTTGAAAATAACATTACAGGTAATCGAATGTAATTGTCCTGAGGTTCAAGAAAGTGTTTCCACAGACAATAATTTATATAACAAGAAAGAAAACCCCATTGTCCGTTTAGAAGGGTTAAAGGTGAGGAAGTGGGAACATAAACTATGCTATGCAATCAAATTCTTGACATAACTGCATTTGGTTTTGCATTTTGCGTGCAAAAGCCACGTAAAATCATGTGTGCTAAGAGTAGTATTTAAAGAAATCTTTCTGCACATGTATTAGAAAACATGAAAGAAACTATATTAAAGTTCAAGCATTCAGCACCTTTAACCATTTATGAGTTGTGTATTAATATTTTATTAACTATTGCTTAAAAGAACAGGAAAAATACGGCTCACCAATGCAAAGAAAGTAAGTGATCTTTAGTGTAATGATTTAACGTATAAGCTTTATGAAATTATGGAACATGCTGTTTGCTATGGCACACACGCATTTCCCTGATGGAATAGATGGGAAAGTAACATAACACACATCGCATTGTCTTGCATGAATAATATCATTCCTTTTGGATCCTTTTGAGTCTGTCTGACTTTTTTCTTCTACAGACTTGATTTTCTATCTTTACTCTCTCTTACTGGATAGTCTGCTTTGTTCATGGTAAAAATGCATACAGCCATTGAATCACCCCCTTTCTGAAAGTGAACAACCTTGTGATGCACTTTTTTAAAGTATCTGTTGCGTTTACAGCAGTTGAACTTCAATGGATTTGGGGAGATTGTGAAAAAATATTGTTATTTCTGCCAGCAGGAAGTGTTTCATGAGTGGAAAAACTGTAGAAAACAGAGCTCACATTCATACTGTACAGGGTGGTTTTACCGCCTTGTATATAATACACTATACATCATAATCTCCCTTTAATTTCTGTTTTACTCTACAGGATATACACTTTTATGAACCATTCATTATAATAATAACAAAAACAAATAGTGATTGTTATTTTAAGTGTGATTATTTCAAAATGTCAGGTAAGTATAACAGATTGTGTCGTTTGTCTGTGTAGACTCTGATACAAATTCTCAGTACAGGGCGTACAACTGAAGTTACTGAAACATATCAAATCATTTGTGTGATTGGAACACTAAAATCTCATTGTAATCTAAGAGATATAAAGTTGGTAGAAAAAAACCAGAGAGGATGGCGTGTAATAGTAAGGCAATTTAAATGAACAGGCAACTAAGAAGAGAAGAACCTGGGAATATTACAGATAAATGTGTTAGCTAGGAAAATCCAAAGGCACACCTTTGGCAATGTATACAGATCATCAAATCCAACTAAAGAAGAGATGAGCATATCCTTAACACATAACTAAAGAAAAAAGAATAAGGGTTATTTGGGTAATCAGTTTGGGAGAAAAATGCTGGAAGTAGCATGCAGACAGTTACAAGAGATCATTAAAGTTCCTGGTACTTTTATATTAAAAAGCCAGTTTGCCCCAAATTAAGCATTTCTGTTTCTTACCTGGAAATTTTAGTGTGCACAAATAGGACAATCCCAAAGATTATGTTTCAAAAGGGGAAAATGTTTCACTGGGGAAAAATCTTATCAGGATCAAAAAAAATTAGAGTGTGGGAATGAAAATTCATCATCAAATGAAGCTACTGTCAGTGAGTTTTGGTAGCGCTGAAGGGGGAAGCCCACGTCCTTGCTATGAAGGTGTAGATGTATGTATGAAATACCTACCGCTAAAACTCATGGATGACCCAAAGATTGGGAGAACTGTAACAACGAAGACAGGATGTCCACACACAAATAATGTAAATAGCCTGCAAAGCTGCCTTTAAGAAGTGCTTTAAGACAGGCAGATGCAAAGTTACTCATCTTAGGATGCAGAAAGCTGGCCAAAATACTTAAGACAAGACCACATCTTTAGAAGACAGCAACTGTATCCATCCTTTGGGTCAAAGTGTGTCTTGGAGATATCCAAAGAGGCTGTAAACAAGCCAGCTCATCCCTACATATACTCGAGCTGCGGCAAAACAGAGTCCTAAACAATTTAATTTATCCTGCCAAGAAGTCTGATGAAAAATAGCTGAAATATCTCTGTGATGCGCTACAGTCTATGATACTGATGTACTCATATATCTGTAGACACCACTTTTGCATCTAGGAGAGGTATTTTTTTAATGATGGGTTGTTTCTGGTTGATTACTAGACTTTCTTAAAGTTCTGTACTAGCTCCTCTCTTCCTCTAAGCAAGAAGATTGAAACAGGTATTTTTCATCCTCAGAAATCTACCCCCGTTTTCTGTGCCTGTCAAAACTTTGCACAAGGCCTGGAATCTGCACTGGGACTGTGGGTAACTACTACTCTCTCTGTGTATTTATGCCTTTGCTTTGTACTTGTGAAGTAGTCCACACGCAGACACAGAAAAGGCTAACTTATAACAACGTAGCCTGAAATACATTTGCTGCTATTTTCTCTGATCTCTGTGTATGCTGAGAGTAGAACTATTAGCCTCTGATTGTACTGTTAGCGACCGAGTTCTAATTCAGAGCTTCTGTCATCTAACTTGTCAAAGTGTAGGTATTGAGTCTAATGTGGTGAATATCTTTGTTCTGGTATCTTAGCTGCCATTTCTTTCATGGTTTTCATCAGATAATATTAATATTTGACGGGTTTATTTAGATCACATGAATCAGTTCATGTCTGTGCTCATTTGGATTTGCAATAACAATTATAGAACAAAACACGTTTGTAGACTTACTTACCTTTTAAACATCTCTCAGTCCTTACATGTATCAAACTCTTTTTAAAATTTTTCTCCCAAGAGATGGATGCTTTTTCTTGGTGTCTACCTCACTAGCGTAGCCAATTTGTGTACTGCAATGGAGTGTTGTCCTTTAAGAGGTTTGAGAATAGATAATTTTGAGAATTTTTCTGGTATCTCTGCACTCTCCACTATCCTGTGGAATTCTGGCAAGAATCTTTTAAACTAACTTCATGTCTAGGCAGGTTTTGTTGTAAAACTGGTCATATAACAGCATTTACTATTTAGATTAAATGACACTCTTAAAACAAGCCCATTTACAAGTATTTTATGCCCTGAATATGAAACAAGTTTTAACATCCACTTTCATACCCTTTTTTAATCTGAAGTATTATCACAAGAATAACAAGCCATTGGTTGTCATTATCTGCTTGGAAACAATTCTGCTATTAAAATCCAGTTGTATTCTGCAATCTGAAGCAATTTCACGGGCATTCACTGAGCCTGATTCTCTAGGACTCTTGGTATAATCAGAATATTATTTCATGACTACTTTGCCTAAGTCTACATTATGGTAGTTAAAGGTAAATAAAATGTACATTAGGAAAGAATCAGGCCTTTCAATTTTCTTCACAAAACTTTGTTATATTCTGTTTTTTACAGATACTCTGTCTTCCTCTAACTTTACATTTTCGGGTTAATTTTGTAACTCTAAGAACTACACAGTTCAGATTTTTTAAATGTAAGCTGCAATTTCCAAGCATTGTTCTGTAAAACAAATGAAATTATTTTTCCATTATATCAGAGCATGTAGAGATTCACTTATATGTTGCCTATTCTAAGCTGGAATACTTTAAATGTAAATACTGTTCCACCATGACAAGGAATTCTGTTTGAGACACTGAAATGGCTAGTGTGGCTAGAAAGTTCAAGAGAATGTGACTGTTTTTTCCTGATGCCAACAAGGAGAAGTAATGAGGGAATATTTACATTACAGACCTAAGAATTCTGCCATCCCTGCTTAAGAGCATGAAGACACTAAAATTTTCTACTTAGAGATTAGATTGCCTGTGAGACAGTTGTTTCCTCGTTAAAGTAGAGAAGGTTTCTGTTGGTTTGGATTATTATTAAGACAAATAAATAGGTTCTAATGCAATGCAAAAACAAGGTCAGCTAAATTTTGCAGGAAAAATATCACATTGAAACCAACATACAGTGCAGAAAAGATAAAAGTGCCGTGCAAAGAAGTTCATGACAGGGAGAGGCACACAAAGCCTACACCAGTGTATCTGCAGTAGAGAAAGAAAAAAAAATTCTTACAGAAGATAAAGAGTCGTGGGGCAAAACCAAGGACTTCATATTCCACTGCAATAACTATCCAAATAAATGGGGAAAACCAGCAGTACCTACAGCGCTTAAAAATATTGAGAATTCCAGGAAGCAAGAGGAGATCTGCCATATGACCTTAACTGCTTCACAAACTCTTGGTTTGAATGCTCAGCAGGAACAAAAGGCTGCTATATTTGCAGCTGAGCTATTAGATCACAAAACAATTCAATTGCAGCTGAATCACGGGACCAGCTGCAATATGAGCCCCAGAAATATTGATAATATTACAAATATTGCACTAGAGAAATGTAGCTGAGAGCTGGTGGTATACAGTGTATGTACTCTATGTCTTGTAAGCAAAGCCAAGCTGTTAATAAGCAATCTGTGAAACAAGAAACACTATCTCTTGGAGTCTGTAACAGCTGACAGGCAGGAATACCTTGCTGAGCAAGAGCAGCATGAAAAAGAGAGATTTGTTCACCAAGGGCTATCAGAAATACTCCAAACTGAAAGACAGAGGACAAGAGCATCCCAGTATGATGGGGATCATTCACTCTTCCTGCAGCCCTAATAAAACAATTGAAGAAGAAACAGGCGTATCTTCAAAGAAAAGTTGTTGGTTCATCTTCCGACACAAGCACAGTGTGGCTCTGCCTCCAAGCACTGGTAACGAATTTTTTTGGTAAGCCAGAGATTGGCATTGGGTCAGAAACACGTAACAGTGCAGAATAACCTCACTCATGAACAGCCCCTGAGGGGGTCTTGCCTGCTTTGCCAACATTCAGGAGTGACCATTTTGTGTTAAATTATACGAGCTCTCCTGCCACCTGAGTTTTCTTCATCCTGTGGCAAGTACCTCCAGAAAAGAGTAACTATGGATGCTTCCAGGAAGCATTCTGGCTTACGCTGAACTTAGTATGAACTACATGAGGCACATTCCAGGTGTTAAGATCAGAGCAGATAATAGTTTTATTTTAGGAAGTGGAAGGGGCAAGGAAAAAATCATGCAGTGTTATGACATCAAGTTACAGCGACTTCTAACTAAGAAAAGGAAGAACACAAGGCTGAGTGGAGAAAAGCTGGTAAGTTTCCCTACTTTGGACGGTCCATTTCTTTGTCCAACCAAACCCTAAGAAAAGTACCAGGAGAAGTATCACCACAAGAATTAAAAGCACCTTAACACTCCGGGTTCAGCTCACTTTCTTGTCAGCGATTTGCATCCACATTCCTCTATCCAGGGCGGGTGTCATCCAGGAGGCTGCAAAGCAGGGCTCCTCCAGCTTCTCTTGCTGGAGCCCTGTTGAACTACATGTGGAAATAAATGCTGATTGAGAAGTATGAGCAGGACTCTAGTCTCCTGGTTCTCACCTGAGAGAAGAGGCGGATCTAATTCCCACTCCAGGTAATGCTGTTTGTACATATTGAAAAAGTATTGGCAGGAAAATAATCTTCTCTTCTCTCTTCTTACATCCCCATATAACTTACAACTTAGTAGATCAACAATGAGAATTCACTCAGGCAGAGAACAGAACTAGCCATGGATCTCCTACATCCTTCAAGATTTACCTCGCCTTTAAGATACTAGAAGAAGAAAGACTGATGAAAACGACTCTGGCCCATTTGTGAATCTTACCCTGAAAACACCCAAAAAAACTGCTCAGCAAAGATAATCCAAATCAGTAACAATTTGAGGGTACTAAGTGAAACTGCATCTTTGTTGAATTCAGTGCATGGAAAAAAAACAATTCACCCAGCTTTTATCTACAGTTTTGTTTAAAGGGAACTAAGGATAAATTCCAGGCAATTTAATGACTGGTATTGTAAGACAGACACATGCTCACAACCTGAAACAGAGATATTCATAAGCAGCAGCAACAGAGGGGAGAGCATCCTATTTTCCAGTAATGAATGCTCAGTTGAGATCATTTATGGGACAGTAAGGGAAGTGCAGAGAGTACAGTGATTGACAGTAAAAGGAGATTTCTGCTCTGTGCGGTCACTGTGTAGTTCTGCAAGGGGGACGATGGGATACGAATACCCGAGCTGGCCTGGCTCCACTACATTCAGACAAGAATTGTGATCAGAAAACTGGAGATGCTACAGTCGACAGGAATGCCCTGTTCAGACAGTGATACACTGCGGTGAAATGGGAATGATTTGTAGCCAAATGGGAATTTCAGCAAAAGATGTCTTCTCAGTACCCTCAACGCCTTCTGCCGAGTCAGCAGAAATGGCAGCCAGGAGACAGGGGGTGATGGCAGCATGGATAGAAGAGCATGCCTTTCCGGCAGGACTGCACCATCGCAGCACGCAGAAGTTTGGCACTCAGCCTGTGCTGAAACTGGTGTGCTCCAAGCAGGTTTCTGTTCCCTCTCCGGTGACTGTAGCCCCGGTGGTGGGTTCACAAGCTGAGCACGGCCAGCACAGCCAGTGGCTGGGAGGGAGAGGAGCCGGGCGTGCGTGAGTGAGCGAGCGAGCAAGTGGGGCTCCATCCAGCCTCAGCACCCGCGCGGAGCCCTGCCACCACGCCAGGCATAGCCCTTCTAGGTGGGTCTGGTTCACAATAGCAATGGCAAAGAAGTCAACTGTGATTGCAAAGTAGTGGGCAACAGCAAGTCCGTTCCCCAAACCAAAGAGAGAACGGGGAGCCTTGGTGCTTCAGCTCATTTGGAAAAGTGGGAGGAAACGGGGTTTGGAATGACAAGATGCCACCAAGACAAATTAAAGCAGTGACAAGCAGGCCGTCCCTCAGGTGGGCTCTGGGCCGGTGGGCAGGGCGTAGCGGGACAGTACGGCCAGGGACACAGGCTGCAGCCAGGGACCTGCACCCGCTGTGGCCGGGCAGGGAGGAGAGCAGGTTTCGGAGGAGAGGTCAGAAAGCCAGCCCCCTGCTCACGGCTTGAAGCCGAGCTGCGGTTGCAGAACCTGAGAGACATGATTGTTACCAGAGAACTTCCAGTGGAAAAAAAAATTAGTATATATGATCATCCTCGTCCCCACACAAGTATCACTTTCCTCTCTAGCAACCCTTTTCCTCATTTGTAGAGGAACCTCTACCTGGAGAAGGGTAGGATGATTTGCTTAATAGATTATACTTGAAGATAAGCTGCAAAATAATTTCTTCTCTGTATGCTTTAGCTTCCATTCATTTCCAAAGGGAGTATCTAGATTCTGAACTCGGGTTAGAACTACCTAAATCATCAGTTTAGTGGCTTTTTTGTTTGTGTTTTTTTCCTTCAGTGAAAATGATCGTAAAACAGAGATACATACTAGACACTGTGTTGTAAGTCCTAAAATAGGAGATTTTAATAAACAATAGCAGCAAAACAGAAGTTGCCAAAAACGAGCTTGAATTTGTGTTTACGTTTCAAACTCCAAGCCAGATGTCCCTGACGTTGGCTGGGGAAGAGTATTCTGAGAAGTCACTGCTGAGAAATATGCGACAACACAAACCCGAAAGATCTTCGTTTTTTGCGGGGAAGTCAAGAACTCGGGCCGCTGCCGCTGAGCGGGGACCCCCCGGGGATGACCGCGGGCTGCAGCGCCGGCTGGGGCCGGGCCGGGAGGCGG
>Ga0181612_159157_pt1 | contig 11894 bp, 10 predicted proteins | sample HoacroProtozoa21_FD_119630 | JGI IMG/M metagenome (GOLD analysis project Ga0181612, IMG submission 119630) | Hoatzin crop microbial communities from Cojedes, Venezuel. Combined Assembly of Gp0051906, Gp0051904, Gp0051908 | reverse complement strand
TAATTGTAATCTCATTCGTATTTTCTCTTTCTAATTCTGCCCTCACGAGTCACAATTACTAGGCTTTCCTGTAGCATTTGGAAACTGTGTTCTTTGAAGCTGTTGACTTTGGAACTGTCCATGTTGGACATAATCCAGGACGTGATTACTGATTATTGCAATAGCAGCTTCCAGCCCAAAGATTTATTTCATCTATGCATGTCTGCATAGTTCCTCTTTCTTGAACATGGTGTCTCCAGTGTTGATAAGAGGTGGAAACTCTAATGGTGTTTCCTGACTGTCTGCCTGGCACCCAAAGAGAAGCCTCTCAGCAAAATAATTTTATTTCACGTACTGGATAGGTGTGTGAGGACGAGCGCATCCCTAAAGTGTGAGAAGAGCTTTACTAATGATGCACAGTTTCTTTATCACCCCTTCATCCCCAAACCATTTGAGTACAGAGCTGCAGCTATGAAACTACAGTGAAACTGGGCAATACCGTAGCTTTTTTGGGCCACGGGGTCTGCAAACCATCCACAACCGTGAGCCTCCACCCCTCGGTGCTTCCGATGTAGGGTCCAGCAGGAAGAGCTGAGGCTTGAGAACGCAGCTGGGCAGCCAGGGCACGAAGCAAGCACAGGGACAGCCTTCAGAAGCTCTCAGACGGGTTAGCAGCTGTCCTGCCAATTGCCAGAACCGCTCTGAGTCCAGCGGGTTCCCCTGCTCTGCACTGCCCTGCAGCCTCATTGATCTGAAATGGCAGGGGTAGTTCTTGCAAGTGAGACTGCTTTGCTATTGAGACTGTGTTAATGTGTGTCATTTAACCACTTATTTCAAGCTCTTTTGAACTTTCGGCTCTTAGGAGTAGATGACATTGTAAGAATACTCAAAACAGGTCACTGACAGGTTTGGGTTTTTCTCTGCTGTCTCCATACTGTACTATGATAATGCCAGATATGCTATAATAGGAACAATTCTCAGGCAAATTCAGTAATTTCATTTAAGATCTTAAATGATGTGGAGATTTGGTGAGGAAGGGAGTGAAAGGCTGTTTCCAAGGTCTGCAACTGGGAAGAGTTCTTCCTCTCGAGAACGGTGAAACCAGGTGGAAGGATGGGGAGCGTCCCAGTGCCAGGACAGCCAGGCCAGAAGAGCTGTGGGATGGGCTAGCATCAGTTCTTTGTGGGCATGGATGGGTTAATAAACGTTTGAACAGTAGCAAAGTTGGAAAATACTGTCCCGTATGCACAAGCATCTTGTGGAGGTGGGGTAGAGTTTTGTGCGTGGGCCTGGGAGAGGTAGGAGGATCTGGAGATGGGGGAGGGAGGGGAAGATGAACACCTCAGTCCTTGGTGTCAGGCTTCCTACAGGCCTGGGTTCTCCAAAAGTACTTTGGAAAAGCTCTAACGCAGACAAATGTTTGTGTGGTGAAGGCACAGAGAATGGACGGGAAGATGTCTTCAAAGGCTGGAGAAGATTTGTGTTCAGTTTAGTATCCTGTTCCTAAAATTGTGAATTATGAAGGGAAAAAGCGCAGTAGCAGATAACTAAAAGGAGGTCATGGTTGCTTTTGTATTAATATAGAATATGTTTAAACTTTCTGTTTCTCTAGACACGTTTTCACATTCTGGTTTATCATCATGTCAGAGCATAAGATGAGATCTTGCTGAATTTGAGGCTAAACCAAGAACTATCAAGATCATTTCACAGAGGAAAAGAGTATTTTCAACAAAACAGTGAAGACTTTTCTGGGCTAAATGTTCTGTCTTACCTAGTTAATGACCTCACATAAAAAAAACCCCAAAAGTTCACATTTCCTTTGATAAATAGAAAAAATTATTATATCTACCTAAATAAATATTCAGTACAGTATTTCATACAATTCATAATGTCATTTTACTTCAAATAATGATGAAAAACAAGGAAATAATATATATGTATATTAATGGCAAATGACATGAGCTTCCCTTTAAAAAGTTCTCTTGGAAGAAGCAACAGACTTCATCCCTTCCAGTACTGACAGAACTGGAGCTATTGCTCTATATAAAAATTATAAGTGACTATCAAATAAGTCTATCTGAATTAACTGCAGGGAATTAATTCCAAGAGAAAGGGTTAAGATGTCATTATTACAATAATTACAAGTCCTGGAAAAAGAAACATCACTAAGTGAGAAAGTAAGTGTTGCATTCAGTTCAAGCTCTCTTTCGGGGTTTGTGTTTCTTTTTCTGAAACTATTCTGCACTTTAATTGTGTAGCTCTTACTTCTGTATTTTAGTGTGAGGACAAAACCCATACCTTCCACAATGAGCCCCTACTGTAATAAGAATTACAGAAATGTGCAATAGTGTCTTTATACTTCTATAGAAGTGTAACATGTATTTTTATCTACCTATATATATAATATTTAAAACTAGTCCTTTCTCTCTTGTCAGTGTGCTGTGCCATATGGTGCCGAGCAACATGCCAGATGATAAAAATATTCCTAGAACATATGATATCATCAGTCAATTCAAGAGGGGTGAAACTTCTTGACCAAAGCATTTGTGGCTTTGATACATTTTCCTAGGTGTAAAGTGTATATTTTGAAATGATGAAGTGTGTCCAAGAGGTCTCCTTCTATGCAAATTCTAAAATACAGCTTAAAACATTTTGCTTGTTAAAAAAGGTTGAAACTAAAGAAATTTTGTTATAACAAAGGAATTCATGGCAAAGTAGCAGTTCTTTTCATAAGAAGAAGTGATTCACCTTCTTCCTTTCAATATATATCGCTGATAGCTGCTCTGGTGTTGGAACTGCGCCATGAGGAATAGCATCTCTCCGTCTCTCTTCTCCGCTCGCAGAGAAGATGGAATATAGTGCTTGGTCAGAGGATGTGCATGTTTAGTGCAGACAGCTATCTGCACATGCTTGGGAAAAGACCGCATGTGCCCAGAAAAAAAGAACAAAAAAAAGGCAGTGTGAAGTATTATGCTTTCCACCAGAGTAACTTCAGTTACGCTGGGTTTTTCTTACTTTATTTTGAGCATGTTTCTTGTTTCTATCTGTTTGCAGCAAACACCAAAAAACCAGAAAATTAAGTGTTTTCTAGTGGCAGGGTGACTTGTGGTCAAGTGGCCTGCTCCAGGCAAACTGTGGGTGTTTCTTCAGAAAATATCACAAGGATGCTAGAAAGTCAAATAGATGAGAGACTTCATGAGAGCTGGAGGGACAACGCTGCAGGAAAAGTGGCCTTTGTGATGGGGTTAGCAATATACACTGTAAATAACAAACTTAGAATCTAGAAGCGCCTCACAGTCGGTGTCTGTAGCTGCCTGACAGTTCTCTGTTCATTTGTGTCTTTGTCATGGGAGGAATATTAAGGAGAAAAGCCTAGACTTTGAGTTAGGACCTAGAAATTTTGCTAATTGATTCAACAGGATCCAACAAGATCATCCTCATGTCACCGGACTCTTCCTTCCTGCTTGTCTTTATTCACGTGTTTCCTTATAGAGCTCGTGTTTTACCTGACAGTCTCCTTAGTGTCAGGTCTGGTGTTCCTGGCTCAGTGTTTTTTAGACTCACCTTAAAACTCAAGCGGATATTGCAATGTTCTTGTTCTGTATTCACTGTTTACAGTTTTCCAGTGCTTAAGTCATCCTCGCTTCCCCTCCCCTAAGATATCTGTTAGGGCTTCGACCTATTTGTTTGTCGTCAAGAGTTACCTTCAAGAATTTCTGAATATCCCAGGATAGACACGTCAGTTATATAAAACATGGTTTAAGAGATAGTGTCTGGTATGATTGTTATGATCTGATTTATGGAATGAATGAATTAACCGAGGCTGAATGAAAAGTGACATTCAGAAGTATGGTTAAAAACCTGTGTTGCCCATTGCTCATGCTTAAACCTCTGATGTTACAGTCCCACTAATTCTCCAGTCATCCATTAAGTTCTCAAAGAGGTCGGATGTGTATTTATAACTAAAAGCATGAAAAAATGTATATGTAAGCAAGAAAATAAAGGAAGAGGGGGTTTTTTGCACAATGTGGAGAGAGAAAAAGGTGTGCAAAGTAAAATGTATAAAACAGGGAGCAAAGTATAAATGCTGTTATAGATTACTATCTCTATACCAGCATGTATGCTGTTGAAGTAATGGAAAAAATGCAGTCCTAACTTCCAGCTTATACTTTCCACACTTTCCTTGTTATGAGTACTCTTTTTCGTATTTAATGGTCCTCCATAACAATCTCTTTCAACCCATGAACCCATCAGCAGTTTGTTTTTACAGGTTAATATACTTACAAATGATTTTGTAATAGAATATCCTCATTAGAGGGAAGATTTATTAACAATCCTGCCCCCCTCCCCCCCAGTTTTTTCTTTGGAATTCAACTACGTACCTAATTTAGTGCTTTATGGTGACCGATTAGTTTGGCGAAGAGTGTTTTGCGTTGGGACTGAACTCTTAACCTTGTGGGTGTCTCCAGAGGTATGTTCGTGCCACAGGCATTTTAATGACTCGAGCACTGTATGTTCATCCGGGTTTTGTATGTTTGTTGCAGACCTAAATGGGGTTAAGACTCAGGAGCCATTAGATTACATCACCTTTAGGATTTGGGGTTCTCTTCTGGGCAGCTGTATTTACTGTGCCTGTGTTATCCCTTTAAAGATGCCACTCATGGCTCGGCTCTTCCTAGAATCAGACTTGCTTGTGCTTGTTACTGGTGAAACATGACACATTTTTCCATGTATGTATTTGACAATATCGTAATCTACTAAGTCAAATTTTGAAAGTGCAGCCATCCTTCTTGTACCCCTTCTGTCCCAAACCAAGATTAGATCTATGGGTGTTGCCTAACCCTGTGGTTCAAATATGCGTATGAACTTGGCTTTTGCCTGAAACTTCTGAGTAGCGCTGCTGAGATCTTCTAAGCCAGGGTGATCAAAATGCTGTTAAGTGGGCAGGGACGAAATCGCGTTGCAAATGTGATCTGCTCCTTTCAGGAAGACAGAAGTAGCAGTCTGTATTTAAAAGCAAAAAGCCTAAAAAGTTACTGCTTAGTGGGGTTCTGGTACCTAAAAATATTCATCATAACTAACTTCAGGCTGAACTAGGCCAATATGCCAGAGCAAACAACATGGATGTGATTAAAGGCTGAAATGACCTGTACTTTGTCTACTTCAAAAAAGAATAAAGCAGTACTTAGTCATGTCATACAATCGTCTTTCACCTTCTTTCTGAGGATCTTGTCGTTACGGTAATTTGGGGGTAGAGAGCATTATTGTCCATACCCTGCTGATGAGGAGACTGAGGCACAGATACAGACTTTAAAGATGCTGTTAAAGAGAGTTACTGGGTTCTGTTCTGAGATGGGGCTGGGCTGTGCAGATGGAGTTGGATGCCCTGGGAACTGTGTCTGATCCTGTGGCAAGGGCATCTCCCATGCATTGGATCGGATAGCGGGCACTGGCCACCGCAACTGAACATTTAATAATTTGCTGTCTTAATATTGTAACCTGCAGACCATCTCAGTGAATTTGCAGTCGAGAAGAAACAACACAGTGGGAACTGAAACACTGTCTAAACGAGTAGGAGCTAACAAGGCCGTGTGATGCTCTGCACAGCTCTCCAGCAGTAACCGGCCTGTGGAGCATCCCAGCAGGTGCAGGACAGCACACGTGCTCTCGCGTGGCCTCAGCAAGGCTGCTTCTGGGCTGCAGCTTGCTCATTTGCCGTGTAACCTACCTAAAGCAAGCAAATCAGACACAGTTTGCCGTGTTCTTATTATTTTTAAAATTTACGAAGCAGTTCGTAAAACTTACCAACCTTAGCTAACCACACTGTAAACATTTTCACTGGGGCTCTACACCCTTCTAAGTGGTGAGGAGTAACCAGAGACGGCAAATCTCAGAAGTCATAGGCAGTGGTGAAAGGAATTTGTAGGCCCTTACAACCTTGAATATTCATTCTTAGAAGAGATCACTTTTTCAGAATGTAGAGAAACACAGTTACGAGCACAAAAATACACACGCTTGTATGGATTAGTGCGGTTGTTTCACTACACAAGCAAATGCATATTTCAGCACCTAATTACCCTTTCTGAAGTGTAGTTATGCAATGTATCCACCCACTTGCTATAAACCTGAATGAAGATATAAGCTGCGTATAGGTTATTTACGTTGCAAATCTCTGCGTCTTTTAGAAAATCCAACTTTTACTCACTTCATATGAGCAGCTCACAGGGTTTTAAGAATTCATCTTAACAGAAAGCAGATGGTTTCAGAAAGCTGAAATGAAGAAGGAGAAGGAGGAAACTGAAGATCAGGACTAAAAAGTATAACATTAAGTGAAAGCTACCATGATAGATTTTTCTTTTTTAGAGTCAGGGGATTACAACAATTAGTCTTGTGTCCTGGCATGCAGGAAAAAAGAAAGTGCTAAATATGTTTTTAAAGAGGCAACTTTATATTTTTTTTTTATTATCTGGGAAGTGTTGAACAACAAATTGCAGAGCACAGGTTAGCATTCCTTCTTTAATCGTCTGCCTGGTTAGGAGGTGGTATCTGGTGGCAATACCTAACTCTTCCCTAGGCCCTCCACTTGCAAAACCCCGTGTCTCCTCGTTGTACGAGACCCTAGGGACTCTTGTCTCGGTGCTAAGGTGAAAGAGGACGTCATCTCCCAGACAAGGGAATGCAAACTTCTCCGGTGCCAGCAAGAGAGCTGCGTCTTTCTGCTGTGCTCAGCCTGTGTCTCTGAAGATAGGTCCTGCCTCTCCAAGGCTCTGTGGATTAGGGGATCCTCAAAAAGGCACCTCGCAGTCTGACTGCAAAAATCAACAGCCTGCTTTAAATTAGCAGGGAGAGTAATTTCCTCTTGCAGTACCAATATTTCCTTATTGAAATGAGAGGACAAGTTTTAAATATAGCATAAAACTTCCAATACTGTGTAGTATTTCTTGGAGGAGTGCGTTTGCTATGTTTATTTGCCTCAGGGGTAACACTTTTTTATGTACATTGTGAGGCTCAATAGTCTGGCAGCGGCAGCGCTCAGAGCTGCTTTTCTTGATACTGTGCATCTGTCTCTGTTATGGTATCTATAGCAAAGTTGATAGGAGAGAAATAGATAGTGAAGATGTCTGTGGACTCAGTTTTTCAGTGTTGCTGTAGTTAGGTTTTCCAAAAGGTCATGATTAATTTTAGTGTAAGGTAAAATACTAACCTTTTTGCTTGTGGCTGTTCTTAAGGAAAGAGTGATGAAAAATTCCTAGAGGAAATTTTACTGTAAATACTGTGAGGATTAATTACTGCCTGTTTTCTCCACATGGATAAGTAATCCTTTTGGGCTTATGTGAGAAGAATCATGTGCACTTTATAATGACCAGTATTTGGTCAACATAACTTTTTTTTATTATTTGAAACTTATGTTCAGTCATGAACTATTGGTCTCATCATAAGAACCAGAGGTAATCAATATGAATATAATCCATATGGTTCATGTTTACTAGTTCCTCTATGTCGCTGCTGTCATTATGTTTTATACTGAAAGCTCATCTTTAAATAGCTGATATTAGCATGGTTGGTCCATCTTCTTACTTCCATCTTCATTTCTACAGGGACTGATGTCCAGTGACTCTGTGATGCTGGTGGTGTTGCCTGTGCCGTGTGGGCTTCCAGAGCGGAGCCTCAGCTTCTCAGCAGAGAAATGTTTCAAAAAAAGGGCTCTGTAAATTGCAGTAATGGGAGAATATTCGAAGAGCCAGATAGGTGGAGAGTAGATGATAAGAACTTTTGCTTTTCAAACTTCAGTCACGAGCAGGTGATTCCATTTTGAAAATGGAACTCCTTGAGTTCCCATATGGAGAACTGGTCAGGAATAATTGGTCTGTTTGGAGTTCATAGCCTAACTTGTTTGTATTCACTGTGCACGGGCAAGTTCTGAAAGCTTTTGAAAACAAGCAGCAGTTGGCACTGGCTTGTGCTAGACGCAGGACTGGTCCTACCTAGCCCGAAAGAAATGGTGGTAAGATCGTTATCTGGAATGCCATTCATCCCCAGAGTCCAAGGGTAAAATCCTCGCTGGACTGAACTCTTCCTTCTTGTGCTTAGAAGCAGCTTGTGTCCTTTGATTTGCTAGGAGAGGAGCATTTCCTTTGTTCCTGTTATTCCTCAGCATGGCTTACGTTTGCTGGTGATTAGTGCAAAGATTAATGCAGAGTACGTTCCTGGAGGCTCATCTGACTGCATGTACGTTTAGGGGAAGGGTTCGTCTCATTTTAAGTAAGTCTAAAGCAGATTAGATAAATTGCAACTCAAAAGGAGATGGCTAATCCAGATGTGTCCTTGGGTGTCTCTGCCAGAACTGGCCACATACTTCTAGCTAGGATTTGGTTTTTCTTGATACTCTTAAAAACTGGTCATTCTGACAGCGTATGTGCACAGCATTTCAAACTGGATTAAAAATGTCCTGGAAATTTGGTATCCAATGAATTTTGCAAACACTTTTCTATTTTTCTAAGCTCTCCTGAGGATAAAACTCGTTCTGTGTGAATGTCCAAAGTACAATTGCTTCTTGATTTGTAACAGCTGCTGCAAAAAAGGAGTCTTTTGCATTAACAATTCTGGGCAGACAGTCAGATTTTAAACTCTGGGCTACTCCATTCTCTCTCCCTGATTTTCTCAGGGGACCAGTGAATCAAAAAAAAAAAAGGTTTGGATACATATAACATTTTGTGCAAACCACAGGCTTTGAGCTTTCTGAAGGAATGCAACAAATACGTGAAGACTGGAAAACTAATTTGGAGACATGACATTATGAGACAGTTCAAATGAGGAAAGAAATTAAACTTAAAATTTGATTAAAAATTTCACTTGTGCAAATATTGTTAAAAAAGAGTTTCTTAGATGGTCAGTAGAGGGCAGGCATATTTTATTTCTGAAGAACCTTTGCCCGCTACTGTGTGCAAAGAATATTTGCTCTATCTTCAGGTTTGAGGAGTGTAAGTCTACTTTGTCGTATTACAGTGATATAAATCAGCAGTTATAATTTAAAAAGACATTGTCAACCTCTTTGAGGAGCTAAACGTCCATTTTAAAGCAATTGGAGGATACGAGTTATGACTACAGGCATTTAATTTCTGTGTTTAGATTGTAAAAACCATGGCATAAAAAACCTGAAATATTGCCGCTACTGAGTACTAGGGAAGAATCATTTCTCTGCTGAATTCTGTAAAATGCAGTAGTTCTTTCTGATATGAACTACTATATCACTAATGGGGTGGAAACACACTTGTGAAAGTCACGATTGTTTAAATCTTCGGCTCGGTAACAGAGATTCTTCTTGAAGATCTGACTAACCAAGTGACTTTAAACCTAAAGGAGCAATGCCTCTTTTAATTTCTACCTGCCTTCCTCTGTAATTGAAACAGTGTTTGTATTTCAGCTGGACAGAATACTTAACAGGTTCTGAATACAGGATAAAATCAGTGTCATATCTGATTAACTCAACAGAAAAAATGAAAGTGGATTTAAAGAAGCATTTATTGTGAATGAACCTATTCTTGCCCAAATACATTTTAGCCCTGAAACAAAAAGTACACACAGTCTTTTCAGGAAACACATTAATATAAACAGATCTCTAATATTGTTATGGTATACAACTTTTAAAGTCTTGCAATTAAATTTATTCTTAAAGGCAATGAATGATGAAAACATACATGTTGATGCTGTAAATGACTAGAAATTTTTGTTAACCTGCGTGTAAGTGTGCATACGCCTAAATGAACTCTTATTCATGTGTATGATCAAACTTGCTACAGTGAAGCTACACAGGTGTATAGCAGTAACATGAGACAAGGGTTATATCATCTACCATTTCTTTCTGTGGCTTGACAGTTCCATTTTTCTTCTGGCAAGGCTGATGTTCACATAGACGCCTTTAATTAGGATCAAAAACCTGCTGAAGATTTGTCCTAAAATGTGCAGTTCGCGTTCACTTTGCCCTCTCTGTATCCATCAAGAGAAAGTCTTCATTACAGTTCACAGCTATTCCATTTAGAAGTCAATGCTCTGAAAGATGTTGGCCACCAGCTCCAACTTCATAGGCTTTTGACTGCTTAGTTTGGGTGCCTCACTGCCTGCATTGCAACCATGTCTTGGACACGTGTGACTGAGACACAGAGGTCCTTGAATCGCACTTGTAACCAAAAATGAAAGCAAGTTTTGTGCTATCACTTTCATTCTTTTTAAAGAAGTGATGCGGCCTTACAGGCGAGGAGGTGAATTTTGATGCTCCCCATGCTTTCCAGATGGTCTCTGGATTAGTTTCAATTTTTCATTCTAGAAATTAATGGAGGTCCATATTTTCGTGCAATCCAGCTAGATACTGAGATGATGAATCTCTGTAAGAAATGAAAGCCGATTGAAGAGATGCAAATGTTAAAACCGTCAAATTATTTCAATCAAAATTGGACTTGCTATCATGTGGGTACATGTTACTAAATTAAGTGCAATTTTATCTACATGTATCTTTGTTGTAGTCGTCTAGGCAGATGGAAGAGCTGTCCATATGCAGCCTATATCATATACAAAATTTGCAGGATATACTTTATTCTAATCTAGTGTTATGTCTCTTATGAAATGCTAATTATAAAAACTGAACTTACTGCTTAATGCTTGTAGGTGGCTGGATTTAACAGCACTTAGACTGGATAAAAAATCTAAAACTTTATCATGTATTGTTCTGTTACAATGATGACACTGCAGCAAAATATTTATAGCCATATGGGTCTTAACAAAAAAAAATAGTATCTCTGTTAATAATGCAATAACCTTCATCAAGCCAACAAATAACTTTCAAAGTTTTAATGCATAAGCTTTCAAAAAGGACTTCTTCCTTTAAAATCTCTGGCTTTGACTTGAGATAGTGAAACTGCTGTAGTGTAAATTTCAAGATTACTTGCACTGACAACATCAACTTGAAACCTAGTCATTTCATAAAAAAAGAGCTAGTGGTTTCAAGAAATGTTTCTATTTCTATGTTATCTTGCCAATTTCTGTAATTCTGCTGTTATATTTTCCTCTTTAATGACTTGTATCTCCTGTGTTTGATTGCAAGGCTGTCACAAAAGTAGGGAAGGATCCATTTATGCAGAGTAACAATGACACAGACTTTAAGCAAAATGGGGTTTTTTTTCACAAATTATTTTATGAAATTTTATGCAAATTCTTTATCACAAAGTAAACAGATTAGAGACTCTAATTATGTTATTAGTGTTACTTACGAATGCGGACCTATTTATTATTAGGTTAGTGCTGAGCATGGTAAAAGCTGATAATAATTTTGTCTCAAGACTTGCAATTTAAAAACAAGACAGACAGATGGCCGTAGAGGAAACAGCGATGAACTGGAGTGGCCTGCCCGATAGCAGGTCAAAGATTTTCATTGAGGAGTATTGTACAAGGTCTTCCTGAATGTCTTCAGTGCCACCTTAAAAAAATCGGAGCTGCTGATTTAGCTTACCCCTGTTTTTAAGAGTTAGGACCTTGGTGCACCTAGGCTGCCAGGTAGCATATGTTAGCCATCTACTACAGCCTCATTAGAAATGGTGTGCGGGCCACCTGGGGTCTCCAGCAGTTGTGAAACTGCTGGTCTAAATAAAGGTGAGGAAGAGCCATGAGTGGAGTCAAGCGTGAGATGTCCTGCAGGACTGTTTCTTTCTGGTGAAGCCACGTTCTGTGTTGCGGCTTCTTGTGCTCAGTCTTTCCCATCTCCACTCACTTTCACATCTCCACTTCAACTACATCAGCAGCAAAAGGAAGGCTAGGGACAACGTGGGGCCACTGCTGAATGAGGCGGGTGTCCTGGTGACGGAGGATGCGGAGAAGGCAGAGCTACTGAATGCCTTCTTTGCTTCAGTCTTCAGTGCTAAGAC
>Ga0181612_125479_pt1 | contig 11894 bp, 8 predicted proteins | sample HoacroProtozoa21_FD_119630 | JGI IMG/M metagenome (GOLD analysis project Ga0181612, IMG submission 119630) | Hoatzin crop microbial communities from Cojedes, Venezuel. Combined Assembly of Gp0051906, Gp0051904, Gp0051908 | reverse complement strand
ATGGCTTTGTTCTCATTATGCAGATTGTAAGCTAGGCATGAGATGCGCCCAGCGAGTCGATGGACGAGGTACAACTTCTGCAAGGTAATCATTCCCTGACTGCAGCCGAGCAGACTGCTGTCAAAAAAACCCCAGAAGGAGTCAAACACTGTTTGAAGTGTAAAGATTTTCACATTGTGATTTCACAATAATGGACTCAAATGAGTGAAAAATCTCGCAATGGTCCTTTCAAGGCTGTTTAAAATCTCAGGGAAAGCCATTCTCTCTTGCTATGGGAAAAGCTAGAGAGGGGACTGAGGTGTGGAGGTGCCAGGGCGATGGGCTCACTGTGAACATCTAAGAGTGCAGACCAGAAAGGTGTAAAAACTCTGGCTGTTGGGGAAGCACAATTCTGCTAGTAGTTACAGCCTGAAACCTTGACCCTAACGCTGTTGTGCCAAAAAAGAATTGTGGGTGCCAAAGTGTAATTCTTCTCTAGCCGTGCATGCTGGCTTTGAAGGATTGAGGTGATGAATGTCTCCTGCACCAAATAAGGCAGTGTGGGAATTTTTCTGACCATCAGTTCGAACTTTTCAAGCTGCTTTCTGTCTCTTGACACCAGCCTGTCCCCTGCTCACCAGAGCACTGGCTGGGTTAGCAACACACACCACAAGCGATTGCCCTTTCAGGCTGCGTGCCTGTCCCTGACGTGGCTGTCTCTCCTGCCAGGGCTTCCTGATAACCTCTCAAGGAGATCACACAGCACAGGCTCACATCCCCACACACCCTCTGATGGCTGCAATGATGAGAAGCAGCGGGAGGAATCAGGAATGAAAACCAACTTGGGATACGGCATCCAAAAGCTCAGAGATCTGAAGGTAGGGAAACTGCTTGGTGCATTTGACAATAATGAGAGTATGAATATGGTCCAGAGGGGCAGGAGGACGTTTTGGTGTGAGAAGGAAGGGAGCCAGGGCAGCGTGAAATGAGAATGACTGTTGTTGAGGTACCTGTAATGCTGCAGGTGTTTTATATGGCAACAGTGAGCAAAGCAGAGAGCCACTCCCCCTGATCCCTTTGAGGAGTCCATATTTCTAAGGAACTGCTTTCCAGAGGAAAAAAAGATACTTTGCATTAGGATGGCTGGGAATCTGCCGTTGTTGCAGCTTGGGCAATGGCAATAGTGGAAAATCTGGTGTATAATCCACCCGATGCTCACTAAAACCTTCTGGAAATGGGCCAGCAAACACATTTTTCCTGTCTTAATCCCTGAGCGTATGTTAAAGGGGTGTGCGACTGGAGTAGCAATGCAGCTCCTGGCTGGCTGGAGGGGTGATGGGGAGATCCACACAACCCACGGTGACTCCATGCATTTCCCAGTGCTGGGCGATTTTCTCCCCTATTTCCTTCTTCCCGTTCAAAGGGACGTACTGATTATGTGCAACTATGACAGCAAATTATGACTAATGTATGAAATGAAAATCCCTGCCTGATGGCACGGAGATCTTAGACAGCTACTCTGCAATTACTGCCCCGCTACAGTTTCTGCCGGGTGTTACTTACTCCAGCACAATACTGAGCACAGGCAATTTACTGCAGAGGTCATAAAAAAAGCTCTCATTAAACCCACACCGTTTAAGACCAGTTAGTTTCCCAGCTCCCGTTTCTGCTTGGTGCGAAGCCTTGGAGGCTGGCTGGGTGGCTGCCTGAGGGAAAAATCCCTCTCTGGTGTGGGGCACGGCAGTCACGGCGGGGAGGGCGAGCTGTGTGCTGTGCCGGAGGACGCAGAGGCTGCCGAGCTGCCGTCTGCTTCGCTCCCTGTGCTGCCGATCCAGGGGGATGTCACCGGCTGCAGGCGAGATGCGGGGAGGCTTGGAGCTGAGCAAGGCTGTCGAGTAGCCAACAGCCTGAATTTAATAGCTGGTTCATTCCCGGGAACAGCAAAACCCCTGGGGACTTGGCACTCTCTCCCACGGGATGATCTGTTGAATGCTCTGCAAGATGCTGGACCAAATCCTCTCCGCAGCAGCATCAGGTGCTTGCAACTGCTGCTGGGAGCAGACAGGGCCAGTTGGCAGCGGCGCAGGCATCGTGCAAATGTGCTGATGAAGCACTGGCATGGGAGCTCCTGCCAGGGCCCTGCCTGCAGAAGGCTAGGCAGGCACAAGAGCTATCTTTGTGCAGTGTAATTTCCTGACAGCCCCAGCTGTCCTGTCTCCTGTTTGGAGGTGGCAGAGACCCCCTGCAGAGATGCCACAACTGCGCCAGTCAGGGCGAATCAGAGTCTCCAAGCAGCCACCACCCCGGCGTTTCGCCTTCCCCGGCTGATGACCCGAGCCAGGAGCCAGCATCAGTGCCAACTGGCTGCGAGGAGCAGTGTGGGGAGCGGGCGCTCTGTGGGCAGTCGTCAGCCCCGCCGGGGGTCAAGTGCATTTGGGAAGGAACACGTTGGATCTGCTGCGGGGAAGGTGGTTCACATCCCTGTTGCTGGAGCATCAGTTCAGTCAAAGAGAGCATGAACGTAACTATGGAGCCCAACACAAAAACCCATCAGATTACTGATTTTTCTTCCAAGAAAATGACATTGTGTATTTAAAATGAGTTAATTCTCTTCCACAACACTTTAGTTCATCCTTTTTATTTTTTCACCTATAAAGCTTTGTTTTCCATGGGAATATTACGATTTATAGAAAATATTTGATGTTGATGGGGAAACAAGGCAATAATATCAGTTACCCAAGGAGAAATATTTATATATGCGGAGAGAATTTAACCTCAAACGCTCAGTTCACCTATTCATGTGTGATTTATATTGCCCCAGGCTCTGAGACAGAGTGAACACTGACACCCTTTGATGTTGAAAGAAGCCTAGCGACCGGCCTTTGGAGAGATTTGTGATGTCTCTATCAGCTTGTCAATGGAAAACCAGGCAGCAAAGCCAGGCCCCCTAAAGATTTCAAGGCCTTATAGGCAAAGGGATCGTGTAAGCCTTTTACTTCCACCGAGTGCTTGGGAGGCTGAGCACAAGCGACTGGGCTAATTGAGTGGTTATAGGGTGCGGGGCTGTGGTCGGGATCTTGCAGCTCTCCACAACCGATGCCCCTTCAGCCTGGAAAAGGTGCCAGTGTCAGCGATGCGGACATTTAGAAACTGCACACTCCTGGGTGATGGAGCGCTTCGGTTTCTGTGGCAACCTGCTAGGGATCTGATAACCCATGGTCAAAGTGAGAAGTAAACCTTGATTATTAGAAATGGAAAACATTTTCTTGCACTTGTTAAGGGGAAAGTAAGCTCTGCTCATCTCTGTGGTACCAAGCATCCAGGGTTTTCCATGAGGTGAAGCAGTCTTGAGTAGGTTTGACATCCCGCATGGGAAAGGACAACGCTGCAACAACAAAAAGAGGCACCAGCAGGATATTCTGCACTGCACATTGCTGGTATGGGAACAGACTGTGCACCGAGGTGAGCGATGGGGAGCAGAAGACAGGAGGGAACAGGAGTTGATGCTCCTTGTGACTCAGATTCCCAGGAAATGTGTTGAGTAACACTTTGGAAGACAGGATTAAAATTCATTACAATGCTGATAGATTGGGGAAATGACTTGAAAACAGTAACGTGATATAATAAAGACAGCTGTAGAATGGTTTACATAGAATTAGCGACTGCTGGCTAGGCACAGCAGGATCTGAGGATTACCGGGGATTATAAACTGAAGATGCATCTGAAATATGATGCTACTGCAAAAATAAACAAAGGACCAGTGCTCCGTGCTCATATTGAGGCTGAGAGCTCATTTCAATCAGATGTGGCCAAGGTTGCAGCTCAACAGGAGAGGTACAGAAACCATCCAAGCATGTATGTACCACTTGGCAAAGAAAGACTAAGGGATTGCCTGTGAGGGAGAGCCTGTAGCAGTCGGGGACTGAATCTGCTCCCTTGTTGTGGAGAACCAAAAAATGAAGCTGCAGAGGAGGAGAATGGGCAAGGACCCCAGTGAATGAGTGTCACTAAATGCCTTGTCCTGGAAGGGAATCATGCTCAGTCTGCAATTGTGTGTCTGGTTCATTTTACATCTGATGGAGATGAAAAGCTGTAACTGTTTTTTTAAAAGCCCAGTTCTGTTGGGCAGCAAGAAAGGGGGCAGAAATACAGCAACAAATTTCTTTGCTGCTGTGGGTGCAGCACTGAAAAGCACTCACCTGCAGCATTAGTGATGCCATGTGTTGTCCTTAAATTGCTCTTGTCCCTTTGGAAAGTCCAACACCGGCATCATCCTTCCTTGTCTCTTGCCTTGCGCCCGTCAAGTGAGAGGACTGTAAAGTCACAGGCTTAAAGGTTGTGAACGGGGTATCAGAGGCGGGAGAGCAGATTTCCACAAATTTGCCTCAGTGGGAAAGTGGAGAATAATTGTGGGTTCTGATTTTCGAGGGAGCCTCTGTGGGGAACTAATAGTCTAGACTTGTCCTTTTTGAGGCCTAATTATGTCTCTCTGTCAAGCTATAAAAACAAGAGTCTGTAGCATCACAAGGGAAAATGAAAGCTATTGGCCTGTGTTCTGCGTTTAATAGGATGTCAAAGTCTAAAGCACAGTCTGACTGGTTTTTGACTGAGGTTAGAAAAGAAAATGCAACTAATTAGGCTGTTTCTGAATATCCCTCTCAGTCTAATAGCTGTAGACTTGCAAATTGTAACGTCCTGGGAGTCGCAAACTCACTGCTCAGTGCTGCTGTCTGGATGGGAGGGGTCTTTCCCGCTGACAGGACTCGGGCTCCACTTGAGCAGTGTCAGTGTTAGTGGGGACAGTTCCCTGGGTGACGCCGCGTGCCATCGTACCTCTCCATGTCAAGGAGCTGGAGACGCAGAGCTAGGGTTTCAGGAGTAAGGAGAGGAGCAGGGTGCTCCATGGGAAGTGTCACGTGCTGTTGATGAACAAGTCTTTTACAGCTTGCCTTGAAGATTAATTTCCAAAGTCTTTGAGAATGAAGGGACATTTGGAAAGTACCTTGTGTACGGAATGCAGGCTTTGGTCTTCGGGTATCACCGTCCCTGACTCAAAGTAATACACAGTGATCAACATACATAAAGAAGTATGGGAGCTAGAATTCATGCCCAAAACACCCCAGACATCTTATGTGTGGGCTGAAGCAGCTGGTCCTAACCTTTTTCTAGCCAAGCTGCTCTGCCATGTCCTGCTCTTCCAACTGCATCCAAGTTCTGACCATTAACTCTGCTCCCAGACCCTTAGAGCTGCCTCCTTCTTGTTTGCAGTCCTCTGTAAGCAAGCACCAGAGGACAACGCGATCATGTACCTCTAGGGAACCTGAGACGACAAGAGATGATGGCCTATATTGAAATGACTAAGGCATTAATTACACCATAGAGTCTGCTGTGTCCGGGAATGTTAGATGATGTCCTAGTGCCTTCCTGTATCCTTTGGAAGTTTGAGGTTTTTTCATGTTGCAACAATTTCTTGGAGAGAACTGCAGCAGTTACAGGTTCCTTTTACTTTTCCGTTGTCAGCTGCCCTCATTCTGAACCAACGCTACGCTCAGCTGGCTCCTCATGTTTTATGGATGAACTGAAATAAAAGTGGAATTTGTCCCATTGTGAGAGAAAGGAAGAGGAAGAAAATAACAGTCTACAAGATTTTTCATGCAAGTCCACATGCTCAGTTTTGCCCTTTTTTTGACATAGAAATCTGATTGTCTTCTGCTTAGATATTCTGGGGCGCCTCTCTGGTTTTCATTCTTTTCTGACTTGACTTTGGATTAGTTGGGAAACGACCAACTTAGCCTTACAGTCAAAACTAAACACTGCCATTCAGACTCAGAGGACATCAATGCGCAGGAAAAAAAATGTGGCCTCAAAATGGTGATTTTTTTGATGTCACTTCTGTGAGGTCTTGTGCAGGGTTTTGAGTCAGGAAAGAAGAGTCAATGAGTCCATAAGAAAATGGAAGGTCCTTCCAGGAGTCAGCCTGAAAAGAAGGAAAAAGGGTGGAACAGTGTGTAAGAGGAGGAAGACTTGCATAACCCAAAGGAGCTTTGGAAGCAGAGAGAAATGAGAGCACCTGGATCTCCTTGGCTGCCAAAATACTGTGAGACATCGCCTCAACACTTGCATGGAGATTTACAGTTATTTTCCAATAACTGCACACTGATTTCACCCACAAATAATAGTTTCTGCAGACACAGCTAACCCATGCTGTAAAGCGTGTCTTTTCCCAGGCTGTAGCTGGAAAACAGACTCAAAGCAGCTTGGGACCAGTACTGGAAGCAGAAAACAGCTGCTCGCTAGGAAACCTTGTCTAGGCAGACCGTTATTCACTGGCTTTGTATGAAGATACCTAATCTTGATGGACCCGCAGATGACATAGACCAGCATCCACTGTGACAGTGGCAAGGAAAGGAAAAGGACTTGGCCATGACTTGGAGATGTCTTTAGCCTCGGGTCTGTCCTGTGTTCCCAGTTGTAGAACTGATCCTACTAAAAATGAGGGTAGCAAAACTGTGGCCTTCCTCTGGATTGTTTCCAATGGCCGCCAGCTTTATCAGAAAAATACCTGGGCAGGAGGCAGCAGCTTCATTTTGGTGTAACCCCAAGGTATGTCCATGAAGATGGCTCATCCACTGGCAAGTCCTCCAGTCCAGCCAGGGACTTGAGCCCAAGCTTCCCGAAGCTAGTTAGATAAGGCCTCTAGCTGTATTTTTAGGAAATTTTGAGAGTGGTCTGAACCTAAACACCCATTTAAGTCTTACTGAATCTTGGTAGAGGCGATTTAAACTTGTGCTTAAATAATTTCCCGATTTCAAGCTGTAGCCCTCAGCTGGGTATTGCTGCTGGTTTAGTAACGATAACCCTCTCCCAGTGTGAGTAATGTGCGAGTTAGGCAGCGTAAGAAGAATAAAATTATAAATTGCCACTTCTGAGAGGACGGTCAGTTTGTTTGCTGTCCCCCACCAGCTTCTTCCTTCTGCAGACGTTCATCAGGGTTTCTCCAATCAGTACAAAAGCCTTCTCGGCTGCCCCACGTTCAGCACAGCTTGTCAGGAGCTACTGAAATGGCACACCTGAGCACCAGGGCACGGGTTGAAGTTTTAACCTTGACCAAGGCAACCAGAAACTGCAACTAAAATACAGGCTGCTTACAAAGGGAAGGGGCTATTAATAACCATACAGCTCAAATTTAGCATAAAAAGTTATAAAAAAGGAATTATGGGGGTGAGCGGGTCTGGGTTTTTTCCCCTGTTTTCACCTGTACAGCTTGAGGGTTGGAAGGCATGTGCTGCTCCAATAAAGATTACTTTTGCCTTTTAATCTGCGACATGAAGATGACATAAAATTTACCCCTGCGAGTTGCCATGTAAATGAATGCAAGTCAAATAATACACAGGGAGCAACAAAGCAACCCAGCCTGCTCTGCTCTGCCATACGGGTGTTTAATTTGTGTGTAGAAATCCCAGGAACTGAAAAAAGCCAGGGCTGTTTCATACATACATCCCCACGCGAGCCTCCCTCCCGCAACAAATGATTTTTTTGGGGGGCGAGGGGGGCATGTACAGGGAGGGGAAAAAAGGTCGTCAAATCCATGTTAGATGACGGCACAGATTCCTCAGCTACCAAACGCAAGGGCCGAGCAGAACAAAGAGATTTGCATTCTAAGTGATGCAAAGCAGCCAGCAGTGTTTTAATGTTGTGTTTGCTCTGTGATGTCTTCATCAGGCGCTCAAAGGCAGCGGCTCTGGCAGCCGTGGGTCCCCGCGAGCCTGTCAAACTCCGTTTCCATGGTTTTCCTTCAGGCAGCACCATCGGCAGACAGCACGGAAACGGACCCCTGCAACCTGTTTTGAACAGTGTCTCTGATGTAGGGCCCCAGAGCGGGCATCAAACTAGCAACAAGCAGCAAGAAAATAACAATTTTGCTTTTCGCAGGTGTCAGAGCGGCAAACAAAAGGCTGTTTATAAAAGATGCAACATCCCCTTTTTGTCGGTGTTGGCAGTTTAAAGTCAGCCGGGTAGCCGTTGAGTTGAGGAGGAGGTTTTGGAGGGGGTGTGCTGTGAAGGAGGGAGATTGTCTTGAGGAATTCAAATTGTTTCCTCTTTAATCCTTTAGCCTCACTAAATAGGGCCTTCTCATCACTGAACTAATAGCTATTAACAGTGTTTCAATTATTCCATTTGAATCAATGAGAAGGGCTATTTTCTTCAAACAATTACAATTTTTTCCAGACATAGAAAGCGTAAGGGTCTCACTCTTCCCTCACCTTGAAGAGCACTCTTCCATTTAAATGAAAAGTTCAGAACATTTAAAGTGTTTGAAGCCATGTTTGAGCATTGATACTGAATATTCAAGAGGTGAGAAGGACGAGTTCATGGTCTGTTGCTACCGTGGCTGCCTGTGTGCAGCGACGAGATGGAAACACAGCCTGTGCTGCAAGAGCAGAAGTCGGGAGAGCTGACAGCCAGACCCAGCTGGACCAGTGAATTTGTGAACAACGATAGTGAGGGAACTTCACCTCTTGGTGCCTCAGTTTCACCATGTGTGAAATTTGGATAATGATTTATTTCCTTTCTCGTGGAGAACATGGAGTTTTATGCCCGAACATGACATAAAGCTCATGGTTACCCTTGTGGTTTTCATTGCACAAGTGACTGGAGCTGATGCAATTCCCTCACGGAGCAGTTTTCCGTTAAAGAAAATTGATAGGTCAGATGCTGACCAAGGTACGAGAATCTGCTCTTTCCTACCAATTAGCCGACTCTATCACAGCTGCTCACGGAGGTGCTGGGAGCCACTGGCCCTGTTGGCTCCTGTTTCCTCTGCGATGTATCTGCCAAGCCAGGGAGAAGCCAGGAGCTGGGAAGCCTTGGGAGCATCAGATCCCAAGCTGCCTTTTTTCTCCTGTAGTGGAAAGACTCAAGTGGACGTTTGGCTCTATGAGACTTGCGGCTTCTGTTCAGGAGCTGTAGAGGGTCAGCTGGGAGCTTACAGCACGAGACTTTCATGCTCATCAGGGGCTGCGACAGCAGGGCTTTTTCCTTCACACATCCATATGCTGGAAGTCAGTGAGCTGTAAGGACAGCGGTCCAGGATTCCTGGCTCTGCTGGGGCTTTGAGGTTCCCAGCTGCTCTTCGGTTTTCTAAAAAGAAGCCACAACTTTGTACGCCAGCTCCTGATTTCGTGGTTCCCACTGCCTTGGAGACATGCTCTTGTACTCTGTAATGGAACAGGTCAAAATGCTTGTGTTTTTGTTCCAAATTAGTCTGGAAGCCAATGGAAAAAAATAGTCAAGTCTCATGAGAAACAGAGATGCATTCTCAATCCGAAGCACTCTCGTTCATGGTTTGACTGAAGACATCCAAAGTACATTCAGCAAATGCTGTTCCTGTCCTCACAGAACTCACCGCCTACACTTCTAGGCGCTTTCAGAATGGACTGATTTAATACTGCACCTATAACGAAGTGGCTAGTTACTTATTGCACAGTAGCTGCCTGTGAAGCAGACTGCAGTCACTAGGTGCGTTCAGAGATGCTGAGAGTGTCGGGGAGCAGATACCGGTGATGCAAAGCTGCAACAGAAATCCTACCCTGACCCTGTGTTTAAATGAACAGTCACATGATCTGTGGAGAAAATGAGCGTAGGATTTAGCAGGCTTTGAAACTGGTTATGACATCTTGGGGTGTTTTTTTTCAGACTTTACTTGATCTGTTACAGAAAAGCAAAGCATTTTTAAAAATGAATACTGTTTTGCTGTTTCCTTCTACAACACTGATCAGCACCAAAACAAGGCCAGGTTCGTCCATACTGACAGTGTAGGCAAAGTATTAACAGACCTCAGCATTGCTAACCACTGTGTTTGAGGCTTCCATGCCCCAGGAATAGTTAAATTCCTTTTCTGCTGATAGAAACAACACATTCGTTCTCCATGTGTTACTGTACAGTGCAGAATTTGCTCTGACTTGTCTCAAGAGCCAACTGTAGAGCAGAGCGAATGTTCAATGAAATGAACAGTGGCTGGCGCGAAGGGACGGGGTGAACAAGCCGCAGACTCTAGCAGAGATTTCTTTTGATCAGAGGAACTCTCGTGACTTTTGTTCGGTGTCTCATGATGAAAAAAATATCCTCTGGTGGAAAAAAATTGTGCCTGTGTCACAGTGGAGTCAGAAGCTGGCAGTCGTAGCGCCTGGACTATTTTTTTAATGAATACTTGTGTTTGCAGGGTATTGCATGATCATACAAAATGCGCCTTTGTATTGTTTCCCAGTTTTGAAAATAGCTTTAAGTGGTGTGGGTCAGAGCAAACAACTAAACAAAGCAGAACTGACTTCATTCGAGAATGGTTTGGAGCCATACTCCTGTGTAGCAGGGTAAAGGGGACGTGTCTGGGGAATTACTGGAGGGAACTGGGAACAGTTGCTTTAAAACTGAGAGCTTTTGAAAAAAAAAAAGAAATCTCGTCTTCTGTGTATAGCTGCACTGTTATTTATGATGGGGACTGAGCTGGAGGGAGGGAGGGGTGCTTAAGAGGCACTTACCTTGTATTCTCTCCATTGCTTTGTGAATTCTGTTCTGTAATCAGGAGATTTACAAACGTATTTATTTTGGAATATTTTATTCTGGTTTGGATTAAACCTTTCCAGAATTGGGCTTGTCACCTGTGGGGTCACTGACCACTGTGGAGAAACAGGCTGCAAGTGCAGAAGGGGAGAGCCTTACCCAGGAAGCCACTGACTGGAGGGAAAAGCTATTGCTATTCTGGAATGAGATTATGCACAAAGTTACCCCAAGGGCCGGGCGGGGAGAGGCGTGTTAACCTTTTGTGTGCTGTGAACCAGGCAGCACCCTTGAGCCCCATCACCAAATTATTAATCATTCTGTAGGATCTCCCTCCTGTGGGTGTACTCCCATTCTCATGCTTTGATTTAGCAATACAATCTCACCATTACCATCAGTATTATTTTATTTGCTATTCTTACTTTTCAGGCTATTAGAGATAAGTTTTTTACAGGAGAAAACCAGTCTGCAGTCTTACTCTGCCAGTAAGCAGGGATTTATCATGTAAGTCTTTCCAGGCTGTCAGATTTGTATTATTCTTTGGAGTCGTGGTTGGGAAAGGTGAAAAATAAAATCAAAACGGACAAAGAATTTAGCACAGCATAGTGTGCCTGAGGTACCCTGAGCAGAGCAAACACACTGGATGACACACTCGGGGTGAAACAGAAGTGGGAAAAAGTAATTTTATCTCAGCATTTGCTTTGGCTGACTTCTCAGTCACCAACATATTAATGGCTCTTCCCCTAGCAACTACAGAGCTTCCAACATGCAACTATTCTTTGGTCATAAAGACAAAAAATGGAGTTTGCCAGAACAGAGCTGCCCCATTCTGGGCTGCTGACAACAGTCCCAGACTCTCCATATGCTCTGCTGCACTCAGAAGTGGTAAAGCAACATTTTTGCTCCCGCTGGTGCCGGTGGTGTCCCTGCGGTTGTTATCATTTCCATCCAGACCCTCTCCTCCTCCCCGGAGCTCCTGCCTGTTCTGTTTCAGGCTGTACCGACAGCAATGTCACAGCTCCCGAGCGCCGAGGAGAGTGAACAGATGTAGCTGTTGTCACTTCCCTGTGCGCCAGCGGCATGGCCTGTCTCGCTTTATTCCTCCAAATGGCTCGTGTGGGATGGCCGGGGGGCGGCTTAGACTGAAAAGGGCCATGGAGAGAGCAGGGATGCTCCCGTGGGGCAGGCCCGAGCTGAGGTGGGTGACTGGCCCGTGCCTGGCAGGGGGAACAGGCCTGCCAGCTTTGGGGCTGGGGGGGTCTAGGAGAAATCCTTTTTTCTGGTGTGCTGTGTGTAATTGATGAGATGGGCAGCAGGGAGTGAGGTGGCGAAGGACTAGCAGGTCCCTGACTCCTGTT
>Ga0181612_164639_pt1 | contig 11895 bp, 3 predicted proteins | sample HoacroProtozoa21_FD_119630 | JGI IMG/M metagenome (GOLD analysis project Ga0181612, IMG submission 119630) | Hoatzin crop microbial communities from Cojedes, Venezuel. Combined Assembly of Gp0051906, Gp0051904, Gp0051908 | reverse complement strand
AGAGGTCCCTTCCAACCCCTACCATTCTGTGATTCTGTGATTCTGTGATCAGGTTGAAAATGTAAGCCCAGACGCTGACAAAACACAGAATTTGAGGCAATGTTTATGAGTGCACATAGTTCCAAAGAAATCAGTAGAACTTTTTTGTGGGTAAGAGACTTTCTGCCCATGGAAAACAGCCAGCAGGAAAAAAAAGCTATAATAAATGATAAGCCTAAGAAATAAAAAGTGGCCCAATCTTCTTGGCTTTCAGTGAGAGTTATCCTCAGAGGTACATATTTCATTTCTGAAACTGCAAATCAAACCCACAAGTCCAGAAGTGCTTTTAAAGGTTTATTCTAGGCTAAACATTGCCTTTATATAATTTTCACTTTGAAGACAGAATTCAACAATAAGTCCTGAAATATATGAATATAGCGTAGGTTCTGAAAAATTAACAAGGAACAGCATTTATGGTGCCATTTCATCCTAACAGTTGCTGTTCATGCTGCTCATCCTGTCAAAAGAGACAGCACCAAAGGGTCATCAGTTCAATGAAGACCACGACATATTTACATTCATATGGCAGCTCTTACGCAATAGGATTTGCAGGCACTACACACAGACACACATAGTAGAGCATGGACTTTTACTGCATCGTTTTTCATTTTCAGGAATGTTATAGTCAGAGAGAAGACAAGGCAATATTTTGTACAAGCCCAGTGAGGAACTCAAAGGAAAATGGGCATTCCTGGAAAATGGTAGGTAGCTGGATATCCAAAACAACCAGCTCAGCTACACTTGACTTGGCTTTACATACTATCAAAACAGTTTAAAAGAGTAAAACATCTGCATGACTTCCTTCAAAACCCATGCTTATGAAACTGCCTTGTTTACTCTATTCAAACAGAGAGCCTGTGTTTGCTTTGCGTATTTGCTTTGATCTTAGACAAGATGATAAAAAGGGGAAATTTTAGGTTCATTCAGACCAGTTCAGCTTTTTATCCAAAACTGTCACTGACTGAAGTAGGAGTTTGCATTAAAATGTATTTTAATGTAGTTTTCTTTTAATGATGAATAGTTAATTTTTTGTTTTTCTGGAGTACAGCAGTGAAGTGAGGTACTGTAAAAGCCAAAACTCTCTGTATAGCAAGGACATTATTGTCTTGTATACTTATCATGCCACTACAACATGACATGAACATTCTTTAGACAGATATCATGTGCACCTGAACAACTCTAGGTCCTGCAGTCTGAGGGAGAAATGTAGCACATACCAACTACAAGGCATAAATGCTTTTTTTTATCCCAGACTGAAACAACTTGGTTGCAAGACACACAACACACTGAGAAAACCTCTTTGATAAGTGAGAATTTCTCAGTATTTAAATGACCTTCAAGGTTGCCAAAAAAGCTTTAGTCAGGATCTGCTCATCTTCTCACCAGCAGACTAGATGCATGATCTTCACTGCTTTGGAAATGCAGCCCAAACTTCAGAGATCACTCTGGAAGAAAATGCAATGAAAATATACTGCTATGAGACAGATGCAAACTCCCACTCATCAGCGCTGACCACTAAACCAGACACTGGAGGGCATTAAATTTTTACACATCCACCACATTCCCTATTGCATTCCAAGGTTAAAATGTTGTGACTGTTTTTACTACCTTAGTTTATAGATAATATAAAACTTAGTATTGCAATACACTAATTCATAAAAAGCCTCTCCTTTCTTTAGCAAAAAGAGAAAAATAAATGCTGTGTGCTATGTCAGCTGAAAAGAAGTTTTGCTCAGGCAGATGCAGTTTTTACTAACGCAGATGCAGTAAACATAATAAATCCTGAAAAAATTTCAAATTCCAATGCTCTCCGAGCCATTGCAGTTCATTTGTTACTTCCCTTTTAATCTGTAATTTGTTCAACTCCCGTGTCTTCTTTCCACCTCAAATCAGACTTCCTGTTGCAATGGATCTATAATTATATTGCAACATAGCGTAGTGTAACATAATACCCTATAATAATTACTTATATAAAATACATAACTATTCATTAAACCATACATATTACTACATAACAATAGACACTAGATTAGATTATATTTTATTTTATTTATTATCAGTGGAAACTTCAGTCACAGATCATTCTCTTTCTGAAAGCACTGGGGTGACACAGGGGTGCCAGGCACAGGCACCAAGGGATAGGGCAGATGAAGGAAGTGTAACTCCCTGGGTCCACCCTCTTAGCAGGGATAAGAACAAACTAAGGCAGGTGTTAAGAAGTGTCTCAGATTCTGTGGAAGCTGTTTGTCTTTGTGCAAATGTGAGAAGTATCAAGAGCTCTGGCCAGAAAAGGGATGAGCTGCACTGGGTAGAATCAGGCCTGGCCAACACATGGTACAGTGAAAGTGAGAGCAGAGGAGCGGTGCTGTAGAACTCCACTTTGAGGAGTAGGTGCAGAGCCTCCTTGTGTCCAAGAAGGAGCAGCAATAAGAGCAAAATCACTGATGCTTGGCCAGAAATATGAATTTTTCTTGGACAAGACAGAATGCACATCAGAGAACACAGCCGCCTGCTCAGACCAGCACGCCAGTGCTCAGGTGAAAGATGCCATGCAAGTACAGCCATGGCATGGTCAGACGCTCTTCATCTAGCAGGGATCTTGGCTGGGCGTGCTGCTTTTCACACCTGCAGCAGTCAGAGCCGCAGAGTGGGCAGCACCATGGCCGTGCAATTTTGTGTTTGTTCACAGAGGATACTCACTTCAGTCAGGGCCTAGAGACAGGTTTAAATTCTTTCCCCTGGATTTGTAAGAAGGCACCATTCAAGTGTTCTGCTAAATGTGCTGGGCCCCCAAAGTATATGTATTGACCACATTTCTCCCTAGGCCACTATCTCTTGGAGTAAACCCTTATCATTTCCAGTGGTTCCTAGACTGTAAAGTCAGACTGTAACACCCTATGATGATATTTTGCATAACACACACATAGTTTATCTCTGAATTAATGACTGTCTGAAATGCTAGCGTACATTGTAAAACATCATTCAAGTGCATCTTGGTAAGCAAAGTCCCTAGCACACAAGAACTTTTTCTGCAGGTAAATAGCATTGGAAATTACTTTTTCTGTGCCTATATCTAGGCTAAATTTGTTTAGTTTACGTTTTTTAAGTACCAAAGTATTGTAGCTCTTTCTGCTAAGCTAAAGACCTCCCTGTTGTCACTTCTCTATGTAGAGTCCAATAGACAAAAGCGGTCTACCATCTTCTGTTTGTTGAGATAAAGAGACTGAGGACCTTGAGTATAGGATTATTTTCCAGTAGTGTGTTTGGTGTTGTCACTGAGGGCTTGAGAAAGGTTAAGTGTAGAGACAGGTGGGCCAGAAGGAGCAACCCTAAAGACAGCAGCAGAATTGTGTTTACAGAAGAGTAGATTGTCTTTTCCTGTGTGCTAGTACAAAAATATGGCTTTATCATAACAGCAGCATCCACACTAAGAATGCTTTGTGGTGTGTAATGCAGAGGTATCTCACTTGAGAGCACTGGGAAACCTGTGACCCAAAGGAAAGAGCATGGTCCTTCAGCCAGGATCCACAGTCTGTCTCTTTAGCATCATCACTCTCCTTCAGAATGACCTTGAATAATGCACTTCATCCCTTTTTTACCATCTATCAAAGAAAGCTTTCTTTAAGAGTTCACTGCATATATGGCTTTGCTTCAGGCAATACCCTTGATCTCTGTGAAACTCTAATGCCTCAATACTCCTGATTGTAACTAACAAGTCATCAGTCCAGACAGCCTCAAAATGACCACTGTGGAATACAGCACCTTGAAAGGAGCTTTGAAGCACCTGCATTGCTGTGTAGAAATCACCCCTGCTTTACACCTGGGAGTAAAGTGTGAGTGTGAATGACTTTGTCTCCTTGATAGCAATCAGTCTATAGCAAAGAAATAGCATATCCCAACTGGTGTAAGATGATGTGAATACTTAGAGGGTATTCAGCCCATGGAATTAATAGTTGTGAATAATTTCCTTTTAGTTTTCTCTATGTACGATCTCTTCAACTGACAACGTTAGCAACTTGGTTTGGAAGAGTGTACAAAAAAAGTTTAACTTTCTGCAGTCTTTCTTTCTAAGCAAAATAGTTTATTAATCTGTCATTGTTTCCAAGGAGAACTCTGTGGAAGCTCAGTTCACAGGAGTGCTCCCGAATGCACTCAAATCTCTCTGACTTCAAAGGCTTTTAGAATTGGTCATCATTCATGGACAATTCTGTGAGTGGCTTTCAATTTCTTTCACTGAATTTAAGAGGCAAAAAAGCACAGAAACTGTCCTTCTAGTGAGAGATGACAGATCTTTAAACTATACTACAAGTTTAGATGAGCTCTTAAACGGTGACATTTTTGAAGTACTGAAGAAAAATCCAGTTTCGTCCACTTGTACTTTGTTGAATAAAGAAAAGAATAGCTTAATTCACTGTTCTTTTTATATTTGGGCATTTTTCCGCAGCAGGTAGATTCACATCAGTGGGCATCTCTGGTGTTCAGCTGTGAAATTGATATCATGTGAAAGAGGCAGTGACACGGGAGGAATGTCCCTTTCCAGAGGAAGCATTTCCGAGGACTGGTTTACTGCTTTCTCTGATTCAATTCTAGCCTTGGAACTGAGGTGACTTGTTGCTCCTTGCGTGGCAGCTGGGCTCTGACATCAGAGCTTGGCTGAGAAGCCAGAAGCTCATCAGGAGAAGACGTGGATCAAAAGGGCAGATCTGATGATGAAAAGCTACAGTTAATAGCCTGTGGTTTAAGAATTACAAATGACGTGGATCAATTCCTTGGTAATTGATGAATTACTGATAATCTTGTCCACCCTTTTAACTCTAGATTCTTGCAATCACTAGGTTAGAATAAATCACCTGTAACACTAGAGGCCCTAAGATGAAGAGTTAGTGTGGAGGATGGAGGAAGTCTATAGACAAAATCACGTGTTACTAAATCTGTCCCTGCACTGTTGAAGCATCATGCATGCACTCCACACCAGCTTGGCAAAAGAGCTGAATAGCTAATTTTAGTAGTAGAAACACACAAAATATGATACAAGCATAGAAGATTTTATGAACATATTATAAATATTGGAAGAGTGGAATGTCTTCTATAGGTCCTCTCTGCATGACTTTTGTTAAGCGCTACCTAAAGTGTAGGCAGTATTAAACAAACAAAAAAAAAGGCATCGCACAACAGAAATGAGATATATGGGAAATGTTTTGACCAGCAAAGTAACAACTATTTATGCTGTTCATATGCTTCAATACCTCATCTGCCTGAAAAAAAAGTTGGAAGCCCAGCTGTTACAGTTGAGAGTCTAATGCTAGCAGAAATGTTTCAGACCTGGGGGCATAATCCAAAAAGCAGGATACTTCCATGGCTTCATAATGGATTCATAAAAATATCTTAGGAATCCAAAAGTAATAAGATCTAATAAATTCTAAGCAACTGGAAAAATATTCAGCTGTTAAATTTACCTGAAAACTGCAGTTACATTCCTTTGATTGCAACCTGTTTGCAGTACTGCGGGCAACAGCCTGACCATGAATCTTGCTTAGTAAAACTGGTTTATTTTACAGCTGAGTTTGTCCTGTGCAGGACTGAAGACGAGAGGGGGTGACGGTGAAACTGTGTAAATTATGTCATCTGAGGGAGTGAATCTGAATAATGTAATGACTAATGCCTACTCTACAGTACACTAGAGCCTGCCATGCCTTGGTGTGAAATTCCCTCTGCATGATAGAGGTACCTATTCCTAAAGGAGCAAGCAGAAAAACAAACCAACCAACCAAAATGTAGGTTCAGGAGCCCTGACTTTAAATCAAAGGGTATTACTTTCACCCACCTTCCACAAGGCTTCCCACCAGTAGGATGAGAAAGATGAATCTCAAGGAAGAGACAAAAAAAGGGCAAGAGAGTGACTTCCTGAAATTTGAATGGAGTTTCTGCCAAGCTGGGGCACCATAAAATAATATAGCCAAATAATTTTTAAAAAAGATCCATAACCTTCCATATCCATAAAGACCAAACACTTAAAGAACTCTACCTTTTTTCCTTAACCTACAGGGAAAAATAATTGTCCCACCTCAGTCATCTCAGAGTTACTTTTCTCTCCCCAAAGATTAAATATCTGCTTGCTGTACCTATCTGCTGATATGTCAGAATCTAAGACAACATGTTATATAGGCTAATATAGTGGATATAACTTTAGTGAACCTAAAAACTAAGAAAAGCTGATTTCCCTACTGAAAAAGATTAATTGCCTGAGACATCTTTAAAGATACATTTTTAAGGTCTACCCTTTTACTTTCATTTCCTGGAATGCTGGGTTCATTAAATTTCAGAGATGACACATACTGTACCTTACTGTGACTATAAAAATAAAGAAGCTATTCAGAGGTACTGCACAGACATAACATACTGTGCCAGTGTCTATCCTGAGCAACTCCTGGGTCTTTTTCAGTCTGATTTTCTCTTTTGTTGATCATACTGCTTCACGAAGTCATTTTTCCATTAAAATAAAAAATAATCCAAACTGCTATGCATTTTAGGTTTCAGTGACAGCTCAGGTACTGGATCAGACAAAAGGTGCAAATAGCCTGATGTGGAACAGGCGGTAGTGGATGATTAAGAAATTACTTTAAAAATGAAGAACAAAATTATTGAAGATTTGCTGACTCCCTGAACCTGAGCCCACTTCTGGACCATCCTCTTTAATTGTCCCTGCTGGACTCATCCTTCAGGAAGATCCCTGCACTATTAAAAGTCTTTTTATACCTCCTATGTCCACAACATCCTGTGACAATGAGTTTCACATTTAATTTTGCAATTAAGATGGGTGGAGTGCGGAGAGGAGTTTCTTCTGGCTTGTTAAGAAGCAATAAACCCTTGCTGAGGACACCCAGCCTAGTTATTCTACAGAAGGAGATGCTTCATGGCTATCTACAGTTTCATTCCTACATGTAGGAATAAGGAGCATATTTGCAGTGGATGACTCCATTTTTCTGCTATGGAATGAAAATAACACTTCATCCTTTATTAATATTTAATTTTTCTCTCACTAGGCTCAGTCTATTATTACTGCTGCTACTACTACTGCTACTACTATTGCTATTATTTTTATCATAAGCATTTTTTCAGATGTTGTGCTCATTAGTCTTCTCATCTGAGCAGGGAGAAAACCGTAGCATGCAAGACAATCTGGTGGTCCCTATAAGAGGTTTTATATGGAGCCCCTCATCTAGCACAGCCTGAATAAAATGCAGTGTCAGAAGAGACTACCAGCTTGGTATCATGGGAGAAGAAGGGCTGGGTGTTGCCTCGGTCAAAGTTTTTCTCCCTGAACTCCAAAGAAAGCGTCCCAGGCTGTAACAATTATCCTGGTACAGGTCTTTCAGATACTTGGCTTTTCTGTTTTGCTATTCATAAGATATTTACCTTATTTTATTATTTACTAAGTAGATTTCCAAGGAGGCCTTTGAAAATCCTCCCGTGAAACTTCTACATATTTGGGGATATCTTGAAGTCTTTTCTACTTGGGATCATATACCTCTTTTTTGATGTGCTCTGATTATTTTCATCCCTTCAGTTTCTGTTTTCCAGAGACCGTGCTCTCCTTTGGCAAATCTTACTCCTGTCTGGGCCCTTTCACTGCATTCAGTTTGTGCTGCGAAATCTCTGGAGAGGCTGAGAGCAGAAGAATGCCTTGCCCTTCTCCTCTGCACATCTCAAAACGTTTAACAAAGAAAGTCAGTATCACTTATTCCCTGTCTGTAGGTAAGGAAAGCGAAATAGAGGGAGGGCAAGTCACTAGTCTCACTCACCAAGGAAATCAATGACATAGCCGATGCCAGATCTCTCAGACCCAGACGCTAGTCCTAGTTGCTGTGCTCATGCTGGCTGGGGGAATGTTATCCTAGGTAGCTGCACAGCAATTGCAGATAATGGCTGCTGGGTTTTGCAAAGGATTTTAGGATTTTGACGTTTGGCTTTCTTCCAAACTGGAACACATTTGAAAGTTTTCCAAGAAAAAAAAAAGGACTTTTTTCCTTCTGTTTTGAAATGTTTCATGTCAACAGAACTGAAGGGTTTTTGTTTTGATAGGGACTCTGAAAAGTTACCTTTCGTTGCAATACATGATAATCTCAAATAATAAAACAAAGGCAAGTGGAAGGGGGTAATTTCAAAATGAGCAATCCAAATGCATGGTTAACTTGGATGTCCTGACTATTTTGCCTCCTTCAGAAAAATCTCCATTGAGAGATTTAAAAAAAAAGAAAACTGGGGCAAAATGAGCTGACATCATATGCTGCTTGAGTTTCAATGGCACCACGCATTGGTTAGCATATGAATCTACTGTGATTTATAACTAGGTCTTTAGCTGTTGTACTTCTCTATGGAAAAAAGTGTGAAATCACACAGTGGACAGATGTAATTACAGATTCTCTTTCCTGCTCTCCCAGCAAGCCACATTGCCATGACCAGGAGCAAATGAGCACTGCTTAATCGTATTGGACGAACAAGGCTTTCTCATTGCAGACTCTATGAAATGGGAACACATGGGCTTTCCAGGGTGCAACATGTCAGTAGCTGGCAATACGAGTTGCAGTTACAACTTTCTAATCTGATTCCAGCCAGGAGGCAAGACTTCTAACTTTCCAAAGTCATATGCTATTCATCCACAGCCACCTCTCTGCAGTCGGGTAACTTTTTTCAGTTTGGCTGCTTTACTTTGTGCTAATTAAAATTCTGAGTTGGTTTGATATCCACATGCTAACAAACCAGTCTTTTCACAATTCCTCTCTCAAATACAATCGAAATTGAACTGAAGGAGTGTACTTTATCTGGCCAATTTAGCTAGAAAGGTATTAAATTTCATGATATAGAATCCCTATGGACATGTGATTTGGTTTAATTTTCACCTGGCGTTGATCACTGTGTATACTCCAAATTTCATTAGTATCTATAAATGTAACAGCAGGTACTTGGACCTTACAAAGATTTCTGGAGCCAGATCCAGAGAGTGACGCAGAGTAAAGGAATGGCAGAAATCCAGGTTTTAAAATAAATGTAATGTGTCTACTGCTAATGAGAAACAAAACACCAGCTTCAAACTCTTCCAGAGGATAAAACCATCACTTGAATGTTTGATTGCATGAAGAAATTAACTCTCCACAATTGCATTTGGGATAAACTGCAACATTTCTGAATGACATGTATTGAAATGAAGGGACTTTCAGTCTGCTCACATAGTTTTATTTGTATTACACTAGCAATGAGGAAGCCCGGTGAGATCAGAGCCCTGCTACATCGGTGCTGCACAGATAGTTCTTCCCCTGACACAGTTGTTTTCAGAAAAATAATGTGGGAGGGGGGGAGGATTGATGAAACACATGTATTTGGTGACGAAACAAATCAATTAAAAGTTACTGGCAAGACAGGATGCAAACTAAGGACTCCTGGATCTCTGCACAGTAGATGCTACTAATTTCTCCAGCATGGTACAATATTTGCACTGATAATCAGTCTATATTCTTTAAAGTGGTCCCTTGTAAATGGCTCTTTCTCCTCTGTTCCATTGGGGATACTAAGAGATACAAAAAAGGCAAGGATTAAGTTTCTTCTGTTTTGAGAAGAAGTGGCATTGGAAGATCCCACTCATTTCCTTTTGAGACTGAAAATGTTAATGCAGCTTAGGTTTGGTTTGGATGAAATCTGAAAGGACAGAATCCCAGCAACAAATATGCCTCACAGGGAAAAAACACCCTGACAGGTCACTTTATCCATGAAAGTTATCAGTCTCACTGCAATGCTGAGTAACAAGGAAAGAAACGTGCAAAAGAGCCTTAAAAGGAAAAGTTAATGTGTTCAAGAAGTGTCAGTTTCTCTGTATTGGAAAGAATTTTTTGTGTAATTGGTGTTAATTCCAGTGAGAAGAACAATTTTTAAGGCATTCAGGCTTAATATTCAGGCTAAAGAAGTGTATATCTGCGATGTATAGAAGGTGCTAGCGCTCAGAGGAAAACCCCAACAAAACAGCAAGAAGATAAAGCAGCATCTGGTATGGACGATATTACCAAAATAGTTGTTAATAGAAAATTGCAATATTGTTATTATAAATTAACATCATCAGGGACCAAGAAGTAAGAGGGAGTCTTCTGAAAAATATGATACTGAAAATCCCAGATATAACTGTGCTTTGTAAGGGGAAATAAGATTCCCCTTACACTTCCATATGTCAGGTCTGCAGTTGCTGAATTAAAGAATAAATGGTTTTAAGCCATTTATGATTCTTGCATCCTTGACTGGATTTATCCTGCCTCAGTGGAGGCACTGAACAGAATTGTGTAATCTAGGAGCTCGTCCCTTGGTCAGTGGGAGATGCTATACATCTTTATAGGTCTCCTCAGCCATGAATATCTCAACTATCCCAGGGAATTTCTTATTCCTTCATCAACAATCTCCTGACTGAATTTAGAAAAACACTAAAGCATCCGCAGTTCTAACTCATCTTAGTCTCTAGAGTTAGGAAAGGTGGATTCTCCTACTTTGCCTGCTAGTGGCTCTTCCAGAGAGTAAATTGTCCGAACTTTCTTAATGTCTCTTACATACACTCAAACCCACTGAGCATCTCAGCCCTTGGAAAAGAAGTCCAGTCTTAGACGTGTAATATTTACAGGCTTAGGTAATTTTAGTCTTTTGTCTGGGTTATATGAAAAACGTAGTTTAAGAGAGAAAGTAGTCCGGCACAGAGCTTTTTTAAGATAAGTGTAAAACAGTTGCCATGTTGGACAACAGCTTGAAACCAAGGCTCTGCTGAAATTAACTATTGTTATTACTTAGATTAAGTCAGTGAAGACAGCAAGGAGATGTTGAATGATAAACCCAGGGCAACCTCTAAGCTTAGATGCTCTGACTTGGCCTGTATATTATGAAACAAAACTTCATAGGTGGTCATTAGAATCAGACACTTCTTTGAATCTGGTGCATAAGAAAAGGTGGTAACACCTACACAAATCCAGGAATGGAGAGCCAGATGCAAGAGGGAGTGCCTGTGATAGCAGGAACTGCAACGGTTGACCCTGGAACTCATAGTTCATTTCAAGTATCCACAATACTTAATATCACAGTTACTTGCAAATTGAATTGACTACAAAAAGTATATTCTTGGCTCATAAAACCCAAAAGAGTTTATTTGTAGTAAGCATGAGTGAAACCTCAGTGACTGCATTGGATATAGATGCCTCCACTGCAGGAATATGTACTCCGTTAGATGAATCTCATTCAAATAGTCATAGCTGAGACGTGCATCCTGTTTTTCCAAGTGCTGTGCAAGCACATGACAAAGTCCCCATCCACAAGCATGTGCAAACAAAGATTGGACTAGGTAAGAGAAGGAGATAAGAGAAGCAACTCCGAAGAAGTAAAAGACAAGGCCACTGTAGTAAATGATAAGTCTTAGTGCACCTGTGGACTAATTCTTGTCCTGTTTGGAGGTATTTTGTAGGTCATACAGCAAAGAAAAACTAAGGAAGACTTTTGAAATTCAGTAATGAAGCAGCTGTGCAGATGCTTCAGACATTCTTCCCAAATGTACTGAGCATCGTGGGAGAAAGTTTGGAGTTTCTAATCTGAAAACTTGTAAGTAATGGAAGTTTTTATTCATGGTCCAATGAAAGGTTCATATTTTACTAGGAGAGATTACGGAGAGTATAGAAATGGGCACTGGCATTCTCTGACAGTAAATCTGCAGTTGTATTGATGCCAGTGTAAGAGCAATGTATCTCAGCCTCTAATCTATGTAATCAATTGAAGAAAAAGGCATTATAAGTAGGAAGGAAAAGGAAATTTCTGGCCTGGTATTTGTAATATATTTTT
>Ga0181612_143777_pt1 | contig 11897 bp, 4 predicted proteins | sample HoacroProtozoa21_FD_119630 | JGI IMG/M metagenome (GOLD analysis project Ga0181612, IMG submission 119630) | Hoatzin crop microbial communities from Cojedes, Venezuel. Combined Assembly of Gp0051906, Gp0051904, Gp0051908 | reverse complement strand
TTTTATTTATTATTTTTAAGGGAGAAGCTGTGTTTTCTTGTTGCCAAGCTGTCTAGCAACAGTAGTAGTTCTGGTGATGGATATCAAGATGCATTAAAAGTGTACCTATTTTAAATCTTATGCTGAAAAATTTATTTTAAAAAGGCAAAAAACAGTCTGAGAAGACCTGTTGTCCACAATTCTTTGAGAAATCTAAGTATCTTTGATTAACAGATGGATTAAAGTGAAAATGCTCAACTTTTTGCACCAGGCATTGCTACATGAAAATGACTGGCTTATCACATACAGCTCAGCAAGTAACAATGATGACTTAATAGTAAATATGGTTACATAGGAATTAAATATGTAAATTTGGTAGCACCCTATTCTGTTATGCTTTCAATCTGTTATAATAACAAACAACTGATCTTAAGTTTTCTTAAGAAAATATTTGATTTAATATTCCTTCAAGCACAGGTGAGCTTTCTACACCATTCTCTAGAACTTATTCTTGTAAGATACTAATATCCTTTATCTTGTTAAGAAATGAAAAATAAACTGAAGTTTTTCAGTGCATCTGCTTGGAGTCTTTGAACAGATGTTTTTTACTGATGCATTTTTGTTGTTTGAGTGGACTTTAGTAGGACCTAATAAAATTGTGTTAGCAACAGCTGAAACAGATTTGATTGAAATAACTGAATTTTTTTTTTATATAGTTTAGAATATTTTTTAACTTTTGTTTTTAATGAAAATAAGCTGTAAATAACTGGGTGGGTGTTGTTTTTTTTTATTTTATTTAAGTAGTTGGTATTACATTTTCACTGCTGCTTGATTTTGTGTTTGTAGAGCCAGAATGAAGACTGGGGAGGTTTGTCTGAGGATATCTTATGATTAAGAGCAATCTAAGGCATTAGCCCTTTTGACCCCCATCTAAATGATTGGTAACTACCAAATTTACCATTTTGGTGGCATGGATTAAACGGGTGCTATGCAAAGACTGCTGCACGTGTAATTAAGTCCTTGCAAGGGTAAACAGAACATGGGTGATGGGCTTAACTTTCTGCAACACTTGCATGATGGTCTTTGAAGAGTGCTTTGAGTGTTCCCTTTTATTTTCCTTTTTCGTACTAACTGCATCAACTTAAAGTGTCTGACTTCTACTAGCTTTCTTTGGTGTTTGTAATTAAGTGGGATAATGCAAGTTAGAGAAATGGATACCAAAACTAATAACTAAACAGATGTTTGGCTTTGTTTACTTACAATCAACCCATGTAAACGTGTATTTATTGGAAAATGAGCTATTTACATCTGCTGTGCAAAGAAAATGGGCCCTAAAAAGACTGGGTGCTGCTGCAATTGACTGTCTATCAAGTGCCGAATGCTGCATGACAGAGCAAAGCTTATTTGCATATATAGTGCATTGCAACATATTTTTGTCCAAAGCCTAAGTGGAATACATTGTGGCAGTCCTACTAATAAAGGTAAGATTTTATTTTCCATAAGGCAAGTTTAAAATACACATGAAAATGATTCGCTGGAGAAAATGTAATTAGTCTGCTGCTTATTTGGCATCATGATAAACAAGTAGTTCAGGAAACAAATCGGCTTTTATAATGTGGAACTGCAATAATAGATCTAATTTCATATGCAGCTTTATACATATCAGGATTTAGTTTGCAGACAAAAGAAAATTATTATAATAGACAAAAATATTTTATAACATGTTCAAATTCACTGTTGGTGTATGGGCATTTTTACTATTTTAAGGTTACTTAGTATATGATACAGCTATTGATCTGTGTTGGAGTCGGGAGCAGCTAAGAACCTGCTTGCATATTAGATCTGTAGAATCAGGGCAGCCAACAAGTCATTTGTTCAAAATAGAATTTCATATATGAGTTTGGACATATTCTAAAACAACGATAAAACCTAAATGCTCAAGCTTGACTTTTTCCACAGTTTTCTTCCCCCATGTTTATTGCTTTTTCTCTCCATGATAACAAGTTCACGTACAAAGAGTGTGATTCTCACGGTGAGGTTAGTATTAATACTGTGACTGTAAAAGTTTCATTGTGACTAAAACTTCATTTGTATTGTTTGGGACATATGTTAAGCAGAGAGCTTTTACTTGGGAGTCTTAATCTGTTTTGTTGTCTTAAATGGTTCCAAAGACCAACTCTGCAACATGCAAGCTCAGGCTTAGAAATTTCTGTGTGACTCCAGTTTACTTCTTTACAGTATGTCCCTGATGAATTCTATGTATGGGCACAGTTTTAGTTGAAGAAATGTGCTTTGTCCACATTGATTTAAACACAGTGGCATTATGAGGTGCTCGCGGGATGCTTCTTCCTGGCTTGTACTGTTCCCTGGAAGGAGTAAAGGAATAATTGCTGTGTACAGAGCTTAATTTACACGGTTGTCCTGACTCCACAGAATATGGAGAAATGGGGATGGCATCTGCCAAGGTGAATGGAGAGGGATGTGTAGATGGTTGCACATAAGAAGAGATGGGGATAGTTTGCCTGCAGGAGGGAACTGCAGCTTATATATAGGAATGAAGATCAGCTGTGGTAAAGAAAGATCTCCTGAGGTAAAGAAGGTTGTCTTTGGGCCAGGGGAGGAGTTTACTTCATATACCTTCTGTGCTTGGATTAACCTGATATTTAACTAATAGGTTACACAGCTTCAAATTACTTAATCTGTGTTACTCTATCAAGCACAAACAAGCACTAAATGAGTATAATTTGTTTTTTTGAGGGCTCTTTCAGAGAGATTTGCTTGTAAACTAGGATGCGGAGTTCTCCATGTGCTGTATGGCAAGCATAATAAGCCACGTATTCAGAAGTAGTCTATTCCATACAGAATTTTGTTAAATTTACGGTGAGCGTTGTATAGTGTTGAAAAACCTAACTGGTATACAACTAGAAAGGTGAAATCTTTTTGTTGTACACTCAAGTTCTGCTGAACAGAACTCAGCTTTCTATCAACAGCCGTTTACAGGTGGTAATGTCATGGTCTTGAGTCAGGGTGCAGTTTCCTCATCACCTAAAACCATGGTGACAGTGACTCTTGCTGAGAAAGCCAAATCCACTCCTGATGCCACCTTTGTGGTGGCGTTTGTGTTGATTGACTGCCCCTGTGATTATGTGGCTCCTAGCTTGTTGGCTAAATCTGAGAATATGCAGGGGAGGATGAGGGAAGTGCCAAGAGGAGGAAAGCAGTGGCACTGAAAAGGGAAGTAAACGATAGCTGCTTTTGGTGGCAGCCAGGACTTTTGCTAAAGCTAATAGTGCAACTTAAATTACATTTTATTTTTAACATTTCCCAGTGTATCTAAGTGTTTTAAAAAGCCAGTGTTCTTGACTCATGTCTGCTGCGAACCCCCAAGTCAGCTAGCGTAGTTAGATAAGTTCTAATTTACCTGTCTTACGCTGCACTTCTGCTGTTGGCTTAAGTCATAGGAGTGTGGCAAGGAGCTTCAGCAGCAGTATTGATTTACGGAGTTTTCAGTTGTCCTTTCCCTCCCTCTTTCCTTTGTGCCAGAGAAACTACTTATATTACTATTCTAGAACTGGATTGCAGATCCACTTAAACTGATCCAATTTAAATTGCTCATTTCTAAAAACATGTAGTCAGCAGCATTTCTTTTCCATGTTTACAACTTGACCCTGCAAACATTTGTCCAAACAATTATAACAAGGCAAAGTGCTGCAGGAACAGGAAGGAAGGGGGAATGCTTAAATGCCATTGCTATGGAAGCTGAATGATACTGGATGTGATATGGCTTGTTACGGCGGTATATTCTGGTCATCTCTTCAAAGATACAACCCTGCAGTTTAAGAAAAGATTCCTTAAGCAAAGGGGAATAAGTAATGCAAACCTGTAGCTGCAGTGCTGGAAGAAAATGCAAGAAAATACTAATGAATCCTTATGTGTGTAGTTTGGCAAACTGCCAAACATACAGACACTGTGGGCTTATCAGATGGAGAACTCTGTGCTTTGTCATAATTTTGACTCTAGCTTCACAATATAAAGTATTCAGCAGTAGTGCTTGCTTAAAGCACTTGCGGTTTTGTGGTGGGGAAGTGGATCCTCCAGTGGATGCTTAGAAACACCCTTACCCATAAAGATTAGGCTGTCGGATCTTCATAGGTCACTGGGTAGCAACTGATTGGTGGGTATAAAGCACTGCTCCTGAAGTGATTATCTCTGATCCAGCAGGTCAGAATAACAGCTAAGAAGCAGGAAGCACCCACTGTTATCCAGTTACAGTACACAAAGCTTCCACTGATATTTTTGCTTCTGCTTTTGAGGGGGAGGCAGGCAGGCCACTGCTGATGTTATGTCATATCCTTCTGGTCTGTTGAGGTGATGTTCTAGACCCAAAGTGTGTGCATATGCAAGGACGTTTTGCTGAATAACACTTGCATGACAACTGTTGCTGTTTCAGACTCTAGCTGAGTATTGTGTTTGCACCAATCTTGAAGATTTCTTTTTCTTGTCCATTCTGTTCAGGAAGCTGCAGACAAGGTCTTGACTTGGAGCTGACATTGATGTGGGATTGTTCTTTGTTTTTCAACATCATCATAGTTAATATTTGTCCTTGAACATGTTCAGATCCTCATGAATGTTTCTAGGTTCTCTGAGAAAACACTTTGCTCTCCTTTGAAAGTAAAGTAGAATTTTCCCAGTAAACATGTAATTGGAGTTCCCGAATAGTTGGCTAATCAAAGCTTGGGAAACAGATACTCTACTATTTTGAAATCCCTGAAAACTCAAGTGAACAAAGCAGTTTCCTAAAGCAGCCTTTCATTAGAAACATTTCCTCATAAAGATTCAGAAGTAGAGTGTAAAAGTAATTGCTTCTAAAGCATTGCTAAAGTGCTTGTTAAATGTTAATCTCTTCCTGCTGTAAGAACTTCATGTTTCTAAACATCCCTCCTCTCTCTTTTCCCCATAGCCTGTTTCCGTAGCATCGCTCCCAAACTGCTGTGCGCTCCATGTTCCTGCATCTTGTCTGTTCTAGCTTGGGGTTTGTTTAGATGCCCGGGGGGCAAAAAAGCCAAGTCTTTATCAAAAGGTAGCAGTTGTATTTTTTGCCTGTAGTTTAACATTGCTTGCCTTCGTAGGCTTTGTGCTGGTTTTCATGGGAAAGAAGTTAAAGCAAAAACCTAAGCAAACTTTCTCTGAAAAAGAAGGCATGCCAAGTGTTCATGAAGTCTATCTCACTGCTGTGTGACGTTGGCAGTAGAATGGCAGCACTTGCAAAACACTGAACTTGAGTCAGTTTGGTGTAGGCATGAATAATTTCTTGTCTCTCTCTTGCCTGAGGAAATAGGCTGTTTTCTTGTCCACTACAGACATAAAATAGCTTAAATTGCAGCAAGAAAATAATTTCAAAGTAGATGTTAGGCAAATTTTCCAGTGGTGATGATAATGAAGCATTTAAGTAGATTGCCTCGGGAGCATTAAAAAGTTTCCATCACTGGATGCCTGCAACAGATTAAATATCTCTTAGGAGTGTTACAGGTATGCTGTTTGGGGGGGACTGGACTAAATAACGTCCCTTCTAATTTTAGTTGGTTATGACTTTTTAATTAGACTGGGTCATGACAAAGTTGGCTGAGAAAAATGTCAGTTGGGTTGGGCTAGCTAAATAGTTCTGTTGACACAAATCAACTCTACCATTTTTCTAATTTAAAAATCTCTAATGACTTAGGCTGACAATTTCAGAGCGTATTATTAGCTTTTTAAAATGAGCTGTAAACACAGATGTCAGTTTGAAAAAGATGGATTGCAATGTGCAGCTTGTATTGTAGAACTGTTACTGCTTTGGCAAAACTAGGATCTAAGACCTATGTGTTAAAGTCAGATAAACAATTTGCATCCAAATTTTGAAAGAAGTGATGATTTTTCATAGGTGGTATTTCATGTTAGTTTGCCATTGTGTTGTGCTGTAAGGATACCATTGCCTCTTCCCTAGCTGCTAGATCAACTAATTTATAAACTCATTATATCCAGATAACTAGCTATCTTAAGGACATGCTTCACAGGCTCAGATGTTGTCTGAGGTCTGCAGAGTTCCACAGAAGGAAGACAAGGTGACTACTGTAGTTCTGTGATGGCAAATAATTTGTCAAAACTTTATTTTCCTTTCTGTTGTTTGTCAGGCTGCCCACAGTGCTAGACCCTCTGTGCGTGATGGTTTGGGATGTCCTCAGTGGGGTACAGAGGTCTCACTGAAACTGCAGTGTTTTCCAGCTCACCGTATTGCTATCTTATGGCTGCGTATCTCAGTTACTGTTGTCTTCCTTTTAATCTTTTTGATTCACCTCTACAATGTCAGTTTGTTGCTAGTCTAGGTGCAGGTGGTGTTTACGTGTTTGATAAGCTAAAAACCCACCAGGAGCAAAATAACCACTTTCTTTCTGTGGTTATTTAACAATCTGTCATGCTTTATCATTAGATAGTAAGTTTCTGTCAAGATGAGACACTAATCCCATAACAGTAATTTGAGTCAATCATCTAATTTTGGGTACAAAGAGTTTTGCAGTGAAGACAGTTAATTCCTCAAGTTATAAACCACTGAAAATGTGAACAGGGTGGGGAATACCCCAGGGCTGTGTGGGAGAGTAGAAGTTTGGAAAGTACTGAAAGGTGACAAGTGGATAAACATGAAATGAACACTTCCGTGCCCTTATTTGTTGATACCAGCTGCGTAAAAGGAAACACGGTCAGTGCATCCAGGCCAAAGAGTGTGCTAAAGAACGTGCGCAGCTTTGGATAATCTTTGAACACAACAACAGTGAATGGTAATTAACTTCGTAAGAAACTTCGTAAGAGTGCTAGAAAATCAGCTGCTCTCATTCTTCTTTCTGTCCGGAGAGCTATTGTAAATTTAAGGAGATATCTGTTATGAGATTTGACAGGCATTTCAGGGAAGACACCAACTTTGATGGCTTCAGGTTTCTAAGGATGAAACACTGGAAGACATGAGGTTTTTTCAAGGAGGAGGAGAATCAGTGTCATGTGTGCGTATATGTTCAAGATAAAACCTGAAAATACGAAACTGTAAAAATTGGGCGTTTGAAATTGTTACAATATGCCTGTTTTTCAGTTGTCTTCGTGAATCTGTATCATGCCAGCAGCATTAAGTAAAGCAGAAGTTTGCCATAAGTACCTCTCTGAGAATTTTTTTGTCTGTGGACGCTGCAGCAATTCTGGAGTTAATATTTTCTTTTTAGTCAAAGCTTCTACTCCTTGGGGCTAGTACTGCATACCACCATCATGCAGTTCCTTTTCCAGTTAGGAATATTGCCTCAGCATTTTGTTTTTAATATAGGCTGACACTTCACTTAAGCAGTAAGAGAGGTTTTAAGGGTCAAAATTCACATTTGTAATTCTCTATTATATACGAAATTCTTCTGAGTTCTACCACAAATCACAGCAGACTTCATACAACACATCTGCAACTGTCACTGAGGTATAGGTGCTATTATTTAGAGAACTCAACTGGATTTGCAGTTGGCTTGTTCAGAATAATTTTAACTACTATGGAATAATGTTCAGATTAGTGATACTGAAAAGCAGTATGAATCCTGTGAAGCTTCTAGGATATTTTTGTTGTGGTTTTTTGCCATTGGAGATTAGTATTTAAAAATACACAAGCTTGAATGTGTGAATAAACTGGGATAGCACAAGATGAAATTGTTAGGTTTAGAAATAATTGGAACTTTCTCAGTTCTGTTGTAAGACTTCTGTAATTTTTTGGGGTGGGGTACTAAAATAGATTGAAGATTTTAATTGGTACATCATGAAAGATGGTAACTGATATGCAGAGAGTTGGTTTGTTCTTTTTTTTTGCCTCTCGAAAGATGTGTAATGGACATATGTGGGGCTGATACTCCTAAATTGCTGTTATTTCATTAAAAATGTCCTAAACTGTCTTTAGTCTTTTAATACAAAAAAAAGAGTATTGCTTGCTTTCTAACTCCTCCTTCAACAAATTGTGTACTAATGTTCATGCTAATAATGTAAGACAGTACTAAGTTCAGTGGCATAATTCAAAAGCAAAGAAAACTTTGCCTACTGAGAGGTGTTTCAGATGACTACCATTTTTTAAACAGGCATCCTTTGATAGAAAGATAATTTTTGTCACAAGTTATGCCACTGCTGTACTACTCTGGCATGGTGTGGCTCACAACCATGCTCTGGCCGGCTGTTAGTGACATGTATTGATCACAGCAGATACAGTAGGTGATGTCAGAAGTTCACTTAGCCCCATGCCGTCTCTGGCAGTAGCCAGTAGTCGATGTCTACTGAAGAGGCTAGAATGGAGCAAATATATAAGGTGGTCCATCTCTGGAACAGTATCTCAGCTTCAAACAGTTTTTGGCTGAGAACAAACTCTGAGCTTACATAATATGGTGATTATGATGTGAAGTTGTCCTGTATGTTGTTGGACCCAGCATGCAAATACAAGGGGGGTAAAGTGATGGTTCTCCCTGCCCTCCCGGAGGACTAGAGTAGTCAAAAATACAATTTCTGTATCAAATGTCCTTTTCATGTCAGAGATTCAACAGTGAGATTATCTTTTTGTTTTCTTGCATATCTGTCCACCTTTCTATTATGTATAAGAATATGTACATTTCTTTTGTAGCCACGTCATGAATACTTTAATGTCCCAGTGTACTAAATGGCTTCATTCATCATGCATGCAGAATTTCAGAGGAGCTAGACCTGTGACTTACTCATGACAGAACATTATCATCAGCTTGGTGAATCGCGTCATCTTGAATCTAATAGAATACCACAACCATTCTCTGCTGTTGTACTTTCCTCTTCCCCCTCTGTTTTACAGTGTTGTCTCTTCACATGTCTCATTTCAGCAAAACTTGTGCTTGTTGGCATATGGTTTAACTTTTTTGTTGTGTGTAAGCCTGAAGTCTTATGCTTAAAAGTTCTGTAGAATTTTCTGAGTTAAACATCTATATACTGCAACTGTAACGTTACTTGACCTGTGTTTATCTTTCGAATAAGCTGTGGTGGTTATTTAAACATACGCTTAAAACCTGTAGATGAAGTTAATATACACAGAGAAACTAGTGAAGGAGTAGTAGTATGTGAAATGTTTACACACAGAAGTATTAATCGATGTTACACGAAATTCTACACAGACCTTGCATCTTAATTAAAGATGCACATACCAGTATCTTTTTCTGAGACTGGCACAATAGTGTGACTTACCTTATGAAAAGGAGGAGGGCAGAATTGATTAGGGTAAAGAGAATGACTTATGTAAATCTGAAGGTACAACATTTGTATTTAAATGTTCAAAACACTCTTGAGTAGTTGAACACTTGCTGCTACTGAAGGAGAGAACAAGTTCATTGCTTTACAAATGGTGAGGGTTGGAAAGATTTTTTTTTTTTAAGTCCGTTAATGGCATACTTGAAATATGTCTCCTTCAACTGGCATTTCCAGTTTTAGGTGCAGGCTACCTTGTGTATCAGAACTGCCACAAGGATAAGTATGACAAGTACCTTCAGTTAAAAATTGTGGGCAGAGTGAGAGGGCATGTATTGCATCCTCTGTTTGCCTAGTAGAAGAGAATAATTTGTCACCTAAAACCAGTGCTGGTTTTGAAAATTGTTTAAATGTAATTAGCAAGGAGGCAGTTACTGAGATTAACCACAAACAGCTAGTTCCACCTACTATATGTGGTAATGCACTACCTTTCAAATGTTAAACTGACATAAAAATGGGAGATTTGGGGAATTAGACAAAAGATTTGGATTGGACTTGCAGCATTCTGAAATCTCAGAAAACAAGATCATAGAAGTGGTTTTCCATTTCCAAGTTTGCCTTTTTTCTGTAAGACATTAACAATGTGTTTGAATGTCTGGTTAATGCTGCTTTAGCCTGCGTTGTTTCATGCCTGTTGCCTTAAAATGCTGTGCATTGAGCTGTAATGAGATGCTGTTTTTCTTGTTATCTGTATACAGCTGCTTGCTTCTAAATGACTAGGTAATGAATTAGCTTTCCTGGCATGTTTGAAATAAAGTATTGCATGCACTTTTGTCTCATGTGAATGACTCTCTTTCCTCATCTGTGTTCTGATATATTTCAAATTTGCATTGTTTGCCTTGGGTGATTCTGAGCTGCAGGTAGTGTATAATACTGCAGAATGTTTTCCATAACAATTGGATAAAATGTTTGACACTTCCAAAAACAAATAATGTGAACAAAAGGTAATATAATTCGTTCTATTTGTTTCTTAAAAGTCGTAATTGATGAAATTATTCCTCTAACAAAACACATTAGCCTTTAGGTGTTTCTTTTGAGATTATATTGTTGGTGTGCACATAAGAAGGCACGCCTGCCTCAAGGTTACTGTTGTAGTATTTAAAATCTTACTGAGTTTTACTGGTGAGGTATCTGTGGCCAAGTAGCCAATGTCCTTGAAATACATTGTTTTAAATTCATTGTTAGCGAATAACCTTAATTTACTTGAAGAAATTTAATCTTTATTTAAGTATATGCCTGTTGAAAATTGCCTACAACTTTGAACTGGCAGTGGAGACCATAATACTAAGCTGCTCTAAAGACAGCAGCAGCAGTGCACTGTGTTTCTTCATAGCTATTGAGCAACTTTGTTTTCAGGTAATTTAGTAAATATCCTGTTTCACCACTGGGTAACTGTAAGTGTCCACTGCTATCTAATCAATTTAAAACTGTGAAAAGTTGTTTTATTACAAATATTTTCAAGACCCTGAAAGGCTCAAGAAGTTATGTTCTGTTAGAGTACTCGGAGTTCTGTTGCTATAGATAAGAGTGTAGGATTTTTTTGAGTAACATGCTTTAAATTGGTGGATAGGGGAGACATGTCCTCTAAAATGAATGCAACAAAGTAATCTGGGAATATAATACGACAGGTTATATTAAAAATGCTACATAGCCTTTTCTTCAGTGTCTCCTTTTGGGGGATTTGTGTTTAAAATACACAAGTAAACCTTTAATCCTGCCATTCTGTCTGGCTTCATCAAGGTCACTGCAGTGACGAAGAATATTTAAATATTGCATCAGTGAGAAAAAACCCACTGTACCTCTAATACTCTGAGTATCTTGTTTCCACTTTTAACTTGCCTTTTTCTTGCAATTTCTTATTTGCTACTGGATTTTGGAAGCTATCTCGAAGTGCTCAGGGGTGGCCTGTTCCAAGCACCGACTTACTTTCGAATGAAGTTGCTTTTGAAATATCATAGCTTGTTTCTTCAATACTAGATCAGCTTATACATGAACGGAATGAGGATTGTAAACTTGATCATTTTGAGCTACATAGTCAGGGTTGATAGAGACAATGTTCTGGTGTTATTTGCAAGATTTAAGGTGTTTAATTATGTATTTTACTGACAATTTTTTTAATAAATGTTTAAAAGCTGTTGACAAATTTTGTTTGCTGCCTTAACTATTATCTGCCTTTCTTTCCTGCTTCATGACATGTCTTGTTTTAGGATGCTAAAGTAAGTTTATTCGTACTCTGGATACTAAAACTGTTTATGTTTCCGTAAGGACACAGTATCCCTTTTTATTTACCATGATATTGTTAATAATTATGGACAAGGACAGCCTAATGTTTCTAATTAAACTACTATTTCTTTTCAGATGCTATAGGAATTATGAATACAAACCTGATAATAACCCTTTGGAATTTTGTATCAAACAACTTACTCTGAATCTAAACAAAGTTTTTTAAGATTAGAATTAACTTTATGTGTGGAATAATACAATTCCAGCCCTGGCAATTCATCCACTTCTGTAGGGGTCAATTTATTGACACCAGGTGTCCTTAGGTACCTTGACCTAGTTTTAGAAGCTAAGCATGGGACTGGTGTTAAAAAAAAAAAAAAAAAAAAACC